>Ga0256875_1000646_pt1 | contig 11662 bp, 8 predicted proteins | sample MC6MC0418MT_FD_186354 | JGI IMG/M metagenome (GOLD analysis project Ga0256875, IMG submission 186354) | Metatranscriptome of enriched soil aggregate microbial communities from Iowa State University, Ames, United States - MC6-MC0418-MT... | ecosystem: Environmental > Terrestrial > Soil >... | reverse complement strand
GTTTCAAGTGGTTTGGCAACTTCTTTAATATGTGCTTTTAATTGATCGATTTGTAGCTGGTCAGTGAGGCTTGATGCCTGTTGATGTAGCTGTTCGATATGTAATGCAAGGTCACTTTTGTAACTTAGGAATACTGGAGTGAACATACCGAATAGTAGAACTGTCATGATGATCAAGGTACGTAAAGCCTTATTGGCCTTTTCCATGGGTTCATTGCTAATTCCAGCTGGAACTTTTTTACTGAAATTGAACAATGCTGCAGCCAAAAGAAACAACAAACCAACACCAACATATAGATATACAACTTTATTCAAAGGAAGATTAGCAATTTCTGAATCTGAGATCGGCTCAAATGTTCCAAATAGCGAGAAACCAATCACCAATGGTCCTATTGTCGTTCCGAATGAGTTGATACCACCGCCAAGGTTAACACGTGATGCTCCCGTCTTTGGGTCACCTAATAAAACAGCGAAGGGATTAGCAGCTGTTTGCTGCAACGAGAATCCAAGTGCAACCACAAATAGACCCAACAACATTCCAATATATAAATTTACCTCGACCGCTACAATCATTGCAGCTGCTCCCAACGCAGAAAATAGTAGACCATAGACGATACTTTTTTTGTAACCCCATTTTCCAACAAGGTCTTTACCGCCAATTGAACTGAAGATAAAGAGGAGTAATGCACCAATGTAGTAGGCCGTGTAAAAAGCAAAGTCAATGAGCTGCGATTGAAATTGATCTAGGTGAAAATAATTCTTGCAGAATGGGATAAATACGCTATTTCCCGCTGCAATGAACCCCCAAAAGAAAAACACAATAATCAATGTGTAGAGTGCGGGGTAATTGGTTTTAGTTTGTTGCTGTTCCATATAAGGGATCTAAAAACTTAAATTTTGAAAGGTACGAACTTATGAAAAAAAATATAAAATTCAATCTAAAAATGTCGTTAAATCGTTTTACTAGCTACAATAGTAAATATTTTTTTTGAAATATTTTGAAATAACAAAATTTGTTTTTTTCTTTGTCTAGGTTCTCAAGATTTAATCCACTTCGGGTTTAAAAGAAATCATTAAGTTCTTCATTCACTTAAACAAGGAAACAAGCTTAGGTGTGTAATCAGAATAAAGCTCAAAAGAAAATCCAAAAATCATACACAACACATTAATGGATATTAACGAATTAAACGCTAAACTCGTATCGGAATTGCGCGAGATTGCTAAGTTGATCGGTATCGCGGATGCTGATAAATTGCGTAAGCAAGAATTAATAGAAAGAATTAGCAATACCGGTGGGGAAGAAGAAGCAGCTCCGGCTTCTGTAGAAAAAGTTGCTAAAGTTGAGGAGGATAATCAGGAACAGGGTGAACGCACTCGTAAGCGCGTAAGAACGGTGAAGACCGTTGAGCCTGTGACTGTCAGAAAACGTGAGACTGTTGAAAGTGAGGAAAGCAGTCCCGCAGTAGAAACTACTCCTACAACAGATAAAGGTTCCCAACCTGAAAAAACACCTCAAACTCCTAAAGCTGAAAATACTTCTTCTAGTACAGATTTCGACAATGTTATCGTTAATGAAGGTGTGTTAGAAATTATGCCAGATGGCTATGGTTTCTTGCGTTCATCAGACTATAACTATCTGACATCTCCAGATGATATTTATGTATCACAGTCTCAGATCAAATTATTTGGTTTGAAAACAGGAGATACCGTTCGTGGTTGTATTCGCCCTCCAAAAGAAGGTGAGAAATATTTTCCATTGGTTAGAGTAGAGGCCATCAACGGACAGAATCCTGCAGAGGTACGTGACCGTGTGCCTTTTGACTACTTGACACCTTTATTCCCTGATGAGCGCTTAAATCTAGATATGGGTATGGGTAACTACTCAACTCGTATTATGGATTTGTTTACGCCAATTGGTAAAGGTCAACGTGGATTGATCGTTGCTCAACCAAAAACGGGTAAAACAAATTTATTGAAGGAAGTTGCTAACGCAATTGCGAAGAATCATCCTGAGGTATACCTTATTATCTTGTTGATCGATGAGCGCCCTGAGGAGGTTACAGATATGGCAAGAAGTGTGCGTGCTGAGGTTGTATCATCTACTTTTGATGAACCTGCTGATCGCCATGTAAAAATTGCTAATATTGTATTGGAGAAAGCGAAACGTATGGTAGAGTGTGGTCATGACGTGGTAATCCTATTGGATTCAATCACTCGTCTGGCACGTGCTTACAATACTGTTGCTCCTGCTTCAGGTAAAATCTTGTCGGGTGGTGTGGATGCAAATGCACTACATAAACCAAAACGTTTCTTTGGTGCGGCTCGAAATATCGAAAACGGTGGTTCATTAACAATCCTTGCAACAGCTTTAACAGATACTGGTTCAAAAATGGATGAGGTGATCTTTGAAGAATTTAAAGGAACGGGTAATATGGAGTTACAATTGGATCGTAAATTGGCGAACAAGCGTATCTTCCCTGCAATTGACATTACTGCGTCAAGTACACGTCGTGATGATCTATTGACAGATAAAGAATCATTGCAACGTATTTGGGTACTTCGCAATCACTTGTCGGATATGAATTCTACAGAAGCAATGGAATTCTTGCAAGGACAAATGCGTGGTACTAAATCAAATGAAGAATTTTTGATCAGTATGAATGGGTAATCCCATCAAATTTTAATATTTTAGCCATCATTTTACTAAAATGATGGCTTTTTTGTGTCCGATCGTATGATGTGGTAGAGAATTCAATTTTGAAATATTATTGAGCTGCTAATACATACAATGTGGCTACGTTGAAAATTGTAATAAGTACATAAATATAATATTGATGAAAAAACATATTCCAAATCTGCTGACCTGCCTCAATCTTTTTAGTGGTTGTATCGCTGTACTGATGGCGTTGGATGGCAACATAAAAGCGGTAACTATATGTGTGCTTGTTTCTGGAATATTTGATTTTTTTGATGGTATGGTCGCAAGGCTGCTTCATGTAAAGTCGCCTATTGGAAAAGAGCTGGATTCGCTTGCCGATATGGTCAGCTTTGGATTTCTACCAGGGGTAATTATGTTTACACTATTGCAAAAAGTGTTTCCCGGTGGATCTTTATTTCCTTATCTAGGTTTTATTGTTACGGTATTTTCAGCATTACGTTTGGCTAAGTTTAATTTGGATGAGCGACAAACGGCTGATTTTATTGGACTTAATACTCCAATGAATACTTTTTATGTTCTCTCATTGCCTTATATAGCTGATAAGTATCCTGGACTCGTTATAAATCCAATATTTTTAATTTGTAGTGCGCTGCTGACTAGCTACTTGTTGATTAGCGAGATTCGACTGTTTTCGATGAAATTTAGTTCAATGGACTGGACGACGAATAAATATCGTTTTATTTTTCTATTCTTAACTTTGGTTTTATTTGCAATTGGACAGTTTATGGCTTTACCAGTTATTCTACTTTTGTATTTTATACTTTCAGCATTGCATTTTAATAAAAAAACGATCTAACTTAGATCGTTTTTTCATATTGTTCGAGTTCAAATAACAGTTCTTTCATTTCGATGTCCAACACCTCAAAAGTTGCCCTAAGTCCTTCTAAGGATTCCTGATTTTTGGCACTTAATTCCAAATTCTCAAATTTGGCTTTTAAGTGGAAAGCTCCGATATAATCCATCGTCGGCTTAATATGATGAGCTGCATCTGCAATTTTTTGATGATTATCTGTATTTAAGGCATTTCGCAAGTTGTCTAAGTCAACTGGGGTCTGGATAAGATACATTGATACAAATTGTTTGATCAAATCTGTATTGTCAAACATATTCTGGTTGATCAGGTCAATGTCGATATGATTCATCGTTGCTAATTTTCTTTACGTGTAATTCGTCCTTGCAATTATGCAATAAAGATACATTATTTATTTTGTAAACAGGGTGTATGTATGTTGGGGCTATTTCTGCTAAGGGCTCCAGTGTAAAGCGTCGTTCTGCAATAAAAGGATGTGGTATAATCAGATTTGGGTAATTGATAACTTCGTCGTTGAAATAAAGTAAATCAATGTCTATCGCCCGCTCTCCCCATTTCTTCAGTCGTACTCTTCCTAGATCTAATTCAATCTTTTGGGTAAGATTTAAACATTCAAGTGCGGATAGCGGTGAACTTATTAGAATGACCTGATTAAGGAATGAAGGTTGATCTTCAACTCCCCAAGCTGCAGTTTCATAAATTGAGGATTCTTGCAAGATCATTCCAATCTGTTGTTCGAGGGATTGTTTTGCTAAAGAGAGTTGTTGCAAGCGGTCTCCTAAGTTCGTTCCCAATAATATAAAAATCTTGTTCATGTCGCTAAATTAAGTCTTTATGAAATAAAATACTGGGGGAATAAAAAATATTGCATTACCTTTAGCGTAAAATAAATCATTTCCTTTGCAAGAACTGCATAAACTGGAATTAATTATAAAATATGAAATCATTTTTTAAGTATGTATTGGCAACGATTACAGGGATTGTTATATCTTTTGTGATTTTGTTTATTGTTTTTATGGGTATTATCGGTGCGATTATTAGCTCTGCTTCCTCTGATCAGGAAGTTGCTGTCAAAACCAATTCGGTGCTGTTTCTATCCTTTGACTATGATATTAATGAACGGAATGACAATAATCCCTTCGGAAGCTTAAATTTTCCGGGTTATTCTACCAAGAGTATCGGGTTGGATGATATTCTAGCAAGAATAAGGTATGCGGCAACAGATGCGAATATTAAGGGGATTTATATGGATGCGGGTAGTATCGGTACTGGTTTTGCAAGTTTAAAGGCTGTACGCGATGAACTGTTAGCGTTTAAAAAAACAGGGAAATTTGTTGTTGCCTACAATGCGGGGTATAATCAAAAAGCATATTATGTAGCCAGTATTGCAGATAAGGTATATGTCAATCCCCAAGGCACCATAGATTTTAGGGGTCTTTCTAGTTCGACAATGTTTTACAAAGACCTATTGGACAAAGTTGGGGTTGAGATGCAGATTGTGAAAGTAGGGACGTTTAAGAGCGCAGTGGAGCCTTACTTCCTAAATAAGATGAGTGATCCAAACCGTTTGCAGGTAACATCGTACCTGGGAAGTATATATGATACTTTTATCAATGAAATCGCGACAAGTAGGAATATTCCGGCAGATTCATTGCGTGGTATAGCCAATGATTATCTGGTTAGGAATGCTGATGATGCGGTACGTTATAAGCTTGCTGATGCTAAGATCTATAAGGACGAACTGCTCTCTGATTTAAGAAAGCGATTGAAGATAGGCGAGAAGGATGAGATATCTTTTGTTTCATTGTTAGATTACAATAAAAAGGTGAAGGATGATGCCAGTGGATCTGAAATAGCTGTACTTTATGCTGTTGGTGAGATTGTGGATGGTGAAGGTACCCGTCCGGGTGAGATCGGAGGGGATAAATTTTCAAGAGAATTACGGAAGCTGCGAGAGGATGATGCTGTAAAGGCTGTTGTGCTGCGTGTGAATTCACCTGGGGGTTCGGCACTTGCTTCAGATATTATCTGGAGAGAGGTGATTTTGACTAAAAAAGTTAAACCGGTAATTGTTTCTATGGGAGATGTGGCGGCTTCAGGGGGCTATTATATTGCTGCTGCCGCTGACTCCATATTTGCTGAGCCAACGACCATCACCGGATCAATTGGTGTATTTGGTGTAATACCTAATTTCCAAAATCTGATGAACAATAAAATTGGCGTTCATTACGATGGTGTAAAGACAGGGAAGTTTGCGGATTTGATGACTACTTTTGATCGCCCATTGACCGCTGAAGAAAGGGATATTATCCAACGTGAGGTTGACAAAGTGTATACTACTTTTACAAAAGTTGTGTCCGAAGGTAGAAAGATGCCATTGGCGAATGTTGATAGTATTGGTCAGGGGCGCGTTTGGACGGGTGTACAGGGGCTGAGTAACAAATTGGTGGATCGTCTGGGTAATCTTGATGTTGCCATTCAGGCGGCGGCTAAAAAGGCAAATCTAAGCAAATATAAAGTTTCACAATATCCTGCGAAGGAAGATCCGTTTACCTCAATATTGAACAATTCAAAGGAAAAAGTTCAGGCTTGGGTTGCTAAAGAACAAATGGGCGAATACTATCGTTATTTTGATGTGATGCGGAAGGCGACAGCGCAGAGTGGGGTTCAGGCAAGGTTGCCTTATACTGTTGAAATCCATTAATGATAATTTAATCCGATAAAAAGGCATTTATTTGATGAAAATAAATGCCTTTTTTCTATATTTAGCTGTTCGTTTGGCAAACGACAGATCCTAAAACATTAAAGTTACATAATGAAAACAGTAGACGATTTAAATTTTGCAGGTAAAAAAGCCTTGGTTCGCGTAGATTTCAACGTTCCTTTGGATGAAAATTTCAATATTACGGATGATAATCGTATTCAGGGAGCTGCTCCAACAATAAAGAAAATTTTGAACGACGGCGGAAGCGTGATATTGATGTCCCATTTAGGAAGACCAAAAGATGGTCCCACTGATAAGTATTCATTAAAACATATTGTGGCTCATCTATCTAAGGTATTAGGTACAGAAGTTCAATTTGCCGATGATTGTATTGGAAATGAAGCTGTAGAAAAAGCTGCTGCATTGCAGGCTGGCCAAGTTTTATTACTTGAGAATCTACGTTTTTATAAAGAAGAGGAAAAAGGTGATATAGGATTTGCTGAAAAGCTTTCAAAATTGGGTGATGTTTATGTGAATGATGCCTTCGGTACCGCGCATAGAGCACATGCTTCAACTGCGATTGTCGCACAGTTTTTTCCATCGGCTAAATATAGCGGTTATTTGATGGCTGCCGAGGTGGGTAATGCAGAGAAAGTTTTGAATAACCCGGTTAGACCTTTTACAGCCATCATGGGGGGAGCGAAAGTTTCTGACAAGATTCAGTTGATCGAAGCTTTATTGGATAAGGTAGATAACTTACTGATCGGTGGAGGTATGGCTTATACTTTTATTAAAGCAAGAGGTGGTGAAATTGGTAAGTCATTGGTTGAGATGGATAAACTTGACCTCGCAAATGAATTGGTAAAGAAAGCAAAAGAAAAAGGGGTGAATCTTGTTATTCCTACAGATGCGCAAATTGCTGATGCGTTTTCTAATGATGCCAATGTGTATGACGGGCCAAATGATCAAATTCCTGCGGATCTTCAGGGCTTGGATATCGGACAGGAGTCTGCTAAGAATTTTGCGGCTATTATCAAAGATTCAAAAACAGTTCTTTGGAATGGACCTATGGGGGTTTTTGAATTTGATACTTTTGCAAAGGGTACCAAAGCTGTGGCTGATGCTGTTGTAGAAGCAACCAAAAATGGCGCATTTTCTTTAATCGGTGGGGGAGATTCAGCTGCTGCAGTAAGTAAATTTGGTATGACTGAAGATGTTAGCTATGTCAGTACAGGTGGAGGAGCACTATTAGAATATATGGAAGGTAAAGTTCTTCCTGGTGTAAAAGCACTCAAAGACTAATAAATCAAACAGAATATTGAAAAGGGATAACGTTGAGTTATCCCTTTTTTTATGAGGAAAGACTGACCTAAATCTATTGCGTTTTTTTATTGATGGTGGTAGGAACTAATGACTTGTGAAAAAAGCTTTCTATTTATTATGGTTGAGATCCGTTCGTTAATGTCAGATTTAAATCAATTATCTGTTAAATATCTGTATAGTGTTGGTGAGTGTTTACCGTATTTGCTAAATTTAACATAACATGATTATATAGGTTTTATTGATGGATGCTAATCACAAAAAAGAAAAAGATAGTTCGGGTTTTTTTTCGGTGTTGACATACAATGTAGCGGGATTGCCAGGGTTTATTTCTTCTGCAATTACAGGCAGGAGTAGGAGTATTGCTGAAATAGGCAAAAAGATTAATCCTTTTGATATCGTAAATGTGCAGGAGGATTTCAATTATAACAATAGTCTTTATTTGGGGGGGAACCAACACCCTTATCGGACCAAACCCAAGGGGCGTGTGCCTTTTGGTGATGGTTTGAATACCCTGTCTCGTTTTCCGATGTCAGATGTAATCCGGGTTCCCTGGAAAAAACGCACAGGAGCTGATTCTCTGACACCCAAAGGCTTTACCTTGGTCAAGGTGGAAATAGTTGGGGGGATATGGCTAGATGTTTATAATGTACATGCAAACGCTCAGAACAATAGGCGAGCCTCTAGTGCTAGAAGAGACAATCTCAATCAGCTGCGCGATTATATAGGTGAGAACTCTAGTGATAATGCACTGATTGTTATGGGGGACTTTAATGCACATTATAGTTTCGGTGATGATAATCTACATGATTTTATGGAGTCAACCACATTGGTGGACAGTTGGGTAGAACTCCAAAACGGCGGACTGGTGCCAGAAGCGAAGCATGCGTTCAAACCTCCTCATATGTTATCAATTGGTAATCAGAACGAGTCAATAGACAAAATTCTTTACCGTAGCAACGGTCATCTAAATTTGGCTGCGCGTGACTATAATATAGAAAATAATCTGTTTACGAACCTCAGGGGGCTACCTTTGTCAGATCATTATGCTCTAGCTGCTAATTTTAATTGGGCTATTCATCCTTAGTAGGTGTAATTTAAACTTACTGTTGGAATGACGCGCTGCGTAGCTGTATTATCATTGATGTAGGTTCCTTTTACGACAAACTCAAAGTCGGGCAATGGATATCTAAAGGCATTGAAATCAAAGGAAAGGTATCCTCCAAAACTCTTCGGTGCCGCTTCTTTATGTTTGTGGATATTTTGATAGTCTGCAAATACACCACCTTTTATACGTTTTATATAGGTTAGTGATCCTATACTAAAATCAGGATAGGCGATTGGAAAACGATAATTGACCAATAATGTATTTTTTATCTTTTCATATTTGTAATAACTAAACCCGCTGACGAGCGGGATATCGTTAATGTATTCATAAATTCCCGTTCCCGCCTGTGCACTCAAGCGGATTTGAAACCCATGATTGTTTACAAATCCAGGTAGGTAAAATACTGTTCTCGCAGATAGAATTTCACCTTTGGCCTTGTTTTCAAAAGGTGTGTGCCTATAAGTTATACTGAAATTTTGTCCCCATCGCGGGTATTGATCCATATTTGCCATTCGGGCATTTCGGTTAAAATAAAGTTGGTACGTTAACGGAAATGCAGTTTCGTAATTAAAGTTTTTGAGGTCATTCCGACTTAGGCTGTAACGTTTCAAATAGGCTGTTGCAAAATTGAATCCTGTGGAATAATTGTAATCAAGCCTATAAAAAGATAGGGGGATAGAAATTTGAGAGGAAACGTAATGTTCTCTCCAATCGAACCTTATACTGCTGTCTGGTTTATTGGGTACGCTTGCTGCTGCAATTTGCCCTCTATTTTCGTAGCGAAGTGAGAATTTCGGAAAATATTTGTTGTAAGTAAGTTCGGCCGAATAAATACTTTTTCTGATGTCTGTATCGTATTCATAGCCAAGCGCAATTTGAGTCGTGTTTAAAATGTTATTTGAAAGCCAAAAAATGCCAGGTTTGAAATTATCAAAACTCTCAAAGTTGCTACTACTTAAAGAAAGACTATGGAAGTTAAACGTTCGTCCAAGTCCCTTGTATGGCTCAATGGTGTAATGCTGGTTGGAATCTGGTGCTGTGGCAGCAATATTGAATATGCTGTCTTTCTTTACAGCATCAGCATAGTAGTGGGAAAAATAATCAGTTTCTGGTTTTATATCGAAGGTCGTATCTATACTTGTTTGGCTGATTTTATAGCCATTGTATTGATAGTTGTTAAAAAGCAATTGCTTAGTTTCTTTATTATAAAAAGGATTAAAAGCGCCGAATGGGGCTTTGGTCAGGAGATGTTTCGCTTCCGATTGACGATCTATTTTGTAAATATTATCAATACCATTAAAGTTAGCTTTGACAAGTATATCCATACCTGAAAGGTATTGTGGCCTTTCGTATTGTTGATCGCCCCATGAGGTGATGTTTGTTATTTTATCATTTTTGAGATCTATTTCGCAGAGTGCTGTTCCAATTTCTGATAAGCGGATAGCAATTACTTTGTCTCCTGTTGGGTTGAAAGCGGGATGTTGAAGCTGTTCTGAATCCGCTGTTTTTATCCGCTTAATTACAGAGCCGTTTTTAAGGCTTATAAGCGTAAGGTAGCTTGTGTTGGATAAATCTACTTCAATACAAGCAATGGATTCGTCTACGGGGCTAAATACGGGTGAATAATATCTGGACTGTTTGGTCAGTGTTTTGATTTTTCCTGTTTTCCGGTTCATTAAGTTGATGACACTATATGTTCTCTTGTTATAGCGTGGATCTTTTCGCAATTCATCCCATACAATATATTCCTTGTTGATGTCGAAATGTGGGGTCAACTGGATACCTGTTTTTACAAGTTTTGATTCCGATTTTTTATCATTGTCATAAGTATATATTGCATTTGTTTTTTCTGGATTTTGTTTAATGAAGTAAATCAAATTTCCATTTGATTTAGGTAATAGATTACTGTTATAATAGCGGTTATTTTGACCTGAAATTTCAGCGTAATTTTTGGCTAAATAATTTGCTGTTTTTTGCTCCCATATTGAGTCTAGTTTTGTGATCGTTTTATTAAATAAATAGCGGCTATTTCCACCGATTTTTTTCTTCAGTACACGGTTGATATTATAAGGATAGAGTGGCCGTTTGTTGAGCTCTGAAAATAAATCTGCTTCGTAATTTGGTGGCAGTTCCGATTTAAGTGTTGATGTCATCAAGTAGCCAATTGTGTAGTAACTGGGGACAATATCCTTAAAGGATCCGAGCAGGTATTTGTCGAAACTATAGTTCTGTTTAGATTGGAAGTTGGCTTTGATCGGCATTTCAAAAGAGGGCAATCGACCTCTTCCTCCACGAGAATAAATGGTTTCAGTCAGCGTAGCATCGCCTTCAAAAAACCAGGAAGGAACTGTAAGTCCATAATAAGCCAAGGCCAATTGTTCGAAAAAGGGAGCTCTTAATTTACCTGTCAATTTGTCAAACTGGTTAACATGTCTAGACTCATGGAGGATCAGATTGGGTAACCAAGTTTGATTATCGGGTTCGGCTCCAGCAGTGCTATATAGCTCGGATTTTCGAGGAGATAACTGTACAAAACCGTTTGTCTGTAGGTTCGTATTGTGTATAATGAAGGGGATCTGTCGCGGCGTTATTCTGTAATTTCTACTTGTTGTGCGCAAAGAGTTTTGGACCTGATTTGCTAGGGTAGGGGCTTTACCTTTCATCTCTTCAGGGAAAATGAGTTTAAAATTTGGTGTCTCGATTTTAAACCATTTCTGACTTAAGGGGGCTTGACTATCTTCAAAAAATTGTGCAAATGTTTTTTTTGAAGATATAGTTGATATTAATACTATTAATGTATTGAAAATTATATTTTTATATTTCATATATATGGCTAATTTATGAATTGCTATTTTTTTTAGCTAATTATTGTGTTTTTATATGAATCTTGTATTTCTTTAAATTGATTAAATATTCTGATTTATATATAGTTATAGTTTTTTGTTGTTTGTGTTTTTTATCGTTTATTTGTTGCTCTAAATTGACTTTAGAAGACTTCTTT
>Ga0256875_1000644_pt1 | contig 11667 bp, 13 predicted proteins | sample MC6MC0418MT_FD_186354 | JGI IMG/M metagenome (GOLD analysis project Ga0256875, IMG submission 186354) | Metatranscriptome of enriched soil aggregate microbial communities from Iowa State University, Ames, United States - MC6-MC0418-MT... | ecosystem: Environmental > Terrestrial > Soil >... | reverse complement strand
GATAAGTCGCGATGAGAAATTATTAAAAAAAATGGAAACAATTATTATGAGCAATAAAAAATAAAAGATATGGAAAGTAAAAATGTATATATTATTGGTGAAATAGGGCAAAATCATAACGGTTCCGTTGATTTGGCGAAACTAATCATAGATTTAGCTTGTCGGCCAATTGAAGAAGATCTATTTGGTTTAAAATTGCAGCCAATGAATGCTGTAAAATTGACAAAAAGAGATTTGAAACAAGAGTTGTCGAAATCACAAATGGATGCTGCTTACAATTCACCACATGCATTTGCAAGCACTTACGGAGCACATCGTGAGGTACTGGAGTTGAATGATGAGCAACACTTTGAAATTTATAAATATGCCAAAGAGAAAGGTGTTGATTTTGTTGAAACATTATGTGCAATTGGATGTCTTTCCCTGTTAAAGCTTTTTACACCAAATTATCTGAAGGTTGCGAGCCGGGATTTGACCAATCTCCCTTTATTGGAAGCATTGGCAGAAACCCAAATTCCGATTATTGTTTCTACGGGTATGGCGGGTAAAAAGGAACTAGATGATGCTATTGGTGTAATCACGAAATATCATAATAATTTGAGTATTTTACATTGTGTATCACAATATCCAACTCATCCTAAAAATACAAACTTAAACACGATTCCTTTTTTGCAGAAAAATTATCCTGACTATAAGATTGGATATTCGGATCATACAATAGGCATCGCTACTCCACTCGCCGCGGTTGCTATGGGGGCTGAGATTATAGAAAAACATATCACAATAGATAGAAGAATGAAAGGGACTGACCAAGCGGGATCGTTAGGACCAGATGGTGTGAACAGGATGGTTCGTGATATCAGACTGTTTGAGGGATCCTTAGGTGTAGAAGATATTTTTATTGAAGATGATGTAAAGGCTGCAAAAGTTAAATTGGAACGTTCAATAGCAACATTAAAAGATCTTAAAGCGGGTGATATTATTACAGCTGATGACCTTCATTTGCTCTCCCCTGGTGACGGGTTGAAGTGGTCAGAAAGAGATACCATCATAGGTAAAACTATTAACAAGGATATCGCAAAAGATGAAATTATCTATGGCGCCTTTATCAATTTTTAAATATTCATATCATAATGAAATTACCAAAGCTAATAGCAACAGATATTGATGGAGTATGGACCGATGGTGGTATGTATTATGATATTGATTTCAATGAATTAAAAAAATTTAATACTCTTGATAGTGCGGGAGTTCTCTTTGCCAAAGCTTTAGATATTCCGGTAGTGATCATTACGGGGGAGCAAACTGAGATTGTCAGACGTAGGGCGATAAAGTTAAATATTGAACGGTATTATCTTGGTGTAAAAGATAAATTAACGCTACTGAAAGAAGTTTGTTCGGAATTAAATATCGCTTTAGAGGATGTGGCCTATATTGGAGATGATTTAAATGATATCGAAGTTTTGGAAAACGTCGGATTCTCAGCATGCCCATCCAGTGCTCCGAGTTATATTAAGGAGATTTGTTCTCACATTTGCGAAAAGAAGGGTGGAGAGGGAGTATTTCGAGAATTCGTCGAGTATATGATCGGCGAAGATTTGATTAAAGAATTGATACGGCATAAAGTCAAATTAAATAGACAGTAATTATGACGGCTGTTAAAAACGTTAATTCTTCCTTAGTATTTTTGTTTTCTAAATACTTTGTATTCGGAATACAATTCCTGAATGCTTTTTTGCTAGCTGTAAAACTGGGACCGCATTATTTTGGAATATGGGCCTTTATATCATTGGTGCTTCAATACTTTGATTATTTTAATCTAGGCATTGCAAATGCAGTAAATGTGTTCTGTTCATTTAACAAAAACAGAACACAATTTATATCTTATATTGTTGGAAATTCTGTTTTCCTAATTGCTATTTTAAACATTTTTGCTCTTAGCTGCTATCTTTTTTTGGTATTTGTGGCACATATTGGGGAGAAATATGAACTTGAACGTTTTTTCCTTTTTACACTTGTTATTTTTTCATCAGGTTATTTTATAGCGCTATTTTCCAATGTCTTAAGAGTTTATAACCAATTAATCCCTATTTCATTGGTGCAGTCCTTTTTGCCATTAGGAACTTTGGCATCATTGCTTTTTTTTAATGGAGAACATCTCCTTCAATCCATTTTATGGTTTTATGCTTTATCTAACATTATTGCATTGCTTATTTTGATTTTCAGGATGCCATTTGCAGTGAAATTTAATTTAGATATTAGACTTCTGAAGCGGGTTTTGGGCTTGGCACTCCCCTTATTTTTCTATAATGCGAGCTTCTATTTTATTTTTATTTCGGTGCGTTCGCTTGTTAGTAAGTACTATACTATAGAGGAGTTTGGTTTCTTTACTTTTACATTTTCAATAGCAAATATTATTGTCTTGATCACGGATTCCCTATCATTTTTAATTTGGCCAAAATTATTGAATAGATTTAATGTTTTGGCGAAAGAGGAATCCATGAAATTACTTGTACGGGTTAGACAAGCTTTTTTGACATTCTCTCATTTGGGGTTTTATTGTTCATTGATCTGTTATCCAATCCTTATTAGATTTATGCCTGGTTATGAAGGCACTTATAAATCGTTTTTAACGGCAGTAATATCAGTTGTATTATTGGCGAACAGTTTCGGTTTTCAAAGTTTAATTATCGCGAAAAGGGGGGAACGCTATCTTGCGATAGTTTCTTTTGTCCTATTGATTATGTGCTTTGTCTTATCGCTTGTTTTGATCTCCATATTTAAGATTGAATTAGCGTACGCAATTTTGGGTACGGCCTTCTCCTATTTTATATTTAATATTATTCTGGCAAATAAAGTTTACCTTTTGTTATCGGGAAAATCGGCATCCCTTCTAAAGATCATTGATTTCGGCTGTAGTTATCGTTTGTATATTCCGTTGCTCGTTGTGTGTCCAGTTCTTTTTATTAATGAAAATTATATACCCTATTGCATTGCAGCTTCAAGTGTAGTTTTTCTTAGTTTTAATTGGCGTTCGATTAATAGCATTATAACGTTAATAATGCGTATTATCAAAGATCCTGACTTTCTTAAAATATAAAAATGAACTATTTTTTAGTAAGCACCCCTTTACAGTATTGTAATGCTCATAACATTGATGTTGAAGGAGCAAAAACACTTGTATTTCTGGGTGATTTCCATGGAGCAGCTGAGTTTTATACAAAGATTAAAAGTAGCACATATTGGGAGGAAAAATTTTATTTTGACTCCTACCGTCAATTACTTTCGTTCTTAAAAAAGGTGGTCAATGCGAACGATAAACTGTTTATTGATTCAGATTATGGTCTTCAGACTAACTGGATGTTATCTAAGATAAAAACGAAGGAGATTTTTGTATATGAAGAAGGGTATGGGAGCTACAGAAATGACTTGTTGAGCGCAAGATGTAAGAGTAAGATTTTATATCGATTTTTAAAATTTTTAGGCAATAAAGAACATTTTGGTGATAGCAAATTTGTGAAGGGTATCTATCTATATGATCTCCCCAAACATAAACGGCACGTTTCGGATTTTAAAAATCAGCGATTTAGTTTTCGTAAGCCATTTGTCGACAATTTGAATGAGATTTGTGATGAAATCCTTACTATCGAAGAAAGAAGGGGATATCAAGAGATGGTCGAAGGGAAATCAGTTTATCTTTATCTCACAAATTGGGATTATAACAAAAAAATCGAACATCTTTTTCAAGATAGAAAAAATTCAGGAACTGGAGACACCTTACTGATATTAAAACCGCATCCCAGGATTAAACAATTCAGTAGCGAATTTGAGTTTGATCTCGTTTTATCTAGTAATGTTATGGTGGAATTGATTTTGTTAACGTTTCATAGGTTTGCAAATGAGCTTTTTGTGTACCATGATGGATCGAGTGCATTACTTTATCTGACTGATATAAACAATACGATTATAGATGCAATTTAAACTACCGGCTTTAAATAGGTACAGTGTATATGTTCTACTATACCACTTGCTGTTTTTGGGTTTTTCCATGTCCAGCTTGATTCCTATGCAGGTCATGCTCGTTTATTTAGTAGGTGTTTTTTGTATTGAATTCCGTTCGGTCTCCACAAATATCACCTACACAGGTATTTTTGTAATATTATCTGTTTTTAGTGGAATATGTTTTCTGTTTAGGGGAGTGTTTATTAATAGTAGCCTGATAATTTATCAAATTTTCTTTGGGATTATTTTACAGTTTTATCTCGAAAGAAAAATAGGGCCTTATGTATATGCAATCATTCTTGTCTTCTATAGTGCATTCGTCTATTTGAATATAATCCGTGGGGCTGACTTGGATTATATTCTTTACCAGCGGAGTAAAAATATGGTAAGTTTTTACGCATTACTGTATACGGTCTATTATTATATAGAGGATTATAGATGGAATAAACGTATAAATATTTTTCCTGCTGTTAATTGTGCGATTTTGTCCTTGATGACAGTTGGCCGATCAAGTATCGTGGTATCACTATTATTGTTATTATTTATATTCTGTTATCAATTTAGTTTGATTTCAAATATTTCGAAAATAAAAAGGCTCGTAATTATAGTTTCTTTCGCCGTAGGTTTTGTATACCTCAATTACCAATTATTAATGCAATTGTATGAATCATCATTTGGTAGATTTATTGAACTTGGTGTAAGTATGACTGGGCGGGAGGACATAAACGAAATCTATTTGAATAAAATGAAGAATGATCCTTTTGCTTTGATTTTTGGCGTAACATTGGACGATCCTATTTTTGCAACATTTGATTTTAATTTACATAATTCCTTTTTCTCTGCGCATTATTTTTGGGGTATTTTGAGCTTTTTATTCTTTGGGATAATCTTAGCAACACTTTTCATTAAAGGGGGAACATTCTATAAGGGGCTATTATTAATTCTTTTGGCAAGGGGATTTACTGATCAGGTTTTTTTTATCGATTTTATGGATGTTATTATTTTTTATTTAATGTTTCTGATATTTAATTTAAAGAAAGATATTAACGCAGTAAGTCCCGTGAATAGTGTACAGCAGCAAGTCTGATTTTTAAATAATGCGATATTTTTATGATGAAGTTAGCTTTATTGAGGATATGTTGGGGAAATTATATTAGAATAATATTTTTTTAGGGACTTTTTAATGAATTGATCGTCTATAATTATATTATATATTTTGCGTTTTCGAAGGTTATGACTGTATTTCAAATAAGTAGTGAATTAAATGTTGGTTCTGTAGGTCGGATTGCCGAGCAGATTGGGGAGGCAATTATTGCCGAAGGGTGGAAAAGTATAATATCTTATGGACGAGAAGGGGCGACGTCAAAATCTTACGTGTATAAAATTGGGAATAACATTGATTTTTATATACATGCAATAGGCACTCGACTTACTGGCAGGCATGGTTTTTTTTCGAAAAGAGCGACGAAAAAATTGATTGCGGAAATGGAACGTATCAACCCAGATGTTATTCATATGCAACATCTGCATGGTTATTATATAAATATAGAGTTGCTTTTTAATTTTCTGGCTAAGTTTGGAAAGCCTATTGTTTGGACCTTTCATGACTGTTGGTCTTTCACGGGGCATTGTGCATATTATGATTTAGCGGGATGTTCAAAATGGCAAACAGAGTGTAATGCTTGTCCACAATTGAGGGAGTATCCGAAGGCAATTTTTATTGACAATTCTCAAAGGAACTTTGTCGATAAAAGACGCTTATTTAATTCTGTGGATAATTTAACGATTGTTCCAGTATCGAAGTGGTTAGAAGGGGAAGTTAGAAAATCTTTTCTTTCTTCTCACAGAATTAAAGCAATTCAAAATGGAATTGATATTGATAAATTTAGATATTCGGGTAATAATATTAAGACACAGTTTAATATTGAAGATAAATTTGTAATTTTGGGCGTGGCCAACCCTTGGGACACAAGAAAAGGATTGAGATTTTTCATTGAGATGGCAAGTAGTTTGACCGATCGGTTTCAGATAGTCTTAATAGGGCTTTCTAAACGTCAAATTGCTGAGCTTCCGCCAAATATTATCGCTTTAAAAAGGACAAATAATATCGATGAGCTTGTTGATTTCTATTCTTCTGCCGATGTTTTCGTAAACCCAACGTTGGAGGATACTTTTCCTACAACTAATTTGGAAGCATTGGCTTGTGGTACACCGGTGGTTACTTTTGATTCAGGGGGGAGTGCAGAAGCAGTTGATTTGGATACTGGTATAGTTGTTAACACGAAAAGTTCAGCATTCTTATGTAAAGCCATATTTGAAATAGAGCGTAATGGGAAATCTTTTTATACGGATAAATGTAGGGAACGAGCGCAAAACAACTTTAAAAAGGAAGATCGCTTTCAAGATTATATTGAGCTATATTATGATATATTAAAATAAGAGTAATAGATGAAAAGAGAAAGGCCATATCAAATATGTACCAAAACAATAATGGATACATCGGATCCAAATATCATTTTTAATGATAAGGGGGAAAGTGATTATTATACAAATTATATTGAAAATATTTTACCAAACTGGCATACTGACGAACGTGGACTTGAGGAGTTGATGAAAATAGCTGATCGTATAAAAAAGACCAGCAAAAATAAAGATTTTGATTGTATTATTGGATTGAGCGGGGGGTTAGATAGTTCTTATGCGGCTTATGTAGCGAAGGAAATTATGGGTTTAAGGCCTTTAATATTCCATGTAGATGCAGGTTGGAATACGGATAAAGCGGTAGGTAATATTGAAAAGCTTATTAATGGACTTAACCTAGATCTTTATACCGAAGTGATCAATTGGGAAGAAATGAAAGATTTACAAGTCGCATTTTTGAAGTCCCAAATAGCAGATCAAGACTTGCCGCAAGATTATGCTTTCTTTTCGGGTTTATATAAGTTTGCCCGGAAGAATAAGATTAACTATGTTCTAACTGGAGGAAATTTTTCGACGGAATGTTGCAGAGAACCTGAAGAATGGGGTGGATTCCCAGGTATTGATGTACGATTGGTAAAGGATATCCATGGACAATTTGGTATGCGTGCTCTAAAGACATTCCCCTTAGTAGATATTTTAAAGTATAAAATTTACTATCGTTATATGTATGGCATGGAAGTTTTTAGACCACTCAATCTTATTCCATTTGTTAAGAAAGATGCCGAAAATTTGTTGTTGGAAAAATTTGGGTGGGAATCTTTCCAACATAAACATCATGAGTCACGTTTTACTCGTTTTTATGAGGATTATTGGCTGCCACGAAAATTTGGTTATGAAAAGCGGCGTGCACATTTTTCATCGCTGATCCTGACTGGTCAGATGACGAGAGAGGAGGCATTGGAAAGGATATCAAGGCCAGAGTTATCGGAAGAATTTTTAAAGAATGAATTTGAGTATATCGCAAACAAGTTGGATTTGACCAATGAAGAATTACAAGCAATCTTCGCAGGAAAAAATAAAACTTATAGAGACTATAAAAGTAAAATAGACATCATCAAATTTGGAGCAAAGGTGATGCAAAAATTGGGAATGGAAAAGCGTTTATTTAGATGATAACTTTAGTAGATTATGGTGTCGGAAATATCAATGCCTTTGTTAACGTTTACAAACGTCTTGATATACCTGTTAAAATCGCGAAAACAAGGAAGGACTTGATTGGAGCAGAGAAGTTAATCTTGCCTGGTGTTGGGCATTTTGATCATGCCATGACACGGTTGAATCAATCCGGTATGCGTGAGACTTTGGATGAATTGGTGCTTGGAAGGGATATTCCGGTGATTGGTATATGTGTCGGAATGCAAATGATGGCGAAGAGCAGCGATGAGGGTGAGATGGAAGGGTTGGGCTGGATAGATGCTCAAGTGAAGATATTTGATAGAAAAAAGATAGACTATGTAACGCAGTTGCCACATATGGGCTGGAACGATGTAAAACCAATAAAAGATTTAGCATTGTTTAATGGGCTTGAAAAAGATGCTATTTTCTATTTTTTGCACAGTTATTACTTTGAGTGTAACTGTTCGGAAGATATCTTGGCCGTCACAAACTATGGTGGAGAATTTACTTCAGCCGCTCATTATAAAAATCGATTTGGAATTCAATTTCATCCCGAAAAAAGCCATCACTACGGTGAAGTTCTATTGGGCAATTTTGCAAAGTTAAATGTAGAAGAAAATGTTACGACCAAGAATTATTCCCAGCCTGCTTATACAGGATAATGGATTAGTAAAGACTGTTAATTTTAAAAACCCAAAATATGTTGGTGATCCCATTAACGCTGTAAAGATCTTCAATGAAAAGGCTGTTGATGAGCTGGCAATTTTCGATATCGATGCTACAGTAAAAGGTTTAGAGCCAAATTACAGTTTGATAGAGCGTATCGCTAACCAGTCGCGCATGCCGTTGTGTTATGGTGGTGGAGTGAAAACCGTTGATCAAGCGCAACGAATATTTGGGCTCGGAATTGAGAAAATAGCGTTGTCTTCTGCTGCATTGCAAAATCCGAGATTGATAACCGAAATAGCGGATCGGGTTGGAGCGCAATCTGTTATTGTTGTTCTAGATGTTAAGAAGAAGCTTTTTGGTGGCTATGAAGTTTATACGCATAATGGCAAGAAGTCTACAGGGATAAACCCTTTTCAATTTATTGAACAGGCACAGCGATTGGGGGCTGGGGAAATTATCATTAACTCAATTGACCAAGATGGAATGATGAAGGGCTATGATAAAACGCTGATTGATAAGGCTCGTGAGAAAACATCGCTACCAATGACAGTTTTAGGAGGAGCAGGTTCATTGGAAGATATTCGAGATATTATCGATCGGCACAAGATTATCGGTGTAGCTGCGGGAAGCTTGTTTGTATTTAAGGGAGTTTATAAGGCAGTTTTGATTAATTATCCAACAAAGGAAGATAAAGATAGACTATATCGGCGTTAAGGCTTGTGGTAAATCATTTTAATAAACCGCATACTCATATCTTTTAGCTCTAAATGTTGTTTATTTGAGCAAAACAAAAAAAAGACTTATTTTTATCCCAATTTTAAGGGGGATTATAGATGCAATCAGGATTAAGTTTTACAGCAATAGATTTCGAAACAGCTACAGCCAATCAGAATTCGGCATGTGCAATAGGGTTAGTTGTTGTAGAACAAGGTATTATCGTTGATGAATTTTATTCACTGATTCAACCGCCGAATAATCAATATATGTGGCAGACTACGCGGGTTCATGGAATTAAACCTAAGGACACAGCTTTGGCTCCTACCTTCAAAGAATTATTCCCCCAGATCTTTCCACTGATTAATAACCGGTTAATGGTTGCTCATAATGAATTATTTGATCGTGGTGTGCTTCGGAAAACAATGAGTTATTATAATCTTTCTTATGAAAGTTTGGGCTTGAGCGAAAGGTGGGAATGTACATTTCGTATTTATCAGGGAAAGGGTTTTAAGCCCGCACGGCTAAATGCCTGTTGTGAAGTTTTGGGAATTGAACTTAACCACCACGAGGCGCTCTCAGATGCCCGTGCTTGTGCTAATTTGTATTTAAGGCATGCCGATATTCCTTCTTTGGCATGATATTTACCTTTATTCGATATAGAACGAAAGGAAGCTTTCGGTTGTTCTCATTTTAAGTTTTATATTTGATATATTAATTGAGGGATTTCCTTTATTATTTAAATTTTAATGATATTATGATAGCCATACCTGCAAAAAGTATGCGAATTGGTATTACATTCAGTGCATTTGACCTACTGCATGCCGGTCATATCAAAATGCTCGAAGATGCCAAGAGGCAGTGTGATTTTTTAATCTGTGGGCTACAGACAGATCCTACGCTGGATCGACCAGAAAAGAATAAGCCTGTACAAACTGTTGTGGAGCGTTATATTCAGCTCAAAGGTTGTAAATATGTAGACCAGATTGTACCCTATGCGACAGAGCAAGATTTGGAGGATATACTCCGATCATTTAAAATTGATGTCCGTATCGTAGGTGATGAATATCGTGAGAAAAGTTTTACAGGTAGAGTATATTGCGAAGAAACGGGTATAGAACTATATTTTAATAGCCGTGATCATCGTTTTTCAAGCTCTGGACTGCGCAAGATTGTCGCTAAAGCAAATGCTGGAGAGGAACCCCTTTTTAATGCTAATAAGTGAATAAAATGAAAATCGGAATAACATTTGGTGTATTTGATCTTTTACATGCAGGTCATATTATGATGCTTGAGGAAGCAAAGAGACATTGTGATTATTTGATTGTTGGGCTCAATACGGATCCATCTGAGGTGTTCCCGGAAAAGGCAAAGCCAACTCAAACTATCGTTGAACGTTATATTCAATTAGAAGGATGTCGCTATGTGGATGAAATCATTCCATACGAAACTGAACAAGATCTTATCGATATGATTAAGGCCTTACCGATTCAGGTTCGTATTATTGGTGAGGAATATCGGGATACTGATTTTACCGGTAGATCATATTGTGTAGAAGAAAATATTGAAATTTATTATAATAAGCGTACACATCGTTTTTCGAGCGCGGGTCTACGGAAAGTTGTAGCCGATAAAGAAGCGGGAAATAACTAAAATACTATGAGTGCTATTATCCATGTTGTATTGACTGGTGGGGTCGGGAGCCGTCTCTGGCCACTTTCGCGGAAGAGCTATCCAAAGCAATATCTTTCTTTATTCAAAGAAGGGTCATTATTTGAGATGACCATAAAACGAAATCAGTCTCTTTGTGGTCAGGTTATCGTCGTTGGGAATCGGGATAATCACAATCTGAGCCGAGAGGTGATGGAAAACAATGCTATCGAATATATTGATATTGTTGAAGCTACTCCCCGTAACACTGCTGCTGCAATAGCTTTTGCGGCCTTTGCTGCACAGCCAGACGATATCTTGATTGTAACCCCCTCGGATCATGTGATTGTGGGCGATCAGCCCTATGCAGATGCCATTAAAGCTGGTATTGAAAAAGCGAATAAGGGATATATTGTCACATTTGGTATTCAACCAAGTCGTCCCGAAACAGGGTATGGCTATATAGAATATAAAGATGATAAAGTGTTGTCCTTTCGAGAAAAGCCTAATCAGGATACTGCCGAAGACTTTATCGAGCGAGGTAACTTTCTTTGGAACTCAGGAATGTTTTGTTTCAGGGCAGATACGTTTTTATCGGAATTACAAACTTTCGAGCCTAAGGTATATGCTACAGCATTGGCGGCATGGCAACATCGTCAGCATGACGAGCTCGATCTACAGCTTTCTAAAGAGATACCTTCTATTTCGATCGATTATGCCGTTATGGAACGGTCCAAGAAGATTCGTGTTGTAGCGACAAGTTTCCAATGGTCTGACTTAGGGTCATTTGAATCGATGTACGATTATTTAAAGCTAACTGGGCATCCTGTCGATGAGAATGGCAATATGGTTATTGGTACTGATATTTACACAGCTTTTGTCGGTTTAAAAGATTGTATCCTTGTTCATACAAAAGATGCTATCCTCGTTCTTCAGAAGGAAAAATCACAGGACGTAAAAAAAATATACAATACATTGGAACGGCATCAATCCAAGTTGATTGACTAATTTAGCAAAGGAGCTTGATCGTCGCAT
>Ga0256875_1000641_pt1 | contig 11670 bp, 1 predicted proteins | sample MC6MC0418MT_FD_186354 | JGI IMG/M metagenome (GOLD analysis project Ga0256875, IMG submission 186354) | Metatranscriptome of enriched soil aggregate microbial communities from Iowa State University, Ames, United States - MC6-MC0418-MT... | ecosystem: Environmental > Terrestrial > Soil >... | reverse complement strand
GCGAGCTCTGCACCGTCACCAGCACCAGCTTCACTGTGCCGTCTGGGCACCGTGGGACGGTTCGGTGTGCACTCTGTGGCTGGTGTGCTGAGTCCGGCGGAGTGCACCGCGCTTGCCGATCGCACCAGCTCACAGGACAGCCTGCATGGTGAGTACAGTCCGGCGCAGCGCGATTCGACACGCCTGCTGGTGCAGGCGCCGTCGCTGGCAGCTGCACTGTGGGCACGCGTGGAACCTGCGGTGCGTGAGCTGTGCGCCGCTGAGCATCCGGCGCTGCTGCGACCGATGGGCTTCGGAGCGGAAGGAAAGTGACTGCCAGCCGGACTCAACCCGGTGCTGCGCTTCGTGACATACGAGCCGGGCTCGACGGGGTTCCAACCACATCGCGACGCGCCCTTCGTCGAGCACACGGCACGGCGCTCGATCTTCACGCTGCTCGTCTATCTGTCTGAGCCAGAGCCAGTCACAGTGGAATCGGAAATAGCGGGCGCGGGGGTGGCAACGGGCGACGCACTGGAAGCCTCAGCGTCGTCGAGTGGCTGCACCGAGTTTTTCGAAAGCACGGGCTTCACCGCTGGCCTGCCGATGCGCGAGGAGACCCTACGGCGCGTGCTGCGCGTGCGTCCCGCGGCGGGCACGGCGCTTTTGTTCCCACACCATTTGGTGCACAGTGGTGCGGCGCTGTCCTTTGGCTGTGCAGCCAAGCGTCTGCTGCGTGCTGACGTGCTGTTTGAGCGCGTGGGCCCTGCGCCACTGCTGCCCCCAGCGCATCTGCTGAGCTGGCGCGAGCAGCCAGAGTTTCTGTGCGCGCTGGAGCTGTTCCAGCGTGCATTCAAGTTCGAGCTGGCGGGACAGCTGGACGAAGCGAACGACTGCTGTCACGTCTGCTTTCTCAGTGGTGCAGATTGGTGCGTGCCTGCAGGCGCGCCATCGCATCGGATGCGCTCGCACCAAAGGAGGGCGAAGAGGAAGCGGATCCGGATGCGCCGGCGGAAGCCATCACGTTGCGGCCGGCTGCCGCGCCGACGCCGCTGCCTGAGCGCGAATGGCCGGCGCCCGCTGGCTTTTGCGACGACAGTCCTTGCTGCTGCTGCTTCTGTTGCCGCTGACGCTCGAGTAGCAGCTTCTGCTGGCGCAACAGCTCGTCGAACGAATCATTGCGCTCGAAGTCTTCGCCGGGCAGGCGGGCGGAGTCGGAGCCGGAGCCACCCGCGGCGGCGCTCGCAGCACGGATCACAGCAGAGGTGGCGCTCGGTGTGCGACGGTGATGCTGCGTGTGCACAAACGCACGCTGGCTGCCCGAGGACGACGCAAGTGGTGCGGCAACTGGTGAAGCACGGCCGGGCGTGCTCGGTTGGGATGCGGCAATGGGGGCAGCCCGCCCAGGCTTGCTCGGTTGAGACTGGTCAGCAGATCCGGGCTGCGAGTCTGTCCGCTGGTGTAGTCGCTGCAACGCAATCGATCGCGCCAATGTTTTCGGACTGCGAGCGCCTGAAGCGCCTAGCGTCACCCCCATGCGCGTCGTGCTGATTGCTCGACGGCTGCTCAGAGGCGACCGAGCGAACCGGGAAGCACGAGCGCTGCCGATGGCCATGACCAGCGCGTCTTCGCCGCCCTCACTCTCGGACGTGCCGTACGCGCTGCCGTCCTGTCCGCCAGCGGACGAATCTTCCGCATCGCGCGTCACGCTGACGCGCTCCGGCTCATTGTCGGGATGATCCGCTGGAAGACGGGCAGACGGAACGGCTGCGGCAGCGGAAGCCGACAACGCAGCCGCAAGCACACGCGGAGGAAGCGCCACAGCCCGCTTGCGCGAAGAGCTAGGCTGGATGACCGTGGAGGACTTAGCGATGGTGCGCGCCGAGTTGACAGGGCTGCGCAGCGAACCAAGGGATCGCGCTGAGTTGATAGGACTGCGCATTGATGCTGCGGACGGGCGAGTGAGACTCGGCCTCTTGGTGCCGGTTAGTCTGCGCGCCTGGTCCGTCGGCGTGAAAAATCCCGGCACCGTTCCACCGAGGGTGCGCGTCTCCGCCTGAGGCGTGTCGCCGACAAAGATGGCGTGCTGGGCCAGTTCGCGCTTGGTGGCCTCGGGCGTGTCCAATACGCGCAGTGCGACGCTGTCATTGGGCGCCGATGACGATGATGCCGCAGCAGATACGCCTTCGCTCGAAGCATCCTGCGACCAGAAGGCTGTATCGTTGAAGTGGACAGAGCGCGGCGATGTCACGGCAGCTGCTTCCCCTTCGGTCTGATAATCGTTTGTCTCATCGCATGACATGGACACCTGCGCGCGCAAGGAAAGGCCAGGTCCCTTGAGCTTCATGGTTTTGTCGACACCGGCCTTTGCCAGCGCCTGCTCGGCCAGCACGCGGTGCACGTCGTAGCCTTCATCACCTGGGCCGGGCACCGCGACAGCACCAACAACAATCTCGTCAGTCTCACCCATGCCCGGGTCACGAGGGCTTGCAAGACCAGAACCTGAAGCGGCTGCACTGCTTTCTGCGCGGTCCATCAGGACGTCGAGATCGGCGGGCGCCACCGGCGGGAAGGATTCGACGCTCATCGAGAATTGGCGCGTCTGCATGGCGCCCTTCGCGCGAGAGGAAGGTGCCTTTGCCGTGGACGTGTGCATCGTAGCGCCATGCGCGGCGTGCGGCATGAACTGGGAGCGACGCTTGTGCTGCATGGGAGACGGCTCTTTGTTCGGATTTTCCCCGAAGGACTCGTGCTTGTGCCACGCGTGCGAGCGAGATCGGCGCGAAGACTTTGTCTCCTCGCTGTGTCCTCCTTCCGTATCGGAGAAGTCCGAGTCGCCGTAGTTGTCGCCATCGTCGTCGTCGTTTGGAGAACCAGGCGATACGGACGATGCGTTGCGGGGTGAGTCGACCAGGCGGCGATGAGAAGCCACAGCGGACTGCAACACGAACGGCATGCGCGTCACGCTGTTGACACCCACAGTCTCATCTTCCGCGCCGGGTGCATGGTGACTCGGGGATGCTAAGCCTGAGTCTTCCGCGCGACTGTCCGAGCTGCGACCCCATGCAGCCTGGTGACTGCGGCTGACGGAAGCCAGCTGCGCACTGAATACATCCTTGGCTTCATCCTTGGCAGGGTCAGAGGGTGGCGACACAACGTAGTGGAAGCGCGGGTGCTGAACGGAGCTATCCTCATCTTCCGAGTCCGGGTTCAATGAGAATGCGCCGATGCCACCGCCCTGGGTGGGCGACATTTCCAGCATGCCGGCGTCGTTCAGCTTCAGACGCTCTATCGTTTTCGCTCGCTGCTTTGCGCGCTTGTACGTGGCGTCCCATCGGATGGTACGCAGGACAGGCTTCTTGAAAATCAGCAGCACGAGGAACAGGCACATCACGTCGACGGAGAAGTAGGTTACGTTCAGCGCCTCGCTCTTGGACGCGTCCTGCAGCCAGGTGGAGTTGACGAACACAGAGGTCAGGATCAGGATGCACGAAGAGCAGCAGTACAGCAGCGCGAGCAGAAGGATCTGCGCGAACAACGTGCGAGCACCACCGAGCTCGCCGAAGAAGTGCTCACCCTGGGTGGGGCTCGGCGGCCGCATCACGATGTGGCGCCCGCCCGATGCCGGTGAGCGCAGCGACGCAATGATGTCGTTGTGACTGTTCGCAAGCACCTGAAGCAGAGCGGGCCTCTCCGCATTTGCCGCTTGCTTGAGCTGCTCCTCGTGCTCCTTAAAGTGTCGTGCCAGTTCAGACTCACGCCGCGCCTTGTCCTCCTTGCGGCGCTGCTCGTTAATGGTCAGGAACTTGCGGCGCTGCACGGTGGCGTACACGAGCAGCGTCACTGCAAACGCGATGGCGATGGTGGTGATGCTGTACAGTCCTACTTCGAATGCCTGACGGAAGTTGTCGAACTGTTCCGCAGCCTCATCCGCAGCAACACGGGCTGCAGCATCCTCTCCCGCGAGAATGGTGGCGTTTGGTGCCTCCACCAGCGGGCGCAGGTAGAGAGCCGATACACCGCTGGATGCAACAGATTCCGTTGCCACCACCGACGCCGATGGATCATAGTAGCTGACGTTGCTGAGCTTGGCGGTGTGAATCATGTAGGCCAGCAGAGCCAGCATCCCCAGCGAGTACAGCACGTTGAACGCCATGATGGCGCGGAAATAGCGCTTGCGCTTGAAGGGGTTACGGTGAGCCTCGTGCGCTGAACCGCTCCACTTCGCATCGTCGGCAGAGGAACCGGAGTGAACCAGCTTGGGCTGCTTGTTGGGTTTCTTCTGTGGCTGCTCGTCGTCCTCCCGCACGTCGTGCGCACCGAGCGCGCCGCTGCCCTTGTGGTTCAGCTCGTAGTGGTAGATAGTCGACCAAGCCAGCAGCACAATGGAAAGGATCCACGCAGTGAGCACATGTGGCACTCCACTAGTGAGCTGCACCAGCGCACCTTCCAGCTTGAAGTAGTGATGCAGGTCCCAGTAGAACGCCATGTTTCCGCAGCGGATCAGCGCCAGCAAGAACACAAGTGCGTGCAAGGCTTGCAGCAGGCGATGCCGCACACGGCTGGACCCGAACACACGAAGGAACTGGGTCAACGCCATCAGCGCTAAGAGCGCATAGCATAGCATGAACACGAGGTAGTAGCTCGCACCCAGCGTCGACACCGCTGTCACGTCAATGCACCCGCCCTGTGCACGCGTGTGGATGATGCTTTCCTCGCGGAACAGGATGGCGAACTCGGTCAGGTGGAGGCACGTACAGTTGAGTCCCTGCTCGTCGTCGCTCAGTCCGTTGGTGACGCAGCCCTCGTCGGAGAACGCACCCAGTTCGGGATCCCAGAACTCGCAGTGCAGCTGCGAGATGAGCTGCTTGGTCTCATTGGCGGTCGGCGGGCGGGACACAATAGTCACGACGCCGTTGCAGTCCTCAAAGCGCTCGCGCAGCTGCAGCATATCAGTCGCATTTGGTGGTAAAGGAATCGTGAAGGTGATGCCGCCCGACAGCGCGCTAAAGTTGAGCTCGCGCCCGTTGCTCAGCGTCAGGTCCACAGTAGTCAGGTTGCCAATGACGCCGCCGAACAACGTGTCGTTGCTCAGCGTTCGGCAGGAGCGCCAATCGCTACTGAAAGCCACCACCTTAGTTTGCAGATCCAAGTTCGCCGCGCCAGACGGAGCAGCGCTCTTGCCACCGCTAGCCGAAGCAGCTGCTCCGCCGCTTGCCGTGCCGTCCGCTGCGGCGGAGATGGTGCCGTTATTGGATGAGAGCTGGTTCCCCTCGGCCGTGTCGATTGTGGCGGCGGTTGGTCGTGGGCTGTCGCGTGTGAGTGCGGCAACGAAGCTGTCCAGTACCTCTGGTGTAAGGGACAACGAGACTCCATTCGCGAGCGTGAGCGAGCGCAGTCCCGCCGCCAGGTCCGTGCGCGTGGTGACGGCCACGTAGTTGCGCGTGCGCACAATTGACATGACTTCGTTGGAAGTGGCCTCCACGAGACGCGTGTCCAAGAAGCGCTGGATGAGGTTCTGCGCGTCGTCGAGATCACCGCAATTGACGAGCACGTTGCTGATGGATTGGGCGAGGTCGGTGTCCAGCGCAGTCGTGTTCAGCGTCGATGTGGCGATGGAGCGCACGTTCGCAGCACCGGAGTACGCGGACAGTGTGGCGTTGAGCAGGGCCTTCGAACCCTCCAAGCTCAGTGGGTGAGTCTGCAGAAACGTGGGGAATGCGGTGAGTAACTGCAGACTATTTGCGATGTTACCCAAAATGGACGGGTTCCACACTGGGTTGTGGTCGTTAAGAATGTCAGTCAGCGCATCAAGCAGCAACAAATGCAAGCGCGCCTGATCTGTCTCGACGGAGGCGCCGTTGCAACCACTGTCAGAAGCCACGGGGTTTGTCTGCAGGCGGCTGAACAGGTCTGCCAGTGTCCGAATGAGCACGAGCGCCAGCTCAGTATCGTGCGCGGCTAGAGCAGCCGCCAGGCGTTGTTCGGCCGTCTGGAGCATGTAGCACGTCGGCTGGGTGCGGGCCTGTGCGGGCCACTGCACATACACGGAGAGTGTATCGTTGTTCGTGACAAACTTTGCCGCATACAGCTTGCTGATAACGGATACGACGATCTGGATGTGGCCTGCAGGGAGCTGCGTGACCAGCGAAGCGTCGCTTTGCGGCGCGATGAGTAGCGGCACAAGCTTAGAGCGCATTGGATCGCTATCCAGCTCGTAGTAGCTGAAGTCGTAGCGGAGGGGGTGCTGCTTGTAGGGATCGTAAAAGTTCGTGCAGGCGATGGTGAAGTCGGTCGACAGGGCGATAGCGGGAGTCGACGGGCTGACCGTCAGAGAATTGGGGCTCAGTGTGCACTCGCCACCCGTCGGACTGCTCACCACATGGAACATCACTGATGCTGCGCCACGCAGCACCTCGCCCGGGAAAGCCGGGTCGGTGACCGTGAGCTGCACAGTGTACTCACATCCCTCGCGGAGCCTGCCCTCCCGGATGACCACCGTGGTCGCATTGGCGACGGACTGAATATTGTTGGGCGTGGTGAGGTCAAACCCAACGTCGCAGCCGCCGACCACCTTCCACGCGTAGAACATGTCGTACACAGGCGTGCTGGTCTGGCTGACCACGGTGGAGTACAGCGACAGTGCACGCGAGGGGGACACGAACGCTGGCACGGCGTTGATGCTCACGATGGGCAGCGGGCGTGACGACCGATGTGTCACGCGAACCTGCACGCTGGTGGACGCCTGTCGGATGCCGGTAGAGCTGCTGGCTGCGTCAGTCGTCGACGTGATTCGGACCGTGAACGTGTAGGTAAAGTCTTGTCGCAGAGATCTCGGCGCGAAGGTCAAAATTGAGCCATCCGCGGTGACTGACGCACCGGGCACCGTGGATACGTTCAGTGTGGTTGGCACTGCAGAGCTGTCGTTTGAGGGGACGAAAGTCACATTCCACACGAACGTGAACGGGAACCCGCGACCGCTCTGACCGCTGTCGCTGTCGGGGTCATAGGACACGCTCGCATCAATTGCAATGGTGGTGTTGACCTGTCGATCGCGCACCGACGAGCCCACAATCTGACACACCAGCGGACTGGGCGCCACCGGGACCGTTGCACTAGTGGAGGTCGAGGTGGTGCTCACAGCCAGCAGGCGACGACGAGCGCCCGAATCGTCGCCAGTCAAAATGTCAAGCTGCAACCGTGCGCGATACGTCGAACTGGGCAGGAACCAACCAGCAGGAACAGAGGCCGTGGCATCGGAGGAAGTGTAAGGCTGCACACCCGTCCGTGCATTGGCAATGGCACGCGCGGACAGGCTCGTGCTGATCAGTGAAATCGTCCACGAAAACACGTAGCGCGCACCAGCGGGCACGGGCAGGCACGAGCTGGGCAGCACTCGGTTGCGGAACACGTTGGGCACAGTGCGGTCCAGCATCGGCAGAGAGAGAATGCTGACAGCGGGCAGCCAATCCGGCTGCGCTCCCCCTGTGATAGAATTGCTCTCTGCGGTGGTGACATTCCACAGCAGCTTAGTGCTCGTGCGCGTTGCGGTGGCGACGACCAGACTGAACGTGTAGACACACGGCTTGCACAGCAGCGACGACGGCACGTCAAGCACGGAGTGGTCGTACGGGCCTAGCGCGAACGAGCCCCAGCTGGTTCCCAGTGCATTCGCCACAGCAAGAGGACCGACAGTGCTCCATGTGAGAATGGCCTCCAGCGCCGATGGAGCGGTGTTAAACGGCAGGCTCAACGCGCTCAACGCCGGTGTCGGCACATTAGAGGGCCCCACGAAAACGGTGTTGTTCACCAGCACGGATTCCAGCGTCCAGCGGTAGAGGCGCGACGACACGGCCTCATCGAAGCCGTAGCTGCTGCGCCCGTCCAGACGCGCCGTCATGCACTGACCGACCAACGGCGCCGTACTGGACTCGATGCGCGCCACTGGGTCGACAACGAGCTCAATGCCGGCTGGCAATAGTCTGCTGCATAGGCGGCCCGCCCATTCCCGAGGGCACAGACAGGCGTAGTCCACGCTGAGCAACCCAGTGAGCGGGCTGGCACTCTCGCTAACGACGCACGTGCCACCGTTGAGGCATGGATTGCCACCAGCAGCCGTGCAAGAGTCTTCCAACTTGTTAAGCAGCACAGTGTAGGTGACTTGGTCAACGGTGCTGTTGATCTGCAGCACGTTGATGCCGAGTTGAAGCGGCTCCACCACAACGCGGCGACTGGTCGGCGGCGGCGTCATCGTTTGCCCCTTAAGCGACATGCTGACGCTGTCGCTTGTCAGGTAGTCCACCTGCACCTTGACGGCCACCACGTGCAAGCTAACTGAGGCCTGGTACACGAAGCTGGCGTCGCTGAACACCGCAGGAGACATGACGAGAGACGCTGAAAGGACGCTGCCGCTCGTCGAGGCAAACAGCTGCAGATTGAGCACATCGCGCGGCTGACGAAGCAGTGTGATTTGGTAGACGCCATCGAGCGACGAAATAATGTGCAGCGTGTTCCCGATGGCCGGGATTGCGCTTGTTGTCACCAGCGGCAACACCAGCGTGGAGCTCCATGCGTATGGCACGCCATTGTACAGCAGCGTCGGAGGTGCGGTGCTGTTGGCAACCTCCAAACTGATTGTAAACGACGACAAGTAAAACGGTACGGCGCTCACGCTGTAGCTGAAGAGGCCAGGGATCAGCGCTTGATCCAGTGACAGTACTTGCGGCGAAGCCGTCGAAGCTTCTGCAGGCACTACCGTGAAGGACAGTCCAGTCAGCTGCGGAAGCCCACGCGTTACACTCACGAAATAATTTCCGTCCAGCAGCGCGTCGAATGTGAACGCTTGAGGCACATTGAGCACGAGTGGCGATAGCACACTCGGCACTCCGCTCAGAAGCTGCAGTGCTGTCAGCCCGACCGCGCTCATAGCCACCACGTTGGCCGCGCCGAACTGCAGCGTGAAGCTCACAGCCACCACTTTGTATGGCGTGGTCACAGCGTAACTCTGTGTGTCCGGTGCAAAGCACAACGCGAGCGGCACGGCCACCTGGGGCAGGTCGGCCGTCCAGCCGGTCACGCTGATGTTGGTCAGGTCCGCCGCGGAACGGAGGACGGAGAAGGTGTACTCTCCGTCGCGCAACGACATCAGCGAGAACTCCGTGCCGTTCGAAAGCAGCAAAGGAGATGAGAACACGTTGGAGAACAACGACTGCGTGCTGCTGTTGCCCTGTTGGAGAGACATGCTGCCAGCGGCGCCAAAGATGCTGCGCACGCTTAGCTCCTTCACGACGAAGGGCACCGTCAGGTTGTAGTCGAACACTCCGCCAGTGAACGCAGGCGAAATGGTGACCGACGAAGGCACCACCAGACGTGCGGCGTTAAGGCCGCGCACAGCAATGGCAGACACGTCTGGCAGCAGGCGCGAAACACTCAGGACGATGGAAGAATCCTGAGTCGAGCTCAGCGTTAGGACGGACGGCACACCCGCCACCAGCGCAAAAGAGCATGAGGACACATTGCTCACCAGCTGTGCGGAGCGCGATCCGTCCAGCGTCACGTTCAGAGAGCCCACCGTCCCGAACGTCACGCGCACTGTAATCGTCTCCGTCACGAAAGGGACAGAGATACTGTATCCGCTCAGCACCCCTGCAACAAAGGACGGCTGGCTCAACGCACCCTCGATAATGACGCCGGTCACGTCCCACGGCAGACGCGTGATGTCGAGAGCATAGCGGCCGTCACGAAGCGAATTCACCAGCACTGAAGTGGTAGTGCTCACGCTCAGCGGGAATCCGGTCAGTGACAGCACGCCCGACAAAGGAGCCAACAGAGTGGATCCACCGGCGGTCAGCGACACCGAGCTGGGCGTGCTGTAGCTGACTGCAACGGAGCAGCTTGCGAACTGTGCGGGTACGGACAGCGCGTAGCTCAGCGTATCAGCTACGAAGGGCGAGAAGCTGAAACTCTGCAGAGCGCCATCGCTGATCGACGCGCACTGCACGCTGAAGCCGCTCACATCTTGTGACAAACGCTGCAGTGAGAACGTATAGTCGCCGTCCTGCGTGCTCTGAACAGCCAATGAGCTTGTACCCACGGGCAGTGGCAGCGGGTCGGCTGCCTGGCCGCTCAGAGGACTGCTGGCTACCAAGTCGTCGTTCAGCGCAAAACGCACAGTCCCAGACGTTCCGAACACCACTGCGACGGATAGCGCGTTGTACACATAAGGAACCCCCGCCACCGTGTAAGGCCCCAGTTGCCCGCCAACGAATGGGCTGCCGAGGTTCAGCTGTAGCGGCAGCGTCACGCCCGAGCCTGACGCGGGCACCCCTGCGAGCGACACCAGCGACACGTCGGCGTTCGACTGCGTCACAACAAACGCGTAGACGCCATCTTTTGAGGACGCCAGCGAGAAGGCGTTCGCGCCGGAAGTCAGCAGCTTCAGCGAGCTGGTAACACCAGAGAGCAGTGGCAACCCGTTAAGGGTCATGGCGCTGCCGGAGGTGGTCGAAGCTGCGAAGTGCACGCCCGGTACAACAAGACGCACTTGCGCCGTATAGGGTCCAAAATAATCCGATGCGAACGGTGGGAACCATGCCACGGCCTGACTGTTGTCGTCCAGCAGCTGCACCGAGGCAAGGTCGGGACTGGCGCGCACGATGGTGATCACGTACTCAGAGTCTTCCGTGGAGCGGAGCGACAGCGTGTTCGAGCCCGGCGACAGGAACAGCGGCGAGGAAAACACGCCTCTGCTCAGCACCTCCGCCGAGCTGCCGTTCAGACTGCTGCTCAATGAGCCGGCCGTACCAAACAGCACACTCACACGAACAGCCGTGGTGGCGTAATTGACCGTGGCCGAGTGAGTGACGAAGACACCGCCGCTGAACAAAGGCAAGAAGCCCAGTGGCAGCGGATTCAACAGTCCGGTCAATCCGGTCCCCATCTCCAGCGTGACAGCGCTGACGTCCCAATTCCTCCGAGTGATGGTGAGCGAGTAGTTGCCATCTTGGTCGCTCTGGGCTGAGATGACATTGGCGCTGTTGAGCTGCAAATCAAACAGTTGCGTGCTGGGCTGCCCTGAGGCGGCAGCGGCACCGCTGTAGCCACTGCTGGACTGCGCCAACGTGACTGTACCGTTGGCGTAGTTGACCACAATAGCGCAGCTCGTGAACTGAGCAGGCACCGACACTGCGTAGCTCATGACGCCGGCGGCGAAAGACGGGAATGCGACAGCCCGCGACGAGCCGCTGAGCGACATGCACTCTGCGCCGAATCCGCTGACCGTCTGCAGCGCGCGTCTCACGCTCACGCTGTACACACCGTCCTGCGTGCTACGCAGCTGCACTACACTGTCAGTGTTGACAGTCAGCGGAAGGGCATTGCTCGCCGAAGCGCTCGTCAGCATCGCACCGACCGCCACGGGCACAACGTTGAGCGCAAGCGTCATGCTGCCAGGCACAGTGAATTCCGTCGTCACTGTCAGCGAACTCGTGATGTATGGAACCGTCGCCGTGTAGGACAGCTGTCCGCCGCTGAAAGGCGGCGTCAGTACAATATCGCTGCCATCGACAGCGCTCTGCAATTTCAGCGCGCCCATAGTCGGCAGACTTCGTGTCACATTCACCTTGTAGCAACCGTCGCGCGATGACGACAGCTGCAGCGCAGCGATGCCGCCCGCTGGAACAGCGAGCCAAG
>Ga0256875_1000639_pt1 | contig 11678 bp, 4 predicted proteins | sample MC6MC0418MT_FD_186354 | JGI IMG/M metagenome (GOLD analysis project Ga0256875, IMG submission 186354) | Metatranscriptome of enriched soil aggregate microbial communities from Iowa State University, Ames, United States - MC6-MC0418-MT... | ecosystem: Environmental > Terrestrial > Soil >... | reverse complement strand
GTTTATTGTAAGTTGCCCACGAAATGTATATATCTACGAAGCCTCGACTAAGAAGTTAGTTAACAGCGATAGGTCATAGATAATCTTTGCAAATCTTTGAACTCAGCCCGATACTTGGATACTCATTGATCAGCTCATAACCAATTTTACATCGCGAAGGATGGTCCTTACGACGGCAGAGTTGTACTGAATCCGGGAAGAAATGGTAGTCATCCGCCAACACAATCAACGGATCCTTTCTACCTCTCAAATGTTCACAGCATCCGAACAAATTGTCTCGCGGTACTCCGTACATTTCGCTGAGGTATTGTGCCCGAGAAGCAGTGGGGACAATCAATACAGTGTCGATATCTTCGCTCAGAAAAGAACATAACAAAATCAACAAGGTAACTGTCTTTCCTGAATGTCTCGGCCATAACTCCTGCAAGGGGGTTAACCCTGATGAATTCCATCCCTTTCCGATAAGCTCTTTTTGATTATCGTATAGATCTATGAACTTCTTCCCCAGCATAATTTTATCAACTGAATCGTCGAACCTCATCTGTTTAAATTGTGTGCCTTGCATAGTTAGTGAATATGTTTGTTCGTTTTTATTGAGTGAAAGGTGGTTGATTCGAATCAACTATTTTTTGATGCTGGATATCATAATAAATGTGAAAGAAGTCGTTGTTATCGGCGGAAGTTCCCGGTGTTTGAATGCGCTCCTCTAAGAATGGTGTTGACGGAGAACTGACAACTGCAGGAGCAATCTGTGAATGATCATCGAAGATATGGTGGTCTACGTCGTCACCATCACTCATAAACATATCTTCATCAGCCTCTTCCATGTGGTCTGTGTTCTCATCGTTAGTGTCTTCTCTCTCTCCCTCCCCATCCTCTTCTTCCAGATCTTCTTCCATATCCTCTTCTTCCTCGCTATCATCTTGTTCGCTGTTGTCGTTTTCCTCATTTTCTTGAACCACTTCGTCATCATCAGCGGAGGTTGTAGCTTCATCACTCTCACTATCATATTCTATATCTGAACCACTAGACGCTTCTTTCGTGCTAGCTTTTGCTTTCGTTGATTTACCATGATCGACATCTGTCTTTTTGTCAACCTGTTTGCTTGCTTTCCTGGTCATCTTGAATGGGGTGTATTCATCAAGTCTCATATTTTCGTAAATGTCTGAGATAAAATGCTCGTGACCGTTGTAGTGAGAGTCTCTTTCGAGGAAAATATCCAGTTCTGTCTTGTTTCTACCAATTTGCTCCCGCGAAAATACGAGTTCCGAGATCGAATAAGACTTCTGGGTATCAAATATGTGTTCAATCACTCCGTTCTTAACACCCACAAAGGACCCACCACCCTTCTTACCATTGTCGCTATAAAACTTTGTGGCCAAAGCATATAAGGTAATGATCCTAGCACTAACAGTGTTTAGTCCAGCTACTCCTTGCTTCTGTGGGTACAAAAGCGTGTCTTTTCCTATTTTTTTCTGTTTGAACAAGGGTTTTGGCGCGACTCGTTTACCCCGGCTGGTCAAATAAATGCCATTTTCCTTCTTGTTCAGAACACCTAGATCGAGTATTCGTTTGCTGTTGAGTATGGTAAGAACAGCAACCGCAAATGGATGGGAAATCATAGAGTAGCAAGTATTGGCATCCTCGAGTTCAGCTCCACCAGAGAACCACTGTACAAGATTTTCAACATATTGTTCTGCAATCTTCTTGTCTTTCTCATTTGTAACTTGGTCACGAGTGACGCTTTGTATATGCTTGAAACTAATAGTACCTAGCATCAGAGCCCATTCAGTGACTAAATAATATGGCATGAGTGCAACCTCAAGTTTGCTATTAGACGATATCTCTTTCGTTATCAAGGACAAGACTAAGTTCCTCACAAAATAGAAACTATTGCCAGGAATATTGTCAGAAGGTTCTATAAGAGAGATCATTTCATCAAGTGAATTATTACCAAATGACCTATTACCAACTGAAATACGTCGTAGTTCGCGTTCACAAGCCATAGCTAGAGTATCGTAATGTAGGCTCCTCTCTTTCTCTATTTGGTATCCAACATCCTCATTGTCATCACTGTGAGTATCGTAACCAAAGACAGGAAGGAAGCAATTGGTATATAGTCCTCTAGGATCTGTCGAATCCCCAAGTTCCTCTCTTGTCTTTGCCCAGTTATCCACGTAGGGTTGGTATCCTTTGTGAATCATATACTCTAGAACGTATTTGCTTTCTTTTCCTGTCTTTAACCATTGATTCTTTTGAATAGCAAGGGCAAGTTTGTCCAAAGTGAGACTAACCTTTGCCATCACAGCACCAAGATTGCTTCTTGATGAGAACATCAAAAACAGTTGGTGAAGGACCTCGATCAGGTTAGGAATGCTGAAGGGTTGAGAGATACATAATACCGTGATTCTCCTGAATGCATTCAATGACTTATCACGCAAGTTATGTAGTACCGTCACAAAGAAATTGACAAGCTCTACAAAAGTATGAAGGCATTCCAAGCGGTCATCAGTCTTTGACTCAGCGGTGAATATATATGCCATCATCAATATTGTGTCTGCTGTTATGTAGCAAAACATATCTCTATGGATAGAGGGAGCAAACACGTCTAACAAGAGACTAGCGATCAACTTGGTCTTAGTGATTCGATAGAATGAAGGGAATCTTTCAGAGGGGCCTGTATATTCGCTGTCGAGTTGCTTTTGGTATATTTCGATGTAATCCTGTAGTATCATAACAAGTTCTTCAGCATCATTTGAAGCATTCGCAACTGCCAGACTGCTAGGATTCTTTGGGGAATGTATAGTTCGAGCGATAGCATCGAGATCGTCGTATAACCTTTGAGTAAATACTGATCTCCCCTTTGATAGAATCAGATTGAAATCCGGAGCATACGCCCCTGAATGTAGTTGAACCTTTGGTACTTTCTCATCTGCTACACTATCTGGATTGTCCTTCTGTTTCAACTCATTCAGAATTGGCGATATGGTGGCCATTCGAACTTTAACAACTGTGGTATAGCCAGTACCCATGCCTACAGTATCGTTTGTAATAAAAGTTTGTACCATATTGGAAAAACCGTCTACGCCCAGGAAACGGGTTATGGCATCTTTGGTAACATAGCCACGTGTAGAGGGGGATGCCGTAGTCAAAGTGTCTAGTACGCGATGACAGCTCTCTTTCACAGTAGAATGAAAAATATTCAAAAAGCCCTCTCTGCTGGGCTGTTGACTATCGAAACTGTAGGTACGAGCCAAAAGTATGAGCGCTTGGCGGCTATACGTGGTAGTTACGGCCAAGCACGCCAACAGAGATAGAATATTCGTGATTTCTTTCTTTTCCTTTTCTCCTATGTATATGCCATGCAGTAAAACGGCTTTTTTAGAAGAGTCCAAATTTCCAAAACCTTGAGCGACCTGACGTAACATTGCGCTGGCTTGGTTGTATGTTTTTTCGTCGGTTATAGTAGCTTTGGTTATTTGCCCGTCACTAATGGCAACATCAACAAGAGTATCAACCTGATTATCATTAACCAGTTGAGTCCAGGATACTACTGTCTCAGAACAGACTCGATTAACATGTTCAACGAGCTCACGCGACGAGAGCAAAGTGTCAAGTAGAGAATTATATGATTCGTCCATACGGGCTCGCTCATCTGAATCTAAAGCAGATATCTGTAACCATTTTGCTATAACTTGTTTCTCTTCATGCACAGACTTAATAGAACTGTAACGTGGATCGACTACTCGTAGGACTGTACGTTCTTTAGAAAATTTTTCAATTTCTCTCTTGGCTTCATTGAAAATACTCTCGTCAGTTTCGTCGTATAGCATCAGAATAGGAGCCATAGTAGCATTAAGACTCTTTCTCACATCTCGTAGTATAGAACCGAGGGAGTCTCTATGATCTTGTATCACTTCGTTTCTTCTTTTACCATTTCGAGCTTCATCTGTTTGAATGTCAGCTGTAGCCGCAGCATCGATTTCCTTGTTAAGCTCTTGTACTCCTGGTATTTGCTTATTGAGGTACGAATCATCAACTGCTAGAATCAAGGTTGAAAAGGTCATAGCTATCAAACTTGATATCTCATACAGACTCGAGGTCACAAAGGCAACATCTGAAATGAGAGCCTGGCAAATGTTGGTTGATAGAACACCTCTTGTTGTATGTACTAATACCGAACGAATGGATAAATACAGGTCCTCACAAACATTAGGAGTCATAGCTCGTTCTACAGCTGCTAGGGCATGACTAGTGATGCTCTGTTCGGCTATTGTTATTTCAGGAACATCTCGTTGCGACACCGTTTCCATACTACGTATCACACCACTGACAGCGAGTTCTGTCATTCTATCTACGATAGTTGCAACGTATGCTCGAGCATATCTATCAACAAATTGAATAAGGAAATGGAGTGTTAACGGTTTGGAGTCAGAGACAGTGTTCAATCCCATGTGTTCTATCTCTATTGTTGGAGACTGTGGTTCAATAATGGACTTGATAATACTGAACAATGATCGGGAAGCGCTATTGATCTCTGGTAATTTGTTTTCTCCAGAAGCGAAACTTTCATAGATATCTCTCAACTCTTCGAAAACTTCTATCTTTGCACTGTTACTCACTCCAATAGCCTTGACAGGAAACTCGAATACATTCGAGCATAAATATTCACCAGCATGCTTCCCAAATCTCTGATTAAGTTTTGTAATCCATGCTTGAGATCCCATCAACCGTCGTGAAATCGTATTTGGGTCGATATCTCCCTCCTGATCTGGGATAGGCTTCTTGACACCAATGATGCTATTCGTATTATGCAATTTTTTGAATTTCAACCCAGGCAACACCTGACTGGCACCCGATTTAGGGCTCTGAGGCAACGTTGATGTTGTTGGTGCCACTTTGTTTGGATCAAGAACAGGTGCGCGTTTCTTTGGTGTCGGATCGGTTTGAGGTTTGATCAAAGTTGGATTGATTCTTCGAGAAATGGTTCCCGAATCACCGGTGTCAATATCCATACCTTCTGTTCGAAATAAGGTCGCTCTCTGTTGCACTGTTTGACTAGTATTTGCAGGTGGGGTATAATTACCAAAACGTTGTGATAGTTGTACGGCACGTACAGCTTGATAATACGCAGGATCTCTATATAACAAACCACTGGGCATTTTTCGAAGGACAGGCGGTGGAATAGTTATTTTAGATTGGAATGATGGCGCTACTGTAGGTTTAGAATTCTGTGTTCTAGCCAATAACCGGTTGGCGGCAGCAAGTAGCCGAGAACTTTCATTTAGTTGCTTCATAGACTCCTCTAATGTTTTTTGGATATTTCGATTTTTCGCTTCAGCAGTATTTGGCTTTTTAATACCATCAGGCCCTGGACTGCTCCTTCTCTGGCTTTTGTTTGATTTATCATTATCGCTTCTTGTTGCATTGACGCCTATTAATCCGTGTGATCGTGAACCTGTGTTTCGTTCTCTCTCGAGATACTCGCGTATGTTCTTATTAACAAGCTGGACCACAGAAGCACGCTGATCCATCCAACGATTTATAACTTCCAGTTTTCGCTCCCTCGAAGTATCGGTCAATAGAGAGAGTACTACAGACGACATGACTCCATAAGTATTCTCCCAGTCTTGGGGGTCTAGATTAGCTCCTCGTAGTTTCAGTTCCTCCATAGCTGCCAATGGTTCGCTGATTGTCAGTGCATCACTAACATAATCAAACAGACTCTGCAACGAGTTCGTATGTATTGCTAATTGCTTCGATTCTTCTTTCTTTGACCACACTAGATAGTCCAACTTTTCCACACTTTCATGATTCAAACAATCAATATCATAGAGTTGTTCTCTACACTCACGAAGTTGCATATCCAGTTGTTCCTTACGATCAATCGTACGTTTTATATGACCTATGAGAGAAGAAACTTCTTTGATTTCCTCGTCGGTCAAGATGGATATGTCATTCATGTTTCAAGTATTTCTTGTTCTTCTGTTTTTTTTGTTGTTTTTTTGTTCGGGGGATTGGTTTGATGTTTGATTGCATGATTTCGATTTGTCGAATTAGAAGATACATTTTGTTTATTGCTGAATAAAGGAGTGAGACTCATACCCCGCGACGGAAGTCCTTATTTCCTGCCCTTGCCTCCTGACATCCTGGGTAAGTGCACTCCTCTCCCCACAGGCTGTGGCTGGTCACCATGTTGTCATCGGTGTACGAGTTGGTAACATAATTCCAATAACGGGTTTGTCCTCTGAGGCACTCAGTGTTAATAGTCCTGGTGTCAGTGATTCGACTCTCGGAAACATCTTTCACCTTGGTTTTGGGGACAATACCCCAATAAGAACATGCGCGGTAGCAAGATGGGTACATGGGTGTTTCAAGCGCTTCAGGAGGTGCAGCACCAATTTCGACTAAGTTATGGGGACGACCAGTAATATCCAAAAACAAAGGAAGAATACTGGATGCAGTACCAATAGGCGCAGGAACTGGTAGCATGGAGCATCCATGTCCAAAAAGGTCAGCTTTAGGGTCGAGATAGTCAGTTCCATGCTCTGTGAAGTTTCTCATATCGAACAACTCTGTGGAAGCTCCTCCACGACGTCCAACTATGTGTGCGTCGTGGGCTATATAGAGATTCTCAGGGTTAGTGGTCACGAAACATGTGTGCGCTGACAGATGTTGCAGATTATCCATAGCTCCAGCATCGCTGTTGATAGCAAAAACAACACCTCCGAAAGATATGAAACCGGTACCCCCAACGCGCTCCCCACTGGCTGTTTCTTGTATTCCTTTGAGTTTGACTACCATATATGCCATATAGCGCATCCAACACTTGAATAAGTACATTTCGAAAGGAATTATTAAATCATTTCTAAGCATGGTTAAAATGTTTTCTTCGTTGAAAGGAGTCAAGGCGTTAGCACGAGCGACAGATAAAGCGATGGGATCACTAATTATGGAGGCTAAGCCATTGAATTTTCGGTCTAGCTCTTTGCTTGCCAGAGTGTCACGCTTGAGATAAGTGAGTCTTCGCCTCAAATAGCCTTGGTTGTCCCTCGAGCTACTCTTAATATCATATTGAGAAGTTAGCATAGAACCATAATAGAATTCTGGAAGTCTGTTACGCACGGACTCGCCAACTGTTCTCAGATTCGCCAGTAGGCCACCACTTTCTGCTGACACAACCTGCTCGTACATGATTTCAAGATCTCTCAGAGTTCCTTTCTGAAGGGGGTCCTTATGACTAGAAGGTAAAATGATAGGCTCCTTCAAACTATTCTTCCCTCCATAGTATCCGTTGGCCTTGTAGTATGAATAAAGACTGACAACAGATTCAGAAGTAAAGGTCAAGGCCGTTAGAACATAGAAGGAACCTATCACCCGCTTGGAACTCTCGGCTCTTATTTGTTGGAATTGACCATGAAGAGCATTGATCTTCTTCATTTTAGTTTGTACCGACAGCTTCTTGCTTGCTATCTCTGATTCTATATCTTTGATAAGGAGCATAACATCTTCGTTGCTGTTGCCAAGGACGAGGAAAAATTCTTTCGCAATTTCTCGTTGCACCGATTGAGCTTCACTTGTTAGTCCTCTTGTTACCCATCTGAGTATTCTTGTTACGCATTCCGCTACATTGGATGCTTCTGCCATTATCTCCTGAATACGATTTAAACGTCTACGAACTTCCTCTGTTGTTCCATTATTATTTAATATTCCGAGAATACGTAGCAAGGCATCGATATATACCTTTTGATTGGTCAGCAAGCTTATTTGAGATCTAAAGTACGGAGGTACGTACTTGGCCTTATAGCGATTGGCGTTTGCTCTCAAAGTTGTTTCTGTGGAGCTTAACACCACCTCAAAGTTTTCTGGGACAACCGAATACAAGTTTCCATACTCTTTCCTTGGATCATAAAATTCTCCAATTTTGTCAAGTTCAATAGAGTGTCCCACTCGAGAAGCTCCAAAGTAATCCAGCACGAAGGTCGTTTCAAAAGCACTGAAACTGTCCGAGAACTGAGTCAACGCACTCTCGATGTAGCGGGATTCGTCAGAGGCATATTCAAAAGCGTATGATGGATTGGAAGTTATCAAAAAACTTAGAACTTTGAGGGTGGATATTCCAAATTCTTGTGATGCTGTTTGTATCAGCACTCTTTCTATGGCCGCCAGAACAACATATAGAGAAGAACCAGCAGAAAATGCCAGAGAGCGAAGGGTATCTAACGATTCCGAGTTAAGTTTCTGTTGTTGATCTGGTGTAATTGTGAATTTGCCGTTCTTTTCCTTCGTTGTCTTTTCGTAGGATATTCTCAGTATTCTCACAGTTACTAGTAAAGCGAGAAGCTCCGCAGCAGAATGTTGTGCGAATCTGGGACCACTTCCTGACATCTGCTCGGCCATGTATGTTGAAACAACTCTGCCATACGTGGGAAGTTCACTATCTCCCACTACCTTAGGAACAGGGGCACGGCGGGAATATGTAATTTCCTCAAATGCTTCGTCTTCATTCTGATTGAAACCACTAGAGTTACTGCTGGTGCTTGTTGTTTCATGATCGTTGTCAACCGAGGAATTCACCTGATCTTCCATATTCGCGGGATACTCCTGTTGCTCGTTGTCTTCAACACTTATAGGAGATGAAGGTAATTCAGAAGATCGAGGTCGTTCCTTACTTATCTCTTTCGGTTCAGAGGATCGGAGGCAAAAAGCTAGTTCGTTTTGGAGAGTACGAGACAGTGCTTGCGGTTGATCAAGCATGTCTACAAATCTCCTCACATGAGGACATGCTTGTAGTAACCCGTTAATAATTTCATGAGAAGGTAGAGCAAATCTACCGTCTCCTGTAACTGTTATCACTAGAGGGTCATTGGAGGAGCTTGAATAATCAACATTTACCCACATAAAAGAGTTATTGGAAATGAGGTTTGACCACCATGCCCAAGCAACGTCCCTTTTGGGCACTGCCGAGGGAGTAAACCGTTCGTCCAAAATTTCACTCCGTGGATGTAGTTTACCAAAGGTTGAAATCATGGCCTTCACTGACTTAGTAAACTTCTTCAAGTTAATATTACCTCCAGTCTGTGCAATTGAGTCAAGTCCCCATAGGCTGTGACAACCAAAATAAATAGAATTCGACATGGTAGATGGAAGGAGAGCGGCATCGTCTACAAGCTTATAGAAGGAACCAGTTGAATCTGTAGCTTTCAGTATTTTGACTTGTCCCTGTTGTTTAGGACTGAAAAATCTATCGTCGGGAAGATCCACGATATTGTCTGGGCTAATATTCAACTCACAAAATCTTGTAAAGGTACGAATATCAAAAGGAGCTCTAGCTATATCATCTAAGGTACTGTATCCTGCTTCTAGTATTTCTTCGTTATTCAATAGTTGAAAACGAGATAAAAACTTAGAGGTAAAAGCTGCCATATGTTGTGGTTCGTAAGCTCCAGTTTCACCAATTACATCTATCTTAATTCTTTTTGTCGGGTCCTTTGGATCATCTTTTGATAAAAAATCCATCTTGAGATCTGCAGGATAGCCCGAACCTTTGTTTCCAGCAGAAATAGGGTGGAAGTCAGGTTTTTCCAGCTCATGAACTGAGTTGAACATACCCGAGCAATTGATCATATCCTCGAAATCTACCACTATGTTCATATCCTCAGTTTCATCGTAGATTAGTGGATTCATTTCGTGTTTGGAGTAAAGTGCTCCTCGCCTTGTTACTCCTGTTCTACACCCGGCAACATGATACTCTCCAAGCTCGACAGACACATTCAATAACGGATCGTCCAGTCTATTCTGAGAGTCGACGTGAGGTTGAAGCGCAAATATCTTGTTTCCCATTAGAAAATCCACTGGTTTTGAATCATTAACCTTTCCGTCGAAGCCTTCCTTCCTGCCACCAGTGTATTGAGCATCTGTGTGTTTTGGTTTGTCTAGTCGAACCTTACGTTCTGTATTCCTCGCGATAATAACACAATCTGATGATCCGCCCAAATATTTTTGAATGTCTTCCATTGCAGGAATGATCTCATTCATGGGTCTATCGTGCTTCGCTATGATATTAAAGAATTTTTTCCGATATGCCCAATACTGGTCCACGCCTCCAAGAGTGGCATGATATAGAGCATTTATGCTGTGTAAATTGTACCCATGGGTTCTTAGCATACACTGGATCGAGAACTGGATACTAGTGGCATACATAGCCTGTACCATATCGTTTGTTATCTCTGCTTGTCTTTGCATCCCTCCAGGTAACAAAGCGTTGATATGCCATTGCTCTCCCTTGATAGCAAATCTACGTGTAGCTTGAGTAAAGCTAACAACTCTGCGCACAAAACCTGTAGGGATGACACCGAGAGCGGTTGGCTTGGCTAAATCCAGTCCTTTGACAGGAACTGTGATTGTCCAAGATTGCTTATCGCTGATAACGACAGGAGCTATATGTTCTGTCATGAATTGTCTCCTCTCATAGTACGGAGTATTTCTGTATATACCAGACTTAATTCCTCGTAGAGGTACTCCTTTGAGCGAGTCTGGAAAGATATCTCTCTCTCTCCACTGAGTGACCTCCTGTTTACTAAGTCGTGAACGGTTTTTCGGTTTTAGTATTTTGTCAAATGCTGTCAAAAGGTCACTATCATATCCTCCTATGGCTCCATCTGCTGAAAAAGAATAAGTGGCCATATTTTCCAAAAGTTTATTTCTTGGTAATTCACTGTTATAAGTATTAATTTGCAAAAGTCGATTATCATCCTTGCAAACAAGAACAAATTCAAGTCACAAGGGTGCGACCTTATTGTCTCGGGAAATCCCGGCTTAACAACCAATTTCCTTCTTTTGTGGGGTCACACCCAGATGTTTCATTTCTCTTGATCTCAATCGCACGTATCATCATTGTTTTAAAGTCGTCCACATCCTGTTCAGCCTGAGTTTCTGCCTTTGTGCCAAGTAACCTTACTTGTTCAATGTCCTCCCTCATCTTTAACAAATACTTAACAGAGTGTTTTAAACAACTAGAAATCTTTGCCATATCAGAACTCTTAATAACACACGAGTCTTCTGTTTGAATACACAATCGCTGGAATAGGTCCTCCAATGTCTCACTAGAGTGATGTAGTATCTCCACATATTTCCTATACTTCTTATTCATTTCTTCTATCCTCTTATTGCGTTCAGCCAGTTCGTCTATAATACGGTGTCTAGCAGCCAACGGATCCTTCCTGATGGTATCAAGTCTTTTACTTCTACCACGCGTATTACCTAAATGTTGCTTGACTCCTCCATTATTTGGTATAGAACTCGATTCGCTACGCTGCTCCTCTTTTACTTGGGATGTCAATCTCGGTTTCTTCATTCTTCAAGCAACCAAAGTATTTAGCAAATAATTCGTCTTCTTCTAAATCGCTAATTTCACTTTCGCTTTCGGTGTCGCTATTGTCCTTTTCCTCTACTGTGTTCTCTGTTTCTTTCTCTGCCGGGGCTGTACACTCCATCACGCGTATTTGTTTTCGTCTCCTTCTCGGATCTAGTATCTCCGTGATGCTCCCGGGCGTATATGCCACCCCTTGGTCGATACAGGTGACACAAAGGGCGCTTCTGAAGCATTCTTTAATAATAGATATACCTTCACTGTGGTGTTTTCTATTAAAACCGTAGTTGTTTAGATCCGTCAAATC
>Ga0256875_1000635_pt1 | contig 11719 bp, 13 predicted proteins | sample MC6MC0418MT_FD_186354 | JGI IMG/M metagenome (GOLD analysis project Ga0256875, IMG submission 186354) | Metatranscriptome of enriched soil aggregate microbial communities from Iowa State University, Ames, United States - MC6-MC0418-MT... | ecosystem: Environmental > Terrestrial > Soil >... | reverse complement strand
TACTATGATGTATTTTGAGGTTTTTTATGTATCTTAAAATGAAATCTTCAAACACTGAATATAAAAAGCAAAGTAGGTATAGCGGAATGAAACCAATGCTTTTATCCGAAACAAACGATATTCCTAGTGGAGATGAATGGCTATTTGAAACAAAATATGATGGTTTTCGCTGCTTATTAGTTTGGGATGAGGAGCCGAAGCTCATTAGCAGAAATGGACGACATTTAAATCACTTGTTTCCCGAAATTTTAGCTTTTTGTCAGCAAATATATACATCCATCCAAACCTTTTTACCCCTAACCTTGGATGGGGAGTTAGTTTATTTACGCAATCATTTTAAAAGTGATTTTGCCGTTGTTCAGAAGAGGGGGAGAATGCAAAATCAAGACGTGATTCAGGAACATGCTCATTCATGTCCTTTTCACTATCTAGCATTTGATGTTTTAACCCTTAAAGGAGAATCTCTCCAAAACCACTATTTAAAAACGCGTAAGGAGCAATTGGGCAAGCTTGCGACGAAGTTCAAATGGCCAAGCGTAAACTATGAGAATCCAACGCCTATCCAAGTCATACATGGTAGTGAGGAGCATGAGAGCTTATGGCAGTCCATCAAGCTTTACAATGGGGAAGGCATTGTTGCTAAGAAGAAAACAAGTAAATGGCTTGAAAACATACGATCAAATCACTGGTTAAAGATAAAAAATTGGCGTTATGTCACAGTCATTGTCACACAATATGACCATAGCAATAGTTATTTTCATGGTGCAGTTTTTGAGGACAATCAATTACGAGAAGTTGTTACGTTTAAGCATGGGATGACAGAGGAAGAGCATCAAACACTTGTCAAATTCTTTCAGACTAATGGACTGCGTAAAAAGGAGCTATGGGAACTTGAACCTTCGATTTGTGTTGATATTGCCTGTATTGATTTTGATGGTAGTAAGCTTAGGGAACCTAGATTTCATGCCTTTCGATTAGAGATATCACCTAAGGAATGTCATTGGCTGCACATGCAACGTCAACTGTATCCTATCCCTGATTCAGTTGCTATCACACATCCAGACAAGCCTGTATGGCCGAATATGGGGATTACAAAGGATCAATACTTGTTCTATTTGCAAAATATTTCGCCCTATTTAATGCCTTTTCTAAAGGATCGTCCTCTAACGCTAATACGCTATCCACATGGTGTTCCAGGCGAAAGTTTTTATCAAAAAAGTAAACCAGAAAAAATGCCTAATTTTGTGGCAACAGCTGTGATGGATGATATTGATTATATCGTGTGTAATAACTTGGAAACGTTATTGTGGCTTGGAAATCAGCTGGCATTAGAGTTCCACATTCCATTTCAAACACATCATTCTCCGTACCCGACAGAAATCGTTTTCGACTTAGATCCTCCCTCAGTACAAGATTTTTCATTAGCCGTTTCAGGAGCACTTGATTTAAAGAACATTATTGATTATTTTCAGCTCCAATCCTTCGTCAAAACATCAGGTGGAAAAGGTTTACAGCTGTATATTCCTTTACCCGCAAATACATTTACTTATGAAGAGGTACGTATATTTACAGAGTTTGTTTGTCGCTTTTTATGTGAGCAAAAGCCAAATTTATATACAATTGAGCGTTTAAAAAAGAATCGTCATGAAAAATTATATTTAGATTATGTGCAGCATGCAGAGGGCAAGACTATCATTGCCCCGTATTCTACTCGGGGCAATGAAATGGGTTTAGTAGCAACACCGCTTCTATGGGAGGAGGTCAATGAAAACCTAACGCCAACACTTTTTACGATTCCCTTTGTCATGGAGCGCATGAAAAAAATGAGTAATCCCTTTCAATTATTTCGTGAAGTAGGGGAGCAACAAAATTTTCAAGCAGTTCTAGATCAATTAAAGGAATGAGGACACTTATGGAGATAGGGAAAGCTTGGACAGGGCATAAGCGCAGTGCGATGTAAAGCGAGCGGTTCACCTGAAAAAAGAGTGCCCTCCGATGTAAAAGGGCAGGTTTTACAAAAAGCTTGCTTTGACCAGTACTATAAGCGCTTCTAAAAAAGAGGTGTCCCTAATGTCATTGGGAACACCTCTTATTGCCGTTAAAGTGGAATCTGCGCATTTGCTTTTTCGAGATAATCCAGTATGCCCATTGCGGACACAATGGTATCGAATGGGATGGTTTGATAGACAGGATGATCGGACGGAATGCCGTTTTCCTGTAGATAGTTAAATAAAAGTTCCTTTAAGCGAGCATCTAAGTAGTGAACTTGTTCTTGGAACTGGCTGGATGCTGCTTGCGCTTTTCTACCTTCTTCTAAAAAGAGTGGTGTCCAATAGCGCACCTGACGATAGGCTTCAGCTGGATTTTTATAAGCCCCATAGTGACCGAAGTATAATTCACTTGCTTGTAGCTTTTCGTACAATTTTAAGGATTGTTCCATTGTTTCAGGGTTGTATTGATTTGGAGAGGTGGACGGAATGATTAAATCAATTGCTTCCTCATCCATTTCGGGATAGCGAACACCTGTTGTATCTCCTACAAACAAGCCATTTGTTGCGGAATAAAGCATTGAAACATGATGCTTAGCATGCCCCTCAGTATGATAAAACGTTAAATGATGTTGACCTAATTGTAAACGCTGTTCGTGAAGAACTTCAATAATTCTTGTAGCGTCAATGGGTACAATTGGATCAAAAAGGCGGTCAAATTCAGCGCCATAAACCCCTTTAGCACTGCGGATAAGACGACTGGGATCAATCATGTGGGCTGCGCCTCGTGGATGAACCACTAATTTAGCATTGGGACAGCTTTGCAAAAATAACCCTGCTCCGCCTGCATGGTCTAAATGAATGTGTGTCACGATGACATAGTCTATATCCTCTACTGCAATATTTAATTTCTGTAACCCTTCCATAATATAAGGTACGGATGGACTGGCCGAAGTTTCGATAAGAGCAATCTTTTCATCGATTAATAGATAGGAGCTTGTTCGCTGCTCTCGACCTAAATCATGTGTATCGATACAGTAGAAATTTGGTGCGATTTGTTGGACACTAGTCAATTCAATTTCCCCCTTTTTTTCAAAAATAAGCTAATTCTGCTTATAAATGCAATATTTATCTACAAAAAGTAGTTGTTATACTATATAATAATAGAAAATTAAACTGAATGTCTATTCATTTTTTTAGGGGGATAGTAATGGAGCATAAAATTCGTTATGATACACGAAAAGTTCATCGTGTAAATTTGGCTATTATCTCAATTTTGGCCATTCTAATATGTGGACCTATGATTCTATCAAAGGGCATCCATTTTTTATTTATTGGGTTAGCTGTCATTGCTTTGGCGGTATGTAATTATTTTTTACCTATAAAAACGTATGTCAAAGGCTTTATTTTTGGTCTCATTCCATCAAGTGTTGTGTTTACCTTATTTTTGCTTGATAGCTTCTCATTAAATAAACATTATATTTTACTGTGCACAGTGGCCATCATTGCCCTATATTTTAAAAAAGAATTGATTGTTTTCTTTGGGATTCTAACCAATTTTAGTTTTTTCATTTTATATATGGTCAACTCGTCATCATTGTTAGGACCATTTGATGACACCATTGTCTTTGTGACACTTCTGGCAATTATGAATGGGGTCATTATTGCTTTTTATTTGCTGGCAAAATGGGGAAATGAATTGATTCAACATGCAGAAATCCAGCAAAATGAAGTGCAAGCATCCTTCAATCAACTACAAAATACATTTCAGGAAATCGAAAAGAGCAGTCGGGCATTGGACAAACATGTCACGCAATTCCAACAAACAATGCAAAGGATTTCTGGCTCTAGTAAGCAAATTTTAGTAGCGACAGAGGATATTTCTGCAAGTATTCAGCAGGAGGCATCCAGTTTGCAAATTATTCATGGCACAATGGGCGACTCGGTTCATTTTGTCAATAAAACATTGACGATTTCGAAGGATACGGTCGCTAAATCTACTGATCTACAACAAGAAGTATTAGCAGGGTGGGATAAAATGCAGGATGCAATGACTCAAATGAGCGTCATGAGTCATGCCATGGGCTCAACTGCAGAAACTGTCAACGAGCTGCAACACAGCCTGCAAACAGTGGATAGTCTATTAAAGGGGATTACCCATATTGCAGAACAGACTAATTTATTGGCCTTAAATGCGGCGATAGAAGCAGCTAGAGCGGGAGAACATGGAAAAGGATTTGCTATTGTAGCAGATGAAGTGCGTAAGCTAGCAGAGGAAAGCGCTGCAATTACTGTCAGCATTACCAATGTGACAAAAACCTTGTTTGAAAAATCAACAGAGGCTCATCAACGCTCTGATGACGGTGAAAAGGCACTCCAGCATGGAGAACAGCTTTTACAGGATGTCAGTCATTTCTTTAATAGTTTAAAGGATTCTTTTACGGAAACGAATACAGATTTAACAAGAGGGATGCATGAATTAAGCAGTGCCATCTCACAATTCGAGGTAATCCAAAAGCAAATTGAAAAACTGAATCACATGACCGAGCAAAATGCGGCTTCTACTGGTGCTATTCTACATTCAGTGGAGGACGAAAATCAGCTTCTAGTAAGCATGACGGATACAACAAATCATATTCAGGCTTTAAGTAACACGTTAAAGGCATTAGTGATGGCAAAGGTATAATAGAACCATTGATATTGAAATAAATGGTAGGGTAAAATAAGAGTAGGATTAACCTTCCTAGATGGAGGGTATAGAGATAGTATTCATCGACATTGTTTTATCCATATCTGGTTGTGGTGATTGTTTTTGAGTTTGTATGAGCCTCAGCACAATAACTTAAATATGCATTTGTAGTGTGTTTGTTATGGTGATTGTCACCATTTATATATTAGCTGTAGATACATTCAGACCATAAATCTGTTGTATGACTTGAAAAGGAGGAGGGATTCCATGAACATTCGTAGTGTACAGAGTTCAGATTACTATACTTTATCTCCATTGATTAATGAATGGTGGGGTGGTAGGAATATGTCAGACAAGCTGCCTAAATTATTTTTTGATCACTTTACAAATACAAGCCTTATTATGGAGAAGGATGGCGAAATTATTGGCTTCCTCATTGGCTTTTTATCGCAGTCCAAAACAAATGAAGCGTTCATCCATTTTGTTGGGGTCCATCCTGATTACAGAAAACAGAATATTGCAAAAAGATTATATGATGTATTCTTTCATGTGGTGAAGCAATACCATCGAAATATTGTGAAATGTGTCACGTCGCCTATTAATGAAGTATCCATCGCCTTCCATACGAATCTGGGTTTTAGAATGGAAAAAGGTGACAAAGTGATAGAAAATATGTCCATTCATAGTAATTATGGTGGTGAAAATCAAGATCGTGTGTTGTTTTATAAAATTCTACCGTAATTTACTTTCGATAGTTGGCATATAGTCCCGAATAAGGGGGCTATACATGTTTATTAAAAGGTTATTTACGTTATGGTTTCTACTTTTAAGCATTGTTTGTGGTGCATTTTTCTTTTTGGCAAATGCACCTATTCAATATGCTGAAAAAACCAATGTTTCTATGCCACAGCCTAGTAATGATGAATTATTGCGTTATATTCAGCAATATCAATTTTTAATTAGTGAGATTTCCTATACATTGCGCAAAGAATCCTATAGCTTTCTATTAGATTATGGAATTTTACCTAATGGAAAAATAGAGCTCCTTGTGTCATTACCCGACAAGGTCGATCACAAGACAAAGCAACATATAGAAGAAACAATGCTGGACGTTATCAAAGCTAATGAATTAAACCCTATCTCTTTTCAAATAACGTTAAAGCAACTCTATGAGCCAGCAGAAGCGATCTCAACTCGGCTAAGTTATAATGATGTCATGGCCAATCTATTTGAGGTTATGTTTGCAGAAAATTTTGGCACTTTCAGCATTGACCATAGTATGACGTCTGAGGAAATTCAAGTAAGAATTAATTTAACTCAAGAGAAAAATCACAAGGCTAAAAAGAAGGCTCAACAGTTAGCGGAAGATACGATAAAGCAGCATCAATTTGATGTAGAAACCTTTTCTATTGATGTTCAAAATACGATGAAAACTTTAGATTAAAAAATAATTCAGATTAGATGAAGAGGGGAATACATACTCTACATGTGACAAACTCTGTATCTTTTTCTTTTATAGGTGTGTGTCAAGGTATGATGGTCATTTTCAAAGAAGTGCAGTGTAAGGGTTTTGATTTCTAAAACGGAGCGGACCATTATGGTGATGCTCTTTTTTTTATTAATAATCTCAATAACCATGGGGGTAAAAAGAAATGAATAAAACACAACATAAAATAGCAATCATTACGGGTGCAAGCCACCCTCAAGATATTGGAACAGCTATTTGTAGAAGATTGGCTATGGATGGTGTTAATGTTTTTTTCACACACTGGCATGCTGATCGTAAGTGGATAGGAGAATTCAAACAGGAAATTTTGAGTAAGGGTGTTTCATGTGAAGAATTGTCGATTGATTTATCAGATTCCCAAGCTCCAAAAACGATACTCCAAACGGTTTTCGAAAAACTAGGTGTACCTTCCATTTTAGTGAATAATGCTGCCCATTCAGCACAAGATGGTTATCTAGCATTAGATGCTCAAACATTAGACGAGCATTACGCGGTGAATATAAGGTCAACCCTACTACTTTGTGTGGAATTTGCACGTCTTTTTGAAAAAGCTAATTTAAACTCAGGGAGAATTATTAATATGACTTCTGGTCAAGATTTAGGTCCTATGATAGGAGAGCTAGCCTATGTGGCAACGAAAGGGGCAATTTCAGCCTTTACTAGATCATTAGCACAGGAGCTAGCACCGCTAGGCATTACCGTCAATGCTGTCAATCCAGGGCCAACAGATTCCACATGGATGAATGATGAGATTAGAAGTTATCTGTTACCCAAATTTCCAATGGGACGGATTGGGACACCAGTGGATGTGGCCAAGGTGATTAGCTTTCTTGCTAGCGAGGAGGCTACATGGATAACTGGTCAAATAATCCACTCAGAGGGCGGATTTTTACGAGGATAATTGATTAAAAGCCTTGCTACAGTTGTGGCGAGGCTTTTCTACGTGCTTATATGTACGTAAAAAGGGTCACTCCCGAAATTGGAAATGACCAAGGTTTGTTAGGTGTGTTCGTTGGAGGAAAAAATCTTAAAGAACAGATACACTACTATTTTATTCGGTTAGTATAATAATTTCTAGGCTTTAAACCAGTGACAGCGTATCTTCCTAAGGGCTTTATTTTTTCCCCATATCAACACTTTTATAGTCCTCCTACTTATGTATAGCAAGGCAAAAAGGTTGCTGTAGACCCACTCGATGTTGGATTGTTATGATGATAATGTACGTAAGTGGGAGGTAAGTGAATTGGAAGCAGAAAGATATAATAATCTTAAATTAGGTGAACGTGGTGCCATTATCAGTATTATTGCTTATATAATTTTATCCATCATAAAAGTTGGCATTGGTTACTTGAGTGGTTCAGAAGCTTTAAAAGCTGATGGGTTGAATAATACGACAGATATTATTGCCTCTATTGCAGTACTTATTGGGCTAAAGCTTTCACAAAAACCAGCAGATCATGATCATCGCTATGGTCATTGGAAAAGTGAAACCATTGCATCAATGGTCGCTTCATTTATTATGATGGCCGTTGGTATACAAGTATTGGTCGGTGGTTTTTCTTCCTTTTTTCAAGGTGGAAAAGAATCGCCGGATATGGTCGCAGCCTATGTAGGGATAGGATCAGCATTGGTGATGTATTTAGTCTATCGTTACAACAAACAATTGGCTAAAAAAATCAATAGTAAAGCCGTTATGGCTGCAGCTAAAGATAATTTGTCAGACGCTTGGGTAAGTATTGGAACCGCTGTAGGAATTTTAGGGTCACAACTACATATGCCTTGGTTAGATACGGGTACTGCAATTGTCGTAGGTTTCATCATTTGTAAAACAGCTTGGGAGATTTTCAAGGAAGCCTCTCATGAACTATCGGATGGATTTGATGAGAAAATTCTTCAAACATATAAAGAGATTATTTTAAAAATAGATGGCGTTAAAGGATTGAAAGAAATCAGAGGAAGAAATTATGGGAATAATGAGGTAATTGATGTCGTTATACTTGTAGATGCAAAGTTAGATATCACGAAAGCGCATGATGTTGCTTCGGTTGTTGAAAAAAATATGGTGGAAGAGCAAGGGGTTTATGAAGTGCATGTCCATGTAGAGCCTAAGGATGCAAAGGGCAAATAAGTCCTAAAATGTAATATTCAGCTTCAAAAAATATACGGATTAATGAGGGTAAGGAATGTCGCTATTGAAATACAAAAACAATTGCCTCTAGCTGCTATAGCTGCGGGTTATCGTCATACTGTTGGGCTAAAGGCTGACGGCACGATGTTAGCTGTGAGCAGGAATAATGAAGGCCAAGGTAATGTAGTTTCAAACTAAACAATAAATAATCTGTAGCTACTTAATGGCGGTGAAATGGCTAATTTTAACCTTTAAAATTGGTGGTACGTGCAGGTTTTAGCCTTCATTGATAAAAAAATTCACTTTTCACTGGACTAATACGATTTTTTATCATATACTGTATGTAATAGAATCTTTCTTAAAGAGATAATAAATTCACATATTACAAAGAGTAATCGTGTTTTGTTAGTTACTTTTTGTAATATGTGAATTTTTTTCTTTGGAAGTAGTATGATTTTATTTAATAACATTATTGGAGGTCATTTAAATGACACAAGGTACAGTAAAATGGTTTAACGCAGAAAAAGGTTTTGGTTTCATCGAAGTAGAAGGCGGACAAGACGTATTCGCTCACTTCTCAGCTATCCAAGGTGAAGGTTTCAAATCACTTGAAGAAGGTCAAAAAGTTGAATTCACAGTTGAAGAAGGTCAACGTGGACCACAAGCTGCTAACATCGTTAAACTTTAATTTTTAAATGAAGAAAAACATTCTTAAATAGAGTGGTTTCAGTAGACAAAGTCGATTTTTTCGACTTTGTCTTTATTTTTTTTCTCATTACATTTCAAATCAAAATACATTTGTTACTTGCCTATTCTCGATGAAAGAAGTGAGGATATGAGGTTTTACCAAGAAGAATGTAAAAGCAACACGAGGGAGTTTGTTCAGTATGATCTGTTTACAAATCAAAACTACCTAAAATCATAAAATCTACAATCACGCCACTTACAGGATTTTCCGCTCCTAATACATTAATTCCCAATACTGTCACACCACTAATATTTGTAATATTAGCAGAGACATATTTCCCACTAATATTCTTCTCTCTCATTTGAACTCTCGGTCTTAAGTTTATCGTTGGATTTGTCGAGTATACACTTGCCACTGCATAGTCAATAGTAGATAAGAGAGGATTGCCATTCGCTAATGCATTGTCTGTAAAATATAATGTGGCTATTCCATTTGCATCAGAGGTAGCTTGTCCATAAACAATGCGCTTTACTTTTTTGGGATTTGCATCTCCTGCTTTAAACACCTGCATGACTGTTGGGGCAAGTGTAATAAAATCAATGCTCATAGGCATTCTCTTTTGTTATTTTTAGCCCTAATTATGCTTGATATATTCTATGAACTGTTTATTAGATTAGTACACTAAGCAACAAAACAAACTTCCTACATACATTCTTCTATGCTACAAAGTAAGTATAAAAAAGGGTCACCAGGGTGGGAGACGACCCTTTGATCATAGCATGAATATTTGAGGATAATAGAAGGTAATTATTAATGATATAAGAAAGTAGCACCAGCAATAATTAAAAGAATAAAGAGGACAACAATTAGAGCGAATGATAAATTATCATGCTTGCCATAGTTTGAACCGTATACTTCATATCCCATATGAAAGTCCCTCCTTTCGAAAATCTAGAATATGTAAAGTATAGAAAGCTTCAGGCCAAATAATCTCCTTTAAAACGAGGTTTATATAAATGAATAAATATTTAAGGGTCACTCGGCTGAAAGTGACCCTAAGTAACAATTCGGGAGGTACATGTTAAACTAGATTAGCTTAACACTACTATTTATATGAAAAGTTAACTCATTGTGCATAGTTTATTGCCTTTAAAATAAAAATAAGACTATGACGGTCAACCAATGTCACAGCCTATGCGATACACTTATTAATAGTTTGTGTAAATACAGTCTATTTTTACATTCAAAAAGCCGCAGCGTCGACAAACGCTACAGCTAAAAGTATTTTAGTTATTCATATCCTTCAGGCCAGGACTGTGTTCATTTGGCATCTCTGGCATAACAGGTACTGGGAATCCTTCTGGTGGAGGGGTCACATTTAATTCTCCACCATTTCTACTTGGAGTTTGTCCTTGGAAGATTTCCCCGATACGAGTTGGATCTAATCTAAAGTTAAATTGAGCATTGTGATAACCCATTTCAACAAATTTTCTACACTCTGGGTATTTGTTGATATCGTAGTTCGGTACAGGGAATAATTTTCCCCAATCTACCCCTAAAGTTTCTAATGCTTTGGCAAATGCATTTTGATGAGCATTGTCACGAACAATTAGAAAAGCAAGTGTTTCTCTAAATGTCTGATTAGAGCTCATCTCATATATACGTGTCTTTTGAAGTACACCCGTTGACTCCAGTACTAAATTATCCAATAAATCTGCAATAAGGTTTCCATGTGCATAAACCCACGAGCCATTCCAGGGATTACCTGCTGCATCTACAGGCAAAGATGATTGTGCACCCACAATATAATGGTGTGGATTGGCATGTTTAACTGCCTCATCTAAAGGTGCTTGGTCCATGCCGTTATTTCCAGGAGCAGAGGATTCCCCAGAATCATTTAGTAATTGGTTGATTGTATTTTGTACAAGTTCAACGTGTGCAATTTCTTCTAAGAAAACGCCCCGTAATAAATCACGATATTGGGTCTCTTTGCCTCTAAAATTAGAGCTTTGAAAAAAGTACTGCATCATGGTTCTCATTTCACCATAATGACCACCAAGTATTTCTTGCATTACTCGTGCTGCTTGAGGATCTGGTTTGTCAGGTTTAATAATGTTTATCAATTCTTCTTTATAATAATACATTTACATTCCTCAATTCGGGGGAATAGTCTTTATTTTTCAGGATAATTAACATGTAATGGTGGTGGTACAAGCCAGCCTTTATTTTTGTTTAAACGTAAAAGCTTTGCACCAAGTTGAGCTTTAGCCATATGGAATTGCCCAAACATTAATGCGATATCTTCACGAGTAGAAGTACCCATTGCCTGACTACATGCAACTAATCCAGCTGCTAGGTCAGCACTTAGGGCAGCGCTTATTTCTGGATCATTAAACTTTGCACCTGGAGGAATATCTTCCAGTCTTGCTACAGGTCTCTCGGGTGATGCAGGAGGTAGTGCAATCCCATTTGTTTTTAGAATTTTTTCTAATTGCTTTACTTCTTCCCTGCATGTTTCGATGATATCTTCAATAATTTTTTTAAGATCTTCATCACCAGCATGATTATAAAACGTTTGATAGCCAGAAATCATGCCATAGTCTGCAATTAAACCCGACCAAACACTAAATACCTCACCATAATGCAACGGTTCATCTTTTGGATTTCCACCAAGAATACCCATCTGTACACATCCTTTTCTTATTTTTCGCCATTAAAG
>Ga0256875_1000623_pt1 | contig 11854 bp, 10 predicted proteins | sample MC6MC0418MT_FD_186354 | JGI IMG/M metagenome (GOLD analysis project Ga0256875, IMG submission 186354) | Metatranscriptome of enriched soil aggregate microbial communities from Iowa State University, Ames, United States - MC6-MC0418-MT... | ecosystem: Environmental > Terrestrial > Soil >... | reverse complement strand
TGGTCCAGCGTGGCGTACACCTGTTGCAGGGACGCCTGATCCTGCGCCGAAAAGAAGCGGCCGCCCGTGGCCTTGGCAATCCGTTGCAGCGCGGCGAAATCCACCTTGTCTTCCCCCTGCGCCTGCGGGTTGCCAATGCCGATGGTGTGCACGGTGATGTGCCGGTCGGCCGCCATCGACGCCGCGCGGTCGGGCGGCACGGCGCTGCCAGTATCGTTGCCGTCCGTCAGCAATATCAGCACCTTGTCGCGTTCTTTGGCTTGTTCAAGCTGCTTGATCGCCACGCCAATCGCATCGCCGATGGCGGTATTCGGCCCCGCCATGCCGGTCGTCACCTGATCCAGCAGCAGGCTCAGGGTGGCGTGGTCTTGCGTCAGCGGCGCTTGTGGATACGCGGCGGTGCCGAACACGATCAGGCCCAGCCGGTCGTCCTTGCGGCGCGCGATGAAATCAGCCACCACGGCCTTGACGCCGCTCAGGCGATCCTTGCGCTGCCCCGACGGGTCAACGAAGTCCTGCGTTTCCATCGACTGGGAAATGTCCAGCGCCAGCATCAAGTCACGCACCGGCTGCCGGTGTTCCAGCGGCGGCTCAACGCGTTCGGGGCGCGCCAAGGCCAACACCAGCAAGGCCCAGACCAGAACGTTCAGCGCCAGCTGCCAGCCGTCGCGCCGCACCCCGGGGCGCTGGGGAGACTGCCCTATCGTCCGCGCGACGGATTCAAAAAATGGAATGCGCAACGCCCCGCGCCGCTGCACATAGGCGGGCAGATAACGGTACGCCAGCCACCCCAGCGGCAGCAGGATCAGCAGCCAGGGGTATTCAAGCCGCCACATGGTGCCGCTCCATCCACTGCCGGCTGGCGGCAAACAAGGATTGCAAGCGAGCAGGCGGAATCGCGCGCACCGCGTCGGGCGGCGCGTAGGCCAGCACGCGCAGAAGCGCCTCGGTATCCGGCGTGAATGCGCCGCCATTGCGCGTCATGAAGGCCAGCCAGGCGTTGCCCGTCAACGCCCCGACCCGCGCGCGATCGCCTTCCGGCACCGACGACAGGCCGACACGCTTGAGCAGATCAGGCAATTCACGCGCCGCCAACGTATCTGCCTGCGCGGCGACTCGCAGGGCTTCCAGACGCTGCAAACCGGCGCGGCGGTAGGCGTTGCGCTGATGCTTTCGCACCGCGCGCCACGCGAGCCAGCCCCCCAGCACCACCGCCACCAACAGCAGCACCAGCCAGCCCCAGGTTTGCGGCCAATAGCTGACCGGCGCGGGCAACGGCAGTTGCACCAACTGGTCCACCGAGGGCAATGCGCTGTCGGCGCTGGCGTTCATGCGCGCCTCCCTGCCCCGGCTTCACGGCCCAGTTCGCGGCGCAATTGCGTCAAGGTGTCGTTGGCCGTGTCGATGGACAGCAGCGGCACATGGCTGCGGCGCAGCAGTTCCGCCACGTCGCGCAGCCGGCCGGTGAAGAAGTCCGACAAGGGCTGATGCACCTGCCGCTTGTCGGCCGCCACCTCAACCTGCAACTCGCCCTGCGTCACCACCAAGCGGCCGCGCAACGGCATGTGCACCGCCAAGGGGTCGTAGACCAGCGTCGCAATCACGTCGTTGTGCGCGGCAAGGGTGCGAAGCAGCCGCAAGGTCTTGTCATCCGCGCCGGCAAAGTCGCTGATCAGGCAGATCAGGTTGTCGTGCGGCGCCTGGGCCAGCGCCCCTTGCAGCGCCTGGTTCAGGCGGCCGGCCGCGTCCACGTCCGGGGCATCCGCGCGCAACGCCTGGTTGCGCCGGACGATGGCGGCGAACAAGGCCTGGATGCGTTCGCGGCTGCGCAAGGGGCGAATGGCGTCAATGCCGTCGTCGCTGAACACCAGGCCGCCGACGCGGTCGCCCGCCTGATACCCCATCCACGCTGACAGGCCCGCCAGCCTTGCCGCCACCACCGATTTGAAGCTGCGCACCGAGCCAAAGTGCATGCCCATGCGCTGGTCCACCAGCACCAGCACCGGGCGGTCGCGCTCTTCGCTATAGGTGCGGATGTAAGGCTTGCCCAAGCGCTGCGAGGCCTTCCAGTCCAGTTGGCGCAGATCGTCGCCCGGCAGATAGCGGCGCAATTCTTCGAAGTCCAGCCCGCGTCCGCGCAGCCGCGACCCATGCTGGCCCGCCAGGATGCTGTTGATGGGCTGCCGACTGGAAAAGCGCAAACCGCGCGCCGCGGGTTCCAACGCCATCAGGTCCGGGATGCGGACATGGATGTCGGGCGTGGGCGCGGGGGTGGCCATAGCTGGGCTCACACGGGAATCGCCACAACATCAAGCAATTTGCCGATCACCTGATCGGCCGTCACGCCATCCGCCACCGCGTCGTAAGACAGATGCAGCCGATGCCGCAGCACGGGCTTGGCCGCGCTGCGCACATCATCGGGCGACGTGAATTCCTGCCCCGCCAGCCACGCGTGGGCGCGCGCCACCTTGTCCAGCGCAATGGCGCCGCGCGGGCTTGCGCCCACCTGAATCCAGCGCGCCAGGTCTGCGTCGTAGTCGGCGGGGTGGCGCGTGGCATTGACCAGGTCAACCAGATAGCGGTCCAAGGTGTCAGACACATGCACCTGGTTGATCTCGGCGCGGCACGCGAAGAGCGTTTCTTGCGGCAGGCGCGCCTCAGCGAGCGCCCCGTTCTGTTGCGATTCCCCGCGCAGCAGCGACAGCATGCGGATTTCGCTGGCGGCATCGGGGTAGTCCAGCACGATCTTCATGATGAAGCGGTCCATCTGCGCTTCCGGCAAGGGATACGTGCCCTCTTGTTCGATCGGGTTCTGCGTGGCCAGCACCATGAACAGCGGGGGCATGCGGTGCGTGGTGCCCGCCACGGTGATCTGCCGCTCTTCCATCGCTTCCAGCAAGGCCGCCTGCACCTTGGCGGGCGCACGATTGATCTCGTCGGCCAGAATCAAATTGCCGAACAACGGACCCTGCTGGAATTGGATGCGGCTATTTCCTTGCGCATCCTGCTGCAAGACTTCCGCGCCGGTGATGTCGGACGGCAGCAAGTCCGGGGTGAACTGAATGCGGCTCATGTCCGCCGCCAGATGCGCGGCCAACGCCTTGACCGTGCGGGTCTTGGCCAGGCCGGGCAGGCTTTCCAGCAGCACATGGCCATCGGCCAACAGGCCCAGCAACACCTCGCGAATCACACTGTCTTGCCCCAACACGGACTGGGCGATGGCGCGCTCCAGTTCCAGGATGCTGTCGCGGTTGGCTATCGGCATGCCCTATTCCTTTGCGTGGTTGCGGCGTCGTTGCGACGCGACGGCGTCATCGGCTGGCGACGCCGTGCTTGCTGGCCTGGGCCAGCTTCCATTGCTGTGTCGTCATGACCGTACGGAATCCCAAGTGAGACATCCCGTTCATCGGGTCCGTGCCGCGCCGCGCGCTGGTGCGGTAGCTGATGCAATAGGTATCGCTGCACAGGAATGAGCCGCCGCGTGTCACCCGCTTGGGTGCGCCGACGGGCACGATGCCGTCATCCGGGTCGAAGCTGTCTGACGGCCCGGCCGGGTCCACCGGCGGTTTGCGGAACTGCGCCTGAATCTTGAACGCGTCGGCGCGATACCAGTCTGACGTCCACTGCCAGACGTTGCCGGCCATGTCATACAGGCCATAGCCATTGGGCGAAAAGCTGCCCACGGGCATCGTGCCCACCTGCACCTTTTCGTCCTTCACGACCGGGAATGGCTGCTGTTGCTGCGTGTCCCAGATGTTGGCCATGGCCTTGCCTTGCGGCAGCAGCTCTTCGCCCCAGGCGTAAGTGGCTTGTTCCAGGCCGCCGCGCGCCGCCATTTCCCATTCCGTCTCGGTGGGCAAACGCTTGCCGGCCCACTTCGCGTAGGCCTGGGCGTCTTCATACGACACCTGTACGACAGGGTGATCGTCCTTGCCCGCGATAGAGCTGGCGGGGCCTTGCGGGTGGCGCCAGTTGGCGCCCGCCACATAACGCCACCAGCGCGAGTAATCACGCAGCGACACCTCGGACTCGGTGCCGACGAACACCATCGCGCCAGGCACCAGCAGGCTGTCATTGGGGCGCGGCGTGCCGGGCGGCAGCTGCACCTTCAAGTCTTCCCATTTTGGCTTTTGCTCGGCCGTGGTGACGTAACCGGTCGCTTCGACGAAGCGGCGAAACTGCGCGTTGGTGACGTCGTTCACGTCCATCCAGAAGCCGCTGACGGACACCTTGTGCGCGGGCATTTCGTTGGGCTGCGCCAGCTTGTGGCTGCTGCCCATGAGAAATTCGCGTGCGGGCACCCAGGCCATGCCGGGCGGGCCATTCTTGCCATCCCCCAACACCACCTTGACGGCTTCCGGGCGGCCATCGTCGCCCAACACCAGATAGGCCGTGCTAGCCGCAACGCCCAGCGCCACACCGCCCAGCAGCAATGCGCCAACCAGGCGGGCTTTGTGTTTTGTTTGCGTTGCCTTCATAGGGATCACCGTCCGATATCAAAGTCTTTAAAACACCAGCGTGGCCGTTCCCATGAACGTGCTGGTGCTGTCCAGGCGGTTCGTGCTGCTGATGGTCGGCACCCAGCGCAGGCTCAACGACAGCGAGCGCTTGTCCGCCAGTTTGGTGTCATACGTGACGATCGGGCCCAGCGCCCAATCCCTGCCCTTGAAGCCGTTAAGCCGGTCAGCCGTGGGGCCGGTGTCGCTGCCCAACTGCTGCATGGTGCCCAGAATCAGACCCGCGCTGACGCCGTTGCTAAACATCTTGCGGCCCATCACGTCCATGCTGAAGACGGGCGCATTCTGGTAGTCGGTGGCGTTGTTGCGCGTATAGAACTGCACGCCCGCCACCGTATCCAGCTGAAAGCCGGACTCTGGAAAGATCTTCGTATAGGCCACTTGCGGAATGAACGTCCAGTTGTTCAGGCTGGGGTTGGCCATGTCTTTGGCGTTGTACTTGCCGGTGGGCGCCCAGATGTTCAGGCTGAGCGCCATGTGGGAGGTTTCTGAAAAGTGATAACCCGCGATGATGGGTGAAAAGTACAGGTCGAACAGGTTCGATGCCTTGTCCGTCTGGCCCACCGAGCGGCCGCCCGGCCCTGTCAACGTGGAGTTCACCTTGGTGTAGACATACGGCAAGGTGAAGCTGGACGCGAAGTTCCAGCGTCCGGGGCCGGTGTCCCATGTTTTGAGGACGGTGGCCAGCGTGAACGCCACCTGCCCGTCCAGCCCCAACGATGTCCTGCCGCCCACCGGCACTTCGCGGCTGCCGCCGATCTTGCCGTCCAGATAGATCTGGGCGAAGTTCACCGCCCAGATCGGCTCGGGCGACACGATGCCCGCATTGGGCTGCACATTGGTGCCGGTGATCTGCCGGCCCAGTGCGCCTTCGGTGGCATGGGCAGTGCCGGTTGCGGCCAGCGCAGCGATGGCCAACAAGCTTCGCCATGACTTCACAACGTTCTGCATGTTCTCAACGCTCTCTACGTTTCGATAGGAATGCAATCAATCAATGGCCGAACGTAATGTTCAACCCAGCGAAAACCGTGAACTGCGGTAAGCCTTCGCCTTTGTGCGCCACCGTCCATTGCGGTTCGACGAAGACGTTGAAGATGTTTTTGTCCACGCGCCAGGCCTTGCCCGCGCCCAGCCCAACGGGAATGTAGTAATCGCTTTTCTGCAAATCGAACGTCCACGTTGCCGTCGAGCGCAAGTACCAGCCTTGCGGCAAGTTGCGAATGACAAACGGCTGGAACGTGGCGGTATTGACGGTGTCGCGCTGGCTCTGGCCCGCGAACGAGTGCTGCCATTCCACAAGCGCCCCCATCAGGCCTTCCTTGCTGGCGCTGACCACGGTGCCGGCCAGGCCTGCTGACCACTTGCCCGCGCCGGTTTCCGAGCTGGTGGCCGTGGGCATCGTCAGCATCGGCCCGATACCGATGTCCAACTCGCCTTGGCGCAACAGAAAGATGTCGAAGATATTGACGTCGCCCAAGCCGGTTTTGTAGCTGCCGTCTGCTTGAGGCCGGGTACTGACCGGCGCGGTGACGCGAAATATCTGCGGCACGCCAATGAGGTCACCCGGTGCGATGGGAATCGTTGGCCGGATCAGAAAATCATTGGTATGCGCATGGGTGCCGAACAATTTCGGCGTGTAGTAATTCTGAAAATTCAGCGACGCCGCCAAATTCAGCGGGTTATTGCTTTTGTTTGCATCGTCGGCCGATTGCGCGGTTGCGCCGGTGGCGAATGCCGCTGAGGCCCAGAGCGCCAACCACGAACCGGTGCTGCGCTTGCGTAACTCCCTTGCCTTAGACCTCGTACTGCCCATGCGCTGCTCTCCAAACCCGAGATGACAAAATGCAAAGACACGCCGTCGAACTAGGAATCTTCTTTTAATTGTTAATAAAGAAAATAAGAAGAGTTAAATCTGCCGCCATATTCGCACAGAGTGTTGCGTTCCCCAAGTCATGCGTCAAGGCGGATATTCCCACCTGGCGCGCTATAGCAAGTGGCCCTTTTATCGATTTTGATGTTGCAAAAAAACAGCGGAGGCACCAGTTAAGGTGGCTCCGCTACAAGCGTTATGGCAGCGCTGATTAGCGGGCTTCGGCGCTATCCTGCGACACCTGCCGCGCATGGACCTGGTCAATCCGCAAGCCATCGCGGCGCGTCACTTCAAAGCCCCAGTCGCGCAAGGCGATCGTGTCGCCCGCCTCGGGAATTCGGCCGACGGCGCGCAGCAGGCAACCGGCCAGCGTGGCGTCCTCTGTATAGTCTTCGGCCAGCGCAGGCGTGTTCAACAACCGCGCGGCCTCGCCTACCGACAAGCGCCCTTCCAGCAGCCAGGAACCGTCAGACAACTGCAAGGCTTCAGGCTGGTCTTCGCTGTGTTCGGGCAGCTCGCCCGCCACCGCCGTCAGCACGTCCATCGGCGTGACCAGGCCTTCGCAGACGCCATGCTCGTCCACCACAATCAGCATGTGGTCGCGCGAGGCGCGCAGTTCTTCCAACACCCGCAGCACCGGCGTCGTCTCCAGCACATAGCGCGGTTCGCGAGCCAATTCCACCAGGTCAATCGGGCCGGGGTTCTGCAAGAGCGGCAGCAAGTCCTTGAAATGCAAGACGCCCAGCACGTTCGACACGTCTTGCGCGCAGAGCGGCAAGCGCGAATGGCCGCTGGCGAATTTGCGCACGATGACATCGGGCGTATCGGCTACATCCAACCAGACCATGTCGCCGCGCGGCACCATGATGGAGCGCACGTCGTGTGTGCCCACCGACAGCACGCGTTCGATCATGGAGCTTTCCTCGGGCGCAAACGCCGGCTCGTCGCCCGCGCTATCCACCAGCGCGACCACTTCGTCGGCTTGCTGGCCAGCTTGGCCAGCGCGCCCCGCGTGCAACAGGCGCAACACGGCGCGCGCCGTGCGCTGGCGGCGTCCCAGCGCGTGTGTGCCTTTGGCGCGATTACGGCGGGCCAGCTGGTTGCACAGCTCAATCAAGATCGAGAAGCCAATGGCCGCATACAGATAGCCCTTGGGCACATGGAAGCCCACGCCTTCGGCGACCAGGCTGAAACCGATCATCAGCAACAAGCCCAGGCACAAGATCACCACGGTCGGGTGGCGGCCCACAAACGCCATCAGCGGACGGCTCGCCACCATCATGACGGCCATCGCCACCACCACCGCAATCATCATGATGCTCAGGTCTTGCACCATGCCGACCGCAGTGATAACGGAGTCCAGCGAGAACACGGCGTCCAGCACCACAATCTGCAAGATCACCTGCCAGAACACGGCGTGCTGCGGCTTTTGGCCAGCGTCGTGGCTGGCGCTGCCTTCCACGCGTTCGTGCAGTTCCATCGTGCCCTTGAACAGCAGGAACAAGCCGCCCAGGATCAGGATCAGGTCACGTCCGGAAATTTCCGCGCCCCACACGGTGAACAGCGGCGCGGTCAGCGTCACCACCCACGCAATACTGGCCAACAGGCCCAGACGCATCACCAGCGCCAGCGTCAGGCCGATCAAGCGAGCGCGATTGCGCTGCTCGGGCGGCAGCTTGTCGGCCAGGATGGCGATGAACACCAGGTTGTCGATGCCCAGAACAATTTCAAGAATGACCAGCGTCGCCAGGCCAAGCCAGGCGGTGGGGTCGTTCATCCAATCGAAAATCATCGTTAGTCCGCAGTAGTCGCAGGTTTGGAGCGCGCGCACGCGGCGGCTCCGCCTTGCTGAAAGGTGAGTATGAGGTCAAGCGGGGAGCGTTGGGCGATAAAGCCCAGCGGCGCTTGCGGCGGTGCGCGGCACGCCAATTGAGGCGTGGCTGCGACGACGCGGGCCGGATCGGCGCGCCGGGCGGAGCCGGCGGCGTATGCAAAGCGGAAAGTTTTCGGGCGCCAAGGCGCCCTGCTAGGAGGGGGGTCTTCGGTCATAGTGGGCGGCAATCGCAGGCCTGCCAGGGGCAGCCGTCACGCGCAAGTACCGCCGTGCTCTCGTTCTTACAGGAAGCTGAATCTTACCTGAATCCGCATTCCTTGCATGGGCGGGGCAACCCTAAGCTAACGCGGATCGGCCGACCCGCCTGAGCCTGACGACGCGCCTGAACCCGGCATGCCGGCGTTATCCGGTGCACCGGTTTTGCTACCCGGCGTGGTCGATTTTCCATCCGGCATGGGCGCCTTGCCGGCATCCGGCATTCTGCGTGTGTCGCCCGGTTTGCCCTGCCCTTGGCTGCGGGTGTCCGCGCCCGGGTCCTCCTGCCGTGGACTGGAACCGCCCTTGTTCCGCGCATCCGTTTCTTCAGTTGATGGCATCTTTTTACCGTCATCCATCCGCGCGCCGGGCACGGGCTTGCCGATGGCGTTTGCAGGCGCGGTCTTTTCATCAGCGGTGGGCATGGGCATGGAAGGAGGTGCGGCCTGCGCAACCAGCGTGGCCTCGCGGGACTGCGCACTGGCGGCATGCCAGGGCAATACTGCAAGGAGTGGGAATAGCAGTAGCAGTTTGTGGCTTTTCATTGTTGTCTCCCAATCTAAAACAGTGACAAACTAAGCACCGACGGATTAGCGAAGTGATGCGGTATCTCTTTCGACAAGGGGCAAGTTTCGTGCCTGCCCCGATGCTGGAGTGATGCATGGACGAGCAAGCCCAGGACAATGAACCCCTGATCAGCCCTGCCTCGGCCGATCAGCCCTTGGCAGGACGGCGCGGACTTCTCAAAGCGCTTGCGGTGGGCGTACCCGGCGCCGCATGGGCCGTCACGGCGCGCGGCGCGCCTGGCGACTCCCCGCCCGCGGCGGAACATGGCGCAAGCCCGCCCGCCGCCTCCCCCGCCAACCGCACCTACCAATTCTTCAATGCCCAGGAAGCGCTGGCGATGGACGCCATTGCCGCGCGGCTGATCCCCGCCGACGAGCTTGGGCCCGGCGCGAAAGAGGCCGGCGTCACCCGCTTCCTGGACGGGCAACTGGCCGGCGCGTGGGGCGCGGGCAGTCAGTTTTACCGGCAGGGTCCGTTTGAAAAAGGCACGCCGGAACAGGGCTATCAGTTGTCGTTCACGCCCGCCGAGATGATCCGGCACGGCTTGGCCGCCCTGGACGCCGCCACCCGCAAGCAAGACGGCAAACCCTACGCAGAACTCGATGAAGCCAGGCAAGACGCCTGGCTTCATGACTTGCAGGCCGGCAAACCGGATTTTTCGCCGCTGCCTTCCGACGTCTTTTTCCAGGCCTTGCTGGACGCGACCATCGAAGGCTTCTTCTCCGACCCGCTGTATGGCGGCAACGCCGACATGGTGGGATGGAAACTGGTGGGGTTTCCCGGCGCGTTCGCCTCGTTCTCAAACGACATCGAACGCCATGGCGTGATCTGGGCCGGCAAACCGGTATCCATCGCCAATGCCGTTAGCCACAACATGAAGCCGGGAGACAAACATGGCTAAGACCTTACCCCCGGTAGACGTGGCGATCATTGGCGGCGGGTGGACCGGGTCCATCATCGGCAAGGAGCTGGCGGCGGCCAAGCAGCGCGTGGTGGTGCTGGAACGCGGGCAGGCGCGTTGGCCGTCCCCCGACTTCCAAGGCCCGAACGTGCACGATGAATTGAAGTACACGCGCCGGCACGAGCTGCACCAGGACGCCGCCACCGAGACCTTCACGTTTCGCAATTCCACCGACCAAAAGGCGCTGCCCATGCGCCGTTGGCAATTCGCGTATCCAGGCACGCATCTGGGCGGCGCGGGCAATCACTGGTCGGGCGCGTATTACCGTTTCGACCCCACCGATTTCCGCATACGCAGCCACTACACCGAGCGCTATGGCGCGAAGATCTTCGACAAGGAACTGACCTGTCAGGACTGGCCGCTCACCTACGACGAACTGGAACCGTACTTCGACCGCTACGACTACCTGATCGGCGCGTCTGGCCAAGCCGGCAACATCAAGGGCCAGAAGCAGGAAGGCGGCAACCCGTTCGAACCCTGGCGTTCGCGGCCCTACCCCAACCCGCCGATGAAAGTGCCTTACGCGCCCGCGCTGTTCGGCGAGGCCGCCAAGAAGCTGGGCTATCACCCCTATGTGCAGCCGTCGGCGCTCTGTACCCGGCCCTACGTGAACACCGAAGGCCTGCACATGAGCGCCTGTGTGTATTGCGGCTTCTGTTCGAACTTCGGCTGCGAACACTTCGCCAAGGCCTCGCCTCAGGTCTGTATCCTGCCCGTGGCGATGAAGATGGAGAACTTTGAAATTCGCACCGGCGCGCACGTGCTGCGCGTGGAGCTTACGCCGGACAAGAAGCGGGCGCGGGGCGTGACCTATGTGGATGCCGCCGGCGAAGAGGTCTTTCAGCCCGCCGAGATCGTGGTGCTGTGCGCCTTTGGCATCAACAACGTGCGCTTGCTGCTGCTGTCGGGCATCGGCAAGCCTTATGACCCCGTGACGGACACGGGCGTCGTCGGCCGCAACTACACGCACCAGACGACGTCCGGCGTGAATCTGTTTTTTGACGAGTCCGTCAACATCAACCCGTTCATGGGCGCGGGCGCGGTGGCGGTGACGATGGACGATTTCAGCGCCGACAACTTCGACCACGGGCCGCACGGGTTCGTGGGCGGCGGCTATCTGCAAATCCAGGTCGTCAGCGGCGCGCCGATTGGCTACCACCCCACCCCCAAAGGCACGCCCGCCTGGGGCGCCGACTGGAAGAAAGCGGTCAAGCGCTACTACAACCACTCGGCCTCCATCACCATCACCGGGTCCGCCCAACCGTGGCGCGGCGGCTACTTGAGCCTGGACCCTACCTATAAAGATGCATGGGGCTTGCCGCTGCTGCGCGTGACCTATGACTTTCCGGACAACGACATCCGCATGTCGGCGTTCCTGACCGACAAGGGCGATGAAATCGGGCGCGCCATGAAGGGCATTGCGCGCACCGAACCCGGGCCACGCAAGAAACCGTTCTCGGCGACTGCGTATCAGTCGACACACTTGACGGGCGGCGCGGCCATGGGCGACAACCCGGAGACCAGCGTCGTCAACCGCTACGGGCAAAGCTGGGACGTGCCCAATGTGTTCGTGACGGGCGCGGCGCTGTTTCCGCAGAACTCGGGCTACAACCCGACAGGCACCGTGGGCGCCACCGCCTACTGGATCGTCGAAAAAATCAAGGCGGACTACCTGCGTTCGCCGGGGCGGCTGGTGTGATCATGATCGAACATCGCAAAGGCATTACCATCGCCGTCCTGCTGATCATGGCGCCGCCTGCGGTGACGCTGATCGCCACTGCGCACCAGATGATCGGCACGGGCGGCGACGGCCTGATCCGCGCAGCCGCGGTGACGGCCTCTGCACCGCC
>Ga0256875_1000620_pt1 | contig 11890 bp, 10 predicted proteins | sample MC6MC0418MT_FD_186354 | JGI IMG/M metagenome (GOLD analysis project Ga0256875, IMG submission 186354) | Metatranscriptome of enriched soil aggregate microbial communities from Iowa State University, Ames, United States - MC6-MC0418-MT... | ecosystem: Environmental > Terrestrial > Soil >... | reverse complement strand
GGGCGACACGCAGCAGTCCGCGCCCTCAAGCCATTCCACCCAATGCGCCAGCGGCCGCGAACCGAACAGGCGTTGCAACTCGCCTTTCACGTGCGCCTGTTGCGCGGCGCTGCCGTCGCGGTGTAGTGCAATCAGGTCGGGACGGTCCAGCCGGCGGCACAAGGTGTCCCAGAATTTTGGTTCCAGCGCCGCCACTGCCAGATAGCGCCCGTCTTGCGTGCGGTACTGGCCGTAACACGCCAGCGCGCCCGACAGCGTATCGCCGCCGGACGGGCGCGTATGGCCATGCGCATTCAGCGTGGCCAAGGGCACCACCGCAGCGGCCAGCAGTCCATCGGTAATGGCGATGTCGATATAGCGGCCCCGGCCCGTGCGCTGCGCATCCACCAGCGCGGCCAGAATGCCCATCACCGCCGTCAATGATCCGCCCAGAATGTCGGCGACCGGCAGGTTGGACAGCGCGGGCTGATCCGGCCCGCACCCCATTTGATCCGCCACGCCGGCATAGGCCGAATAGTTCAAGTCGTGCCCGGCCGCATCCCGCTGGGGGCCATCCTGGCCGTAGCCCGTGATGCTGCAATACACCAAGCGCGGATTGTGCCGCGACAAGGTGTCGTAGTCGGCCTTCAACCGCGCCGTCACGCCGGGCCGGAAGCTCTCGATCAGTACGTCGGCGTCGCGCACCAATGTGGCCAGCGCTGCTTGCCCATCGGGGTGTTTCAAGTCCAGCCGCAAGCCGCGCTTGTTGCGGTTGCACACGGCGCGCAAGGCGGGCGGCGCGTAATCGCCTGCCTGCGTGTCTTCGATCTTGATCACGTCCGCGCCCAGGTCGGCCAGGTATTGCGCGCCCAACGGGCCGGGCAACAAGCGCGACAGGTCCAGGATCTTGATGCCCGCAAGCGGGGCGGTGTTCGGCGTATCCAAAGAGGGACTCCGGTAAATACGAAGAGGCGGCCAGTCAGGGGCGCGATCCAGTCTAGGCGCGGCTTTGCGGCGAACCAATGGCGAAATCGCTGATTCCACTTGGCGGGAATGCTCATGCCGGGCATTCCTTGCCGCCATGGCTTTGGCTACCATCAGCGCTACCGGTGCTCGCCAAGCCGTAGGAATCCGCCATGACGCATCACACCATTGCCGTCGGGCATATCGCCCAGATCCTGCAAGGCGCGCGCAGCCGGGGCGTGGATGTTGATCGCGTCCTGTTGCGCGCCGACGTGCCGCCTGCGCTGTTGCAGGCGCCGATGGCGCGCGTGTCGCAAGCGCAGTTCGCGCAGATATTGCGGATGTTGCGGCGCGCCACGCGAGACGATTTTCTGGGCATGGGACAACACTCGGTGCCGCTGGGCGTGTTCGCGCATGCGTGCCGGCTGGCCTTGCAGGAAGCCACCATCGGCGATGCGCTGCGCGTGGCGTTCCGTTACTACCACGGCGTGCTGCGCGACTTCACCGCCCGCCTGTGCGTCACGGGCGACGCCGCCCACATCGTGCTGGACGCTCGTGGCGCGCGCCGCTGCACGCAGTGGTACGGCGAGCGCACCTTTCTGTTCTTCACGCTGGGCGTGGCCAACTGGCTGGCCGCGCGCCGCATTCCGATTCTGGGCGTGGACTACAACGGCGGCACGCGCAGCGCCGACGCGCACAAGGTGTTCCACGCGCCTGTGCGCTATGGCCAGCCGGTAACGGGCCTGTGGCTGGAGTCGCGTTGGCTAGCGCTGCCGGTTGTGCAGGACGCGCAATCACTGAAGGCCTTTCTGGCCAATGCGCCGTTCGACCTGCTGGTGAAGTACCAAGACCGCGCCACGCTGACCGACCGCATCCGGCGGCTGTTGCGCAATGACCTGTCGGCCGATCTGCCGTCGCTCGCGCAAATCAGCGCGCAGCTGTCGATGACGCCGCAAACGCTCAGGCGGCATCTGCGCGAAGAGGGCCAAGGCTTCCAGGTGCTGAAGGATGACCTGCGGCGCGATGCGGCGGTGGAGTATCTGGGGCGGCATGATTTGTCTTTGATGGACATCGCCGAGCGCCTTGGCTTCTCGGAATCCAGCACGTTCCATCGTGCGTTCAAGAAATGGACCGGCGTGTCGCCCGGCGAATACCGGCGCAATCAACTGGTGTGCGGCCCCCGCGCCTCCGCTGACACTTTCCGCCAATCGATTTGACGCCTGCGGCCATTGCCGCCATGCGCGCCCGGCGGGAAGCTAGGGGCTCGTCAACGGCTGGGCAGAAGACGCCCGGCCAGACAGCACAGCGGGCCACAGAGACCCGCGCCGCAGGAGACAACGGTGATGTATCTGACGCAAGGCCTGCACCGCGCCAGCAGGCTGTATCCGGGCAAGACCGCGTTGCGCGAAGACGCGCAGCGATGGACGTATCCTGAACTGTTGGCCTGGGCCGCACGCAAAGCCGCCGTGTTGCGCGCCAGCGGGGTGCAGCCGGGTGACCGCGTCGCGCTGTTGGGCGTGAACAGCGCCGCCTATGTGTCGTCGATGCTGGCGTGTTGGTGGCTGGGTGCGGCGATTCAACCGTTGAACACGCGCTGGAGCAGCGCGGAGCTGACGCAAGGGCTGGCAGATGGCGCACCGCGCCTGCTGTTGGTGGACGACGCGCTGGCGTCCCGCCTGCACGAAATCACCCCGCCGTCTTCCACGCAGACCCTGTCGTTCGCGGCGGTGCAAACGCAAGCCGAATCCGCCGCGCCCCTTGAGGATCTGCGCGCGGGCGGCGACACGCTGGCCGCCATCTTGTACACCGGCGGCACCACCGGCTTTCCCAAAGGCGCGATGCTGACGCACGCCAACCTATGGAGCGCCGCCGTCGCCAGACTGGCCACGGTGCCCACCGACGCAGACAGCTGCGTGCTGCTGGTGGCGCCGCTGTTTCATGTGGCGGGGCTGGGGCGTTTGATGGGCCAGTTGCTGGCGGGTGGTTCGGTGGTGATGCAGCGCGGATTCAACCCCAAGGCGGTGCTGCAATCCTTGCAAGATGACGGCGTGTCCGAAGTGCTGCTCGTGCCCAGCATGATCCAGATGCTGCTGGATGACCCTGATTTCTCACGCTATCGCCTGGACGGCGTCCAGCGCGTGATCTGGGGCGCATCACCGATTGCACCGGCCTTGCTCGACCGCGCCCTGGCCGCATTTCCGCAAGCGGAATTCGTACACGCGTATGGCATGACGGAAACCGCGGCGCTGGTCGCCATCCATCGACACGTGCGCCACGGCGGCGCACGCATGCACTCCGTGGGCCGGCCCGCCGTGGGCGTCGAAGTGCGCATCCTGACCCCCGATGGGCAAGAGGCTGCCGTCAATCACGTAGGCGAACTTGCTGTGCGCGGCCCCATGGTGATCTCCGGCTACTGGAACCTGCCCGACGCCACTGCCAGTGCGTTCTCAGAGGGGTGGCTGTTGACCGGAGACGCCGCGCGCCTGGACGAAGACGGCTACCTGCATGTGGTGGACCGCCTGAAAGACATGATCGTCAGCGGCGGCGAAAACGTGTACGCCGCTGAAGTTGAGGCCGCGCTGGCGCAGCACGAGTCGGTGGCGCGCTGCGCCGTGATCGGCGTGCCGCACGAACGCTGGGGTGAAGCCGTACACGCCGTGATCGTGCCGCGTGCGGGCCATGCCCTGAATGCGGACGCGTTGCGCGCGCATTGCCGCCCGTTACTGGCCACCTACAAATGTCCCAAGAGCTATGAATTCCGCAACGAACTGCCGATGTCGGCCGCCGGAAAAGTCCTGAAGTCCGCGCTACGGCAAGGCCATGAACCCCCGCGTGCGGCAACGGCCGTCACGACCCCACAGGAGAAGCAGGCATGAATCGAAAAGTATGGGTGGCCGGTGTCGGCATGATCCCGTTCAGCAAACCCGGCGCAAGCGATCCCTATTCCGTGATGGGCATGCGCGCGGTGCGCGAAGCCTTGACCGATGCCGGCGTGCCTTATGACGCCGTGCAACAGGCTTACGCCGGCTACGTGTATGGCGACTCCACGTCCGGCCAGGCGGTGGTGTATGGCGTGGGCCTGACCGGTATTCCAGTCTTCAATGTGAACAACAACTGCGCCAGCGGCTCGTCGGCCTTGTTTCTGGCGCGCCAGGCCGTGGAAAGCGGCGCGGTGGAATGCGCGCTGGCGGTGGGCTTTGAGCAGATGGTGCCCGGCGCGCTGAAGGGCGTGTACGAAGACCGGCCGTCGCCGCTCACCGAATTCGTGTCGTCGATGGCGGACCTGCAAGGTTATGACACCGACAAGCCGCGCGCCGCGCAATTCTTTGGCGGCGCCGGGCGCGACTATATGAAAGAACACGGCATCCGCGCCGACACGTTCGCGCGCATTTCGGTCAAGGCGCGCCAGCATGCCGCGCGCAATCCGTACGCCGTGTTCCGCCAGACCGTCACCTTGGACGAAGTGCTGGCCGCGCCCATGATCTTTGATCCGTTGACGCGCCTGCAATGCTGCCCGCCTACGTGCGGCGCGGCGGCCGCCATTCTGTGTTCGGAAGATTTCGCACGCCGCCACGGCTTGAATCCGGCCGTCAGCATCGCCGCGCAAGCCATGACGACCGACACCCCCTCCACCTTTGGCGAGCAAGACATGCGCAAACTCGTCGGCGCCGACATGACGCGCGCCGCGGCGGATCAGGTCTACGAGGCGGCAGGCGTGGACCCGGCCGACATCGACGTGGTGGAACTGCATGACTGCTTCACCGCAAACGAGCTGATCACCTACGAAGGCCTCCGCCTGACGCCCGAAGGCACCGCCGAAAAATTCATTGTCGATGGCGACAACACCTACGGCGGCCGCGTGGTGACCAATCCTTCCGGCGGCCTCTTGTCCAAGGGCCATCCTCTGGGCGCAACCGGCTTGGCGCAATGTACCGAGCTGGTGTGGCAGTTGCGCGGGCAGGCTGACCTGCGTCAGGTGGAAGGCGCAAGGCTGGCGTTGCAGCACAACCTGGGGCTGGGCGGCGCGTGCGTCGTGACGCTGTATCAATCGGCCTGATTTCAGCGGCCTGATTCCAGCGGCCTGATTTCAGCAACCCCAGTCAACAACAAGGAAAGACTCCCATGTTGGACACCCGCCATATCGGCGCCACGCTTCCCGCCTTCACCACGACGGTGGACGCTGGCCGCTTGCGCTTCTTCGCCAAGGCGACGGGCCAGGACGACCCCGTCTACACCGACGATGACGCGGCGCGCGCGGCCGGCCATCGCGGCCTGCCCGTGCCGCCCACGTTCTTCTTCTGCCTGGAAATGGACAGCCCGCGCCCAGCCGCCATGCGCGAACTGCTGGGCATCGACATCGGCCGCGTGCTGCACGGCGAGCAGGGCTTCACGTATCACGCCATGGCCTGCGCGGGCGACGTGTTGCGCTTCGAACCGCGCATTACCGACATCTATGCCAAAAAGGGCGGGGCGCTGGAATTCGTCGTGCGTGAAACGCGCGTGAGCGACACCGCCGGAAATCTGGTGGCCGAGATGCGCGCCGTGACGGTGGTGCGCAATGGCTAAGGGGGCAGACATGGAATCACCAAACTTCGAACCCCATCGCCTCACCGCCGCCCGCGCGGGCGATGCGCTGCCCGGCTTCACGGCCGGCCCCATCAGCCGGCATGCGCTGGCGCTGTACTGCGGCGCCTCGGGCGACCACAACCCCATCCACGTCGACATCGACTTCGCCCGCGCAGCCGGCATGGACGATGTGTTCGCGCACGGCATGCTGTCTACCGCGTACCTGGCGCGCTTGCTGACGAACTGGGCGCCGCAAACCGCCTTGCGCGAATTCGCGGTGCGCTTCGTGGCGATCACGCAGGTGGGCGATGAAGTTCGCTGCACCGGCCAAGTCGTCGAACGCTTCGACGCGCAAGGCGAAACGCGCTTGCGGGTGGAACTGCAAGCGCGCAGCCAATCCGGTGAACTCCGATTAAGCGGCGTGGCGGTATTGGCCGCGCCTTGAAAACCAAACAGGAGCAAGACAATGGGAACGCTTGAAGGCAAGGTTGCGCTGGTGTCCGGATCGGGACGCGGCATCGGCCAGGAAATTGCATTGAAGCTCGCGCGCGAAGGGGCGAAGGTGGTGGTCAATGACCTGGACGCCGGGCCTGCCGAGGACACCGTGGCGATGATCCGGCAGGCGGGCGGGCAGGCGCAGGCGTGCGCCGGCAGCGTCACGGAACGCGGCTTTGCCGAGCGCTTCGTCGGTACGGCCATCGACACGTTCGGCGGCCTGGACATCATCGTGAACAACGCCGGCTACACCTGGGACAACGTCATCCAGAAGATGACGGATGAGCAGTGGGACGAGATTCTGGCGGTGCATCTGTCGGCCCCGTTTCGCATCTTGCGCGCGGCCTCGGGCTTCATCCGCGAAGCCGCCAAGGCCGAAGCCGCCGATGGCCGCGAAGTGTTCCGCAAGGTCGTGAACATTTCTTCGACGTCGGGCGTGATGGGCAACGCGGGCCAGGCCAATTACGCGGCGGCCAAGGCGGGCATCAATGGCCTGACGCGCGCGCTGGCCAAGGAATGGGGACGCTACAAGGTCAACGTGAACAGCGTGGCGTTCGGCTTGATCAAGACGCGCCTGACCGAAGCCGCCGCCGATGGTGACGCCACGCTGGATATCCAGGGCCGGCTGATCAAGGTGGGGGTGAACCCGCAGGTGCTGAAGAACGCCGAAAGCCTGATCCCGATCGGGCGCGCCGGCACGCCGGCCGAAGCGGCGGGGGCGGTGTATTTGTTCTGCCTGCCTGAATCCAACTACGTCAGCGGCCAGGTGCTGGTCGTGGGCGGCGGCCGTCCGTGAACGGCCAGGAGACCATGATGGACACGCCACGGCAAGGCTGGATGGATGCCGACCTGACGCTGTTTCAGGATTCCACGCGCCGCCTCTTTGAAAACGAATTTGTGCCCGACGAAGAAAAGTGGCGCAAGCAGCAGCACGCTGACCGCGAGGTGTGGCGCAAGGCCGGGCGCATGGGCCTGTTGTGCGTCAGCATGCCCGAAGCGTATGGCGGCGGCGGGGGCAGCTTTGCGCACGAAGCTATCGTGGCGGCGGAGCAGGCGCGCGCCATGGTCTACGGCTTCAGCAACAACGTGCACAGCGCCATTCTGGCGCACTACATCCTGAACTACGGCACCGAGGCGCAAAAGCAGCGCTGGTTGCCGAAGATGGCCACGGGCGAACTCGTGGGCGCCATCGCCATGAGCGAGCCGGGCGCGGGGTCTGACCTGAAAAGCGTGCGCACTACGGCGGTGCGCGACGGCGATACGTATGTGATCAACGGCTCCAAGACCTTCATCACCAATGGCCTGCATGCGGATTTGATTTGCGTCGTGGCCAAGACCGACCCGCAGGCCGGGTCGCGCGGCGTGTCGCTCGTCATGGTTGAAACGCAGGACTTGCCAGGCTTCAGACGCGGGCGGCTGCTGGAAAAGCTGGGCCAGAAAAGCCTGGACACCGCCGAGCTGTTCTTTGACGGTGTGCGTGTGCCCGCCGCCCACCTGCTGGGTGAAACCGAGGGCCGGGGCTTTTCCCAGCTGATGCAGCAACTGCCGCGGGAACGTCTGCTGATTGCGGTGGGCGCGGTGGCGACCATGCGCCGCGCCATCGACGACACCGTGGCCTATACGTCCACGCGGCAAGTCTTTGGCCAGCCGCTGATCGACATGCAGAACACGCGCTTCAAACTCGCTGAATGCGAGACCGTCGCCACCATCGCCGCACGCTTTGTCGACGACTGCATTGCGCGGCAGCTGGCGGGCACGTTGGACCTGTCCACCGCCGCAATGGCCAAATGGTGGACGACCCAGATGAACTGCCAAGTGATCGATGAATGCCTGCAACTGCACGGCGGCTACGGGTACATGCTGGAATACCCCATCGCCCGCATGTATGCGGATGCGCGCGTGGGCAAGATCTACGGCGGCTCAAACGAGATCATGAAAGAAATCATCGCCCGCGGCATGACCGCCTGACGCGGCTCACCCGACGAGCGGGAACCGGAGACACGGATGCAGCAAGCGCACTATCGGTACTGGCCCAAGGGGCTGCCAGCTGAGATCAGCCCGCCCCAATCCAGTCTGTATTTCAACCTGGAGGCCGCGGCCACGCGCTACCCCGCCAAGCCCGCCATCGTGTTCTATGACACGGTGCTGGACTACGCGCGGCTCAAGCGCGAGGTCGACGCTATGGCCGGTTATCTGCAACACGGCGCGGGCGTGAAGGCGGGCGACCGCGTGTTGCTGTTCAGCCAGAACTGTCCGCAGTTCATCATTGCCTACTACGCGGTGCTGCGCGCCGAGGCGGTGGTGGTGCCGGTGAACGCGATGAGCACACCGGATGAACTTGCGCACTATCTGGATGACAGCGGCGCCCGCGTGGCGTTCGCCGCGCAGGAGCTTGCCGGGCGCTTGGCGGGCTTTGTGGAAGACGGCCGGCTGGACCGCGTGATCGTGCATACGTATTCGGATTATCTGGGGGGAAGCGCGTTGGCTGACGCAAGCAGCCTGGCGCCGCCCGAACTCATCGCCGCGCCCCGCCGCGCGCCGGACGTTGCCGGCGGCGTGCCGTGGTACGGCGCTTTAGCGGTCAATTCGCCGCCGCTGCCGCACAAGGCGAAGGCGGGCGATCTCTGCCTGCTGCCTTACACATCCGGCACGACGGGCCGGCCCAAGGGATGCCGCCACACGCACGGCACGCTGGGCGCGGCGGTGACGGGGTCGCAGCTGTGGCGCGGGCTAACGTCGGAAGCGGTCATCATGGGCGTGGCGCCCCTGTTTCATTTGCTGGGCATGCAGAACTGCATGAACCTGCCGATCTTGCTGGGCGCCACCGTCGTGCTGCTGCCGCGCTGGGACCGGCACGTGGCCGCGCAACTGATGGCGCGGCATCGCGTCAGCGTCTGGGCCGCGCCGCCCGCAATGATCGTGGACTTCTTTGCGCAACCCGGCATCGAATCCTACGACCTGTCGCGCCTGGCCTTGCTGTGCGGCGGCGGCGCGCCCATGCCCGAAGCCGTGGCGGCGATGCTGGCCGAGCGCTATGGCATCATCTTCAACGAAGCCTACGGCCTGACCGAAACCGCGTCCTTCCTGCACTGCAACCCCATGAACCGCAACAAGCGCCAATGCATCGGCGTGCCGACCTTTGGCGTTGACACGCGGGTGGTGGACCCGTCCACGTTGCAGGAACTGCCGCCCGGTGAAGTCGGCGAACTCGCCACGCGTGGCGCGCAGATCATGCAAGGCTATTGGAACAACCCGGCGGCAGACGCCGACGCCTTCTTCATGCTGGATGGCGAACGCTACTTCCGCACGGGTGATCTGGGGCGCGTCGACGAAGACGGCTATTTCTTCGTCACCGACCGGCTCAAGCGCATGATCAACGCGTCGGGCTACAAGGTCTGGCCGGCGGAAGTGGAAAACGCGCTGTACGAACATCCCGCCGTGCACGAGGCTTGCGTCATCGGCGTGCCGGACGCGTGCCGTGGCGAAACGGTAAAGGCCTTGCTGGTGTTGCGCCCCGAGGCGCGTGACAGCGCAAGGGAAGACGAGGTCATCGCCTGGGCGCGTGCGCGCATGGCGGCCTACAAAGCGCCGCGCATCGTGGAGTTTGTGGACGCGCTGCCCAAGTCCAGCACGGGCAAGATCCTGTGGCGGCAATTGCAGGAAGCGGGGCGGGCGACGGCGTTGGACGCCGCCAGGGGTTGAACGTCAAAACTCCTACCAAAGCGTAATGAATTCGTTGCGTTATACCCATTCTCAAGAACGACGGAGGAGGTGACACTCGAGGGTCTTCGCCAACGGCACATGCCTGCCCGTTCTGGCGGCTGTCGCTCAACCGCCAAGCGTGGCCCCCAGCAGCCGCTGGCGCCATTGACGGCGGCGCTGGGCGAACTGCGCCAGCCCGTGTACGGACACACGTGCGTGGGCGAACTGGATCACGACCTGACGCGCAATGCGCGCCGGCCGGGCGACCCCGCCGGTGAGCCTATCGGCGAACACATGGTGCTGGCCGGCCGCGTGCTGGATGACCGTGGCCGTCGCGTGCTGCGCGGCGCCGACATCGTTTACGAATTCGATGTGCGCATGCAAGGCCCGGAAGAAACCGTGTTCTTCGACTGCTGACCTGCCTGCCGCGCTACACCGCATATACCACCCGATGCGCCTCGGTGGGCAGCGGCAGATCCCAGCGGTGCAGCATGCCCGTCAACGTCTTGTTCGACAGCGACGTGTCGCGACGGCTATTGCGGCGCAGCAGTTCGGCGCGCGGCTTTTCCAGGTACACCAGCTCCACCTCGGCGTGGTAGGCGTACAGCAGGTCCAGCGTTTTCTTGCGCATCAGTTCGCTCAGGTTCGTCGCATTCCACACAAACGGCGCTTTGCGGCGCAGCAGTTCGCGCGCGCGCTCGATGGCCAGATGCGCCACCTTGCCTTCGTTCTTGCCGTGGCGCAGGCCGAGTTCTTCGCGGGCATCGTCGAATGAAATCACCGGCAGGTCGGGGTGATGCGTGTTCACCCACGTGTTCTTGCCCGATGCCGGCAAGCCAGACATCACGATGACGCGCGAGCCCGGCTCTTGGAACAGCGGGTAGTCGGGGTGCACGTCCGCGCCGCGAAAGTAGCTGACCGCGGTATGCGCGTCCGCGAAAGCCCGGGGGTGTTCAAAGCAGCCATCATCGCGCGCCAGTTCGCAGAACAGCGCGATGTTGTCCAGCACCCGCTGCGCGTCGGCGCAGATGCGCCCGCGCATGTCGGCTTCGGCCAGCATCGCGAGCAAGGGCAGGCTGACCTGCCACGACAATTCACGCGCGATGAACTCCGGCGGTTTGCCCCGGCGCGAGCCTTCCAGCGCGAAGAATGGCACCTGATGCACGCTGATCAGCCGGCAGACGGCTTCGCGCACGTTGAAAGGCGCGCCCGCGTCCCACAGCGCGATGCGGGCGTCGATGGCGCCCTTGCGTGAATGGCCCGGCTGGCCGATGGCGCCCGTCACCGGGTCGATGACCGTGGTGCTGTGCTTGGCCACGTCGTGCAACAGCGCGGCCAGAAATACCACTTCCTGATCCGCGCGCGACGCTGCCTGGTATTGGGGCAGGGCGAGCAGGGCGTCGACCACCATCATCGTGTGTGTCCAGACATCGCCTTCGCCGTGATAGCGCGGGTCTTGCGGGGTGGTCTTGGCCAGCTCCAAGGCGGGAAATGCCGCCAGGCACGCGGCGTAATCCGGTGATTGGCCGGGCGCGGGCGCCAGCGCCCGCAGATTATCAAATGGCATGATCGTTCCTTATTCTTGGGCGCCGCCGGCGCGCAACGTGTCCCAGTCCACCGTCAGCCGCGGGGCATAAAGGTCCACGCCCGCGGCCAGCAGGTTCGGCACGTAGGGCTGTTCCGAGTGATGCTTGTCGGAATCCAGAATGGCCTGCACGAAGTCGGCGCGCACCCATTTGTAGCGGGCCAGCGTTTTTCCTTCGGCTTCGACCTTGATGTACAGGCCTTCCGACAAGTCCGACTTGTCGCACTGCTTCCACGCACGCGCCAGGTCGTGCCCTTCGCGCAGCACCGTGGCTTCAAAGGCGGCGCGCCAGTCACGTGTCTTGGCAAGCGACGGCTTCAGCAGGGCCTTCAGCGTGTTCAGCTTGGGCGGGGCCACGCCTTCGTACAGCACGGGTACCGATAGCACCGGACCGTCCGCCAACAGCACACGCCGCGCATCGGTGGACAGGAATTCGCCCGTGTGGCGGTCCAGCACATCGAACTCGAAGAAGTGATGCGGCAACGCGTCGTAGAAAACGGAGTGCTTCTTCGACAGCGTTTCGCCGTACATCACGTACCGGTCTTCCAAGCGTTGCAGCAGCCAATCCGCATGCGCGGCGGCCCAGGCCTTGACGAAGCT
>Ga0256875_1000619_pt1 | contig 11899 bp, 2 predicted proteins | sample MC6MC0418MT_FD_186354 | JGI IMG/M metagenome (GOLD analysis project Ga0256875, IMG submission 186354) | Metatranscriptome of enriched soil aggregate microbial communities from Iowa State University, Ames, United States - MC6-MC0418-MT... | ecosystem: Environmental > Terrestrial > Soil >... | reverse complement strand
GCGTGAAGTAACTTGTACCAGGATGACAATCATTACACGAAAACACCCAAAAAAAGAAAGGCCGATTCGGATCATCATCACGACGGAAGCGGACCGCCATGGCAGCCAGAGTAGTGGTTGCTGAGGTGAGCCTTTTTCTTGAATGATTTCTCGCAACCGGCAAAAGGGCAAAGGAACGGTCGATCGTCTGAGTGCACAGCCGCATGAGCTTGAACGCCTGCCTTGGAATTAAAGAACTTGTCGCAGCCAGGATGAGTGCAAGGAAATGGCTTTTCACCGGCGTGCTTCTTCATATGAGACACCACTAAGCTGAACCACTGGAAGGAAATATCGCACTGATGGACTGGACATTTGAAGCGCTTATAGCCTGGAAGTTGCTCAAAGTCGCTCTCATCAATATCGGCCAACAAACGCTGTGCTTCTTCCATCTGCCGGGCTTTTAACTGGGCTTTCTCGACTTGCCGCTGCCGATGCAGCGCTTTTTTGCTCAATGGCCTGTTTGTTGGTTTTGTTGGAGTGGATGTTGAAGACGAGGATGATGTTATTTGCTCCGATTCGAGTGTCGAGCTGGGCTCTCGTTTGACGGCTGGAGTGGGCGTGGAGATAGATGGGGGCGTCTCGTAGCGAGGAGGTGAACTTGACGTTGTCTTGGTGGAAGCTTTGGGAGCTGAGACACGAGCTCGTTTGCGATCATTGGTTTCGGATTTCAATTCAGCTTGCCGCTCGCCCCTCGCAGGGCGCTTGTTCAAGCTCGGAGGGCGATAAGGAAATGGAACGCCGTATTCATATGGAAAGGCCGGCTTATGAGGAGTGTTTTCGATTTTGAGCTCTTGAGAGGTGTCGTGGGCGCGATGGCTTGTGCGTTGCTCGTAGGCAAAACGTTGAGATGTCGAGAGCAGAGGAGGCAGTGAGGTGGCCTGAAACTGATCGCCAACGCGCGAAACTCGTCGGAAACCGGAAGAAGACTTGACTGTTAGGGGCTTGCTCGAAGAAGGCGAAGAGGAAGGACTTCGGTTCGGATTGAGAATTTCTTCGAGCAGTTGCGAGCACGACTTGAATTGTTCATCTTCGTCTTCGTCTTCTGTTTCTTGGCTGTCACCATCTTCCTGCAACTGCTCAGCAACAAACGACTTCTGTGCAGCGGGGTGATAAGAAAAAGGATTGAACTTGAACGAAGGACTGCTGGGAATTTCTGAGATCGAATGGCTCTGCCAAACGAGCTGATAAGGCGGCAAAGCCAAGAGCTGGTCACGAATACTGCTAACCAGTGCCATGATGCATCGATTCACATCCTACGCTTTGAAAAACTTGCAAAAAAAAAGAATTCGTTGGAGCACCGTCGCTCAGTCAAGCCTTTTTTTAAAACGCCATTTTGAGCTGCTGTTGCTATTGCTATCGGGTGCACGGCTCAGTGGAAGTATGCCATCGATGGCGATAGCCTCTGGGTTGAGGACTTTGTTCCTGTGCTTTTTGCTGTCAGGACTCGTTCCCAGCTTTGGGTTGTTGTCAGCCCAAGCTCTGTCCTTTCCCGCCAATGGCACCGGTGTCCTCTTGGAAGAGTTTAGCTATCGTTCGGGTGCCGAAGTCGTGTCCTTGAGCGATGACCATGAGTCATTACGAATCAGGACTGGAGTATCTATTGTTTCTGAAGTTAACTATGCGGGGATGTTGAGCGCTACGTTTCAGCGTTATTCTGCATGGCTCAGCTTTGATACCAATGACTCGGTTTCGATCGAGTTCGATGTGGTCGGAGCGTTGGATTCCCAAGTCTGGATCGATGGCGTTCTTCAGAGTGTTTCTCCTATGCTTCTGAATGCCAGTGAAGATCCGTTGTCTGTGGTGGTGTTGGTTCTGTCGCCGACTGTCTCAAGTGCGGTCGAAGTTCGCCTTTCCACAGATGGCAACGTAACTCTGCTCTATGAAGTGCCCCGCCTTGACGAGCCTCATCTGTCCAGCGTCTTCAACATATCCCAGCTCTGGACGGCCCCGGCGCCGTTGGGCTGGGACGATGTGGCCGGCCTCGATTTGTTCTGCCTGTGGTCTGGTGTGTCTTGCTGTGCGAGTTCGAGCTGCCTGCCTGCCGCCTCGCCGGCTTCTCCTCGTTCTTTTTCGCTGTTCCTGCGCGACATGGGACTCGACGGCTCGCTCGATCAGTTCGACTTCAGCGCCATCACCACACTCAGCATTCTCGATTTGTCTCGGAACAGCCTGTCTGGTGATATCCCTGTGCTTTCTTCGTCGGTGCTGGAGGCGGACTTGAGTTTCAACCCCAACCTGACGCTCCACAAGGACCCGTTCGCCCAGGCCTCGAGCCTTGCCAAGCTGTCGCTGCGCAGTATCGGTCTGGAGAGCCTGTCGTTCTCCGTCGGCTCCCCGCTCGTCGCGCTCGACCTCGGCCTCAACCCGCTGGCCTCGTTCCCCGCGTCCTTCCTGTCGGCCCCGGCCACCGCCCACCCGGCCCACTCGTCGCTGCGCTCGTTGCTGCTATCATCGCGTGTGGCGCCGCCTCCTCCTGCGCCTGCGGGCCTCAGCCCGTGGTCGCTCAGTCACGTCATGAACAGCTTGAAGGAGTTTGTGGCGTTGGAGTTGCTGGATTTGAGCGGTGCCGGCCTCAAGGGTCCGATCGATGTCGATTTCAGCGTGCTTCCCGCCATCAGGGTGTTGGATGTGTCCTCGAATTCGCTGGAGTCGTTCGCCGTTCCGAGCTTCGCATATGATGAAACCAACACCACGAGTTTTGTCTCGGCCTTTGTTGTGATGCCCCCTTCGTTTCCAGCGTGGCTGGCTCTGCACGGCGCCGACGTCGACACCGTCGATCTGCGCAACAACCAACTCACCGGACTGATGTCAAGCGCGGCCACCAGCCAGGTGCTCGTCGAAGGCAATCCGCTGTGGTGCGACGCCCTTGTCCAGTCCGAGTGCCTCGGGTTTCGCGTCTACGCGTTCTGGTCGGAGTTCGACCGCAGCTCGCGCGTCGTGCCGGCCATGCGTCCCGGCGCCGTCGTGCTGCAGGGCGAGTTTGAGTTGAGCGAGAGCTACGATTGCGTGCTGCCGTCTTTGTCGTCTTCGTCTTCCGCCCTCATTGTCTCGGAGACGGAGATTCAGTGTCAGCTTCCTGACCTTGGTGGCACTTTTGACAGCCAGAATTTGCTGATTCGCAGCGCCGCCGATGGCAAGGAAAGCTATCCGTTGTTTATCGAATCTCTTCCTTTCTGTCCTCCTGGCGAATCCTATGCCTCCAACGTTTCGTGCGACCCTTGTTCGTCTGGATCCTATTCGCTCAACTTCGACTCCGACTGCACTCCCTGTGGCCCAGGGCAGTTCCAGAATGATTCCGGTGCCAGCGCATGCCTATCATGCCCTCCCAGCTCCTATCCGGACGCGTCCGCCACTTCCTGCCTCACGTGCACAGACGGCTCGGTGTTTCACGACAGCCTTGGTTCCTGTATCACGTGCGAGCCCGGTTCGTATTCCAATGCTACGATGCAGACATGTCTGCCATGCAGCCCTGGTCGCTTCTCTCTCGGCAACCAGAGCGATTGCGACGTTTGTTTGGCCGGCACCTACTCGTCTGACGCCGCGTCACTTTGCGAAGATTGTCCTGCTGGTTCAGTCTCCGGTGATGAAGCGTCAAGCTGCTCCATCTGCTCGGCCGGAACGTTCTCGGACCCTCTGGCCCACGAATGCCATAATTGCTCGGCCGGCACGTATTCCAGCGCCAATGCTACGTCGTGTCTGAACTGCACGGCAGGCTCTATTTCAGCCGAACGAAGCGGCACGTGCCAACCCTGTCCTGAAGGTAGCTATTCTGATGAGCTCGGGCAGGCCTGTCTGCAGTGCGGCCCAGGCACCTTTTCCTCTTCGGAAGCGACATCTTGCGAGGAGTGTCCCATCGGCACGGTGTCTGACGCCGGAGCTGCATCCTGTACCACGTGCTTGCCTGGCACTTTCCCCGACCCCATCACCGAATTGTGCACCAACTGCAGCGCGGGAACGTATGGTGACGGTGTGCAATGCCTTGATTGTCTGGCGGGTACGTTTACCGATGTCGAGGGCATGGCGTACTGCCAAAACTGCACGGCCGGCTTCTATTCCACCGATGGGAGTCCGGCGTGTCTGTCTTGTCATAAGGGCCAGTCATCTATCTCCGGTTCGGACCAGTGTTTCGACTGCAGCGCTGGCGAATATAATCCTGATGAGGGCGCGACATGCGAGCTGTGTCCGTCTGGCCGTTTTTCGGATGCCCCGGGCCAGTTGAGTTGTGGGCCCTGTCCCAAAGGTCGCTTCGCCGCCGGTGCTGGAATGTCCGAGTGTCTAGACTGTATGCCGGGAAGATATGCTGAGGACGAGGAGCAGTCCGCGTGTCAGATCTGCCCAGCTGGCTCTTTCTCGTCTGCAGAAGCGAGTGGATGTGAAATCTGCTCAGAGGGATCGTTTTCTTCTGCTGAGTCCGAAACGTGCGACCCTTGTGCTGCGGGAACCTACGCTGGCACCAACGCATCGACCTGCACCGATTGTGAGGTTGGTTCCTACGCCCCTTTCAACGAGAGCGCTTCTTGCCTGGCCTGCCAGCCTGGCTCCATCGCCGCCTTCCCTCGGCAATCGACCTGCGACCCGTGCCCCGTCGGAACGTTCGAGCGAAATCGAAGCGAATGTGTCGTTTGTGGGAGTGGCACGTGGAACGACCAAGTCAACCAATCTGCCTGTTTCGATTGCCCGCAAGGTTTCTATTCGCCCGACGAGTTCTCCTGCACGCCATGTCCCGCTGGCTCGATCACGGACGACAAGAACCAGGTCACCTGCTCCGTGTGCCCTGATGGCTTTATCCAGCCGTCCGATGGCGCCGATTTCTGTGCGCAATGTCGAGCCGGATCCTATTGGGTCAACGAGACCTTCTGCGATCAATGTACCGCCGGCCGCTTCACTCCCACGGCCGGTTTGCTGGAGTGTGCTGCTTGCGCTGATGGCACCTGGAACGACCAAGTCAACCAAACCATTTGTTTCGACTGCCCCAAGGGCTCCTACTCTCCTGATGCGGCCACCTGCATGGCTTGTTCTGCTGGTTCGATCACGGAGGACAAGAACCAGGTCACCTGCTCCGTGTGCCCTGATGGCTCTATTCAGCCGTCCGATGGCGCCGATTTCTGTGAGCAATGCCAACCTGGATCGTATTGGATCAACGAGACCTACTGTGATCAATGTACCGCCGGCCGCTTCGCTGGTGGTCCCAGTCTGTTGGAGTGTGCGCTGTGTGTTGCCGGTCAGTACAGCGACGACGGCGCTTCTGAATGCATCGACTGCGACAAGGGTTACTTCTCCAACGCTTCAGAGTCGTCTTCGTGTGACCAATGCCCGACAGGCAGGTTTGCCTCTGAGGAGGGTCTGAGCGAATGTGTTCCTTGCCAAGCAGGCCGCTATGCGGGATCTACTGGCATGGACGAGTGTTTGGTGTGCCCAGCGGGCCGATTCGCGGAACAAGGCCAAAGCGAGTGCGGTATTTGCCAGCCTGGCTCCTTCTCATTGGCCGAGGCCTCGCTCTGTTCGCTGTGTGACGCCGGTCGCTTCTCGCTGGAGGAGCAGGCTGAGTGCGGCATCTGCTCCGCGGGTTCGTTCGCGGCCTCCAATGCTTCCGCCTGCACCATCTGCACTGCCGGCTCGTACTCCTTGGTTGAGGCCAGCGAGTGCTTGATTTGCTCGCGTGGTTCCTTTTCTCTGAGCAATTCTTCGGCCTGTGTCGATTGCGAGGCTGGACAGTTTGCGGAAACCGAGGAGCTTGCATCATGCACCGACTGCCCGGCCGGCCATTTCTCCAACTCGTCGCGCAGCTCGGCCTGTGAGGCCTGCGATGCGGGATCGTTTGCCGGCCTGCCTGGCCGCACCTTCTGCGAGTCTTGTTCACCGGGTTCCTTCAACAACCAGACCGCACAGTCCCTCTGTGAACCTTGCGAGGCCGGAACCTGGACCGATCAATCTGCAGTCACCTCATGTTCCTCTTGTCCTGCGGGCTTCCATTCTCCATCGGCAACCAGCTGCGTCGAATGTGGAGCTGGAGAGTACTCTGACGACGACAACTCGGTGGAGTGCAAGGCATGCGCGCCTGGCTACACCAACACACAGCCGCAGGCCACTGAATGTACTCCTTGTGACTCTGGTTATCACTGGGTGAATGAAACCTCCTGTGAAGCCTGCAGCCCTGGCTCATTTTCGGGCGTGCCTGCCAGCCTGACTTGCACGGTCTGCGCAGACGGCTCCATCAACAAGGTCTTTGCTGCGACAACGTGCGTGGACTGCGCGGCGGGCTCCAAGTGGCTCAACATCACGGCATGCGAGCTGTGCGCGCCAGGCCACTTCACAGCAACGAGCCGGCAGCTGATTTGCTCCACGTGTGACGCTGGCCAGTTCCAAGGCAGCTCTGGTCGAACTCTGTGCGTTAACTGTGCAGCGGGTTATTTCACCAACTCCAGTGCTTCGTCTGTCTGCAGCGATTGTGACTTCGGCCACTCGACCAATAACATTGGAGGTCAAACAGCCTGCAGCGAGTGCGCGACCGGAACGTTTGCAAGCAACCGAGCTTCGAGGTCATGTGCAGCGTGTTCGCAAGGTCGCTTTGCCAACAGCCGCGCTCTCTCCTTTTGTTCCGACTGCGATTCGGGACACTACTCGAACGCTCGTGTGGGTTTCGTGTCGTGTACCGAGTGTCCCGCTGGCTCCTACAGTCTCACTCGTTCAGGATCCTGCACTCTGTGCCCTCGTGGCAGATACATCGCCGGCTCTGGGTACTCCTATTGCTCGGACTGTGAGGTCGGCTCGTTCACTTCAAATGCTGGCCAGCGCAGGTGCACTCTCTGCAATGAAGGCTCCTACCAGAACCAGAGAGGCAGATCAGTATGTAACGCATGCCCAGATAATACCTTCAGCAACGAGCCGGGCCAAGGCGGTTGTTTGAATTGTCCCGCGGGTCAAAAGCATACCACCTCTGGTACGGCGTGCAGCGACTGCCCCGTCGGTAAGCATGGTCCGCAGGAGGGCCAGGGTTGCCTCAACTGCACTGCAGGAACCTTTTCCAATCGCACTGGCATGGTTCGGTGTGATGTGTGTCCCAAGGGCGAGGGACAAGACGTCGTTGGTCAAACGCAGTGCGCGGATTGTCTAGCCGGTTCTTTCGCCAACGGTGAGGAAACGCAAGGTCTTTGCAAGCCCTGCACGGCTGGATACTTCAGTGCCTCTTCAAGCGCCCATCAATGCGAGCCCTGTCCCGCCGGAAATTTCTCCGCGGAAGGACAGGACAGCTGCCTGCCTTGCGACGCTGGTTCCTATGCCGACAAGTCTGGCTACTCGCTCTGTTTCGACTGCCCTGCAGGCACCTATCAGAACAATTCTGGCCAGTCCGTCTGTGATCGCTGTCCTTCCGGCCAGGCTAGTGGAGCTGGGTCGTTGGCTTGTGGTGATTGTCCGCCCGGCACTCAGGTCGACTCTGCGATTAATTCCGGTATCTGTGATCCCTGCACGGCCGGTAAATATAACGATATTTCAGCGGGAACGTGCAGAGACTGTCCGAGAGGCAACTATTCTTCAGGTGTTGGATCAACACTGTGCGACCCATGCCCACTGGGTCATTTTGCGAACGTCGCCGGCAGAGTTGAATGTATGCCATGTGCCGCAGGGCGCTTCGCCGACATTACTGGTCTGCAAGAGTGTTTCGATTGCCCCGCGGGTGAGTCCAGCGAACCTGGTGCCGAGACCTGCTCTCCTTGTCCGCGGGGTCAACACGCGCCAACGCCCGGATCGCTTTGCTTGGCATGTGGGCTTGGCACTTTTGCTGACGCCGAGGGCACTATTGTCTGTGAGGACTGCAGCCCTGGCTTTGTTGCGCCCACCAGTGGGATGACGTTCTGCTCGGAATGCGCACTTGGCTTGTTCCAGAATAACTATGGTCGGAGTCAATGCGATAAATGTGCTGAGGGTAGCTATTCTGCATCGCTAAATGCCTCGATCTGTTCGAATTGCGAGGCTGGCCGCAGTTCGGCGACCGGCGATTCCTTCTGTTTCGATTGCGGTCAGGGCAAGTTTAGCTATGCTGGTGGCTCCTGTGTGGGATGTCCGCCTGGTTCCTTCAACGAGGATCCCGGCCTCGACAGATGCTTTAACTGCAGTGCGGGTCGCTATCAGCAGTTCAGTGAGAGCACCAGCTGCCTTGATGTGCCTGTGGGATACTACTCTGCGGAAGGCGCGGACAGCCCGACCCCGTGTGCTCCCGGCTCTTTCACGAATGAAAGCGGCCTGGCTGTGTGTGCTCTGTGCTCTCCTGGCTCTCACCAAGGATCGTATCAGCAAACCACCTGTATATCGTGCCCTCTTGGAAGAGCCCAGCGCTCCTCGGCGTCCATTGATTGCGAGGCGTGTCCACGCGGATTTTTCGCCGGCCAAGTGGGCCTGCCGGACTGCACTTCTTGCTCCGCAGGTCGATATTCCAATGATTTGGAGATGACGACATGCACTTCATGCTCTCCAGGTCGATACTCCAACTTCACGACCATGTCTTCGTGCCTGCTGTGCGGAGTGGGCACCTACGCTTCCGATGCTGCTTCGACCGAATGCTATCGCTGTCAGCCGGGCCGCTATCAGAGCTCGACGGCAGAGAGGACGTGTGAAACTTGCCCCTTCGGCTCTTACTCTGCCTGGAGCGGCTTGCAGTACACCGACACCCTCGAGGTGTTCGATGCGGGAGTCGCGAGCTGCAAGCCCTGCATCCCCGGAACCTTTTCTGCCAGTGCTAATGGCTCGAGCATGTGCGAGTCTTGTCCGATGGGCATGTACCAGCCCAACGAACGCGGCTCGACCTGTCTGATGTGTGCTCTGGATTCGTATCAACCGGCCGAAGGATCGAGCTTCTGTGTTTCGTGTCCCTCGTTCTCCGAGGTTCGCCTTGGCCCGTCTTCACCGGTTGGCGCCTCCAGCAGCGCCGAGTGTCGTTGCAAATCTGGTTATTATGGCATGGCCGCTGCCAATCAGTCATGTTTGGAATGCCCAACTGGCGGTCGGTGCGATGCATGGAACACGACGATTCCAGGTATCAAGCCCGGTTTCTGGCGTCCCGATGCGTTTTCGCTGAACATCTATGAGTGCGCACTGGCTGAAGCCTGTCCTGGCGATGCGGGAGCTGCTGGCTCAGCAGGATTGTGTGGAACTGGCTACACGGGCCAGGCTTGTGGCGAGTGCCAGTTCGACCCAGTCCGATACTATCGCCTTGGACTTCAATGCCGCAAATGTCCATCTGGAGGTGAATATATGTGGGTGATCTTCGTCCTGCTCATCATTGTGCTGGCCCTCATTGTGCTCAAGCTGGCCCGCCCGAATCAGGCCAAGATCAACGCTCTCGAAATCGGATTCTCCTACGTGCAGCTCATTGCTGTGTTTGCCTCTTTCCCGATTGACTGGCCTGAGACCACCACCAGCATGTTCGATGCCATCTCCTTGGCCAACCTCAACATCGAGTTCTTCTCCCCCGAGTGTTCGATCAAGCTCTCGTACTGGCTCAAGTGGGGTGTGCGTCTATTGGTCCCCGTGTTGGTGGCCGTGGTGTTCTGCTTGATCTACCTGCTGATTCGCTTCTCGAGCCGCGCGCGCCGCCTGTACCTGCGCGTGGTGGTGGGCCAGAGCAGCCGGGTCATCATCGGCCACCTGCCCGGGCCGAACGACGGGCTCGAAGTCGGCGACGAAGTCATCGGCAACTCGGGCGCAGAGCTGGCCTACGACGAGGAGGACGATCTCTTGTGCCGCTTTATCTATGGCTACGTCTTTGTCATCTCGCTGTCCTATACCTTCCTGGCCTCGACTGCATCCCAACCTTTCAATTGCATCGCGCAGCCCAACGGAACATCTGTCTTGCGCCACGCCTCTTCGGTGACGTGCTACGATGACGAGTGGAACCGAAACATCTACCTGTCCGTGCTGGCCATCATCATCTACACGCTGGGCATTCCGGCGACGTTCGTGACTGTGCTGTACGTCAACTCGCGTCGCGGCGTGCTGGAGACGCCGGCCTTCTTGCGCCGCTTCGGTTTCCTCACCATCCCTTACCGCCAGAACCTGTACTTCTGGGAGCTGATCAACATGTCCCGCAAATGTCTGATTGTCATTATCGTCGACTTCCTTCACGGCCAGAACCTCAAGTTTGTGCAAGTCAATGTGGCGCTCGCCACTCTGTTTGTGTACCTCGCCATGCAAGCCTTCATGTCCCCCTACGGCTTCAACTGGTGCAACCGTTTGGCGTTCGGTTGGCTGTCGGCCTCGCTGTTCACGCTGTTTTCGGCGGTGCTCTTCAACCGAGGCGTCGTCGACACAGACGGAACCATTCTCAACGGGCTCACCAAAGTCGAAGAAGAATCCTATGCGATTCTTCTCATCGTCATTCTGGTGTTCTGTGGCGCTTGCACCATCTTTGTGACCTACTTGGAAGTGAAGCGAAGACTGATCCGCCGTGCCCAGGAGGCCCAGGGCATTTCTGTCGAGGCCAGGCAACGACACCAAAAACAAATCCTGAAAAACCTCTTCCCAGAAACCTGGGATCATCTGTGGCGAAAGCTTCGCGCTATGGGCCCCGTGCAGCGTGAAGAGTTCTTCATCAAGTGCGAGAAAATGGCCGGTGTGCAGGTTGACGGCTCTCAAGTTATGCTTGGCTTATCTGGCGATGGTCAGCTGGCTACGGTCTCTGATGCTTTGGCTATCATGAAGACTATTCCTGAAGAGCCGGACGGAGAACGTGAGCCTTCGAAGCGTGCTCCCGGCGACATCGAGTTACAGACCATGCTCAACCACTCCGAATCGATGGATCCCGAGGTTCTTCCTCAGTCTCCTTCCCATCGTCAGTCTCCCAGCCTCGGCGAACCCTTCACTCCCGTGCTTGTGACGACCTCTCCCTCTGCGAGAAAAGCCTCCACTGCACCAATTGATTTTGCTGCGGCGAGCGCTGCGCTAGCTAAGCACGCCCATCGCGCGTCCATGTCCTCACCAACCGCAGGCAGTCTAGCTCCCGAGGATCCTTCTTCTCCTGTTGTATCCCCTCCCCCACTCCTGTCAGATCGTGCCTCCGTCGCGCCCCGCCCAAGCGACTCCGTCTCGCCACGCCCAAGCTACTCCGTCTCGCCACGCCCAAGCGACTCCGAGCAACCAGCGGCCGTGGTGGAGCCTGCAGCTGATTTCAAAGAGCTGAAAGTTCGGGTCAACGAAGAGACGCCGAGAACTGAAGGCGCTCCAGAAGGTGATGACAGCATGCCCATTGCCTCGCCTTCTTCCACCAACCACTCCGCCTTCAACTTTGGTGCTCCGTCCAGCAGCGTAGTGCAGTCATCCAAGTATCAGACTCTATCTTCTCCAGTGTCTGTGTCCATCTTTGTTCCTGGCTACGAAACCTCTGGATTCCTGGAGGAGCCGGCGGAACAAACAATCAGTTCTACTTCAATATCCATTGACTAAGGTCTTGTGATGGTCTTGTCGTGTTTATGGTGAGTTATCTTTGCTTATGTATGTTATTCGTTCTTGCTTTTTTTTTTCTCTTTCTCACAATTTGTTTCCTTGTCTGTATTTAACCCTTTTCGTCCTTTTTTTTTTTGCTCGCTTTCAGTTCCCGTTATTTTATTTATTTGTGTTTTCTTGTTCTCTCAGTGATTGTGCTTATTGAATCTTACGAAGCTGTACTTTTTATATTTATTGCCATTAATGTCTTTCTTTCTTTCGTTGTTAATTGACGTTTCATGACGCACATTGTCTTTTGTCTCTGCACGGCATTGTTTCCAGTTAGACCATCTTTTTTTTCTTTCTTGTCTCGTTGTTTGTGGCTTTTTGAGTCTCGCATGATTGTTGAATTGTCAATACTGTTAATAATGTCATAAAATTGTTT
>Ga0256875_1000617_pt1 | contig 11908 bp, 8 predicted proteins | sample MC6MC0418MT_FD_186354 | JGI IMG/M metagenome (GOLD analysis project Ga0256875, IMG submission 186354) | Metatranscriptome of enriched soil aggregate microbial communities from Iowa State University, Ames, United States - MC6-MC0418-MT... | ecosystem: Environmental > Terrestrial > Soil >... | reverse complement strand
CTGGGCTACGACAATGTCAGTGCCTTCATTGCGCTATTCAAAAGAACATTTGGTGTCACACCCGGACGCTATCTGGCAGAGAACGTGTAGGGTTCATGGGCGCTTTTGGGGGGAGCTGTCGTTGGTCAATGGGAGCCTTCGACCCGCAAGCGACAGTGACGCTTTCCGGAAACGGACGCTCCAATCTGATTCCGGTGGCGATCCATTCAGCAATATCCTGTTCGAAGGGCCTTTTCCCAATCAGGTCGCCGGTTCCGGGCGGCTACATTCGCAGCCTCGTGCCAGTCATATTCAACAGCGCGAAACTCGACGTCCCATCTCGATGCAGTTCTCGTGACGAGGGCATACCGAGCGTGCGGTGATCCCATTTCCATACGATGCGGAAACGGAAGGCTATCCTCGTATGCTTGCAGCCCGACACTGCCTGGGTTCACGATAAGGCACCACTCATCGAGTCGCATTGATCGTTGCAGATGCGTGTGTCCACACAGGATCAGAGTCGCGTTGGCATCGCAAGCGCGGCTTTCGACCTCATCAAACGTCGCTGGCCGGCATCCATGTTCCGTTACGGTCTCGAGGAAATAGATCAAATCGCTTTCTGGCGTGCCATGCACAAGCAGGACGTCTTGGGCGAGTCGTAATGTCGCCGGCAAATCGCGTATCCACGCCAGTTGATCATCCCGTAGCGCGCCGTGGGCGAAACGGTCTGACAGACCCATGCGGGACGGATCCCCAGCAAGCAGTTGTCTTTCATGGTTGCCCTTGATTGTCGGCAGCCCGAGAGGCATCAAGCGATCAGCCGTTTGAGATGGATAGAGTCCGCCGGAAAGTATGTCACCGAGATTGACGATCACGTCGGCGTTGTGCTGTTGGGCGTCATTCAACACCGCATTCAGAGCCCCAAGATTGCCGTGAATGTCCGACAGGGCTGCGATCTTCATTATGCTCATAGTGGTTCATTGGGTCCGCGATCAGGCGCCATTGTCAGCGATTTGGGGCGTTGTGGCTAATGTCCGCTCCTGGCCGGGAGCCGTCCATGACGTCCAGCCCACAGGGTGTGCTGCTCGCTGATCGATAACGCTCCTGAAGGCGAAGCGTCGCGGCCAACTGAAGTGGGCGGCGTGAGCGGGCGGTGTCGGGATCCCGTTGGAATTACGCCGGAACAGCAGACGGCGCGCCAAACTCCTCGAAGCATTGGAATGCGACAGACCTTGGCTACATGCATTTTTCAGCACGTCTCTTAACATTGGCGGGTAACCAATGCTTCTGGCCGAGTGAAATTGCACTATTGCTGGCAAGGGAACCGTTTCATATGATTCGCCGATGCCATCCTTTGCAAGGAGTCTGGCTATGGACCGGTTGTCTTTTGCTTTGGTCTCATGTGCGCTGACGACTGCACTATCGCCGATCAGCGCAACCGCCGCTGACTGCGCTGGAAACGCCGTGTCCGGCCTGGGAGGGGTGAACCGAGCCTGGGTATTGTCGGATGGAGGAGTCGCCGCCTTCGCGAAAATGAACATTAACATCGATGGCTACAAGCGTGCGTATCACCCGAAAAACGCCGCGGCGGGTGCACTAATTCACCTGTGCAACGCCGGAAAGATCTATTTGGCTGATGGAACTTCATATCAGGGATCCGAGAATGACACCACCTGTACTGGCCGCTTCATGTCCGATGTGGCACGTATCGGTGCTGCGGGCTGGAAAGATCCTTCAGTTGGTGCAGTCAACTGGTACGGTATCCTGGGAACCGAGTCGGTGACAGTAAATGGACGCACCGTACGTTCCGTTGTGCCTGTTGTTCAGGCCGATGGCTCCGGCTTCTATGTTTCGCCCACAGCGCTCGCTGATTTATCCATCTCGGACAAGGCCAATCAGTCGCGCTATGTCAATGCGCTGCGCGTGCCAGCAGCGGTAGCGCCTGAGAGTGTTCTGTCCCGTGGCATCGCGATGGGAAGCTTCGGCGTTGCCTATGACCTGAACAAAAAAATTGCGGTTCCATTCGTGGTCGGGGATGCAGGCCCCCGAATAGGCGAAGGTAGCGTTGCGCTCGCGCGTTTGGTAGCCGGGCAGTCCCTCAAGGATGAAATCTCCAGGAACGAGCGCTTCGTGGGCCAAGTCGACAAACCGGACATTCTTTGGATCTTCTTCAAAACGCCCAGCGAGAAGTACGACAGTAAGAATGAATCCGCGACGATTGCAAAAGCGAATGCAGCCTTTAGTGCATGGGGCGGCGACGAGCGCCTCACTGCTTGCGTAAAGGTGGTTCCCCGCAATTGAAACGAGGACCTTTTAGCCATAACCACCCGTTTCAGTCCCCGGCCTCTCCGTCAGTAGTTGATCGACGCCGATTGTCACGGCCCTGCCGGCTTGCATCTTTCCTCCAACTCAGACAGAACCAGGCACTCCTCATCGGCGATTTGTAATAGAGGCGATCTGGGCAGAATGCGCAGGACCTGCAGAATTAGGGAGATTGTGATGTGGGCGCTACGGACTGCGATTGCCTTCACCGCTTTTGCGCTTTCCCTGCCAGCTTCGAGTGAAGAGGCCATCGACGTTCTGCTCCTCGGATCTGACGTTCGTATAGCGGTACTGCAGCGATGTGGCCTACTGTGCATTGTGGGGGATAAAACAGTCTCAACCGTGTCGTTGGGCAGTTCACCGTTTAACGTGGGCGTCCGGGCGCAGCGGGCAAAATACGCGGTGATTGTCATCAACGCCCCTGACGGTCCGATGCCGCTTGACCGCGAGCATATCCTGCTTGCGCAGGCAGCGGGCGTCCCCTACGCCTCCATACTGCTCGCCAATGTCGACCTCGTAGACGATGGGGAACTGCTAGAGTTGATAGAAATGGAATCGCGCGAGCTGCTGAGCAAATACGATTACCCCGGCGACGATGCCATATTCTTTTATGACGCCAAGCCGCCGGGCCTCGAAAGGCCGGTGCAGAATACTAAGGGGTTAGCCGGTGCAATCACTACGTTCGAAATCGTCCCTGACCGTCCAGATCACGGGCTCCCTCTCATCACTGGTCAGAAAATTACGATAACTATCAGGAGCGACAGAGATACGCCAGAGGAAGTTGCACTGTCTCAGGGCAGCCCTGTCACCGTCGGGGTAAACGGGCATGTGCTCCACGGATCGGTGTCGCTGCCCATCGCGCAGACAGATGATGCTAGGGAGGTGTCCATACAGCTCAGGGAGCCAGTTTCGGTGCCTGTTGGAGCCCCGGTTTTTTTGCAAGCGGGAGATATTCTTGCGGACGGCGTGGTGCGTGAGATTATTGCTCGATAGAGTTTTCGCATTTTGTGATGGGAGTAGGCGTACAGTACGCCGTCACCGACGTCCTTCATCTGATTCCTTTCGCACGTGCACACCTTCTCTGTTGTCCGGCTCGGGGGAGTTCGTATAGATACCAAAGCGTTCGCATCAGCAGTTCTATAGATGTCCGCTCCTAGCCGACAAGTGACCGCTGGCCGGCCGGGATGCATCAAGCTTCGGTTTGCTCTGCCATCTCAAGCGCATCGTCGACCTCGATGCCGAGATAGCGAACTGTGCTTTCCAGCTTCGTTTGCCCGAGCAGCAGCTGTACCGCCCGAAGATTCTTCGTCCGGCGGTAGATCAGCGAGGCTTTAGTACGGCGCATAGTGTGGGTGCCATATGCGGTATCGTCGAGGCCAATCGATGCGACCCAGCGATGCACAATCCGGGCGTACTGCCGCGTCGACAGATGCGGTGACGTATGCAAACGGCTCGGAAACAGAAAATCCGCCGCCTTTAGCCCTCGCGCCTCGATCCATGCTTCAACGCTCTCACGGGTTTGCTCCGTGATCTCGAATTGCACCGGACGCTGGGTCTTTTGTTGCATGACGGTGCCTCTCGCGGCCACGTGACTTCCGTGACGGATGTCCTGCACCTGCAATCGCGTGAGATCGCACGCTCGAAGCTTGCTATCGATTGCGAGATTGAACATTGCGAGTTCCACGACGTTCGACGCCATCTGCAGTCTCGTTCGGATTGTCCAAATTTCTCCTAGCTGTAGAGGTGGCTTCTGCCCGGTGAGTTTGCCCTTGTTCCATGGCACACGAGGGCCAACGGTGACATTCGCAGATTGCATGACAATCTCCTTTCGCGTAAAGGGAGATTCAGTGTGCCCCTACGGAGGGTCGCGATCCGAACCGAAGGTGACATTGGCTAATACTCTCCAGATCTGTCAGTAGTTGCTATCGCGGGGGGCCTCGACGCCGATGTAGTAGCCAATGAGCAGATCCTTCTGTTTGTAAGCTATAGTTTCGACTTAAACCTGCTCCGGTCCACTCGGAATCACATACTTGCGCCACTCATGAATGATTTACTGAACATTACGCCGCGTGAGTACGAACTTGCCGTGAAAAGCATCCTTGACGGAGCGGGACTAGGGTTGATGGACTTCAAGTCTCAGCACCTAGAGAAGGTTGCCGGTGTTGACGGAGCGTACTCAATTGACGTCACGGTAAGATTCAGCGCGCTTGGCGCGAGCTTCTTGGTCCTTGTCGAGTGCAAGCATGAGCAGCGAAAAATCGAGCGGCAAGCCGTCCAAATCCTCCATGACAAGTTGCGCTCCACTGGGGCGCAAAAAGGGATACTTTTTTCAGTGAGCGGGTTCCAGGACGGCGCGATTGATTACGCAGGCGTGCACGGAATTGCATTAGTTCAACTTGCGCACGGTTCGTCCAGCTGGATTACAAAAAGCGTCGGTCAACAGACCCCGCCACCGACTTGGGCAAACATACCGGGATATATCGGGTGGTGGTGGCATGGGAACAGCAGGAGTGTCATGTCTTCCGAGGTCGGTGAGTACACGCGGGCCGCACTTGGCGTAGGAAATCAGCGCTAACGAGTGAGACGACACAGCAGGTGTGTTGAGTCGCCTGCGTTGGGCGGGGACTCGACGCTCCTGGCAGTTTACGCGCCAGCGAGAGCGCGACTTTTTTTAAGTAAAGAACCGCATGGCGAGAGCGCAAGGTGCTCAGAGTAGGAAAACTCGCCGAGCAAGCTGCACGAGCCGAACTAGGACTGGCCGATGATGACGAAGAAATATGCTGCTGAGCCGCTTCGATGACAGCCTACCTCAACTTAGAACGACGTTTCGCACTCTTGACCGACTACTCGGTTGACAAACTCTTGACGTTGGACATCATGGGCCGGAAGCGCTTAGGCTGGGAGCAAATCCTCGCAGGACGCTTTTCTCTAATCACCGCTCGTGCGAACTTCGGCAAAACAATGGAACTACGCGCTTGCGCGCAGCGCCTCCGTGACGAAGGCCAGTATGCTGTGTTCATTGCCCTTCACCGGCTACTCGAAGAACCCGAGTTTGAAATCGCCCTTGAAGCGACCGAATCTAACGCTCTCACAGCATGGGAGGCCGCGCCCACCGAGCGGCTACACCTGTTTGTTGATTCGCTGGACGAAACTGTGCTGGGTCGAGAGTTCCGGCTGCAGTCCGCACTTCGCCGGGTGATCAAGGCAGTCGTGCGTCCAGGCGCAGACTTAACTTGGATTCTCTCCTCGCGGCCAGCCACTCTCACGCCTTCTGTTCTTGACGTTGTTCAAGCAGAGCTTTGTACAACGCTCTATGTGGGCGATCCGGAGGACAAGTCGCCCGACGAAACGTCAGAAGAAGTAGACGTCATTGAAGCTCCTAGTGCGGGACTCTCTGAGTTCGATGTCGGAAGCACGGTCACGGCGAAGTCCGTCCCGAAGGAGCACCTGAAGGTCTTCGGGTTGCTCCCTCTGTCAGGGAGTGCGGCCAGGCTGTACCTAGAGAATCGGCATGGTGTCGAGGACGGCAAGGTAATGCTGGACGCAGCGCGGCGTTTCGGGCTGAATGACCTCGCAGACGGACCAGGGAGTCTTGATGTACTGGCATACGTCGATCCGCTTAAGAATCCACCTAGCGACCTAACCTCCGTCTTTGAGCGGATGGTTTCAGGTGTCCAGGCTCAGCAGCGCGCAGATCATCGCGAATCGCTGGTTGGTCATCCTTCTCCTGAGAGCTTGGATGAGGCTGTTGCGAAGCTCGCGGCAGCTTCGGCCGTTTGTCAGCTGCCGAACATGGAGCTGGCCACCGATGTTCTGAAAATGCGGGATGGGGTGTTGTCGTGCCAACCGCTCGTTGGCGCCTTGCTCTCTGAGAGTTCATTGTCGTATCTACTTGGCTCAAGGCTGTTTATCGATTCGGGGCAGCATCAAGTTAAGCTCTATCCCGAGCAACTGCTCCCCTATCTGGCCGCAAAGCGCCTCTCCTCCCTGATCCAGTCTCCCGAAGATGCGCGCAGGCTGATTGCTGCGCTGTCCTGGAGGGCTGCGACCGGAGAGTGTGGAGTACATCGGGCTTACCTAACTGTCGCCGGCTGGCTAGCCACTTTTAACGTCCACTGCAGATTGGAGTTGCTGGATGTGGAGCCGCAGGCCGTTGCATTCTTCGGCGACCTGCGGAGTGCACACGTAACGTTGGCCGATGCGAGCGCAGCTCTGGTGCGTAGCCTGGAGCGGCTGGACACGTGCGGTGATACGCTCGGCCGCAAACAGTTCATCTTGACTGCTGAGAACTACTGGCAAGCCGCGAAGCCTGGTATAGAACCCACGCTTCTGAAGGCCTACGATAGCGTTTGCTCTGACTGGCGGGCACGGAGCGCGCTTCTCAATATCGCTACGTACGCCCGTCTGGACGTCTTCCGCGACAAGGTTCTGTCCGAGCATGACAACGACTATGCGAAGCTGCTTGAAAGCTCCGCCGAGCTCGTATATCTGATGTCGCTCGAGCGAGATGACGATGCTCGAGCGCTCGCCAGTGCTGCGAAGACGAGCCCACGCCTTGAAGAAGGGACACTTCGGCTTCTTCTTAGTGAGCTTGGCTGGAGGGCATTCGATGCCGACACGATTGCGGAGTTGGCAAGCAAGCAATACATGCGCGAGGGCGGTGGGTTCAGCCTCGGTTGGACACTTACTCACGATGTTGCAGAATCAGCAGGCCCTGAGCAACTCGCGGCGCTTACCGAGGGGTTGCTGTCCCGCATGGTTAAGCACCTCAGAGCAAAACGTGACGATGACAGCGAGCGGAACCGTAACTACGCGGAGGCTGTTCAAAAGCTGATCGCGCTTGTTGTACGTGCCGAAGGTTTACCTGTCGAACGCGTGGCCACGCTGTGCTTGGTGTACTACGAGGCGCACGGCGAACTCCACTTCGGAGGCGTCGAACGGGCTGAACTCTATACCGCGCTCAAGCAGTCCGAGGCCGTTCGGCGAAATCTACTTCGAAAAGTTATCGCACAAAGTGACCGAACCCCCGAAGGAATCTGGAGGAGGTTTGTCTTAATCGGGATGTACTGGCCTTGGCAAGACGGAGATGTCGAGGCGCTTGCCGAACCTGGTTTTACTAAAATGGTGATCAGAATCAGGGAGGACGCAGCCGCGCACAAACCGGCGCTTCGCAACGGACAGGTAGAACGAGACAAACTGGAGCTAGACGAATTATCCAAGGACAAGCTGTTGGCTGAAGTTGATAGCGTGACAGACGGCTCGAATTCGCATGCGCTTGCCTGGATTGCTGGACGACTAAGCCAGACAAATAAAAATTCACGCTACGGCGAATGCGACTTTTCGGTGTTTGAGAAGGCGGCGGGCCTTCAACTTGCTAGTGCTGCTCGAGCCGGGCTTAGCGCCATATGGCGCAAACGTACCCCAGAATTTCAGGAGAGCCAGCGGTACTCGATACTCTACGTGACCGTTGCAGGCCTTCAGGGGCTTCACCTTGACCTTGGAGATGGTGCAAAACTCCCGGCTCTGTCCGCCGCCGAGGTCAAACGTGCCCTCTCGTATGGGCGCTTTGAAATTAACGGCTATCCGAAGTGGTTCTGGCCGGTCGTGCGGGCCCATGAGGCGGTAGCCATCGAGGAGTTTCGCGATGTACTCGCTAGGGCATACGCAGGCGCGGTGTCGGCTGACCAGGCAGACATGCTGATTCGGCATTTGCCAGACGCGCCTTCGGCCGTTCAGCGGGGCCTGAGTGGCGCGGCATGGACGTTCGCGACTTGTTCAACCGTCGTTGAGTCGTATGCACTTGAAGCTTCCTTGAGTTGCGCGGTTGGTGAGGGTGGATGTGTCGAGCAAAGCAGTTTTGAAGGCGAAGCTTGGGCACGCATGTCTGCAGCGTTTCGCGACAGGCTGCCCACCTTGGATTGCTCCGCCTCGCCGGCGAATGTCGCGGAGCAGAAGGAACGTAGCGAGTTTGAAGTCAGTATCCGCGACATGTCGCGCCTCCGATCAAACGCGGTCATCTGGGGCCTGTTTTGGCTGGTGCATTACTCGTCAACTTTTCTGGCGCGCTGGGAAAGTTGGCGGGCATCCGAACAGCGCGCCGCAGAAGAGTTTATGTTTGACTTGGCCTCGTACGTCGGCCGGGACCGGCAGAACCATTTGAGAGCCGTAGCAGAGAGAGGTAGGGGCGGGTTGAAGGCTCTTGCAGCGCTCTATGAGTGGGTGGTGGCGAACGTGCGTGAGTCCGACGACGCATCTTGCGAAGATGGGCGGATATATCACGGTGGCGCCCGCGAAAACGCTCAACGTCTCCACGATTCATTGCTCCCCGCGATTGCGAGTGCCAAGTCCCAAGCGGCCTACGTTGTGCTGGACGACCTTCGAAAGAGGGCTAGTGGGGCCCGAGCGAAATACATAAGGTCTTTGCAATTTCAGATGCGCGAGGAGGAGGCCTATGTCGTGCCAGTTGCGCAACAGAATTACGCAAAGTTTGAACGCGACCTCGCTCCGCCAGTGACTGGAGCCACTGCTTTCGCTCAAGCCGTCCACAATGACCTGATCGCCGTAAAGCGTGACATCGAACATGGGGAATTCAGCCTTCGGCGAATGTTCAGCCTCGTGGTCATGGAGCACATCAAGACGGCAACCGAGGGCCTGGCCCTCGAAGAAGACTTCCAAGCGCTTCTTGGGAGCGAGCTGAACCATGCGAGCGGCGGTCGCTATGCCGTGACACTGGAGCCAATCCTTCCAGCGGCAACCCGGCGCGATGTGCTGTGCCAATCAAGTGATCTTCGAGCCACTATTGAACTCAAGATGTCTGAGCGTTGGACTGTTACCGATTACCTTCTGGCACTGCAGGAGCAGCTGAAAGGGCAATATATGCAGGCTCCAAACTCGAAAATTGGCTTCTTCCTCATTGTCCTCCAGCGCCGCAGAAAATGGGTTAACCCCTCAGGTGGTAAGGTGGATTTTGGCGGCTTGATTGCCCTTCTCAAACAGAAGGCGTTGGAGCTGCAAGCTACGGATCCCGCCCTCTTCTTGCGCATCGTCGGCATTGACGCGACGCCTCAAGAGGATTTCCGCCAGGCTAAGGCGAGCACTAAGGCCGCCATGGTTGGGCCTCCGAAGTATGCGGACTCACAGGGCAACTCTTGGACTGGAAAGGGGCGCCGGCCGAAATGGCTGAACGAGGCTCTCTCCTCAGGGAAGGCGCTCGCCGACTTTGAGAATAGCCAGCCTACAGTTGGAATCGATTCGCCATTCTGCGGTGGGTAGGCTTCGGCTCCCGGTGAGTGAGGATACAAAAGATTGAGAGAAGCCCTGGGGCCAACCCGGCTAGCGCACCGCAAAGGAGATGGTCGCGACTGACCGTTCTTGGCCGATAACGGCCGCTCTTCGTCGATTGCTTCCGACCCATTGCAGCCGCGCGCGCCTCGGAAGCTCGGCCGGAAGCTGTCATAGGCGACTGGCGACATACGAAATGCGTACCGAAGGCGATTCCAACCTTTGTCCGCAACCCGGGGCCGCGGCGGCAACCAAGGCGTGGTGGGCGTTCCCTGGAGAAGCCTGTGTGCCAGCAGTGGCGGTGGAAGTAACGGAAAAGGGGCAGTACAAGCCGAATGCCGCTTTGTACACGGGTTAGCCTTCCATTTCTCTAGAAAAGGCCGCACAGGGAGGCGCAGACCGTATGGTCGGTCGCACCGCTGCTGAACTGCCCGTCGAACGGAAGTCCAGCCCTGACGGGAGACGTGATATGCAGGTCGCGCCCCGAAAAGATTCACGACAGTGCCGCCGTGCGTCAGTTGTTCGTCGGCGCCGCGCTCCCGGGGCCGCCCGCGCCGACGCCTTACGTCGAATATTGTTTTTACATCGCCGGCCTGTCGGCTGGCGACTTTTGCGGCTTTTGCGACATTGCCGTCGCCCCGAAATGCCCAATCCTAATGCTCGAAACAGCATCACCGCGACTAGAAGGTCATCTCACGCCCTTCTATCCACTCCTGCAGAGCAGAGCGAACTGACTCGGATGCTTTGCCGTTCGCCAGCCTGCTCCACGCTTTGTTCATGGCATCTAGCAGCTCTTGGACAGAGTCATCCTGAAGTTCGATATTTACCCGTGCCACGCGCGCTCTTCGGGTGCTTCTGGGTGCCCTTTTGACTTCAAATTTCTGCGCAAGCGCTTCAAACAGCGCGATCCAGCTGTTTTCTGCCGACGGACTCAATATAGGCCCCATTTGCAGGCATAACGCGAGCCTGTTTGCCTCGATACGGAACCAGAAGCGCACGGGAAAGTCGCTGGTCCAACCCGCGGCGCGGTCAGCCACAGGCCGACCTGGCAGTTGCAACCAACTTTCGTGATGGAAAAATACCGCTTCTGAGCGCAACGTCGTCACCGCCAGCCCAGGGTGGGCCGCCGCAAATTGATCGAACGCTGTTCCGAGTGCGGATTGCTGTCCGTGTTCCACAATGAGATCAAACGCTGCCCTATGTTTAAGGTAGATTTCTCGGCAAGCTCTGACCAACTCCGGGGACGCCATAATTCTCCTTTGAACAAGTTCGATGTAATGATTGATAGCGATGGTGACGTCGTCGGCGAGAGTTTCCTGTCCCAGGATACGCGTAAGAACTTCGCAGACAGCTCCGTAGCTCAGAGTGAACCAATTCTCGTCCGTACCTTCGTAGCCATCTGGCGTCAAGAAACAACCGAGGAACCGATATTCGCCGTAACGCTCCTGGGCGCGTTTGCGGTAGGTTTCGAGTTGCGCTTCGCTTTCTGCGGCTCCGACTTTGTTCTCAATAACGAAAAGCAGCTCCAGTTCTGGGATCTGGACCGTAATGTCGAAATGGTCGCGCTCACAATAGACCCCCGCATCAGAGAGGTCCTTGAGCTCTACATCCAGTCGGCTCACCGGACATTCAGAGTCATCGCCTAGCGTCGTTCGCAAAATAGCGCGGAGGAACTGATCGCCGAGGCCGTGCGTCTCGTTCGGATCGAGCAAATACGCCAAAAAGCGGGAATGGCGAATTTCCTGGCGGGTGATATTCAGTGCTTCGAATAAATTAAACCCTTTGCGAATCCGGTGCTCTCGTTCTAACTGGGTCAGGGCTGTCATCAGGTCCAGGAGATCTTGCTCCACCTGAATTAAATCGTCTTTTCCCGGAACCATTAATAATTCTCATCGCGCGTTGAAATGCGTCGACTTTACGCGTGTTTGGGAGCGAACTATCGAGGGAAAATACGTTGGAATACTAGCCATTCTTTGAATTTACGCATATCGGCGAAGACCGCTTTTGGCCGAAAGCCGACTATCGCAGACACCCGCTCCCGCCCCATTCCATCCCCTCAAGATTCCTACACAAACGACCGCTATTCAGTTACATCGAGAACCCCTTCACGCCCTTCCCGCCCATCTCGTCGCAGATCCAGCGCCTCACACTAAGCAAACGTGCAGTCCGCCGTACCCACAGATCTAAAACGTCATTCTGAAACCCGCCGTTGCCGTGACGATGTAGCTGCCGGAGAAATCTGCGTCGGCGTCGACCTGGCCGTAGATCGCATAGCGATCACCCCAACCGTAATTTGCGCCCACCCCAACGCTGCCCCACGTACGCG
>Ga0256875_1000616_pt1 | contig 11911 bp, 1 predicted proteins | sample MC6MC0418MT_FD_186354 | JGI IMG/M metagenome (GOLD analysis project Ga0256875, IMG submission 186354) | Metatranscriptome of enriched soil aggregate microbial communities from Iowa State University, Ames, United States - MC6-MC0418-MT... | ecosystem: Environmental > Terrestrial > Soil >... | reverse complement strand
CCACAAACGGGGCACCACAGAGGAACTGGAGAGAGCATGACAGAGCGAATGGATGCAGCGAACAGGAGCTGACTCGTCTGTGGGCACTGGCGCACCGCGCTTCCACCCCGCTGTCTGTCTGCTCCGCCAGATTTCACCCTTTGACCGCCGCGGCCACCCGCCAACCACCAGAGCGGACATTGAACAGAAACTTACAACACACTTGACGAACAGAGCGCGCGCGAGCGCAACCAAACAGCGCCACCATGCTGGAGGGTGTGGTATCCAGCCTGCTGAACCAGTATCTGGGCGCCTTCCTCGAGGGCTTGGACAAGGACCAATTCAAGATTTCCGTGTGGGGCGGCTCGGTGAACCTCAAGGATGTCAAGGTCAAGTCCGGCGCGCTGGACATGCTGCACCTGCCCCTGACGGTCAAGTACGGATACGTGCAGAAGCTGCACCTGAGCGCAGATTGGCGGCACCTGGGCAGCAAGCCCGTGATTGTCGAGCTGTCCGGCGTGTACATGGTGGCGGTGCCCTCCAAGGGCGCCAGCATCGACTCGCGCGCCGAGATGCAGGCGGCGCTCGAGTCCAAGCTCGCCAAGCTACAGGGACTGGAGGACCTGCGTTTCAGTGACGAGGACGCCGATGGCGGCCCCGCAGCCAACTCGTTCATGGGCCGCATGGCCACGCGCATCCTCGACAACGTGCAGGTGGTGCTGAAGGATATCCACGTGCGCTACGAGGATTTCGAGGGCCCCCACGCACCGACGAGCTTCGGAGTGGGCCTCGAGGAACTGCGAGCAGAAACGACGGACGAGCGCTGGCAACCTACCTTCTCCAGCGAGGCCACCCTGAAGACGTTCAAGATGATCAATCTGAAAAACTTGCTCGTCTACATGAACGTCGATGACAGGGCCAACGCGACAGCCTCGGCGGTCGCGGCCAAGCTGCCGGCGCAACATGGACGCCAGGCGTCTGGAGCAGGCGCGCTGAACCCCGAGGGCGCCGGCCCCGACCGTCGTCTGAGCGTGTCGCACCTGCTGTCCGACTCGAAGATCACGTTCCTCCTGAGGCCCGTGTCGGGCTTCCTGCGTATGTGGATGCACAAAGATGCTAAGAGCGCCCCGCGCGTGTGGATCGACAGCCAGATCAGCGAGATCTCCCTGCAGCTCAGCGAGGCGCAGTACACCGAGATGCTCGGACTGGTCAACCGCATCTCCGCGTCGCACTCCAGCATGGCCGCGCTGCTCCACACGTTCCAAGAGCATTTCCGAGAGGGCACCGTGGCGGAACGGCGAGAGTACGTCAGGTTGTACAAGGCGACACTCAACGCCATGTGGCTGGCGCCACTGACGGACGCACAGCGGCAGCGCAAGGAGCAGCTGGAGAAAGAGCTGCGCTACGACGATATCCGCCGGTACAGACTGGCGGCCATCGCGGAGCTCAAGCGCGAGCTGGGCATCGTCAGCGGGCCGCGCGAGGTGGGCGTCTCTGCTGCCGCTGGTCCCTCCTCCTCTTCCTCCTCCTCCAAGAAAGAAAGCAACGTCGACAAGGCGCGCAGCTCGATCATGCTGCGCGAACAAGCTGCCAAGCTGACGACCTCCTTCTTCGGCCTCAAGACCAAGGTGATCCACCCCGAGCGCGAACTGGGCGAGGCGGAGAGGGAAGCAATCTACGCGGGCGGAGTAGAGGGGGAACTGGTCGAGGTGCTGGAGGAAGTGCCACCGGAGTTCGTGCACGTACAGCTCAAGTTCGCCCTGGACACTTTGTCCGTCACCCTCTCGGACCGCGCCTCGAAGCCGCTGGCGGTCCTGGCCGCCGAGCAGACCATCTTGCACCTCACCGTGCGCGAGAACTCGCTCAGCTCCATCGTCACGCTGGGCAACATCGTCATGTTGGACAAGTGCACTGAGGGAACGCTCTACCCGGCCATCATTCAGGATGCTGATCGTGCTTCCAAGTCCGTGGCGCTCAGTTCCGCGAGCTCCTCCATCCAGCTCCAGCGCCAGGGCAGCGGCAGCACCGCCATTGCGCCCGGTGGGCACGTGCTCCAGGTGGAGTTGCACATGCCCCCGCTGGACGCTAGCTGCGACCTGCGCTGTGCGGTGCGCATGAAGGCACCTCAAATCGTGATTCACCAAGCCTTCCTGTCGCGCATGCTCGAGTTCTTCCTCCCCCCCTCCGCGATCGACTGGCGCGCGCTGTCCACGTTCGACAGTGGTGCGGCGCAGGAGCTATCGACCTTCAGCGCCCTGAGCATCCCCGAGACCGTGCGCCTCCACCGCAGCATCGACGTGTCCCTGGACATCAAGGCGCCCACGTTGGTGCTCCCGCGCGACCCGACCAGACCGGGGACGGACGTGATGGTTCTTGACCTGGGTGCGGTGCAGGTCACGAGCCGCGTGAGTAAGCGCTCGGAGCAGGAGGCCCTGGCGGACCGCCTGGCCGCATTGTCGGCAGAGCAGCTGCAGCAGCTCCCCGCTGCCAATCGCAGCTGCCTATACGATGTGCGCCTAATCTCCGTCAAGAACGTTCAATGCTATCTGTCGAGCGGATCCGGCCTCTCGGGCCCCGCTTCCGCGAACGTGAAGCCCGTGTACCTGCTCGAGCCGTTCCATGTCTCGGCGGAGGTGCACATGGCCCTGACGGCCGACATTCACGACCTGCCCGACCTGCGCGTCCTGGGGAACCTGCCGCTCATCCAGCTGCGCCTCACGCCCCAGACGTACACCCGCGTGATCAACCTGGCCGCCACGTTTGAGAGCATCCTCGACGCGCTGTCACCGACTTCCCCCGCGGACACCGCGCAGCAGCAATCGTTGCTGAGCACCAGTGCTCTCCAAAACGCACAGCAACGTCTCCAAAAATCCATCGCGCCTTCCCCCACGCGCAACGTGCACGACGACCTTCCCCAGCACGCCGCGGACACCACCCTGGACCTGGCCGCCCTGGCGAAGATCATGCCCACCCTGGAGGACGCGAAGAAACTCATGGAGCAAATCGATGTCAACGGCGATGGCACGATCACGCGCGGCGAGTTCCGCGAATGGATGGACCGTCGTCACAAGAGTCGCGAGCACAACCAGACCTTGGAGGTGTCCTTCGCCATCGCGGCGATCGTGTTGAGCCTGTCGACCGACGCGATCTCCCGGGGGGGCAACCTCGCCGAGGTGGCGGGAACGCAGGTGATGGAACTTCGCGTCGAGGCGCTGCAGCTCAATATGCGGCAGCACACGCACCAGCTCAAGCTGGGGCTGGCCATCGGAGTGCTCTCGGTCGCCGACCTGTTGTCCAAGTTTGAAACGAGCAAGTACCTCCTCAACACGCGCGTCAGTGCGCCGGCCGTGTTGCCGCCCGGAGGAGCCTCGCCCGCCGCCCTCACGCCGCATCGACCCGTCCCCGCGAGCTTCTTCTCCTCGGCCGCTGCCGCCACCCTCACCGACGCGGACTTCATTCGCGTGGAGCTGGTGACCAGCTCGGAGCAGCTGGCGTCCTTCGCGGCGAACCCCGTGGACATGGCGTTGCGCGTGGCGTTCGGACCTGTGCTCGTGTGCTTGGAGCCTTCGTCCCTGTTCCGATGTGGCAAGTTCCTGTTCGACGTGTTTGTTCCAGCGGCAGCGGAGGTGGAGGAGAGCGGCCGAGCTGCTGCGCGATCCCTCACCTCGCCTGCACCAGTGCGTTCACCGGTGCAGCAACAGCCATCCGCGACTCCGAAGCCCGCCGATGCTTCCCCTCCTGCTGCTGCCGCCTCGAAGGAGAAACGTCCTCGCGCCTCCCGCATCAACATCGATGTCGCCGTCCTCTTCGAGTCGCTGAAGGTTCGTCTCTACTCCCGCCAGTCCCCCGTGGCCGAGGCGGCCATCGACTCGTTGCACGCGTCGTTCAGCTTGTACTCCTCGGGTTCCGTGAGGGTCGGCCTGGTGCTCCACCAGGTGTGGCTGAGGGATTGCACGGAGGCCGGGGCGAAATACGCGCACATCGTGTCGACCCGCGCGGGGGACGAAGGTGACGCAGCAGTGTCGGCCAAAGGAGCCCAGGAGGAGAACGCGTTGGTGCGCGTGCATTTCGACACGTTCGCGCTCAGTGAATCCGATTATCCCGGCCATCCGGCTGCGTTGACCGCCGCGGTTCGCGGGATCAAAGTGGTGTTCCTCCAGCGGTTCATCAATGAGCTCCTGTTTTTCTTCACGATGGGCCCGGTGGGGGACCTGCTGGCTTTCCTCAGTGCCAATGCGTCATCGTCATCGTCTTCCTCGGCGCAGTCCGCGCAGAGCAACGACTTGACCGCGACCGCTGCGGCGCTGAGCCGCGACTACGCCGCCATGGCCGCGGCGAATTACGTGCACCTGGCCATCGAGCTACACCGGGTTGATCTAGTGGTACCTCATCATTCCGCGTCGGACGAAGTGCTTCTCGCGAGGTTGGACCAGGTGAGCGTCGCGACGGCGCTGGTGGATGCTCCTGCCGGCGGCGAGCAGCACAAGTTCATGCAAGTCATGGTGCGCAGCTCGCCCTTCACCGTCAGCACGCTCATCCGCGCGCACGGGGAAGAGTTCAAGCCGCTCATGCAGCTGGCGCCTTCCACCCTGCGCATCGACCTGCTGTCGCATTTGTCGCGCATCGCGGTGGCGCTGGGCACCGACGGGCTTGATGCCACCCTGGCGCCGGCGCAGCTGCACTGGACCATGGCGCTGCTCGAGCTCAACCTCAGCGAGCCGGCCACAGTGGTGAAGGCCATCCCCCTGCGCAAGTCCGCTGCGGTGCGCAGCCGCGGCATCAGCTCGCCCTCCCCGCAACTGGGGTCCGCACAGGTGCTTCTGTCTCCTCCCGCACTTGGGCTCGCTTCACCTGCTCCGGTCCAGGCCGTGGAACCCGCTGCGAAGGAGGCGCCCGCACCGGACGCGCTGGTGTTCCAGCTGGAAGCACACATGAAGCACTTGCGTTTCGCCCTGACCGAGAACCATCACGTCCCCGCCCCAGTGGTCGGCGGGGTGGCCCGCGGAGCATTGGCGGTGTTCGAGATGAGCACCCTTTTCGGCGGGGTGCAGTTGCGCTCCAACGGGGGCATGGAAGTGGCGGCGGATTGTCGCGGCATGTCGATGATCGATGTGAGCGAGGGAGGGTCGCACATCCGTGGCCGGCCCATCCTGCCCATTTACAAGCAACTGTTGCTCATCGTGGAGCGACCGGACGAGCTCACGCCCAAGGCAGCCTCGAAGCAGAAGCAACAGCAGCCTCAGCCGCAGGATCCCTCCATCGCCGCGAGCGACAAGAGGCCGCTCGTGTTCAGCTTGCACAAGACCGTGGATTCTCAGGGCACGGGCTGGACGGAGGTCACCCTGTCCGTCGCGAACTTCCGCTTCAACGTCGGACCGGTGCTGCTGCGCTTGCCGACGTTCTTCGCGCCACCCACCACGCCCGCCAGCCAGGCCGCATTGGCGGCCAGCGAGGAACTGGCGCGGCAGTCCACGCAGCAACAGGCCGTGTTGCTGTCCGCGCAGAGCAGCGCCCCCAAGAGCACCACCGTTCGCGCGCCGTCGTACCTCGTGTTCCGCCTGCATGTCGCCGAACCAGTCTTGCAGCTCGTCCAGGACCCCACGGCCGAGGAGAGCGATGCGCTGTTGCTCACGTTCGGCTTGTCGAGCGAGGTGCTCCTCAGTGACAACTCGCAGCGCTCGGTGCTGTCGGCTGATTTCCACGTCACGGCGTTCCAGTGCAACTCGACGCGTCTCAACGCTTCGCAGCTCGGATACGTCTCCGTGGTGGACCATTCCCGCGTGAGCGGGGTGGTGCTCGCCCCCTTCTCCGTGGAGGGGCAAGTGAAGCTCACCACGCCACACGACGCGCTCGATGCCGTTCGCGTGTTGGAGCCCTTGGACGACCCCACCCAGGCATTGTCGCTGCCGACGCTCAAGGCGAAGGTGGAGATCGAACCGATCAATGTGCGCATCAGCTACCAGACGTACCGTTTGGTGCTGCGGACATTGAACGCGCTGAGCCACGCGACCAGCGAAGAAGCTGCCAAGCGCAGCGCCTTCGAAGCCGAGGCCGGCCAAGCCGCGCAGGCCGACCTCGAGCACATTGCCTCGGTGCGCGACGCGCAGCAGGCCAGCTTGCCCGCCGGTGGCCTGCCGATGATCCATCTGGGCGAGAAGCGCGACACGGCCGGGTCTGATGGGGAGCGCTCCGAGGTATCCGCTGCGCAGCCCCTGGATGCCACGCGCGTGCGCGACGATGATCTGGATGCTCCCTTGGTCAAGCACGCCGTCAACGCGTTGTTCCATGCGGAGGAAATCAGCGTCTCGCTGCGCTCGCTGCACGTGGCTCTCATCAACGACTCGAACTGCTTCGACGTGCCCGTGGCGCGCTTCAGCATCGACGAGCTGACGGCGCGCGTGCACGGCTTCGCGCACCAGCGGCAACTCACCGCGCAACTGAAGTGCCGCGCCGAATGCTACAATCCCTCCCAGCTCGCCTGGGAGCCCATGCTGGACCACCCATGGGTCGTGTCGGTCCAGGGCACCCAGACGCACATCCTGAGCAGCGTGGCGTTCAACCGCTCTCTGGATGCGCTGGCCACGCCGGCGCAATTGGCAGCGGAGGAAGCGCTGGACCCCTCCCTGATCGCGTTGCAGGCCGAGCATCGCGACGACATCGGTGTGGCCTACAGCGGCGCCGTGCTGTCCACGCGCCTCACGCTCAGCTCGCCGGTGCCCCTGGCGCTCAATGTCACCCACACGATGTACCACTCGCTGCTCGCGACGGCAAAGCTGTTCGCGGTCACCGCGCAGGACAGCGAGAAGGAGGATGAGGATGGGGAGCAGGGTGCCAGCCAGCGGCAGCTGCGGGCATCGACGAGCCTGCTGAAGGATGCGCGCGCTTCCTCTGCAGACACCTCCGCTAGCGCACCGAGCGCCATGGCGCGCTCCATGATGGTCACGCAGGAGTTCCATCGTTTCCGATTCGAGAACTGCACGGAGTTTGGGGTTGCGATCACACCGCAGGCGATGCGACGACGTCGCACTGGCAGCGGCAGCAGCGGCAGTCAAGCACAGGCCGCAGGTGAAGCAGCAGCTTCTCAGCCCGCCGTTTTGTCCCTCCCCGCGTACTCGACGCTCCCCTTCGACTTCCCCCCGGACTTGCCCCTGAGCGAGTCCGCGCTGAACGTGGAGTTGAAGCGCTCAGGAGAGGGGGACTCTGTCGCCTCCGTGTCCTTTACGGCCTCCATGCGCAGCAGTGCCACGCAGAGCTTCGTGCTCCCCGTTGGTGGGCAGGGGCAGGACGCACAGAAGGTGCGCCTGTTGTTCGAGATGGCCATCGTGGACGGGATCAAGGTTTGCCGTCTTCGCGGTGTCATCGGCCTGCGGAACAGCACGACCTTCGCCCTGGAGGTCAGGGCGACCGCGGCGGCGAGCGACGGACAAGCGCACGCGGACTTCCCCTTGCTGCCACCGGGGGCCACCTGGTGGCTGCCATTGGTGCCCCTGCACGACAGTGGTGGCTTCCTTCTGAGCCTCCGTCCCCGCAACACTGGCGCCCGTGCGCAGGGCTTTGTCAACTCGGATTTCTCCTGGAGTTCCCCCTTTATCTGCCTGGGCGACTACAGTAGCCAACATCAGTACCTGAGTTGCGTGCATCAAACGGGGGTGTCCGGGAGCGCCACCACGGTCGGGGCTCATGGAGACCGCCCGTCGGCGCCCGCGAGCCCGGTGGTCGGGGCCGACGGAGACTTCTCCGCGGCGGTCAGCATCGTGCACAGCTGGGAACACAGCGGAATAAGCGCCGTGACTGCCGACGAGGCGCAGGGCGAGGCGGGCCTGAGGGGCGGGCGACCCTTCACTGCGCAAATCTACGACGTGAGCGCGGCGATGCTGGTGCAGAACGTCCTCGCGGCCGACGTGGACATGCGCATCGTCGAGCGCACGGCGCAGAGGCGCGAGGTGGTCCACTGGAGCGCCGAGGTGAAGCAGGGCACCACGCAGCCCGTGCACATGCTTTTGAACGCGAAGCCCGTGTACGTGCAACTGCGCATCCCCTCGTTGCAAACGGAGTGGAGCGAGCTGATGGCCCTTCCCTCCGTGCCGCCACAGGGTCACAGCATGGGCACCTACGGGTTGTCCCTATTGGACACCACGGGGCGCGAGCTGCGCGTCCTGCTCGAGGTGCATCTCCAGGGCACCACGCGCATCGTGCTGTACGTCCCCTTCTGGGTGCAAGATCTGACGGGCTGCGGGCTGATCCTCTCCGCTGATACGAAGTCCACGGTGCCGTTGGGCCCCTTTGCCGACTTCCGCGCTCGGATGACATCGGATGCCCGACGGCCCGTCATGTTCAATTTCCCCGCGGGACACAAGGGCAGCAAGGATGTGCGATTGTCCACCATGGACTCCGTGGCGAGGGCCTCGAGCTGGAGTGATGTACGATGGAGCGCGCCCATTAGCATCGATCGCCTGGGAATGGAGAGCAGCACCAGCATCGTCGGCCCGCCGCAGCTCCTCCCGGGCGAGAGCGAGGCGTGGCTGCGCACGCTCAGCGACGTGAGCGTGTCCGTGACGCAGGCCGAGGGCAAGTACCGTCGCACAAAGCTCGTGCGTCTCCAGCCACACTACATCTTCGTCAACAACCTCGGCTGCGACCTGGAGTTCACCCAACGGATCTCCACGAACCCCAGCTTGGTGCACTCGAGGAAAGGCAGTGTGCCGCCATTCGTGCTCCGGGCCGGGGGGCAGCAGGAATTCCATTGGCCCGACCATGCCGCCAATCGCTCCATCATTCTCCGACGCGCCGGCAGCGAGTTCGCGGATTGGCGATGGAGCGGCGAGATCGATCCGTCCTCCCTGGGCGACCTGAGCATCGCGGTGCGACACAAGTCTGACCCGAGTCGATGCTGGTTCTTCCGATGTGCCATACACGTGCAGAACGCGACGGTCTTCGTCGTGTTCAGTGAGTATGACCAGGCGCAACTGCACGCGCTCCTACCCTACAGCATCCAGAATCGCTGCCCGCACCAGCCCATCCGAGTGCGACAACTCGTTCCTGCCAAGGGCACGCCCGAGTGCACGATCCCCGTGGGCCAGTGCGATTGGCTCAGTGTGCCCTCGTACTCGCTGCTGCACTTCGCGCCGGAAGTGGGCATCTACAGCCGTCCCTGCCTGTTGGAAGTGCAGATGGGTCTCTCCGTGGCTGCGAACGGCAGCGTGCAGGCGGAGCGCACCGTCGTGATCAACCTCGACGACGTCAAGCCACAGGGCAAGGTGACCGTGTCCCCTTTGGCCGGTGATGACCTCGGCAAGGGCCAGACGGTGCACCTGTGGACCGAGAGCAACGGCGCGAGCACCACCTTGAAGCTCAGTAATTTCCCCTCGGCAGACCAGTTTGCCGCCGAGATCACCCAGGCGGAGAAGGGGTTGACAACGAAGCAGGTCATCCTTCGCCAGAGGGAGCGCAGGTGGGCCGAGCTGAGGCACATGCAGGACGCCAATAATGCGCGCATCACGGCTTTACAGCGACGCATGGACGCGGCGGTTCCGTCGACGGCGGGGGCTTCATCCGCGTCGGCGAGCTCCAACCCGTCCACCCCTCTCCGCGCCACGCTCGAGTCCCAGTTGTCCGAGAAGCATCGCATCGCCTCCGCGATCAAGAGCGAGATGTCCAGCATGCAGCGTCGGCAAATGATTGATTCCAAGGGCGCCGCCTTGCCGGTGCGCCTGCAACAAGACGTGGAGTTCGTCGTGCAGCTCCAGTCTGTCGAAGGCCTGGCCTCAGCGCTCAAGGCCATGAATAACACGGGGGACATCGTGTGTCGCATTCGGAGCGAGCTCACGGGAAAGACGGCCGCGGTGGTGCTGCAGAGGTACGTGCCGCAGAACCAGGAGGAGCAGGGCCAGCAGGCTGCCGCGGCTGCTGCGGCTTCCGCTGCTCCAGCGCATCCGGCTGCGGGAGGCAGTGGCAGCTCGGGCAGCTTCGTCGCCCCCGCGTGGAGCCCAACCGTGCGCCTGCATGTTCCCGAGGAGATGCTCGCGGCGCACGACGAAGTGCTGCACCTCGCCGTGTTCTTCCAGCCGATCGACACGACCACGGGCTCGAATGACACGCCCTCGCCCTCGGCAGCGCCGCTCGTGGCAACTCCTGCAGCGAGCGACGCGCCGGAGCAGACGCAAGAGCTCTTGCAGCATCCGAGCTTCCGCAAGGCGACGAGGCTGCGTGCGCACCTGCCGCCCATCCCGTTGGCGCACGTGGCGCTTCCGCTGAACAATGTGCCTATCACGGGCACTCCCGCGTTCGCGGCGAGCCAATCGGCCAAGAAGGATCCCCGCACGATCAACTGGCGCCATCAACGTCTCCCGCTGCAGAGCGACCTGTTCAGCGACGGCGCGGTGTTCGCGACCCTCAGCGTGGAGCGCCTTCCCGCGCGCAGTGAGGAGGCGCGCAGCCAGCTGCGCGTGGAGGCGCTCGTGCCGCAGGTGTCACTGTCGCTGGTGGACTCGACCCCGCAGGAGATTCTCTTCTTCACGCTGAGCAATCTGAGCGCCATCTTCGACGACACGTTGTCCACGCAAGGCGTCGAGCTGAAGCTGGGCGCGCTGCAGCTGGACAACCAGTGTGTCGACGCGCTGTTCCCCATCATTCTCGGTTTCGCGCCCGTGGAGGCCAATGAGCGCCAGCCTGTCCTGCAGCTGTCCATCGCCAAGCGCAAGACGCGCCTGCCCGTGCTGCTGTTCGACTACGCGTCGTTGCTGCTGCAGCAGCTGGACGTCAAGGTGGAGGAGCAGATGATCTACACGCTGCTGCGTTTCGCCAGCGGGTTCCGCGAGGGGGACGACGGGCAAGACGATGATGACGAGGAGGACGCCGAGACGCGCTCGGCGCTGGAGATGCGTGTCAGCGATTATTTCACCGTGCAGAAGGGCCAGCAGCGCCAGTCGGCCGAATCGCTGCTCTGGTTCAACGTGCTGCAAGTTCAGCCCATCGCCTTGAACCTCTCGTTCGAAGCGGCTCCGGGCATGCGCACCCGGATGAGCGGGAGCAAGTGGAACCCCATCGACATGCTTCTGAGCTTCGCGGGGACGGCGCTCGCGAGCATCAACTCCGCGCCCATCCGGCTCAACGGGTTGACCTTCGAGCACGTGCGCGGTAGTCCGACAGTCATCCTTGGAAACCTGCTGCACCACTACCGCGGAGAGATCATCGGAGAGACGTACAAAGTCGTCGGGGCGCTCGAGTTTTTGGGCAACCCGATTGGAGCGGTCAACAAGCTTGGTACAGGAGTGTCCGACTTCTTCTACCTCCCCGCCAAAGGTGCCGTCGAGTCCCCCAACGCGTTCGTGGAGGGTCTCGCCAAGGGCTCCCTGTCGCTCGTGCGCGGCACGTTGAGCGGCGTGTTGAACACGGCGGGCAGCATCACGGGATCCATCAGCAAGGGGCTGGCCATGGCGTCGATGGACGACGCGTTCATCGCGAAGCAGGCAAGCAAGCAGCAGGAGGCACCCAAACACGCGGCGGATGGGCTGTTCAAGGGAGGGAAAAGCCTGGCTGGAGGACTCTTCAAGGGCATCACTGGCCTGGTCACCGATCCATACAAGGGCGCGCAAAAGGAGGGGCTTTTCGGCTTCGGCAAGGGTCTGGCACGTGGTCTGGCCGGCGTGGTCGCCAAGCCTACCAGCGGTGCGATCGCCTTCGCGTCGCAAACACTGCATGGCGTCGGCAACACTGCTGATTACCTCACCAGCACGGCAGTGCGACCCACGCACGTCCGCCCGCAGCGCTACATCGCGCCCCAGGCCGGCCTGGCGCCGTACGACCGGCCGTTGGCCGAGCAGCACGAGGCCAGCGAGAAGGCCAGGCTCAAGCGCATCAGGAAAGGGAAGGAGGATGGCGCCAAGTGAGCGCATTGGATTGCATCGTCAAACACTGTTCAAGCAAGTTGCGT
>Ga0256875_1000602_pt1 | contig 12006 bp, 9 predicted proteins | sample MC6MC0418MT_FD_186354 | JGI IMG/M metagenome (GOLD analysis project Ga0256875, IMG submission 186354) | Metatranscriptome of enriched soil aggregate microbial communities from Iowa State University, Ames, United States - MC6-MC0418-MT... | ecosystem: Environmental > Terrestrial > Soil >... | reverse complement strand
TATGGAACCACCCGATCCCATCCCGAACTCGGAAGTGAAACGTAGCTGCGCCGATGGTAGTGTGGCCTAAGCCATGCGAGAGTAGGTCATCGCCAGGGTTTACATCCAAAAACCCCGCTGCTCACGCAGCGGGGTTTTTCTTTGCGCGCGAGAAACTGAAGGTAGTGCCGGCCGCTGGCCGGCAACCTCATGAACATCACGCGGCTGCACGTGCCAGCCGGCCAGCGGCCGGCACTACCCGCGCCCAGCACTCACGCACAAAAAAGCGGCGCCCAAGGGCGCCGCTTTCTTTGGAACTCAACGGCTGGGGGACTTACTTCGCCGCAGCGGCCGGTGCCTTGGCCTTCATCATCGTGTCGCGGGCAGCCTTGAACGGATTGCCTTCGTACCAGTTGGGCCAACGATCGCCGCCGGCCAGTTCCTTGCCGACGCCATACATCAGCTGCAGGTCCTCGACCGTGCCATCCAGCTTCCAGGTGGCCGGGTCATACTCGTCCTTCGGGCCGTGGTAACGGTTGGAACCGTAGTCGGCGGCCGCCTTGCGGCCAGCCTCGACACCGCCGTCGCGCAGGTCCTCACCGCCGTCGGCGTACAGCGCCGGCACACCCGCCTTGGCGAAGTTGAAGTGATCCGAACGGAAGTAGAAGCCGCTCTGCACCGAGGTCTCGCCGTGCAGGGTGCGATCCTGGGCTGCAGCCAGCGGCTTGAGGATGTCTTCCAGCTCCGAACTGCCGAAGCCGGTCACCGTCACGTCCTTGGCACGACCGGCCACCGACATCGCATCGATGTTGATGACACCAGCGATCTTGTCCAGCGGGAAGGTCGGGTGGGCGACGTAGTACTTCGAACCCAGCAGGCCGGATTCTTCCAGGGTCACCGCCAGGAACACCACCGAACGTTCCGGCTTCGGTTCCTGATGGGCCATCGCTTCGGCCACCTCAAGGATGCCGGCCACGCCGGTCGCGTTGTCGACGGCACCGTTGTAGATGTTGTCGCCCTGTTCGCCCTCATGCTTGCCGAGGTGGTCCCAGTGCGCCATGTACAGCACGGCCTCGTCGGCGCGCTTGCTGCCAGGCAGTACACCCACCACGTTGCGCGATTGCTTCTGCGCGACCTTGCTCTTCAGGTCCACCGAAGCGGTTGCCTTCAGCGGAACCGGCTTGAAGCCTGGCTTGCTGGCGTCCTTGTAGGCCTGGTCCAGATCCAGCCCGGCGCCGGCGAACAGGGCCTTGGCCGCGTCGGCGCTCAACCAGCCCTGTACCGGCAGGCGCGGCTCTGCATCGTCCTTGGCCGGCAGGTCGTACTGCGGGCCGGCCCAAGAGTTCTTCACCACGTCCCAGCCGTACGAAGCGCCTGCGGTGTCATGCACGATCAGCGCGGCAGCAGCTCCCTTGCGCGCAGCTTCCTCGAACTTGTAGGTCCAGCGGCCGTAGTAGGTCATGCGCTTGCCGTCGAACAGCTTTTCGTCATCGACATGGAAGCCCGGGTCGTTGACGAACATGACCACCGTCTTGCCCTTCCAGTCCTGGCCGGCGTAATCGTTCCACTTCTGCTCCGGCGCATCCACGCCGTAGCCGACGAAGACAAGGTCGCTGGCATCGACCTTCACTTCTGTCTGGCCGGTACGGGTGCCCACCACCATGTCGGTGCCGAACTTCAGTTCGCGGGTCTTGCCGCCCTGGGTGAGGGTGAGCACGGTCGATTCATCGGCCGTGGTCTCGGTCATCGGCACGTCCTGGAACCAGCTGTCGCCGTTGCCGGGCTGCAGGCCGATGCGCTGCATCTGGTCGCGGATGTAGTTGACCGTCAGTTCTTCGCCCTTGCTGCCGGGCGAGCGGCCTTCGAACTCGTCAGAGGCCAGGGTCTTCACCATCTCGGCGAAGTCGGCGGCGTTGATCGCCGCTGAGAAGGTGTGCGTGGCCGGCTTGGCGGCGCTGTCGACGCTGGGCGCCGGAGCCGGGGTGTCTTCGCCTTTGCAGGCGCTGAGCGCGGCCGCGGCGGCCAGGCACAGGAGGAGTTTGCGGGGCATCATCGGTTCCTGGAAACACAAGGGACGGCCGCGCAGCACGCGCGACCGGTAGCGGGGAGTATCGCCCAAGCCGCAGGCTCAGTCGGCCGGGGCGGTATCGGTATCGAAGGGGATCGGATCGGCGCCGGTGACAGGGCCGATCCGCGCACTGCGGTGGACGTACAGCACCACCTCGCGCTCGAACAGCAGGCTGCCGTTGACCACGGCATTCGGCCCGATGATGACCCGCGGCTTGCGACTGGCCGTCAGCGAGACGCTGAAGTTCGGCTTGCGCACATGCACGCCACCGCCGACCTGTGAGCCGATGCCGACGGTGATGTCGCCGTTGACGGTCTCCACGTCCTTGCGCACGCGGCTGCCGACAAGGCCGATGCCACCGTTGACGGTTTCCACGCCGCCTTCGATCTGGCTGCCCTGGTCGCTGAAGATGCTGCCGTTGACCGTGCTGACATCGCCGTGGGCCGTCACTTCGCGACCCAGGCGGATGCCGCCGTTGACGGTCTCGATGCTGCCCGTGCGCGCACGATCGGCGACCTTGACGCCACCGTTGACGGTGTCGATGCTGCCGGTTTCCACGCCTTCGCCGACACGGATGCCACCATTGACGGTGTCCAGCTTGCCGTAGCGCTGGCCCGGATCGGCGCTGATGCTGCCGTTGACCTTGCTCACGTCTGCCTGGGCCCAGGCCGGGCCGCTGGCCAGCGCAATGCCCAACAGCAGCGGAATGGAGAGAGCTTTCATGGGAACCTCGTTGTTGTGCGGCTGGCAGGCCGCGTGCGGAGATGTCACCATTCCCTGCACCTCTCCGCATCTGCCTGAAGTCACTGGAAAGCCCTTGCGCAACAACGTCTTCCCCTCACGCCGGCATCACATCGCCACCCTGCGCGGTGGACGTTGCCTGTTGCTGGGAATGGCGCTGGCCCTGGCGCTGCCATTGCCGGGTGCGGCGCAGACCTCTTCGGCCCGCGAGGCCGAACGCAAGCTGCAGAAGCTGCGCACCGAACTGAAGGGCGTGGCGCAGGAGCGCCGGCAGATCGAGGGCCAGCGCGGACAGGCGTCGCAGCAGCTGCGCGAGGCCGATGAAAAGGTGGCACGCAGTGGTCGGGCGCTGGCCCAGACCGAATCGGCGCTGCGCGAGCAGACCCAAGCGCTGGCCCAGGCCGAACAGCGGCGCAATGCACTGCAGTCCAACCTGGAAAAGCAGAATCGCGAACTGGCCGGACTGCTGCGCGCGGCCTACCAGCTTGGCAACCACGCGCCGTTGAAGCTGCTGCTTTCGCAGGACACGGTGGCCGATGCCAACCGTGCGCTGGCCTATCACCGCTACCTGCAGCGCGAGCGCGCGCAGCGCATCACCACGCTGACGGCCGACCTCAAGGAACTGGAGACGCTGCAGGCACAGATCGCCCAGCGCCAACAGCAGTTGCAGGGCACTCACCGCGACCAGAAGCAGCAGGTCGCCACGCTCGCGTCGGACCGTCGCGAGCGTGCGCAGACCGTGGCTTCGCTGGAAGAGCGCTTCAAGGACAAGCGCGAGAAGGAGCAGGCACTGGGCCAGGACGCCAAGGCGCTGGAAACCTTGCTGGCCAACCTGCGCGCTGCCGCGGCCCGTGCCGAGGCCGAGCGCCGTGCCGCCGCCCGCAAGGCCGCTGCGGAGAAGGCCGCTGCCGAAAAGGCCGCACGCCAGGCCAAGGCCGAAGGCCGTCCAGCACCGGCAACCAAGATTCCGCCGGCCGTGGCCTCGGCACCAGCGCCCAAGGTGGGTGGCCTGGGCTGGCCACTGTCGGGCAATCTGCTGGCCCGCTATGGCGGCAAGCTGCCGGATGGCCGTACCAGCAGTGGCGTGTTGATCGGCGCCCCCGCCGGAAGCACCGTCACCGCCGTGGCCGACGGTACCGTGGTGTTCTCCGATTGGATGACCGGCTACGGCATGATCCTGATCGTCGACCATGGCAACGGCTACATGAGCCTGTACGCGCACAACGACACCCTGCTGAAGGATGCCGGCGCGCGCGTCAGCCGCGGCGATGCGGTGGCCAAGGTCGGCAACTCCGGTGGCCAGGGCGTGACGGCGCTGTACTTCGAACTGCGCCGCGGCGGGCAACCGGTCAATCCGGACAGCTGGCTGCAGCGGCGCTGAATTCCGCCTGGCCGCAGCAGGGCGGATTCAACGGGAATTTAGCCACGCTTCGCGCATAATCGGTGCATGTGCCTTGGGCACGATGCCATCGTCGACAGGAGTGATCCATGCGCGCAGCCCGTACCGCCACCCTCTTGCTGGCTCTGTTGCCGGCCCTGTCCTGGGCACAGCAGACCGCCCCCGTCCCGTTGAAGGAAACTCCCGGGAAGGCGGCGAGCAGCGAGGAGGCGGTGACCTCGAAGGTGCCGCTGGACGACATCCGGCGCTTCGTGGCCGTCTACAACGCGGTGCGCGCGGCCTACGTCGATCCGGTCGATGACAACAAGCTGATGCAGTCGGCTGTGCGCGGCCTGCTGCTCGACCTCGATCCGCACAGCACCTACTTCAACAAGGAAGATGCCGAGGCGTTCGACGAACAGGCCAATGGCGCCTATGAAGGCATCGGCGTGGAGCTGCAGCAGCAGCCGGACAACGCCAGCATGAAGGTGATCTCGCCGATCGACGACACGCCCGCGGCCAAGGCCGGCATCCTCGCCGGCGACCTGATCATCGCCATCGATGGCAAGCCGATCAGCGCGATAGATGCCAGCGAACCACTGCGCGGCCCGGCGGGCAGCAAGGTGGTGCTGACCATCGTCCGCGACGGCAAGCCCAAGCCCTTCGACGTCAGCCTGACCCGGCAGACGATCCGCGTGACCAGCGTGCGCAGCCGCCTGCTGGAACCGGGTTATGGCTACATCCGCCTGAGCACGTTCCAGGCCGACACCGGCTCTGATTTCCAGAAGCACCTGCAGCAGCTGCAGAAGCAGTCCGGCGGCAACCTCAAGGGGCTGGTGCTGGATCTGCGCAGCAATCCGGGTGGTCTGCTGACCGCTGCGGTGCAGGTGGCCGATGATCTGCTCGACAAGGGCAACATCGTCAGCACCCGCGGCCGCATCAGCATCAGCGATGCACGCTTCGACGCAACCCCGGGCGACCTGCTGAAGGGCGCGCCGGTGGTGGTGCTGGTCGATGCCGGTTCGGCCAGTGCATCGGAAGTGCTGGCCGGCGCACTGCGCGACAACAAGCGCGCGCGCGTGATCGGCAGCCGCACCTTCGGCAAGGGCTCGGTGCAGACCGTGCTGCCGCTGGACAACGGCGATTCGGTGAAGCTGACCACAGCGCGCTACTACACACCCAGCGGTAAATCGATCCAGGCCACCGGTATCGTGCCGGAAGTGGAACTGAAGGCAGCACCGCGTCCGGAAGACGAGGCATTGCCGGCCAGCCTGAGTGACTACAGTGAGGCGACGCTGCCGGGCCACCTGCGCGGTGACGAGGAAGGTACCGAGGGCTACCACGCAGGCGCCGTGTTGCCGGGCGATGGCCCGATCAACGATGCACTGGCCGAACTGAAGAACCCGGGTTCGGTTGCGGCGCGCTTGAAGGCGGAAGCTGCGAAGGCCGAAGCGGACAAGGCAGCGAAGGTCGCCGCCAAGCCGGCGCCCAAGGCGGAGCCCAAGGCTGAAGCAAAGCCCGAAGCCAAGCCCGAAGCCAAGCCCGAAGCCAAGCCCGAAGCCAAGCCTGCAGAGATCCCGGCCAAGCCTTGATTCTGTAGAGTCGAGCCCTGCTCGACTGAGGTGCGGACACCACCCGAGCATGGCTCGGGCGTTTCGCAGAACGCAGCACGCGGACGCTAGAACCCGTGCCGCTTGCGCAGACGCCGCGCGATCGCCGCGCGCACGTACATGCCGTACACCACGCCGAACACGAAGCCGCCGATGTGCGCCCACCAGGCGACCATGCCGAAGGTCGGGCCGATGTAGGCGAACACCACCTGCAGCGCCGCCCACACACCGATCAGCAGATAGGCCGGGGCGCGCACGAACTCCAGGAACAGCCCCAGCGGGATCACCACGCCCAGGCGCGCGCCGGGGAACAGTGCCAGATAGGCACCGATCAATGCCGACACCGCGCCGCTGGCGCCGATGATGATCTGGTCCGGGCTGCCCATGGTGTAGATCGCGACCAGGTTGGAGATCGCCCCGCCCACCAGGAACAGCAGCAGCAACCGCCACGGGCCCAGCACCCGCTCGGCCGGCAGGCCGAAGATCAGCAGGAACACCAGGTTGCCCAGCAGGTGCGACCAGTCGGCGTGCAGGAACAGGGCGGTGAACAGGCGCAGCACACTTCCGTCCTGCAGGGTTGCCCACCAGTCCAGCGGGTGGGTCAGGCCGGTGGACAGGGCGCCCCAGTCCAGCCACAGGCTTCCGCGGGCATCGTCCGGGCGCGAGATCGACCACAGGAATGCCAGCCACAGTGCCGCAAACAGCACGGGCGTAGCCCAGCGCAGGGTCGCCTTTTTGCGCGAGGGGAGGGAGACAAACATGGCACTAGCCTAGCGTGCGGGCGCTTTTGGCGGGGAAGGAGCCTGTTCAGCTTTTGCGACGAAGAAAGCGCCAGCGCTGTTATTGTTTCATTAACGGCTCTGGGTAATACTCGCATACGGCGTCGTATGTCGGGAGGGGAATCCGGCGCGCTTCGAAAGGCCATCCGGCCTGACGGGCGCAGGCGCACTTAGAGCACCATCACCGCTTACCGGAGAGAGAACTACGATGCAAACTGCTTCTACCATTGCCCGCCTGACCCTGCTGGCCGTCGGCGTTGCCGGTGCGCTGGCCGCCGCCGACGCCAATGCCGCCGCCTTCCAGCTGAAGGAAAACAGCGCCAAGGGCCTGGGCCGCGCCTTCGCTGGTTCCACCTCTGCCGAAGGCGATGCCTCGGTGGTCGCCACCAACCCGGCTTCGATGCGCCTGCTGGAAGGCACCCAGATCCAGGGTGACGTCAGCGCCATCAGCTTCGGCGCCAAGTTCCGCGGCGAAGGCCGCTATGCCAACGGCGCTCCGATTTCCGGCGGCAACGGCGGCGACGCCGGCATGATCGCTCCGGTTCCGGCCGCGTACTTCCACGTGCCGTTCGGCGAGAAGGACAACATGCACTTCGGCGTGTCGCTGACCGTGCCGTTCGGCTTCAAGACCGAATACGACCGTGACTGGGTCGGCCGCTACAACGGCGTCAAGACCGAACTGCAGGCCATCGACCTGGGTGCGGCCTTCTCCTACGACGTCAACCCGTACCTGTCGTTCGGTGCGTCGGTGTTCGCCGAGCGCCTGAATGTCGACCTGACCAGCGCCGTCGACGGCGGTACCGCCATCAACGCCAGCGCCCAGCAGCGCGCTGCCGCCGCTGCACTGGCCGCTGGCCGCACCCCGGCACAGGCCCAGGCCGCTGCCCAGGCCGCTGGCCGCCAGGCCGCACAGCTCGGCTTCTCGCCGGGTACCGCTGATGGTTACCTGCGCATCAAGGGCGACGAAGTGTCCGTCGGCTACACCCTGGGCATGACCGTCAGCCCGGTGGAAGGCACCAACATCGCCTTCAGCTACCGCTCGGAAGTCGAACACAAGATCACCGACGGCAAGGCCGACTTCACCATGACCCCGGCTGCTGCCGCGTTCCTGGCGCAGGCTGCCCCGGGCACCTTCGTTGACAGCAACGGCCGCGCGACCATCACCCTGCCGGCCAGCGCCACCGTCAGCTTCACGCACCGCGTGAACGACCAGTGGAAGATCATGGCCGACGTGTCGCGCACCGCATGGAGCAAGTTCGACGAAGTGCGCGTCGACTACGACTCCAACCAGCCGGACAGCGTGCTGCCGTTCCACTACCGCGACACCACCTTCGCTTCGATCGGTACCGAGTACCGTCTGAACGAGCAGCTGACCCTGCGTGGCGGTCTGGCCTATGACCAGACCCCGACCACCGACGCCCACCGTGACGTCCGCGTGCCGGATACCACCCGCAAGTGGCTGTCGCTGGGCCTGACCTGGGCGCCGTCGGAGAAGATGGAATACAGCGTGGGCTACACCCACCTGTTCACCAAGGATCCGAACATCAACTCGACCTCCGCTACCGCCAACAACGTTGTCGGCAAGTACAAGGTCACCGGCGACGTGCTGGCTGCGTCGATGCAGTACAAGTTCTGATTCCGGCGATTGCCTGAAGCAGTACGAAGGAGGCCCCGCGCAAGCGGGGCTTCTTTTTTTCGGGGATCTGCATCCACGCATGGCGTGGATCTACTGGCTCAATCCCGCGGGGCGTGGATCTACGCGACAATAGCGCGATGAACCTGTCCGACCCGAATTTCCAGCTGGAGCTGGCTGCCAACATCGCCGTTGCCGGCTCGATACTGCTGGCCGGCCGCAACAACGTGCATACGTGGTGGCTGGGCATCGTCGGCTGCGCGTTGTTCGCCGCGGTGTTCGAGCGCTCGCACCTGTACGCGGACATGGTCCTGCAGTTCTTCTTCGTGGTCATCAGCGTGTTCGGCTGGTGGCAGTGGCTGCGTGGTGACCATGGCGCGCCGTTGCCCATCACCCGCTTGCCAGCACGCGCGTGGAGCTGGCTGCTGCCGTTGGCGGTGCTGGCGACCTTCGGTTACGGCTGGATGCTGACCCGGCTGACCAATGCGTATGCGCCCTACATCGACTCGGCGGTGCTGGTGCTGAGCGTGATCGCACAGATCCTGATGATGCGGCGCAAGCTGGAATCGTGGTGGGTGTGGCTGCTGGTCAACACCATCGCGGTGCCGCTGTACTACAGCCGCGGGCTGCACCTGACCTCGATCCTGTACGTCGGTTTCTGGATCAACGCGCTGGTGGCGCTGCGTCACTGGCGGCACCTGATGCGCGCCGAAGCGGATACGGACGGGGCGGCCGATGGCGTTGCCTGAGCGGGTACCGCGCGGGTTGGTGGTCGGCAAGTTCTGCCCGCTCCACCTCGGCCACGAGCGCCTGATCGAATTTGCTTCTGCCCGCTGCACCCAGCTGCTGGTGATCGGCTGGTCGCAGCCGGGCTTTGCCGGCTACAGTGCAGAGCGCCGCGAGCGTTGGCTGCGCGCGCGCTTCCCGCAGGCGACGGTGGCGGTGCTGGATGATGCGCGGCTGGCGGCATTGTGCAGGCAACAGGGTGTTCCCGTACGTGCGCTGCCGCAGGACAAGGACAGTGAGCAGGTGCAACGCGCGTTCACCGCATGGCTGTGCGTGGCGTTGTTTGGCGGACCGGTGCAGGCTGTTTTCACCGGTGAAGACTACGGCGATGGTTTCGCTGCAGCCCTGGCGCAGCATTTCAATGCGCCGGTGCAGCACCATCGGCTGGAGCGTTCGACCGACATCGGTCAGGCCAGTGGTACCGAACTGCGCGCCGATCCGCATGCGCATCGACAGGGCCTGAGCCGGTCGGTCTATGCCGACCATGTGCAGCGGGTGGCCTTCATCGGCGGTGAGTCCACGGGCAAGAGCACGCTGGCGCGGGTGCTGGCCGAGCGCCTGGGTACGGCATGGGTGCCGGAGTTCGGGCGTACGTTGTGGGAGCAGCAGGGTGGCGAGCTGCAGGCGCAGGATCTGCTGCGTATCGCTGCGACCCAGCTGCAGCACGAGCACCGGGCCGCGCAGCATGCGCATCGCTGGTTGTTCTGCGATACCACGCCGTTGGTGACGCTGGGCTACAGCGGCTGGATGTTCGGCACTGCGCCCGAACCACTGCAGCGGGCCGCGGCGCGTGCGTACGACCTGCTGTTCCTGTGCGCCCCGGATATCCCGTTCGAGCAGGATGGGACGCGTGTGGGCGAGGAATTCCGCATGCAGCAACACGCGTGGTATCTGCAGCAGTTGCAGGCGCGTGGGATGGAATACGTGCTGCTGGAAGGTGACCTGGAAGCGCGTACCGCGCGCGTGCAGGCGGAGCTGGCAAAGCGTGCGGACAACCGGTTCAGTGTTCTTGCGTGATCGGCCAGCCGTTGCGATCTGGCATGGCTGTCCTCAGCATCCAGACCGGGAGGGCTCAAGTAGTGGCAAGTGCGACCAGCCATGACGGGTCTGCCTCCTGACGATGCGAAGGGGAGGCTTTAGCCTGATTTCCCTATGAATATCCCCTCACTTTCGCCGAGATCCGTGCGGCTTCGCTGTTCCCTCCTGCTCCTGCTTGTACCGGCTGCCAGCATCCCGGCCATGGCGGCAGCTGACTTTGCAGAGTGCTTCGTGCTCAAGCCGGGGGTTTCCTGGTCCAACGGTCAGTACAGCTTTTCCACGGCGACGGCCTCCTTCGGAGGTAAACCCAGCATGGTCGCGATTACCCACGGAGATGGAGTCAGGACCGCAGAGTACTTCGACCCTTCCGGTCGCGTACTTCTGGCGGAAATCCAGTACGGAATCGCAGGATTCGGCGGAGATCCTGCCAAGGCAGCGATAACCGACGAGTACGATGCCATGCCCACCTTCCCGCAGCGTGCCAAGCCCGGAGAACAGTTCCATCGTTCTGGAAAGGGCGTACGTTTCCTGGCCTCAGAGCCTGGTGAAGCGCCAGAGGCAATCGAGTATCGGGGGATGTCCAACTTCACCTTCGTCGGTTTCGTTGATCTGGAGGCGACGGTCAACGGTGTGCCGCGAACGTTTGCCAACACCTGCCACCTGAAGGCGCAGGACGCCCAGCACACGATGGAGTACTGGTATGCACCGGGCTATGGTCCGGTCCGAAAGCGAGCCTTCTCCAACGGGACACGCTTGTTCGATGACACGATCAGGCGCATCACGGAAGAATGAGCACAAAAAACCCCGCTTTCGCGGGGTTTTTCGTTTACTGCATGACGCCTGGGATCAGTCGCCCAGGGTCAGCAGCGAGGCGTTGCCGCCGGCGGCGGTGGTGTTCACCGTCACCGTCTTTTCGGTGGCGAAGCGCAGCAGGTAGTGCGGGCCGCCGGCCTTCGGGCCGGTACCGGACAGGCCCTGGCCGCCGAACGGCTGCACGCCGACCACCGCACCGATCTGGTTGCGGTTGACGTACACGTTGCCGACGTTGATGCGCGAGGAGATGCGGTCGACGGTTTCATCGATGCGCGAATGCACGCCCAGGGTCAGGCCATAGCCGGTGGCGTTGATCTGATCGATCACTGCATCGAGCTGGTCGCCCTTCCAGCGGATCACGTGCAGCACCGGCCCGAAGATCTCCTTGTGCAGCTGGTCCAGGTTCTTCAGCTCGTACGCACGCGGGGCGAAGAAGGTGCCGTGCGCCGCTTCGTCGCTGAGCGTGGCAGCGGCGATCAGGCGGGCTTCCTTCTCCATGCGCACGGCATGGTCCTTGAGAATCTGCAGCGCATCGGCATCGATCACCGGGCCGACATCCGTGGAGAGCAGGCCCGGGTCACCGACCTTCAGCTCGGCCATCGCGCCGGACAGCATGGTCATCACCTTGTCGGCGATGTCGTCCTGCACGAACAGCACGCGTGCGGCGGAGCAGCGCTGGCCGGCGGAGGTGAAGGCCGACCCGATCGCGTCCTTGACCAGCTGCTCCGGCAGCGCCGAGGAGTCGGCAATGAAGGCGTTCTGGCCGCCGGTCTCGGCGATCAGCACGCCGATCGCGGCATCGCGTGCGGCCATCGCACGGTTGATCGCACGGGCGGTGTCGGTGGAGCCGGTGAAGGCCACGCCGGCCACGCGCGGGTCGGCGGTCAGCGCGGCGCCAACGGTCGCACCGTCGCCCGGCAGGAACTGCAGCACGCCTTCGGGCACGCCGGCGTCGAGCAGCAGCTTCACCGCGTAGTAGCCGATCAGGTTGGTCTGCTCGGCCGGCTTGGCGATCACGCTGTTGCCGGCCGCCAGTGCGGCGCTGACCTGGCCCAGGAAGATTGCCAGCGGGAAGTTCCACGGGCTGATGCAGACGAACACACCGCGGCCATGCAGCTGCAGCTCGTTGGATTCACCGGTCGGGCTCGGCAGCTTCTCGGCATGGCCGAACTGCTCGCGTG
>Ga0256875_1000595_pt1 | contig 12068 bp, 3 predicted proteins | sample MC6MC0418MT_FD_186354 | JGI IMG/M metagenome (GOLD analysis project Ga0256875, IMG submission 186354) | Metatranscriptome of enriched soil aggregate microbial communities from Iowa State University, Ames, United States - MC6-MC0418-MT... | ecosystem: Environmental > Terrestrial > Soil >... | reverse complement strand
TTTCGCTTTGGATGATAATTTGCATTTAATATAAAATCTTCGCACCATTAACCGGCGCACATAACAAATTCAATAAAGAGCAATCGCTCCACATGATGATAAATAATGGAAACGAAAAAGCCAAAAGAGCCATCATCAAAGTGAAAAAACATGAAACAATAACTGTCAAAGACAATAAAAGCACATGCTTACACGCGACAAGGCCATCAGAAAACGCGACAGGTCTAGGAGTGAGGAGGATGGGAGGGCTGACATCACGTCCAGATCCGTGGCCTCGCCAGTCTCCTTCGTCTCTTGCTCGCTGTCCTCTTGATTGGATTGGATAAGGGTGGCTTGGTTGCAGCTCGCAGCATCCATGGAGAGGTCTTGGTGTCGATAAATTGCTTGTTCGTTGGTCGCCGCAGCTTGGAGCCTTACTCCCTACCAGTCTCTCCTTCAGCCTGTATTGCGAGCTGGCCCTCGGTTGAGCTCTCTGACAACTACAATAGGTCAGCAGAGGAGTCTCAACGCAAACCTCGGTATACGTCGCACCTTGTTTGCGGCGTCGTTCTTTCGACCTGGCAGCATTGAAAAAATATTCTGGCGCTTGTTGGCGTCGATACTGCAGGACCATGGCGTGTTGGGCTTTTGGGGGCCCTCGGAGCAAAAGATCCACCTCGCCAATTATCTCCATTTTTCGCGGTCGCCATGAGGCGCACGATGCCCGTAAAGACTGAAGGAGATCATACAGGACTTAGACTTGACAGACAGCCTCGGACACACAGACACCACACGAAAGAAATAACGCCGAGATCTGGATTATTTTTAGTTTTATCACGTGGCCTCGCTTCTTTTGCGGTTTGCTCTCTTCTCGCCTCCAATTTATTTGCTTTTAAGAGGGCATATGGTGTCATTTTTACCATGGCTGCTCGAAACCGTGCAGGCCCACGTTGCTGACGAACTGGCTATAAGGTGTCCTCCGAGGTATCCTCAAAGGTATCCTCCAAAGTGTCCTCAAGGATTTCCTTGAAAGGTACGCTTAAAGGTATCCTCGAAAGTATCCTCAAAGGTAAGGTATCCTCAAGCGTATCCTCAAAGGTATCCCTCGAAGGTATCCTCCATGGTGTCCATTAAGACATCTCAAACGTATCCTCACAGGTATCCTCAAAGATATCCTCGAAGTTATCCTTTGGCAAGGTATGCGCGAAGGTATCCTCAAAGACGTCCTCAAAAGTATCTTCGAAGGTATCCCTCGAAGGTATCCTCCAAGCTATCTCAAAGGTATCCTTCAAGGTATCCTTTAAGGTATCCTTCAAGGTATCTTTCTCCACTGGTTGAAACATGCGTGGAACGGCGGGTAGACCGAAGGTTTCCATTTCCAAAGTGTCGCCAAAGGTTGACCATGTGTCTAGCTTTAGGTTCCCAAGGTTGAAGATCAGGTTGATCCTCGCAAGTCAAAGGTTGCCTCAAAGGTTTATAGGTTACCCTTCAAGGATACCTTTGGGATACCGACCCATTTTACACTGTGCAAGACACACACACACATCACACACACACCAGGCTGATCGATAAGAGAAGTGAGATAAAATAACATCTTCCGTGATGACCAAAAAAATCCAGGCGCTGTCAAACAAATTTCCAGACGAGCAAAAGCCAAACAAGTTTGCGAAAAAAGAAGACCAAATTCAAGTGAACAAGAGAAGTGGAAGAAGCACGATGATAAGCTCGACGGCGTACCGGCCTCCCTCTCACACTTCAAACCTCTCTGACTTGAAAAGTCAATGACAAGACTTTGATCGAACTCTTCCACATCTCTCTCGCTGCACCACCACACCCACCATCATCATCCTCCTCTCTCTCCCCATGCTTGCTTGATCATGACCACTGGCAGATCCCCCTCTCTTCCCCCTCACCATCGATGCCTAACGAGCCGAGCCGCACATGTCGCACATGAACATGCGGGCGGGGTTGAGGAAGGTGCACGTGTCGCACGCCCACTCGGCGTTGCTGCTGCCGCTGCCGCTGGTGTTGGTGTTGGTATTGGTGTTGTTGGAGCTGTTTGTCCCTTCGCTGTGGACGGCTGGGAGGTTGGCGGGGAACTGTCCCTTGTCCATCAGGCCTTCTTCCATATCCAGATCGCTGTCGTCGTGGTCATAGCTATAATCGTTGCCCAACAGAGGAGTGGGCGCTCTCTGGTTGTAGCTATCCCCCTCGCCTTCTCCCTCTCGTTCAGCTTGCTGTGAGGAGGTTAGCCTGCGCTTGCCGTGTGCCGTCACGTCGTCGTTCTCGCGCTCCTCCTCCTCCTCGCCCAGACGACGATGCTTGCCGAACGACACGCGAGAAGAAGAAGACGAAGAAGAGCCGGCAGACGACGAAGCGAGGCGGTTGCGTTGGGAGAGGTGGGAGGCGGGGACGAAGGCGGGGGTGTTGCGCTTCCGGTTGCGGTTCTTGAAGGCGGGGTTGGAGTAGATGGTGTCATAACGATCACCCGATCCCAAACCCGCATACAAACTCTCCCCATCGCCATCGTTGCTGCGAAGGTCAGCGCTCTGACTGGCCCCCGGTTCTCTGAGCAGGATGGGGTTTTGGGGCGCGGGGGAGGCGAAGACGAGCGGCAGAGACAGCGACGACAGCAGCGCCTCGTACCGGTTGAAGGCGGTCTGTCTGGACTGCTGCCTGGCTAAGGTGGGAGGCTGCCGACGACCGTAAGCCACCACTCTTTGCTTGTGAATATAATCCTTCAAAAATCCATCCACCCACGTCCACTCCGCGCGGTGGGCAACCATGACGTCTCGCACAGCTTCGTCCTTCTCCATCATCTCCGTCAGGAACTTGACCACCATGTAGGCCATGCGGTCGCTGTGGTGGCGGATGGACGACAGGCTCGACAACACACCGTGCTGCGACGACAGGGCCTCCGACACGCGCACCAGGTGCAGCGCGTCGTCCAGCCGCAACAGGGGCGCCAGCAGAGCCAGCAGAGGCTCCACGTTGTCAGCTCCGGCTTTGTTGATGGCGGACAGTACGTTGGTCATGACGGCCACCGACACGTCGCGCTCGTCCCGGCAGATGCGACACAGCATGTCACTCAGCAGCTTCAAGCAGGCTTGGGGCTGTCGCTCCACAGGGATGGAGACGATCATCTTCAAGAAATCGCGGTGCTTGAGGGCAGTCAGAGACAGAGCGGCGGCGCGATCATTGGTGGCGAAGTCGGTGTGCATGGCCAATGCGTGCACGGCCTTGAGCACCGCCAGCCAGTCCGGGGCCGCCATCTTCGAACCGATCGAAGCGCGCTTGTTCTTGCTGCCCAAAATGGTCTTGACTTCCTCCTTGATCGGGCTGCTTTCGGCCAGGAAGACGTCGAGCAGCACCGGCAGCAGGCTGAAGCGCGCGCCAAGCGGCAGACGCAGCGAAGGAAGCTGGGACACACCGTGCAACACCTCGAAGTACTCCGAAAAGCGAACCCATTGCTTGGCTGCTTCCTCGAGCAAAGACATGTGGGTCTGTAGGTAACGCACCACACTCGACACCGCACGGGCTTGACCCGATTCATGCACTTCATCTTCCGCCATCAACTTCTTCTCCTCCTCTTCCTCCTTCACCACCATCTCGCAACACTTGACGACGAGTTGACCCACAGCCGAACGGATTTCCGATTGTCGGTTGCTCAACAGCAGGTCGGCCAGCAGGGCGGGGCGGGTGGACATGTAGTCCAGCACGCGACCAGCGAAGGCGGCGGACGACGCGGACGAACCGAGCAGCGCGAGGAAGCGGGGGATGAACAGCGGCAGGGAAGTCTTGTCACCGCCACGCGCCATTACTTCGAACAAGAACTCAATTAGGAAATCTACCAGTTCATTGGCTTGCTCAGCATCGCTCGGTACATCCATCACCTTAAGCAGGCGGGTGATGAAGGCGAAATAATGGCTGTTAAAGACTTGGCGATCCAGAGCAAACTGGCGATTATCGGCTTCCACAGCAGCTTTGATGGTGGAGTTGGTGATGGCATAGGCGGTCGAGCGGGCCGACAAATCGTACACCACTTGATTGTCGCTGTCGTTGTCACTGGTGGTGGTGACGTTGTTGTTAGTGGTGGTGGTGATGGTGGCAGTCGTCTTATCTTCACTTTTCTCCTTCTCCGTCTCTTCAGTGTGGGGTGGTTGGTGTTGCACGCGTTCATACACCAGCATGTAGGCGTTCTTGACCTTCATCGCGGGCCCGGTCTCAAACTCCCAACCGGTTTTTTCAGCCAGCAGGTCTTCGCCGCCAAAGCACTGCTCCTCCATCTCAGTCAGCACGAACGGGCGCACTTGATGGTCGTTGAACTCCAGCCACCGCCCCGCGCCCGCTTGCTTCTCCTCTTCCTCCTTGGTCTTTTCGTCGAGCACGGCCTGCTCGTGTTGGAGTTTGAGCTGGCCCTCGATCCGCTGCAGGGCCGCCGTCTTCGCATCCTCCTCATTGCCGCCATTCTTATTCTCCTCGCTCTCCTCTTCCTTCTCTGTCTCTTGTTGTTTCTCTGCCTCGGTGTCTGGTTGCTGTTGCTTGTTTTCCTCCTCCTTGTCAACGGAAGAAGAAGCAGAAGAGGAGGAGGAGAATGAAGGCAGCGGTCCCACACTGGCATTCCTCTCTCGAATGAAGGAGTAGTAGTGTCCGGCCTGCGCCGTGCCAGTATGGATAATGACGCCAACAAGGCGATAGTCATAATACTCTTGAGGACGCACAGAGTAACGGGCAGGGAGGGTGAGAGAAGGATCCTTTTTGGCCTTCTCTTCCTGTTCCATCCTCGCCACGCCCTCCTTGGTGAACGGCTCCAGATTCAATCTCAGCGGGAACTCGAACCTGGAGTTGACTTTTTCGTGCTGGAAGGTTTGGAAGTCGAGTTCGAAGCGCTTCAAGTGGAACACCACCGTGTTACTCAGCTCAGACAGCACCTGCCGCTTATCGATCTCCACCCTGGCGTTGCAGCTGTCGCAGCGGAAGTCCTGCAGCAGTTCGCCGGCCACGTGCGCGCGCAGAGACTCGGACAGGCCGCTCTTGTTCTTCACCTCTAGACTGATGGTGAAGAAGTCCTCGGGGCGCTCGCGAATGCTTTTGCAGCGGCCGCGGCAGATGAGCTGGTTGGTCACCTTGCCGCCGAACACGTCCTTCAGCAACTTTTCCTGCGGCGATCCCTTGAGTCGTTTTTCCAGGCGGTCGAAGAGCGAGGTGAGGAACTCCTGCGCGTCCTGCTGGATGCGCGGGTTGATGGGCCGACCGCGCGGACCGTCGATGTCCTTGTAGGAGCAGACAAACGGCGTGGTGTCGTAGGCCTGCTTCTTGCTGCCGCTGAGGAATCCAAACACCCGTTGCAACTGGAACAGCAAGGCCTCGTCCTGGTTTTCTTCCTTGTCCACTGCCGATAACAGGCCCAGCCGGAACTCCGGGATCATGAAGAACTGCTGAACCAGTGAGTTCATGTAGCAGGTAGCGCCCAGGTTTCTCAGACCGACGTAGCCAAGGGGAGACACCGCCAATTTATCCGGGGCATAATCCCAAACATTTAATTTGGAAACTTGAGCACTCTGCTCTGAAAGCAACTTCAACAAGCTCTGCAGGTTGTTGGAGTGGTGCGAACACAGCGCCACGATCAGCTTCATGGCGGCAAAACGGCTGGCGTCGCTGTGGCAGCGAGGGAGGGAGGCAGAGGAAGAGGAAGAGGAAGAAGCAGAGGAGGGAGAAGAGGAAGATGAAGCAGAAGAAGAAGAGGCGTCCTCATCCGGCAAGGCAAACAAAAAGTCGTTGAACAACACCGCCAATAGACCAGCTTGTTGAGTCTGTCTGTCCGGGTGGTCTTGGATGAGGTCGGCCAGGGTGTTCAACAGGCCCAACATGACGCGGTCCACCTTGGCGCAGCCCAAACGCTCGTTGGACTGGCTGCTGAGCAACACGCCAGCCAATCGTTCACACAGGGCAGATAAATCCATCTTCTTCTCGGTGCCTGCGGGCGCTGCATCAACGACGCGGATGAGGCGGCGGACGAGCAGGAAGAGCTGGTCGCACTGCAGCAGGCACTCGGCGTTGGCGGGCGACGAGGGCAGGTGCGACAGCAGCAGATCCAGCAACACGCCGCACACACTTGTATCTTGAGCGAAGGCAGCCAGAGTGAAAGCCGTGTGGCGTCTTAAGGAAGCAGAAGAAGCACACAGCAGAGGGCGCAGGAGGTAGGAAGAGGGGTGGGCTTGGACGAGCTCGGATACCAGTGGCAGCATGCGTGGTGTGTTTTGGAAGACGCACACACTCAGCAGCCTCAACGCTGAGCTGCCCAGACGCTGGATGAGCGCGGGGGAGAGCGCGGAAGTGGAGGCAGAAGCAGAGGAAGAAGCGGAGGAAGAGGAGGAGGGCGAGAGAACGGTCGAGGAAGAGGAAGAGGAAGAGGAAGGCGAGGGGACGGGAGAAGAAGCAGAAGCCGAAGAAGCCAACTCGTCCTCCGACGCCGCCATCTTGACCAGCTCCAACATAACTTTAACCAAGGCCTCGAAGTTGACGGTCTGCAGCACGCGGTTGGCTTGGTTGACGGACAGCGATCGGAGCAGACCGGGCGGAACCAGGGGCTCTTCCTTCTCCTTCTCCTTTTCCTTCTCCTGCTCTTTCTCTTCTTGCTTCTTTTCATCCACAGCCACAGAAGAAGAAGGAGAGGAAGAGGAAGTGAGATCCAAGGCTTGCAGGGCGTCCTCCAACACAGTGTACGTCTCTCCATTGACCGTCACCGTCAACTGATCATCGTGGTTATTGACAGTGATCGCGTCCACAGCCTGTGTCTCTTTCGCTTCCTCCTTCTCCTTCTCCTTCTGCTTCAGGCTCAGGTTGTCTTCTTCCTCCTCCTCGTCGTCATCATCGCGAGACAGAGCTTGGTCGATGGACTCGATCTTGTGGCAAATATCTTGCGCCAGGTTCTCGTTCTGCGAGGCGAGCGCCGGCAGCAGGAAGGAGGAGGTGAGGTGCGAGAGCAGCGCCAGCACCTCCACCGACAGCGGCGAGGCAGGGAGCGAAGTGTACTGCATCAAAATGTTGTACACATGGTTGAATCCTCCCTTTTCCAAAAAGGCTCGATTCCATCTCTCCTGCTCCTCTTGTTGCGGGGAGGGCTGTTGTTGTTGTTGGCTGTGTTCCTTGGCGTTCATGAGACGCTCCACAATCTGCAGGGTGTACAGCAGCTTGTAGACCGAGGTGGCGTCCAGCAACGCCGACCAGTCAGGGGAGCCTTGATCGGAAGCGATGGACTTGAGCTGCGTGAGCATGTGCGGGTTGGTGGGCAGCCTCTGCAGCAGGCCCCACACCTTCTCGCGCACCCTCAGCGGCAGATGCGGGTGGGACAGCGAGGCGAACAGCAGCGAGAAGTAGGCGGGGAAGGAGGAGAGCAGCGCGCGGGGGAGCGACAGCCCGCCAGACGTCATGCTCTGTCTCTCCTGCGCCATGACTTGTGCTTCTGTCCTGAGGTCGTAGCGGTAGCCGTGGCCCTTCATGTCGGTCCACACCACGTTCGCGCGGTCATCGACAGCATCGCGATAGAAGCCGAAGAAGGCGTCGCGCGACATGTAACCCTCGTCATCCATAAACTTGCGGAAGATGTAGGTGAGGGTGCGGTCGTTGGGGTTCTTGTGGTTGGCCGATCCGCCCTGGCAGTCGACGACAAACGCCAAAACGTCATCCTCCGTCATCACGTTGTTGGCATAAGGATCAGACTCCGCTTGTTGTGGTTGCTGTTGGTTCTCTTGCTGTTGCTGTTGGTCTTGTTGTTGGGGTTGAGCGGGGATGTTGTCGCTATCGCTGTCTTTGTGTCCTTCCGTCTGTTCAAGAGGTTGAGGTTGTTGTTGTTCTGGTTCTGGTTCGGGGCTCGCCAGCTCCGTTAGAATCTGTCTCTCCTTCTCTCTGTCACTCATCTCTTCGCCCTGGCGCACATCATCTGTCTCTTGCCCTTTGTCTTGCTCTGCCTCTGTCTCTGTCTCTCTCTCATTCTGTTGAGACGGTTCGGAGGAAGCACTCGAAGAAGAGGAAGAAGCAACAACATCCACACCCTCACCCTCAGCACCAGCATCAGCATTCGCATCAGCATCAGCATCAGCATCGGCAGCAACATAGGGCACCACAGCCTTGCTGTCCATCTCCCTGCTGAGCGGTCGAGGACGCGAGTACTTCAGCCACCAGTTGGTCAGGACGCGTTCGAAGCCGGGGGTCAGGCGGCCGTCCTCGACGAGCGGGTCGCGTTTTTCCACGAAGTCGCTGGTGCGCGCCAGTAGCGCGGCCCTATCGCCCTGCACGCCCAGCTCGCTCAGCGTCTTGGCGTGGTCCTCGGCTGGCAGCGTGCGACCGCCCAGCACAAGCAGCAAGGAGCCCATTGAGATGTCGAGCTCCTGCGACACCATCATTTTCAATCGCAGCAGGGTGTCGTTGGAGTGCATACGGAACGAAAACTGGGAGGCCTTGCTGGAACCATGGACTTTGTTTTGCACGGAGATTTTCACCGGCATTCCTTTCGCCCCGCTACCGTGAGCCTCCAGACCACCCAGCCCGTGCTGCTCGGAGGCGTCGAGGATGTTGACCAGCAGCTTGAGGCAGCGCTCCACGCGCCCGGCGCCGGCGGACACGTCGTCGGCACTCAAAAACTCTTTGTAATGGGCCATGCATTTGCCGACGAAATCGGCGCGAATATCGGCCACATGACCTTGCAACTGCGGGGAGAGGCACTCGTGCAGCTGGTTGAGGAACGCCATGGCTGCCGTGGCCACGCCTTCGTCGCGCGCGTCCAGCGCCAGGTTCCACAGGCTGTCCAGACCGCTCAGTTTGAAATTGTGGACCACAAAACGCGGGCTGCTGTTGCTGTTGCTGGAAGAAGATAACGACAGCATGCCTTGATGCTTGTTGACGTGCAGGAAGAGGGCCTCGAAACACATATACTGAGTGATGGTGACCGACTCAAACTGCAGGCTGGGAATGAGGCACTGGTCGAACAGCCACTGCAGCACCTCGTCGTCAAAGATGGGTGCAAAAGCAACGGCTTGGGGAGAGGGAGGGGAAGGCGACATGTTGGCGATGCGAACTCGAGGCGAGGCCGGTCGAAGCGAGCGTCTGAGGAATTTGAGGAAGCACTCACTCACGGCCGCCCCCAGTCCCGACGCCACACACACCGCCCACAGCACGCGGCCCTGCTGCAGGCCCATCAGCAAAGGGCAGCGCGACAGCGTGAACTGCAGGAACCGCAGCCGCTCGTCGAGGCTCGCAAGCAGACCGAAACGAGAGTCTTGGAGCTTGAGCTGGTAAAGATCAGCATTGGGGTTGTTGGAGAGCGCCTCCACAGCGGCATCCTTCCACTGGATCAGATTGTCGAAAAAGATGGTGTACAGATTGTGATTGCTTTGCAAGAAGTGTACGGCGTCGGCCTCGGTATGCTTCTCCATCATCGTGGGGAACTCGGGGTACGAATCCACCACCTTGCAAATAAGCTGAAGCGATTGAACCACCGACTTTCCTTCCTTGATACTGTTGGTAAACCTCACCAACCAAGCCACCCGGCTCTTGGAGACATACGACAGCGCCAACACATCCTCCATCCTCGACTTGGCTGCCGTGGCGACCTCGCCATCCGCACCACTGCCATCCTGCAGCACACTCCAGAACAGCTCCAGGGCTTGTTCCGAGGCCGTGCCACTGTTTTGAGAGACTGCATTCTGAGCCTGGTCGGCACCGGGGGCAGTGGGGACATTGGAAACGGAGGAAGAAGAACTCGAAGAGGACGAAGACGACCAGCGACACAGTTCGCGCGCCAGTTCCAGCGACTGCGGCGTGTGCTCGTGGGCCGGCATGCCTCGCAGCTTGGCGAACAGGTACAGCACGTGATCGTTGGACAGCTGCCAGGCAATGTCCTCCAACAGCTTGTACAAAGCTGACAGAGCATCGTTGTCTTTGGCGATCATGGCGCTCTTGAGGCAGTTCCACACCAGGTCCATGTGGTACGAGGTCATCATGCGCTCGCTGCACAGGAATTTCACCAAGTCGGCAGCCTTTTTGATCATTTCGGGGTGGGGATGATGGATGGTCAGACAGCCCTCCAACACTTGCTGTTCTGAAAGCCACTCCACCAGAATTTTGGGAGTCAGCCAGCCCTGACAGCGATAATTGCCCTTCGAAATGGCATTGGTGAGGTCTTGGATGTATTGCAGGCCGTTCAGACGACGTTCCACCATCGGGCAGCGGAAACGCTTGATGGACACATCTAGCATAAACTTTTCGGTCTGGCTCATGGCGACCGGCGTGCCGTGACCGCGCGTCAGCAGCCCCTCCATCACCTTCGCAACGGCCTCCAGGTCGTCCCTGGCCAGCATACGGAGGTGGTGGTCGTTGTAGGAGCGGAAGAGCTCCGACACCGCTTGATGCAGGCTCAGAATGAACGGCTTCAAAAACGGCCTCGTGAACGAGTTGTGGCACTTGTGGATGGCCTCGGTAATTTTGCGAACCAACGGGGCAGAAGCAGGGTCGGTGTGAGAAGGGGACAGACGAGCAAGAAGACTGTCAAAACCACCGATTTGCGCGAAATACTGCATCAGCTGCACCGAAGTGTAGGAGTTGAAAGTCCGACCCCTAAACACCACGGCCTGATCTTCCGGATCTTCCGAGTCGTCGAAGCTCTTGCTGGAGGCCGACGACGCCGCGCTGACGCCGCCGGCCTCGCGACCGCCCTTGGCAATGCTCAGGTGCGCCGCCAGACGATCGGAAGAACGGGGCAGCCACTCATCGTACTGATTGCCCCATCCGTCGTAGGTAATCTTGACCATTTCCCGATCGACTTCGACAATGTGGCAGGTGTACCACTTCTTGACCGTGTCACAGCCATCGCACTCGCCGCCAACCTCCAGTTGGATTCTCCAAGGGTCGGTGGTGGCCAGTGATTTGGAACGCAGCGGAGCCAGCCGCGACGAATCCAGGGGCAGCCACTCGCCCACATGATCCGAGGTGTATTTGTTGCCGCCATCGTAGCTGAGTCGGATTTGCTGGTTGTCCATGTCGATGACTTGCGCGGGCTTCCACAGGCCCTTTTCGAAGAGGTCGAGCCACTGGCCGATTTCAATCTGCGAACGGAAGGGCGTCTCATCTGCCACTTCAACCCCATCACTGCCGTCGCTGGTGTCGGTGGTGGTGGTGGTAGCGACGGGAATATCACTGCCGAACTGCTGGTGAAAGACCTTGGTCTCGTCCCATAATACCACCAACGTCTCGGCAGCAGACAGAGACAGCTCCGTCGCACCCAAAGCCCGTTGAATGTTGTGTTCCAGCGAGGCACACACAGCCAAAACAGCCGCCATCACCACATCTGATGACGGGTAGGTTCTAGACAGTATGGCTGATGCAATTTTGGGGGAGGCCTGAAACAAGGCGTGTTGGTAGGCCTTTTCGTCTGCCTCGTCCTTTTGTTCGCCTTCCGAGACCGGACGAAGTTGCAAAGCGAAAGCAGCGGAATAGAGCGCGTGACAGTGAGACAGCAACGGCAGCACGCGGAGGCTCTCATCTGACAGTTGTTTGGTCAGCGCCGTCAAAGCATTGCGGAACGAGACGAGGTTGTGGAAGGCCCAAGTGGCGGCGTCGGGCTGAGTCTTCTTGTCTTCGACGGCGGTGGGGAGGGTGGGGAAGGGGAAGGAGAGGGGAGCAGCAGGAGCAGAGAGAGCAGAGGCTGACTCAGAAGAGGAGGGAGAAGCAGAGGAAGAGGAATCGGTCAGCTTCACAGTTTCAGTCTCAGTGGAAGCGACTCCATGCTGGGGTTGCTGTTCAGGGGCTTGGCTTGACTCAAGGTCGGTGGGATGGTTTTCGTGGTCAGCCACAAGATTGGACGCAAGATCGAGGTCGCTCATGACAAAAGGTCTCGAGCAGTGCAAGAAAAACGATGGCTCACCCTGCCGTTCAAACAAGAGCTTACAATGGCAGTAACGATGCAATGAGCTGCTGGGAAACCTTTCTTCTTGCGAAAAGACTGAGGTTGCGTTTAGAAAGGTGGCGTCAAGACCCGAGGGAGCAGTGGAGCTATTTTGACGGCACTTCAGTCGCATGACTGAAAAGATTCG
>Ga0256875_1000576_pt1 | contig 12294 bp, 9 predicted proteins | sample MC6MC0418MT_FD_186354 | JGI IMG/M metagenome (GOLD analysis project Ga0256875, IMG submission 186354) | Metatranscriptome of enriched soil aggregate microbial communities from Iowa State University, Ames, United States - MC6-MC0418-MT... | ecosystem: Environmental > Terrestrial > Soil >... | reverse complement strand
GCAGAGCACGCGCCGCTCGGACAGCTCCTATCTGCGCATGCTGACGCTGTTCGCACCGATCCGCGTGCACCCGCAGGAGGACGGCACGATCACCGTCGATGGCCAGAAGGGCCTCAACGGACAGCTGCTGCGCTGGCGCGAAGTGTCCCCCTGGCTGTGGCAGCAGGAAAACGGCCGCGGCCTGTTGGAAGTGAAGGTCAAGGATGGGCGGCCGGTGTACTTCTCCGGCGGGCCGTTCGCCTCGGTGTTCGGCTTCGAGCCGATTCCGGGCTGGCGCTCGCCGGCGTGGCTGCGCCCTGCCCTGTTCGTCGCGCTGGGGCTGCTGACGCTGTCGGCCGTCCTGCGCATCGGCGGCGTGTTCGTGCGCCGTTACTACGGCGCCACCGCACCGCTCGAGGCCCGTGGCCTGCGCTGGCTGCAGACGCTGTCGGTCACCACGCAGCTGGGCACGGTGGTTGCCTGGGCGCTGTATGTGAAGTCGATCGCTGGCCCGGGCGCCATTTCCTCGTACACCAACGGGCCGTTGATCCTGGTGCAGGCGTTGTCCTGGCTCAGCGTTGTCGCTGCCATCGCACTGGTCTGGGTGGCCGTCCGCGCGCCGGCCAGCTGGCCGCGCGTGCGTCGTTACGGCGCCTGGGTGGTCGCGTTGGCAGGCCTGGTGGTGGCGTTCGTCGCCATTACCCAGCGCCTGATCAGCACCGGCCTGCAGCTCTGACCCCCGGACGCCCCGCCCGATGACCCTCGACGCACCGCACAAGGCCTGGTTCGGGCAACCGCCAGGCCTGACCATCCTGTTCCTCACCGAGATGTGGGAGAAATTCTCCTACTACGGCATGCGGGCGCTGCTGGTCTATTACATGACCAAGCCGCTGCTGTTCTCGCAGGAACAGGCCTCGATGGTCTATGGCCTGTACACCGCGCTGGCCTACCTCAGCCCGGTGTTCGGCGGCATGCTCGCCGACCGCTGGCTGGGCAAGCGCCGTGCGGTGATCCTGGGCGGGGCGATCATGGCGTTCGGCCATTTCCTGATGGCCTTCGATGCGCTGTTGTATCCGGCCCTGTTGGCGATCGTGCTCGGCAACGGGTTGTTCCTGCCGACCCTGCCCGGCCAGGTCGGCGATCTCTACCAGCGCGATGATTCGCGCCGTGGCTCGGCGTTCAATGTGTACTACGTGGGCATCAACCTCGGTGCGTTTCTCGCCCCGTTGATCTGCGGCACGCTGGGTGAGGTGTATGGCTGGCACGTCGGTTTCTCTGCCGCCGGCATCGGCATGCTGCTCGGCCTGGTGATCTACATCACCGGCCGCCGCCACCTGCCACCGGATCCGCCGCGCAGCGAACGCGCCACACTGCCGTTCTCGGCCCTGTGGCAGCCGGCCTATCGCCCGCTGCTGCAACTGATGACGATGATCGCCGGCTTGATCGTGATCTTCCGCCTGGCCTACGAGCAGATCGGCAACACCATCGCGATCTGGCTCGACACCGGCGTGGACCGCGTGCTCACTGCGGACTTCACCCTGCCGATGACCTGGTTCTTCTCGCTCAATCCGCTGCTGGTGTTCCTGATCACGCCATTGCTGGTGCGTCGCTGGACACGGCAGGCACGCGACGGCCGCGAGCCGGCTGCACTGACCAAGATGGCGATCGGTGCCGCGGTGGTCGGGCTGTCGTTCGCCCTGGTCGCGGTGCTCGGCGGTGACCCGTCGGCCAAGGTCGGCTGGCTGTGGGCCGCGCTGTTCTTCGTGATCTTCACCTTCGGCGAGCTCTTCATCCTGCCGGTGGGACTGGGCCTGTTCGCCCGCCTGGCGCCGGTGGGCTTCGGTGCCACGATCATCGCGTTCTGGTTTCTGGCCTCGTTCGGCGGCAACCTGCTGGCCGGCGCGGTCGGCACGCTGTGGTCAACGCTGTCCAGCGCGGTGTTCTTCTCGTTGATGGCCGGCACCTGCATGCTTGTTGCGATGCTGCTGCTGCGCCTGGAGCGACGTGCCCGACCGTTGCTCGCCGCCAATGCTGCACCTGCACAGCACGAGGCCACCCCGGCCGACGGCGCCGTGCGCGCGGGTTGACGTCACCACGCTGGCCCGCAGGCCGGCCGCCGCGGTGATGGCGGCCGATAGCGGCCCGTTCTCCGGCGTACGCGCCACGGACCGCGCGACCGGGGCGAACACGGCCTCCGGACACGCTCGGAATGCTGCGACGCAATAGTCCTTGATAGGACGATGTTTTCTGATTGCGCTTGACATATACCTGATCAGACTAAATATTCCTTACATAGGATTTGTAGGGATGTCGAAATGCCCGATCAGTTTCCGTACGACCCCGGCCGCCGGTTTTGCCGCGCGGCTGCACTGACCGCCAGCCTCCGCGCCGCTCGCGCCGCTGGCCAGCAACACGGCTTGGCCCCTGCCAACGCCCGTCGTCTGCCACTTCATTCCCCCACGCCCCCTCCCCCTGACCGACGTGCCAACCCGGCGCGGCTTCGACAGCGCGCGCGTCCTCTCCCCTCCACGGTGGTTCCCGCCGTGCACGGCCGTCGTTCTTCCTGCCTGACCCCGTTCCTGATTCCTGAGAGCCCGCCACATGCGCAAGCCGATGAAACGCTCGATCCTCGCCTCCACCGTCACCCTGTGCTGCATGGGCCTTGCCACCACGGCGATGGCCCAGGATGCGGACGCCGATGGTAGCCGCAGCACGCCCGATGTCGTCGAACTCGATCGCGTGGTGGCCACCGCGCAGAAGCGCAGCGAGAACGTCATGGAAGTGGCCGCCGGCGTCAGCGTGATCAGCGAAGAGCGCCTCGAAGCGTTTGGTGCGACCCGCTTGAACGACTTCGCCGCCTACGTGCCCGGCTTCCAGGTGGACAGTGGCGGCGCGCCGGGCCAGACCACCATGGCATTGCGCGGTGTGGCACCGCTTGGCGGCGGTTCGATCATCGGTACCTATATCGATGACACCCCGATCGGCCCGAGCAGCAACAAGCAGCGCGCGACCACCTACGCGCTGGATCTGCTGCCCTATGACATCCAGAGCGTGGAAGTGCTGCGCGGCCCGCAGGGCACCCTGTATGGGGCCAGCTCGATGGGCGGCCTGTTCAAGTACATCACCAAGGCGGCCGATCCGGATGGCTTCGAGTTCCGCGCCGGCATGGACGTCAATGCCACCAAGGAAGCCGGCGATGTCGGCACCGGCGTACGCACCTCGTTCAACGTGCCGCTGATCGAAGGCAAGCTGGGCCTGCGTGCCAGCCTGTCGCGCCAGGGCACACCCGGCTATGTGGATCAGCCCGACCTCACCGGCGAGGACGCCAAGGACAGCAACGGCTATTACCAGCTGGCCTCCCGCCTGGCGCTGACCTGGCGCATCAGCGACACCGCCAACCTGCGCGTGCAGGCGTTGTCGCAGATCGTGGATGCCGACAATTCCAGCGCGGTGGGCCTGAACTATCCCACGCTGGAACCGATCCGCGGCCCGCTCGAAGGCATCCTGCAGCGCGCCACGCCGTACCGGATGGAAACCGACTACTACTCGGCGATCCTGGACTGGGACCTGGGCAACGTCGATTTCGTCTCCGCCACCAGCTTCTCTGAAACGCGCATGGACGAAGTGCAGGATTCCACGCTGGTCTATGGCGTGGCATGGCCGCTGCTGACGCCGTACCCGGCCGGCCAGGCGCAGTTCGATGTGTTCCTCGGCACCCGCAAATGGACCCAGGAATTCCGCCTCAGCTCCAAGGAGAACGAACGTTTTGAATGGTTGCTGGGCACCTTCTTCACCGGCGAGAAGAACACCAACCGCCAGCAGGTCAGTGCCTACGATGCCAACGGCATCCCGCTGCCGTTCAATCCCGGCACCGCCAGCCTGCCGGGCACCTATGACGAGCAGGCGATCTTCGCCGACGTCACGTACAAGTTCAGCCCGCGCTTCGATGTCTCCGCCGGTGTGCGGCACGCACGCAACCAGCAGGATTTCGAGCAGCACAGCATCGGCCTGCTGTACGGCCCGCGGCCGATCGATCTGGCCGACTCCGCCGATGACAGCGTGACCACGTGGAAGCTGGCCTCGCGCTGGCACCTCAACGACAGCGCGATGATCTATGCGCGCTACGCCACCGGCTACCGCCCGGGGGGACCGAACGTATCGACCTCCGGCGTGGTGCCGATGACCAAGGCCGACACCCTGGACAACTTCGAGCTCGGCTTCAAATCGCACTTCTGGGACCGCCGCGCGATGATCGATCTGGCGTTGTTCCGGATCGACTGGGACGACATCCAGGTGCGCGTCTCCGAGAACGGCCTGAGCTGGATGGGCAACGCCGGCAGCGCGCGCAGCCAGGGTGCGGAACTGAGCCTCATGGTGCGCCCGGCCGAGCGCCTCACGCTTGGCCTCAATGCCGCCTACATCGATTCGAAGATCGGTGACGTACCGGCCTCCAGCGGCCTGGTCTCGGGCAGCCGGATGCCGATGACGCCGCGGCTGAGCTGGTCGAGCACCATCGATTACGACTTCGATGTGAGTGACCAGTGGCAGGGCCGGGTCGGTGCCGGCTATCGCGTCACCGGCGAGCGCGTGGCCGGGGCGTACGACATCGACAGCTACAACGCGCTGGACCTGCATGCCGAACTGACCAACATGACGTGGACGGTCCGCCTGTACGCCCGCAATGCCACCGATGAGCGTGCCTACGTGTCCACCGGCTCGGTGCGGGACGCGCTCAACCGCTACGTCGCGGTGACCGGGGTGCCGTTGCAGCCCCGCACGATCGGCATGTCGATCGACTATCGCTACTGAGTGCCCCAGCGCCGTGCCCGGTGGCGCGCATGCCGTCGCCCGGCACACCGTCGGAAGAGACTAAAGGATTATCCTGATTGGGTTGCATATTCTCTGATTAGGACATATACATACCCAACCAGGTCTAACAACAGCGAGCCCATCGTCGTGAATGCCTCCCCTCTCTTCTCTCCCCCGACTACTGGATCCCCCATGAGCGCAACGCCCACCGCTGCCGTACAGGCCCTCACCGCCCTCCCCCAGCCGTACCTGCTGTTCCTGGGTGATACCACCGAAGCGGGCTTCGCCAAGACCGCGATCGGCCTGCATGACTGGGCGCCGGAAGTGTGCGTGGCCGAATGGAGCCTGCCGGGCTGCCCGATCAGCACCGGCCTGCCGAGCATGACGCCGACACAGGCGCGCGCCGCCGGTGCACGTGCGATGGTGATCGGCGTGGCCAACGGCGGTGGCGTGATTCCGCCGCAGTGGCTGCCTGCCCTGGTCGACGCACTGGAGAACGGGCTGGACCTGGTCAGCGGCATGCACCAGAAGCTGGGTGACATTCCGGAACTGGCGGCCGCGGCCGAACGCCACGGGCGCGAACTGATCAACGTGCGCGTGCCGCCCCGCGGCATTCCGGTCGGCAACGGCCGCAAGCGCACCGGCAAGCGCGTGCTGACCGTCGGCACCGACTGCGCGCTGGGTAAGAAGTACACCGCACTGGCACTGGCGCGCGGCCTGCGCGGGCTCGGCGTGGATGCCGACTTCCGTGCCAGCGGCCAGACCGGCATCCTGATCGCCGGCAGCGGCATTCCGATGGACGCGGTGGTCGCCGATTTCTCCGCCGGCGCCGCCGAACTGCTCAGCCCGAATGCGGCCGACGATCACTGGGATGTCATCGAAGGCCAAGGCTCGCTGTTCCACCCCGCCTACGCCGGTGTCAGCCTCGGGCTGCTGCACGGCAGCCAGCCGGATGTGTTCGTGGTCTGCCACCAGCCGGGGCGCAAGCATGTGCTCGGCTATCCGGACTACCCGCTGCCCTCCATCGAGGAAGTGATCGCGTTGACCGTGCAGCTGGGGCGCCGGACCAATCCTGATATCCGCTGCGTCGGCGTCAGTCTCAACACCCATGGCATGACCGACGCCGCGGCAGCCGCCGCCTGTGCCGAAGTCAGCGCGCGTCTTGGTCTGCCGGTGGCCGACCCGATGCGGCAAGATGGGGAATTCAACCGTTTGCTGGAGGCCTGCATCGCATGAAGATGACATCCCGTACGTTGAGCCTGTGCGTGGCGGCGTTGCTGGGCCTGAGCCCGCTCGCCGCGTTCAGCGCCAGCAAGACCAGCCCGGTGGAAACCGAAGTTGCGCGGCTGGCCACCCTGATCGACGGCAAGGTCGGTGTCTCGGCGTGGCGCCTGGATGGCAAGGGCGAGCAGGTCCATCTGAATCCAGATGAAGGGTTCCCGATGGCCAGCACGTTCAAGGTTGCGGTCGCGGCGGTGATCCTGACCAAAGTGGACGCTGGCGAACTGGCGTTGACCACGATGGTGCCGGTGCCGAAATCGTTCTATGTCGATTCAGAAGTGATCGCGGACCGCTTCATCCATGACGGTGTGAGCCTGTCGGTGCACAACCTGCTGGAGGTCATGCTGACCCAGAGCGACAACACCGCCACCGACGTGCTGGTGGCGCAGGCCGGCGGACCGGCCGCGGTCACCGCCTGGCTGCGCGCACAGGGCATCGAAGGCCAGCGCTTGGATCGCAACACCCGGCAGCTGCTGAGCGATATCTTCGGCCTCGGCGATGAGCCGCTGACCAAGGAACGCGTCGCCGAGCTCACCCTCGATCCGGAGGTGGTCAAGCGCACCAAAGCCGGCAACGAAGCCTTCGACAAGGATCCGCGCGACACCTCCACGCCGCGCGCGATGTCGACCCTGTTGACAAAGCTGTTCACCGGCAAGGCGCTGAGCCCTGCCAGCACCGAGGTGCTGGTGCAGATCATGGAACGTTGCCGGACCTGCAGCGCGCGCCTGCGTGGCAGCCTGCCGCCGGGCACCAAGGTGGCCGACAAGAGCGGTACCGTGGCCGGCACCGTCAACGATGTCGGCGTGGTCACCCTGCCCGATGGCAGCCAGTTCGCGATCTCCGTGTTCGTCAAAGCCAGCAATGCCCCACGCAGCGAACGTGAGCGTGTGATCGCCGAGATCGCCCGCACCGTGCGCGACTTCTACCTGCTGCAGCCGACGGCCGCGCGCAAGTGACCGCCGCCGCCAGCCGGTTCCAGCGGTATCTGTTGCCCGGCCTGGCGTTCAAGTCCGCCGTGATCGGCGGCGGATACGCGACCGGCCGTGAGCTGGCGGAGTTTTTCCTGCCATCGGGCCCCTGGGGCGGCCTGGCCGCGATGGTGCTGTCGATGCTGATCTGGAGCGTGATCTGCATCCTGACGTTCCTGTTGGCCCGGGCGATCCGGGCCAACGACTACCGCACCTTCTTCCGGCATCTGCTGGGCCGTGGCTGGTGGACCTTCGAAGTGGCCTACCTGGCGCTGATCGTGGTGGTGCTGGCGGTATTCGGCGCAGCCGCTGGCGAACTGGCCGCGACCATGTTCGGCTGGCCGCGCATCGTCGGCACGCTGGTGCTGGTGGCGATCATCACCGGCGTGGTGCAGGCCGGCACCACCGCCGTCGAACGCATGTTCAAGCTGATGTCGGCCTTCATGTATCTGGTCTACGCCATTGCCGCGTGCCTGATCCTCTATCGCTTCGGCGGCGGCGCGATGGCGCAGCTGTCCAACACCCATGAGCTCGGCCAGGACTGGGTGCTCAACGGCGTCACCTACGCCGGCTACAACATGTTCGCGGCGGTCTCGATCCTGCTGGTGGTGCGCCACCTGCTGTGCCGGCGCGATGCGGTGATCGCCGGCGCCCTGGCCGGCCCGTTGGCGATCCTGCCGGCCATCGTGTTCTACGTCTGCATGATCGCCTTCCTGCCGGACATCGCCGATGCGCCCCTGCCCTCGGACCTGATGCTCGGCCAGCTCGGCTTGCCGTGGTTCCAGTGGTTGTTCCGGCTGATGATCATGGTCGCGCTGGTCGAAACCGGGGTCACGCTGATGGCCTCGGTGGACGGTCGCATCAGCGTCAACTGGAAAGAGCGCACCGGCGCTGCCCCCGGCCGCGGCATGCGCGTGGCGATCATTGCCGCCATCCTGCTGATGGCCGTGTTCCTGGCCGATGGCATCGGACTGGTCGCACTGATCGCCAAGGGCTACCGGCTGCTGGCCTACGCCATCCTGGCTACCTACGTGGTGCCGCTGCTGGCGTACTCGGCGTGGCAGATCTGGACGCGCCGTGGGCAGGCCTTCACCGCGCCCGTCGGTGAGCTGCCCGATCCGCGTCCTGCCCTGGCCGATGCACTCGGCGCTCACCCGCCACAGGCAAAGACCAGGAACTGATGCAGTGCGCGTGCCGGCGCGGACAGGTCTTCGTCCGGGCGCCAGACCAGGCCGACTTCCATCGGCGGCACCGCGTCGGTGAGGGTGCGTACGTCGATCCGGCGCCCCTCCAGCGACCACGGCCGATAGACCATGTCCGACAGGATGCTCACCCCGAAGCCATAGGCGACCATGCCGCGCAGCGCTTCCAGCGACGAGGTGCGGAACACCACGTTGGGTTCGCGCCCGACCGAGCGCCAGTAGCGCATCGCCGACTCCTGCCCTTCGTCGACCATCAGCATGATGTACGGATACGGCTCGACGTCGGCCGGGCTGATCACCGGCAGCTGCAGCAGCGGGTGCGACTCGCCCAGCCACAGCTGGCGGCGCGAGCGGATCAGCACCTGCCGCCGCAGCACATAGGGCTCGGCCATGTTGGAAATGATGCACAGCCCGAAATCGAGGTCGCCGCTGCCGACGCCCTGCTCGATCGCGGCACGGTCCATGTCCACCAGATCCACCTCCACCTGCGGGTAGGAGCGCTTGAAGCGCGCCAGCAGGCTCGGCAGGAAGTAACCAAGCACCGTGTAGGACGCGCCGATCCTCACCCGGCCCGGCAGGGTGTTGGCCAGGAACATCGGCTCGCTGAGCGCGTCCTGCAGCGTATCCAGGATGTGCCGCACATGCTGGTGGAACCGGTGCCCCTCGGCGGTCAGCCCGACCCCGTGCGGCATGCGGTCGAACAGCTTCAGGCCCAGCGAGGCTTCCAGCTGGGCGACCGCCGTGGTGATCACCGACTGGGAGACGTGAAGCTTGCGTGCGGCCTGTGAGAACTGGCCCAATTCGGCGGCTTCGGCAAAGTACCGGAGCTGGCGCAGCGTCATGTTGGCGGGGATTTGCATGCACGGGCTCCCACGGAACGAAGATATCTGAATAAACAATACCTCATACGCAATTAAACAAATTTACGATAAGCCGCTGTGCCTCTAGACTTCACACTGGGTGCAATGCGCCATGGCCCCAGCCGCCTTGCAAGCGCTGGTCCTTACCCGCTTCGCGACGAGATCCTCACCGGATGTCGGCGCGCCAACATCGCCATTACCGTTGCCCCCCGCCTGCGGTATGCCTGTAGCTCCATGACCCAAGCCCAGCGAGGCCCCTGACATGTCATCACCCCAGATCCCCGCCACGAGTGAACCGTTGCGTTTGCACGTGCCCGAGCCCAGCGCCCGTCCCGGCGAGGCCACCGATTTTTCCTATCTGAAGCTGAGCCCCGCCGGCGCGGTCGACAAGCCGCCCGTGGATGTGAGCGCCAGCCAGACCGCGCCGCTGACCGGCCAGCTGATCCGCGTGCTGGACGACAACGGCGACGCCGTGGGCCCGTGGGCCGCCGATATCGACGACGCCGTGCTGCTGCGTGCCATGCACGCCATGCTCAAGACGCGCGCCTATGACGCGCGCATGCTGATCGCCCAGCGCCAGAAGAAGACCTCGTTCTACATCCAGTGCCTGGGTGAGGAAGCCATCGCCGTCGGCCAGACCCTGGCGCTGCGCGATGACGACATGCAGTTCCCGACGTACCGCCAGCAGGGCATCCTGGTCACCAAGGACGTGCCGATGGTGGACATGATGTGCCAGGTGCTGTCCAACGCGGCCGACCCGCTGAAGGGCCGCCAGCTGCCGATCATGTACTCCTACAAGGATTACGGCTTCTTCTCCATCTCCGGCAACCTGACCACCCAGTACATCCAGGCGGTGGGCTGGGCGATGGCCTCGGCGATCAAGGGCGACACCCGCATCGCCACCGCATGGGTGGGTGATGGCGCCACCGCCGAAGGCGACTTCCATGCCGCGCTGACCTTCGCGCACGTGTACCGCGCCCCGGTCGTGCTCAACGTGGTCAACAACCAGTGGGCGATCTCCACCTTCCAGGCCATCGCCGGCGGTGAGAACACCACCTTCGCCGCGCGCGGCGTGGGCTACGGCATTCCGTCGCTGCGCGTGGACGGCAACGATCTGCTGGCCGTATACGCCGCCTCGCGCTGGGCCGCCGAACGCGCCCGCAGCAACCTGGGGCCGACCCTGATCGAGTGGGTCACCTACCGCGCCGGCCCGCATTCCACCTCGGATGATCCCTCCAAGTACCGCCCTGCCGACGATGCGCAGCAGTTCCCGCTCGGCGATCCGATCGACCGCCTGAAGCAGCACCTGATCAAGCGCGGCCTGTGGAGCGAGCAGCAGCACGACGAACTCCGCGCCGAACTGGATGCCGAGATCCTGCGTGCCCTCAAGGAAGCCGAGACCCACGGGTTGCTCGGCAGCGACAACCGTCCCGGCGCGGCCCTCATGTTCGAAGACGTCTACAAGGACATGCCCGAACATCTCCGTCGCCAGCGTCAGCAGTTGGGAGTCTGAACACATGAGCGGGATTGAACAGAACAACACCGGCGGTACGCCGATGACCATGATCCAGGCGCTGCGCTCGGCGATGGACGTGATGCTGGAACGCGACGACAACGTGGTGATCTTCGGCCAGGACGTGGGCTACTTCGGCGGCGTGTTCCGCTGCACCGACGGCCTGCAGACCAAGTACGGCAAGCAGCGCGTGTTCGATGCGCCGATTTCCGAGAACGGCATCGCCGGCGCGGCGATCGGCATGGCCGCCTACGGCCTGCGCCCGGTCGCTGAGATCCAGTTCGCCGATTACATCTACCCGGCTTACGACCAGATCGTGTCCGAAGCGGCGCGCATGCGCTATCGCTCCGGCGGCAGCTTCACCTCCTCGCTGGTGTTCCGCACCCCGTGCGGCGGTGGCATCTACGGCGGCCAGACCCACAGCCAGAGCCCGGAGGCGATCTTCGCCCATGCCACCGGCCTGCGCACCGTCATGCCCTCCAACCCGTACGACGCCAAGGGCCTGCTGATCGCCTCGATCGAGAACGACGATCCGGTGATCTTCCTGGAACCCAAGCGCCTGTACAACGGCCCGTTCGATGGTCACCACGACCGCCCGGTCACCGCGTGGTCCAAGTACCCGGACAACCTGGTGCCGGAGGGCTACTACAACGTGCCGCTGGACAAGGCCGCCATCGCCCGCGAAGGCAAGGCACTGACGATCATCACTTACGGCACCACCGTGTGGGTGGCCAAGGCCGCCGCCGAAGATGCCGGGATCGATGCCGAAGTGATCGACCTGCGCAGCCTGTGGCCGCTGGATCTGGAGGCCATCGTCACTTCGGTCAAGAAGACCGGCCGCTGCATCGTGCTGCACGAAGCCACCCGCACCTGCGGCTTCGGCGCCGAACTGGTCGCGCTGGTGCAGGAGCATTGCTTCTACCACCTGCAGGCCCCGGTGGAACGCGTTACCGGCTGGGACACCCCGTATCCGCACGCGCAGGAATGGGACTACTTCCCGGGTCCATCCCGGGTCATCGATGCAATGCAGCGCGTGCTGGAGGACTGAACCATGGGACATCACGTCATCAAGATGCCGGACATCGGTGAAGGTATCGCCGAAGTCGAACTGATCACCTGGAAGGTCGAGGTCGGTGGCCCGGTCGCCGAAGACCAGGTCGTGGCCGAAGTCATGACCGACAAGGCCATGGTCGAGATCCCCTCCCCGGTCGCCGGTACCGTGGTCTCGCTGGGCGGCAAGCCCGGCCAGATGATGGCCGTCGGCAGCGAGCTGATCCGCCTGGAAGTGGACGGCGCCGGCAATGCCAGCGCCGCCAGTGCGCCGGCTGCCGCCGCGCCGGCCGAACCGGTTGCCGCGCCCAAGGCTGCCGCGCCTGCGCCTGCTCCCGCGGCCAAGGCCGCTCCGGCACCTGCGCCTGTCTCGGCGCCGGTGGCTGCTGCCCCGGCTCCTGCTGCTGCGCCGGCTGCGGCGCCCGCTGCTCGCGCCGTGCCGCGCTTCTGCCCCGGATGCGGCGAGAAGGTGGTCTCGTCCACCGCGCGCTTCTGCGCATCTTGTGGCGAGAAGTTCTAAACGCGAGGAGAGGCGTGCGCTCTGGGCTCCATGCGTCGCGCGTGTGGCTCGTGCGTTGTGGTTGCTCGTTGAGGCTGGTGTTTCGGGCTTAAGTTTTTCATCTTAGTGTTTG
>Ga0256875_1000567_pt1 | contig 12363 bp, 10 predicted proteins | sample MC6MC0418MT_FD_186354 | JGI IMG/M metagenome (GOLD analysis project Ga0256875, IMG submission 186354) | Metatranscriptome of enriched soil aggregate microbial communities from Iowa State University, Ames, United States - MC6-MC0418-MT... | ecosystem: Environmental > Terrestrial > Soil >... | reverse complement strand
TGGAGTGCAGGCCGGCCTTGCGTGCGGCAGCGATTTCCTTGCGTGCCGCCAGCAGATCCTTGTTGAACGCGGCATTGTCATGCAGGCGGGCGACGGCGGCCGCAGCCATGAAACGGCCTTCGAGGATGTCGCTCTGCCAGTGCACGTTGCACACCAGGCGGCTCTCGCCGTAGTTGCGGCCGCGGGCCTGGATGGCATCGGCGCGGTCCGGTGCGATCTCCGACAGGATCAATGCCCATGCCCAGCCGATCGAGGTATGGCCGGACGGGTAGGAGCCGTTGCTGCGCAGCCCCTCCTCATCCTTCGGCGAGCAGGTCGGCTCGCCGTTGACCATGAACGGACGCGGGCGCTGGTATTTGTTCTTGGCGGCCTTGGTGGCAGCACTGGCGTCGATGCGGCTGCGCTCCAGCAGGCGGTACAGGGCCGGGGTCTTCACTGCATCGACGTTGATGTCGGCGGCGCAGGAAAAGTGGTTGGCGCCTTCCGGGAAGCCGAGTTCGGCATCGACACCGGCCTGGGCGAAGCGCGGGCTGCCGCGCAGCGCGCGTGCTTCACGGCTGACCTGCTCGTCCAGCGCAAAGGCCGCCGAGCCGGCGGCCGGTGGTGCCGGCACCAGATCGATGCTGGCCGGCACTGCGGTCTTGTTCAGGTAGCCCACGGCCTTGGTGGTGACGTTGGCTTCGACGGCGGTCGGTTTGCTGGCGGTGGTGGCGGCGCAGCCGGCCAGCGACAACGCGATGGCCAGGCCCAGCAGCGGCCGGGCAGGGGGGAGGATCGACGACATGGGCAGACTCGGGCAGGGAACTCGCCGGCCATGATCGCAGCCTCGATTGCCGGCCGCAGCGTCCATCGGTCATACGGCCAGACCCGGCATGGTCCCGCTGCGTTGGATGAAAACGCTCATCAATTGTCGGCAATCTGCTGAATCCGGGCGCAGCGCACGGACTTTCACGCGCTGCCGCCACGAGCATCAGGTCACAGCCGGGCCGGGGGGATCCGCTGAAAGGGAGAGAAGCGATGCGCAGCACCGCAACAGGAAGTACCGTCCTGGCCCTGGTCCTGGGGCTGGTGACCGCCCCGGCGCAGGCCGCCGACGTCTACGGCGTGGCCTTCGTGCATGGCACCGGCGCGCAGACCAATGCCACGCAGGACTACTGGCAGCCGGCGATCATCGACACCGTCCGCCAGGGCCTGCCGAACAGCAGCAACTACGTGGTCATCAACTGCGACTTCACCCAGTACATGTGGAAGCCGGAAGCGGCCGGTTGCCTGGCCAACCAGCTCACCGGCTTCATCGACAGCCGTGGCATCACCCAGCTGGTGGTGATCACCCATTCCAACGGCGGCAACGTGATGCGCTGGATCCTGTCCAACCCCACCTACGACAGCCGCTACCCGAAGATCATCAACCGGGTGCGCAAGGTCACTGCGCTGGCGCCCTCCTCGGCAGGTACGCCGCTGGCCGACGCCGTGCTCAACGGCAATACCTTCGAAACCTCGCTGGGCTGGCTGCTGGGCTACAAGAGCGATGCCGTGCGCATGCAGCAGGTTGGACACATGGCCACCTACAACGCGCAGAACCTGTACGGCACCGCCGGCCGCCCGGCCCTGCCCAAGCCGTTCCGCGCAGTGGTCGGCAGCGATGTCGAGTCGGCGGTGTGGGACAGCAACAGCTACTGCGGTGGCTATGCCGCCAATGTCGGCCTGGAGTTCACCCAGAACTGGCTGTCGTCGTGCTCGGACGGTTTCCTGGAGTGCAGCAGCCAGAAGGCGGCCGGCACCCTGTGGTTCACCGACAAGGCGCGTACCCAGGGCGCCGAGCCGCTCAGCCACAACCAGAGCCGCCGTGAGTGCTTCGGCCTCGGCGGCATCCTGCGCAACGACCTGACCCAGTGAGGGAGATGACCATGACCATCCATTCCACCCTGCTGGCTGCTGCCGTGCTGGCGGCCCTTTGCACTGCATCGGCGCAGGCCGCGCAGCCGCTGCGCGTTGCCGCTGGCGACCAGATTCCCGCCGGCCTGGTTGCCGCGCCGCTGCCTGCAGATGAAAGCGAGCACGCGCCGCTGGCCTTCGCTTGGGCGCTGGACCCGGCGCAACCCCTGCAGGCTCCCGGTCCCCAGGCCGCCATCAGCCGCAGCTACTGGCAGCAGGTCGACGCTGCCGAACTACAGCGCGGCCTGGAGCTGCCCCTGAGCGCACCGGATGCGGTGATCCAGCTCAGCCCGGCGCCGGGCGCCCGCGCGCTGCCGGCAAGCTCGCTGCAGGTACGTGATCCGGCGGGGCGCAGCAGCGTCGCGCGCAGTGTCGACGCACGCCAGCTGCAGGATGCGGGCATGCCGGTCGGCGATGGCAGCAGCATGCTGCGCACCGGTACCACCAGCGCGGCCGGCGCTTACCGCCTGCAGAGTGCGCAGGCGCAGGGCCGCTATGTGGTGCAGGTGCTGGAGCCCAACAGCCCGCTGCGGTTGGAAGTGCAGGCCAGTCAGACGCAGGTGCTGGCCGGAGGCAACGTGCAGCTGCAGGCGCGTCTGCTGGAAGACGGTGCCAGCGCGGCGGCATTGCGCACACGGCGTGGCAGCCTCGGCGGTGAAGCGCTGCTGGTCGCACCCGATGGCCGCAGCTGGCCGCAGCGGTTGCTGCGCACCACCGATGGCAGCCTGCGTGCACAGGTAAGGATTCCGGCCGAGGCCAGCAACACGCAGGGCCTGTGGGAACTGCAGGTGTTCGCCCAGGCCGACGGCGTGCTGCGCGATGGCAAGGTCGCCTTCGCGGTGGCCAGGCCGACTGCCCGCTTCGTCGGCCAGGCCATGCCCGATTCCTCCAGCCGCCAGGTCAGTCTGCCGTTGCAGGTGGCCGCCGCCGGACGCTACGAGGCGCGCGGCACGCTGTATGCCACCGCAGCCAACGGCCAGTTGCAGCCGGTGGCGCAGGCGCATGCCGCAGCGTGGTTCGATGGCCCGGGCCGCGGCGCGCTGGTGCTGCCCTTCGACCAGGCCGCGTTGCCTGCCGGCTTCGGTGCGCCCTATGAACTGCGCGACTTGCAGCTGCAGGACCAGAGCCGGATGGCACCGATCGAGTCGCGCGCGCTGGCGTTGCGGTTCTGAAGCAGGCGTGGCGGGCCGGACGTCCGGCCCGCCACAGACGCGGTGTCACCCCGCGTACGCGGTCAGCCGTCCTTCCTGTTCCACCACCGTGATCGCGCCGCCGAACACGGCCGACAGCGGTTCGTCGCGCAGCAGCTCGGCGCGCGCTCCATCGGCCACCACGCGGCCGTCGCGCAGCAGCACCACGCGCTCGATCTCGGGAATCACTTCCTCGATGTGGTGGGTGACCAGCACCAGGGTGATGCCCTGCTGCGCAAGCACGCGCATGGTGGCGATCAACTGCTGGCGGGCTACCAGGTCCAGCCCGGTGGAGGGTTCATCCAGCAGAAGCGCCTGCGGCCGGTTGACCAGCGCGCGGGCGATCAGCACCCGGCGGGTCTCGCCGGCCGACAGTTCGGCGTAGGCACGCTCACGCAGGCCCGACGCACCGGTCATCGCCAGCGTCTCGCCCACCCGCGAGCGCATATCGGCGGTGACCTCGCGGAAGGCCGGTACCATGTAGCTGGCGAAGAACCCCGACAGTACCGCCTGCTCCACCGTCAGACCCGGCATGTCGGCCAGGTTGCTGCTGAGGTCCCCGGTGACGATGCCCAGCTGCGAACGCAGCCGGTCGACCTGCCAGCGGTTCTGCCCCAGCACCTTCACCCCCACCGTGCCGTCGGCCTGCGCCAGCGGGTACAGCTCGCGGGTGATCAGCTTGATGAAGGTGGACTTGCCACAGCCATTGGGGCCGAGCAGGGCGGTGTGCTGGCCCTGCGCGATGCGCAGGCTCAGCCCGTGCAGGACCTTCACCTGGCCGCGCATCACGCTGGCGCGGTCCAGTTCGATCAAGGGCGGCAGGTCCCCGGCGGGTGGGGCAGGGTCTACGGCGCGGATGCGCGGATCAAGGCTCGACAACACGGGTCCCCAACTGTGAACGAAGCCACGGAATGGCGCTGCCAATCCAGCGGTGCAAGGTGCAGTTTGCAACGCAAGCGCCCATGATGTCTTCCATACCTGTGTCGCTCTGGAGAGCCGCCATGCCTGATGCCCTGATGTCCCTGCTGACCGGTGGCGTGCTGGGCCTGGGCTGGTGGCAGCTGGCCCTGGTGCTGCTGGTCTTCACCCAGCTCACGATCTTCTCGGTCACGCTTTACCTGCACCGCAGCCAGGCGCACCGGGGCGTGGACTTCCACCCGGTGGTCGCGCACTTCTTCCGCTTCTGGACCTGGCTGACCACCTCGATGATCACCAAGGAGTGGGTGGCGATCCATCGCAAGCACCACGCCAAGGTGGAAACCGAGGACGACCCGCACAGCCCGGTTACCCGTGGCATCGGCCAGGTGTTCTGGCGCGGCGTGGAGCTGTACCGCGAAGCACGCGGCCTGCGCGGGGACATCGAACAGTACGGTCGCGGCACTCCGGACGACGCGATCGAGCGCCGCCTGTATACCCCCTATGCAACCTTCGGCCCGGTGCTGCTGTTTGCGATCAACACGGTGCTGTTCGGCCTGCCGGGCGTCGCCCTGTGGGCGATCCAGATGGCGTGGATCCCGTTCTGGGCCGCCGGCGTGGTCAATGGTCTGGGCCACTGGTGGGGCTATCGCAACTACGAGTCGGCCGACACCTCCACCAACCTGACGCCGTGGGCGTTCTGGATTGGTGGCGAGGAACTGCACAACAACCACCATGCGTTCCCCAGTTCGGCGCGCTTTGCGATGCGGCGCTGGGAATTCGACATCGGCTGGAGTGCGATCCGCCTGCTGCAGGCATTGCGCCTGGCCAAGGTCTTGCGTGTCGCGCCGGCCATGGACGTGCGCCCGAACATCGCCGTGCCCGACGCCGATACCCTGAAGGCACTGCTGTCGCATCGCTTCCAGGCGATGACCGACTACCAGCGCAACGTGTTCATGCCGGCATTGCGCGAGGAAGCACGACACGCGGGTGCCAAGCTGCGCCGGTTGCTGCCGCGCCGGCTGCGTCGCGGCCTGGTCAACGACGGCCGCTGGTTGAAGCCGGACAGCCGCGCGCAACTCAGCGAATGGGTCGCCCAGCGCCCGCGCATCCGCACCCTGGTGGAATATCGCGCGCGCCTGGCAACGCTGCTGGAAGCACGCGGCCACGATGCCGCCGAGCGCCTGCGTCAACTGCAGGCCTGGTGCCGCGAGGCCGAGGAAAGCGGCATTGCCGCGCTGCAGGCCTATGCCGCGCGACTGAAGGGCTACACCCTGGTGGGCGGATGAGGGCTGCGCTGACGGCATTGCTGCTGGCCGCCGTGTGCGCACCTGCCGTGCAGGCCCAGGTCAGCGACACTGCCAGTTACCTGCAGCGCATGGACAGCGATGGCGACGGTAAGGTCAGTGAAGCCGAGTACCTGCAGTGGATGCTGTATGCCTTCGATCGCATGGACCGCAACGGCGATCGCGTGCTGACCGCCGACGAGCTGCCCGGTGGCAAGGGCAGGGCCATCACCCGCGAACAGCAGCGGCAGGTGATCGTGCAGCGCTTCCACAAGCAGGACGCCAACGGTGACGGATTCCTGGATGCACGGGAACTGGCTGCACCGCCGCGCTGAGCGGCGATCATGACGGTCGTACCGCTGCAAGGAAAGGTCCGCCATGGATGACCGCATCGACGATGAACTGATGGAGGAGTGGGCGGCATTCTGCGCCGGACGCAGCGAGCAGGAGGACTGGTATTTCTCCGGCCTGCTGCAGGGTGTGACCGGGCCGGAGATGCTGGCCGCGGTGTTCGCAACGTTCCCGAATGCCGATGAACTGCGTGCGCGCGCACTGGACGTGCTCGGTGCCGGTCACTGGGGCGACCACCTGTACCTGCAGCCGGCCCACGTGGGCGATACGCAGGCGTTGGCCCGCGCCGCGCGCGCCTGGCTGGATGAGCTGGCCAGGGTGGCGGGTGCTGCCGGCGAGCCCGCGCTGCAGGCGACGTTGCGCGATGTGCCGGTGGTCGAAGCCCCCGCCGACCGTCTGCAGTCGGCCTGGAGCGGGTCGGGGCCAGCGGCCTACCTGCACGATGTCATCTGCGATGAGGTGCGCCAGGCGCGTACGCTCGACGGCCCGCAGATGAACGCACTGGACGAGGCGCTGTACCACCTTGCCTCCGATCTCTACCTGGGCTGGTACATCGCCCAGCCGCTGGCCCCGGCCTCGGTCGACTTCGGGCCCTATCTGGCGTTCTGGCGGCTGGGTGGGCGTGGTGCATTGGTGGAAGGTGCCTTCCTGGTCGAAGCACCCGCCGCGGACGTGTAGGGCGCCTCAGCCGCTGCCCAGCGCATCGCCCGGTAGCGCCGGGCCATGCCCGGCGGCGTCGCGTGGTGGGGCGTAGAATCGTCCCATGCCCGAACTGCCCGAAGTAGAAACCACCCGCCGTGGTCTGGCGCCCCACCTGCGGGGTCGCCGCGTGCACGGGGTGATCCTGCGCCGTGCCGACCTGCGTTGGCCGATTCCACCGGAAGTGGCCGAGCTGCTGCCCGGCCAGCGCATCGAAGAGGTGCGTCGCCGCGCCAAGTACCTGCTGCTGGATACCGCCATCGGCAGCGCCGTGCTGCACCTGGGCATGTCCGGCAGCCTGCGCGTGCTGCCCGGCGACACCCCGTTGCGCGCGCATGACCATGTGGACATCAGCCTGGACAACGGCCGCCTGCTGCGCTTCAACGACCCGCGCCGCTTCGGCAGCCTGCTCTGGCAGCCGGCCGGCGAGATCCACCCGCTGCTGCGGGGACTGGGCCCGGAGCCGCTGGACGACGCCTTCGACGGCGACTACCTGTTTGCCCGCAGCCGCGGCCGCAGCGCGCCGGTGAAGACCTTCCTAATGGACCAGGCGGTGGTGGTCGGGGTGGGCAACATCTACGCCGCCGAGAGCCTGTACAAGGCGGGGATCAGCCCGCTGCGCGAGGCCGGCAAGGTCACCCGCGAGCGCTATCGGCGGCTGGCCACGGCAGTGAAGGAAACGCTGGACTACGCCATCACCCGCGGTGGCACCACCCTGCGCGATTTCATCAGCCCCGACGGCGCGCCGGGCTACTTCGAGCAGGAGCTGCTGGTCTATGGCCGCGATGGCCTGCCGTGCCCCGGCTGCGGCCGCCCGCTCAAGCACGCCATGATCGGCCAGCGGGCAAGCGTGTGGTGCAGTCGCTGCCAGCGCTGAACGTCTTCATGCGCTGCACACGTGCAGCGCTATAGTCCAGCCGACATCCGCTGCGGGGGAGCGTTGGCGATGGACGAAGGCCCGGATATCACCGTATGGCTGGATGCTGCGCGCGGTGGCGACCGCGCCGCGCTCGACCGTGTGCTGACCACCCTGTACCAGGAACTGCACAGCATGGCCCGGCGGCAGCTGGCCGGGCAGCAGGGACGCACCCTGGATGCGACCTCGCTGGTCCACGAGTCCTACCTGAAACTGCTGGGCAGCCGCGGTGCGGCGCGCTTCGAGGACCGTGCGCACTTCTTCGCCTATGCGGCGTCGGCGATGCGCAGCGTGGTCGTCGATTACGCGCGCAACCGGCTGGCGCGCAAACGCGGGGGCGACCTCAAGCGGGTGGCCGAGATTCCCGAGAACAGCAGCAGCGGCGTACGCCTGGACGAGGATCTGCTGGCCCTCGATGTTGCATTGGAACGCCTGCAGGCCGTCGATGCGCACCTGGCCAAGGTGGTGGAGCTGCGCTACTTCGCCGGCTTGTCCGAACTGGAGATCGCCGAACTGAGCCAGCGCTCGGAGCGCAGCATCCGCCGCGACTGGCAGAAAGCGCGGCTGTTCCTGCTGGCCGCGATGCGCAGCGACTGACCCCGGGCCGAACCCCACGATGGACGCCGCCCGCTGGCAGCAATTGTCGTCCTGGCTGGACCAGCTGCTGGAGCTGGCACCCGCCGCCCGCCAGCTGCGCCTGCAGCGCTTGAGTGCGCAGGACCCGACGCTGGGCCGCGAACTGGAACGCCTGCTGCAGCAGGAAGCTGACAGCCACGAGTTCATGGCCCAGCCCTTGTGGACCGCTACGCCGCCGGGCCGCGCCGGAAGCGAGGTCGGGCCGTATCGGCTGCTGCATCCGCTCGGCGAAGGCGGCATGGGCGAGGTCTGGCTGGCCGAGCGCTGCGATGGCCTGTACCAGCGCCAGGTCGCGCTGAAGCTGCTGCGCAGTGGCGTGGCCGATCCCGGCCTGCGCCAGCGCTTCGGCCGCGAGCGGCAGATCCTGGCCCGCCTGCAGCACCCGCACTTGGCACAGCTGCTGGACGCCGGGGTGGACCAGCACGGGCAGCCCTACCTGGCGCTGGACTACGTGGAAGGCGAGCCGATCAGCGACTACTGCCGGCGCCTGCACCCGCCGCTGGAAACGCGTCTGCAGCTGATGCTGCAGGTCTGCGCGGTGGTCAGCCATGCGCATGCGAACCTGGTGGTGCACCGCGACCTGAAGCCCTCCAACATCCTGGTACGCGCCGACGGCACGGTGAAACTGCTCGACTTCGGCATCGCCAAGCTGCTCGACCACGATGACCCGAACGCGGCCCATCCGGCTACCGAAATCCGCGCGTTCACCCTGCACTACGCCGCGCCGGAGCAGGTGCGTGGCGAGGCGGTGACGACCCTGACCGATGTCTATTCGCTGGGCGTGGTGCTGTTCGAGGTGGTCACCGGGCACAAGCCCTATCGCCTGCGCCGGCACAGCGATGCGGAATGGGAGCGCTCGATCCTGGATGTGCAGGCACCGCGTGCCTCGGCGCTGCTGCAACGGCTGGCCGCCGAGCCGGGGGCACCGAGACGGGCGCTGCTGCGGCAGGCCAAGCGACTGCGTGGCGATCTGGACGTGCTGCTGGAAAAGGCCCTGCAGAAAGACCCGCAGCAGCGCTACAGCTCGGCCGAAGCACTGGCCGGCGACCTGCGCCGCTACCTGCAGGGGCAGCCGATCCAGGCGCGTCCGCCGGGCGTGGGTTACCGGGTGCGAAAGTACGTGGGCCGCCATCGGTGGGGCGTGGCGCTGGCCGGGCTGGCCGCGCTGGCCCTGCTGGGGACCACGTCCTTCGCCCTGTGGCAGTTGCGCCAGGCGCGGGCGGAAATGGCGCGTGCGCAGGCCATGCAGGATTTCACCGTTGGCCTGTTCGACAAGGCGGCCAGCCAGCGCCACGGCCATTTCGACGTGCCGCAGCTGCTGGCCACCGGCCAGCAACGGGGCGAAGCCGAACTGGCTGACCAGCCGCTGGCGCTGGCCGAGCTGCAAGGGGTGATCGGCCGCCTGCGCATCGGCCTGGGCGACTACCAGCTGGCGCTGCAGACCCTGGACCAGCAGCGCCAGCTGCTGCAGGAGGTGGGCGAGGTGCCGCCGGCGCTGCAGATCGAGGCGGTGACCCAGCGGGGGCGCGCACTGCGCATGCTCGGTCGCGGACGCGAGTGCCTGGCGCACCTGCAGCCACTGCAACCGCTTGCGGCCAGCCAGGCGGCGGCATTGCCGGCGGCGGTGGCCGAGTTCCACAGCCAGCTCGGGCGGTGCCAGGCCCAGCTGGGTGACGCCGATGCGGCGCGGCGTTCGTTCCAGCAGGCGCTGGCGCTGCGCCACCAGGGGATGGTCGAGCGCTTCGGGCGTGCTGAATCACTGGCCGATCTGGCCGCCCTGGACGCCACCGCCGGACGCCTGCCGGCCGCGCTGGCGGGGTACCGGCAGGCACTGGCCCTGCTCGGCCAACGCGCCGACGCCAGCAGCCCGCAGGTGATCAGCCTGCATCGCCAGCTGGGCGATGTGCTGGCCCGGCAGGGCGACACGCAGGCGGCAGCGGCCGAGCTGGAGCTGGCCTGGCAGGCGGCACAGGAGGCATGGGGACCGCGCCACCCGGAGGCACTGGTGGTCCGCCGCGCACGCGCGCTGCTGGCCCTGCAGCGCGGCCAGCACGCGCTGGCCGGCCAGGAACTGCGGCAGGTGCAGGCACAGCTGCTCGGCGCCCTGGGCCCGGACCATCGCGAGATCGGCTACGGCGAGTTCGCGCTGGGGAAGTGGGCCAGCGCCAGCGGCGACCCCTCGGCAGCAGCAGCGCACTATGCCCGCGCGGTGGCGATCTGGCGGCAACCGGATCACGTCGCCCTGCTGCCGCAGGCGCTGCTGGCACAGGGGCAGGTCCTGCAGCAGGCCGGTCAGATCGCGCAGGCCCGCACCGTGCTGGCCGAGGCACGACAGCTGCTGCTGGCCCAGCGCGGTCCGCAGGCACCGGCCCTGCACGAGCTTGATGCCCGCCTTGCGGCATTGGCGCAGGCTGAACAGGGTATCGAGTCCACCGCTGCCCGTTAACGTTTGTCTGCCTATGATGGCCGACCTTTCCTTTGCTCCCGCGCCTGCATGCAACGACGCGACTTCATCCGCAATGCCTCCCTGGCCCTGGCCGCCTTCGGCCTGCCGTCACTGCCGGCCTGCGCGGCCAGCAAGAGTGGCCAGCTTGGGCTGCGCCGGCTTGGCCAGCCGCAGCCGTTCGATTTCGCCACCCTGAAGGGCCAGGCGCGCGCGCTGGCACAGGCGCCCTACCAGAGCCACAAGCGGGTGCTGCCGGGCAAGCTGGAGGCGCTGGACTGGGATCAGTACCAGTCGATCGGCTATCGCCAGGACCACGCCCTGTGGGCCGACCAGCCGGGTAAGTTCCAGGCCAAGTTCTTCCACTTGGGTCTGTACTTCCATTCGCCCGTGCGCATGTACGACGTGGTCGACGGCAAGGCGCAGGAACTGGCCTATGACGGCGCCGCGTTCAACTACGGCAAGAGCGGGTTGAAGAATGGCGAGCTGCCGGCCGACCTCGGCTTTGCCGGTTTCCGGCTGAACACGCGCAAGGACACCGACCGCGATTTCGCCGCGTTCCTGGGTGCCAGCTACTTCCGCGCAGTGGGCAAGGAAGGCCAGTACGGCCAGTCCGCGCGTGGCCTGGCCATCGACACCGGCATGGGCAAGCCGGAGGAATTCCCCGACTTCATCGCCTATTACCTGGAACAGCCTGCGGCCGACTCGGACACCATCATCGTCTATGCGCTGCTGGATTCGCCCAGCGTGGCCGGTGCCTACCGCTTCGCCGTCACCAACGGCGACGTGCTGCTGATGGACATCGACAGCGCGTTGTACCCGCGCAAGACCATCGAGCGGCTGGGCATCGCTCCCTGCACCAGCATGTACCAAGTGGGCGAGAACGACCGCCGCATGGGTTGGGACTGGCGCCCGGAAATCCACGATACCGACGGGCTGTCGCTGTGGACCGGCGCTGGTGAATGGATCTGGCGGCCGCTGGTGAACCCGCGCAACCTGCGCTTCAACATGTTCGTCGACCGTAATCCGCGTGGCTTTGGCCTGCTGCAGCGTGACCGCAACTTCGACCATTACCAGGACGACGGCGTGTTCTACGAGAAGCGTCCGTGCCTGTGGGTGGAGCCGAAGGGCGATTGGGGCGAGGGCTCGGTGCAGCTGGTGGAGATTCCCACCGTCGATGAAACCTTCGACAACATCGTGGCCTTCTGGAACCCGAAGGAAAAGCCGCAGCCGGGCCAGGAACTGCTGGTCGGCTACCGGCTGTACTGGGGCGCACAGCCGCCGGCGCATACGCCGCTGGCCCATTGCGTTGCCAGCCGCACCGGCCTGGGCGGGGTGATCGGCAAGAAGCGCGAGTATTTCTCGTGGCGCTTTGCAGTCGACTTCGAAGGCGGCGAACTGGCCAGCCTGATCGACAAGGCCGACGTCGAAGCCGTTGTCGAAACCAGCCGTGGCCGGGTGGAGATCGTCTCGGCGCGGCCGTTGCGTGAGATCAAGGGCTACCGCGCGATGTTCGACCTGGTGCCGCCGGAGGGCAGCAGCGAGCAGATCGACATCCGCCTGTACCTGCGCAGTGGCGGCAAGACCCTCACCGAAACCTGGCTGTACCAGTACACCCCGCCGCCGGCTGGTGCGCCGGAGCGCACGCTGTACTAAGAGGGGTGTTGGTTTGCAGGGCTTGCAGCCCTGCACCTGCCGAGGCCAAAGCAACAGCAACAGCAACAGCAACAGCAGAAGCAGAAGCTGGTTTCCTGTGGGTAGGTGGGGGGGGCCGGTTGCGGGGGACGCTGCAAGTACGTCCATGTAAGCTCGGTCGCCGCATCCATGCGGCTCACGCCCCCGCAACCGGACCCACCCCGCCTTCGACAGATTTCTGCGATCTGTCGGAACAGCTCGTGGGGTCAGATCCGTTTTCCAAAGAAAAACGGATCTGACCCCGGAATTTCATTCGATATCTGACAAATGTGTCGACCAAGGTCGACACCTACCAAC
>Ga0256875_1000563_pt1 | contig 12402 bp, 1 predicted proteins | sample MC6MC0418MT_FD_186354 | JGI IMG/M metagenome (GOLD analysis project Ga0256875, IMG submission 186354) | Metatranscriptome of enriched soil aggregate microbial communities from Iowa State University, Ames, United States - MC6-MC0418-MT... | ecosystem: Environmental > Terrestrial > Soil >... | reverse complement strand
TTTTAAACCAAGTTCGACCCTTGATTGACTTTCGAGTCGGGTCTCTCCGCGAAATATCATAGCTTACAATGGGTAATACCAACGTGAGCTCCCTGAAGATTGGCAATGCGGTCTCCAAAGAGGCGCTCTCTGGCTCGACTTTCACCCCTCTGGACCAAGCTCTCCAGATCCTCGGATCTGAAGCCACTAGTCCGGCCTCTTCCGACTACGAGATGGATGAGAGCCAAGGTCGTCTTCCTCATGACGATTCTTTTTCCTTGGATGGAGTGTCCAAGCCCAAGAATGTCCAAACGATTTCTGAGCATGCTCCTGCGTCACAGACGCACGTGTTTGACATCCATGTCCCACAAAAACATGCTGATGATTTTCGCGTGAATGTTCCCGTTGCGGATGACCTCCTTTTGCTGGCCGAGAACTGCTGGAAGGCTCGTTCCTTTGAGCCAGCCCCGAATATGCTGGAAGTGCTGTGCGCGTTCATCTCCGGTATTTGCAACAAGGCTTTGGCCCGTCCTTCTGCCTCTTCGACTCGATCGAAGAAGAAGCCTGCTTCTCCCCGCTTTTTGATGGATTACCAACAACTCCTTCAGTCTGCTTTTTCCAAGCTGCGTGAAGTGGACAACGGTGCTGTGCTGTCCAACGACATCCATGCTTTGACCTCTCGTGCTGAGGTGGTGCAGGCCTTCTTGACTGGCCTCATGGCTCTTGATGACGCCACTTTCGTTCCCTCTTCGCAGTCCGCTTTGTTGCGCTCTGTTGAAAAGCAGGAGAGCAGCTTGTTTGTGCAATTTGGCGGCCAGGGCTATAACTGGCTGGAGGAGTTATCTCAAGTGTACACGACCTATCCCTCCATCCGCAATTTCATCGAACAATGTACCGAGGTTATCCAAGCCGAAGCCAATTCCCTGCAAGCTCAGGTTCTGGGTTTCTACCGAATGGGTTTCGATGTCATGAGCTGGGTTCGCGACCCTTCTGTTCGACCTCCCATGAGTTACATCACCAGTGCCCCGATCAGCTACCCCATGGTCTGCCTGACGCAGTTGGTTCACTATATGGTGGCTCTGCAAGTTTTGAACAAAACTCCAGCCCAGTTGATCGAACTTGTGGAGGGTCTCAGCGGCCATTCGCAAGGTGTGGTGTCAGCGGTGGTGGTTAGCTGTGCTGGCACTGTTGCCGACTTTGTGGTTAAGACCCAACAAGCCATTCGATACATGTTCTGGCATGGTGCACGCACAAGCCAGGTTTTCCAGGCCGCTACTCTTCCGCCCAGACTATTAGAGGAGTCCGTGGAGAAGGGATGGGGCATTCCTACTCCTATGTTGTCCATTCGTGGCTTGGAGCAGCAGCGAGTTGAGCAGTTTGTGACCAAGGTCAACACCAACATTGCTCCCAAGCGACAAGTACACATTGCTCTTGTCAATGGCCGCAAGAGTGTTGTGGTGGCTGGTGAGCCCCATACCCTTCACATGCTGCGTAGCTTGTTGGCCACCGCTCAAGCCAATGCCAATGAAAGCCAATCGAGGATCCCGTATTCGAAGCGTAAACCTGTTTTTAGCTGCAGTTACCTGTCTGTTTCTGCACCTTTCCACACGCCTCTTTTGGCTCCTGCTGTGCCTCTCATCATGGCCGATATTAAGCGCCTGAACATCGAGATGGACTCTCGTGCCTTGAAGATTCCTGTCTTCTCGACCTTTGACGCCAGCAACTTACAAGGCAGCAAGAATTTGATGCAGACATTGGTGGAGATGCAGTGCACTCAGCCCGTTCATTGGAAGCTGATGTGTGATCGCGTGCTGCTGAGCGCTGACGGCACTGGTGCCTCTCACGTGCTGGACTTTGGTCCTGGTGGCATCAGCGGCATGGGTCGCATTACTGCGGAAAATTGCGAGGGCTATGGTGTTCAGGTTATCCTGGCCGGCTCTATCAATGGTTCGGAGATGACTCCTGGAAAGGCTTCCCTCTTTGATTCTAGGGAGTCTGCCATCCCTGTTGCTGTCAATTGGATGAAGCGATTCGGTCCCATTCTCGTTAAGGAGCGCTCCGAAGAGACTCCTGTTGCTATCACTTCTTCTCCTCGCCTGGAGGCCAAGCGTGCTGAGATGAAGTCAGCCATTTCCAAGGCCATCGAGCCCACAACTGGTGTTCGTATGGAGACCCGTTTCACCAAGGTGTTCGGCAAGCCGCCTGTTCTGGTTGCGGGTATGACTCCAACTACCGTTGGCGAGCATTTTTGCGCTGCCGTGACTCAGGCTGGCTACAACGTGGAGTTAGCGGGCGGTGGACAGCCTCGTGAGTGCATCTTCAGAAAGCGTATTGCCGATTTGACTGCTCTCCTTCCCTCTGGCGACGGCATCACTGTCAACCTGTTGTTCTTGAACCCCAAACTGTGGGCCATGCAGTTCCCTCTGATCTTGTCTCTTCGCAAAGAGGGATACCCTATTGACGGCGTTACCATTGCTGCCGGTGTTCCCTCGGCCAACAAAGCCGACGAAATTCTCGAGGCCTTGCGCAGCGTGGGCATCAAGCGTGTCGGCTTCAAGCCCGGATCGGTCGATGCCATCAAGGCCGTGCTGGAAATTGCTTCGCGCAATCCTGCCAGTGATATCGTTATTCAATGGACTGGCGGTCGCTCTGGTGGCCATCACTCTTTCGAAGATCAGCATGAGCCCGTTTTGAGAACCTATGGTGCCATTCGCAAGGTCGATAACGTCGTGCTGGTTGTGGGCGGTGGTATCGGCGACCACTCTGCCGCTCTGCCTTATATCACCGGCCAATGGAGCGTGGATTATGGCTACCCTGCCATGCCCTTCGACGGTGTCTTGGTGGCTTCTCGTGTCATGGTCTGCAAAGAGGCCCCCACCGCTCCTGAGGTGAAGCAACTCATTGCTGACACCCCTGGTACCGATGACACCATGTGGGAGCAGAGTTTCGATGTGAAGTCGGATGTTGGCGCTGGTGGCATCATTACCATCAACAGCGAGTTGGGTGAACCCATCCACAAGATCTCCAACCGCGGCACGCGTTTTTGGCGTCATATGGACGAGAACTATTTCTCGCTGCCTAAAGACAAGTTGGTGGCTGCCTTGGCTCGCGACCACAAGGAAATCGTCGACCGCATCAACGCCGACTTCCAAAAGCCTTACTTCGCTCAGCGCAAGGACGGTACTCCTTGCTACTTTTTGCAAGATCTGACCTATGCTGATGTTGCGTCCCGCATGGCTGAGCTGATGTACCCAATTGTTCCTGGTGCTCCTAAGCGAAACTGGATTGATCCCAGCTATCGTACTCGCTTTGGCAAGTGGGTGGTCCGTGTGATTGAGCGTTTCTCTGCTCAGCTGGAAGACAAGTACATCCAGTCTCTGCGCGATCTGCTCTTCCCTGTCGCTGAGCCTGACCAGGTTCTTCACGCTCTGTCCAAAGCCATTCCTTTGGCTGATATCACGACCTTGTCTCCCGAAGACGAGAATTTCTTCGTGGCTCTTTCCCGTGGAGTGGGTAAGCCAGTCAACTTCATCCCTGCCATCGATGCCGACCTCAAGTTCTGGATGAAGAAGGACTCCCTGTGGTATTCCGAAGATCTTCGCTCAGTTCCCAACCAAGATCCCCAGCGCGTCATGGTTCTGCAAGGTCCAGTCGCCACTCGCAGCAGCTCCCAAGCCGACCAGCCCGTCAAGGAAGTGTTGGACGAGATCTATTATGGCATGATCAAGGCCATGGTGCAGCAAGACTATGCTGTGGTGTCACCGTCGATTGCTCGCTCGATGATTGATGAGTTTGCTTCGAGTGCGGCGGGCAAGGATGCGCAGAGTGCCAGTCCTGCGGCTGTTCTGTTGTCGCAGTTTGCTTCTCGCCCCACCAAGAAGTCCATGTCCCATATCAAGCTGGTGCTTTCGATCCCTCAGCACTACACGGAAGAGATCTCCTCGGAGGCGTGGCTACGACTGTTGGCTACTTACTCTCCGTCCTTCGTTCCTTGGCGAACGGCTCTGCTTTTGTCACCTCATGTTATCCGCAACAAGCTGTGGAAAACCAATGTGCTTGCGGAGATGTTCAAGCCTCGCCCGGGTCAAACCGTTCAGCTAATTTCTTCCAGTCCTTCGGCTGTAGCTTCTGATGTGATGGCAATCCGTGTCTTTGACAAGCAGCTGGGCTCGATTGGCTTGTCGTCAGATATTCCTGCTGTCGAGGCCAAGTTTGACAACAACACCAATGTTGTGTCCGTGGTTATGCGTCACCCTCGCTGTGACTATGCAAAGTATCAGTCAGGCGAATCTGTTCCGCCGGCTGAATTGCGCCTCAACTACACCTTCAAGCCCTTTGACCACGCTCGCGATATGGTCGCTGGCATGCTGATTGAGGAAGATTGGCAGGCGCGATGCAACAAGGTGTCTGATTTCTACCGATCTCTCTGGGTCACCTCGGAGAAGTCCGCCGAGGGCCAGGAGCTCGGGTCGGTTGTGACTGCGGATGCCATTTCGCGGTTCCGTGCCGCCATTGGTGATCATACCTGGCATGATCCTTCGCTCGATGTGCCCATTGGACAGGAGGTGGCTCCCATTGACTTTGGCATTGTGCTGGGTTGGGAGGCTATTGTTGGTGCTCTGCTGGAAGGCTGTGGTCCTCGTTATGGCGCTGCTGACCTTCTCTCTTTGGTTCATTTGTCCAACGAGTTCAAGGTCATCCCTCAGAGTGGTTCTTATACTTCTAGTATCTTGTCTGGCGATCGCATTGAGTCCAAGGCTACGTTGGAAGGTGTGTGGGATGAGCCTGAAGGCCGTACTATCTCTGTGCGTGCTATCCTCTCCAAGCATGCTACTGACCCTCAGTTGAAGAAGAATGTGTCGTTCCCCGTCATGGAGGTCTTCTCGCGCTTTGCTATCCGCGTTGGCGCTGTTTCTTCGACCCCTGAAAACCGTCTCAATTTGTTCAAGCTGACCAAGAGGAGTTACCGTGTCGCCCTGCAGGATGAAACTGCGTTTGCTATTCTTGCCTCCAAGAAATGGCATGACGTGGACGAAAAGACTCTTCGCAAGTACAAGAGTGTTCAGTTCGACTTCCAGACCAAAGAAACCCTGTCCGGAAACGGCAAGGATACTTTGAATATCGTCAGTACGGGTGACATCAGCGATTCTGTTTCTGGTGTTGTCATTGGGCACATCAATTGGAATGAGTCGAACGTGGCCCGCTCGGTGGTGCTGGGTTACATGCAGCGCCACACCGTGGCCCAGCCCGAACAAGTGCCTTTTGCCAACGCGCAGTACTACAGCAATGTCAACCTCACTGCGCCTTCGTCAAACTTCGTCTATGCTCTGGCCTCCAAGGATGTGAATCCCATTCACCTGAACCCCTACAGTGTGGCTCTGGCATCTCTTCCTGACACTATTGTGCACGGCATGTATTCATCCTCCCAAGGTCGCGAGGTCATTCAGAAACTTGCTCATGGACCCGTGGTAAACTACCGGGCCGAGTTTAAAGGCATGGTGCTTCCCAGCATGAAGTTGGTGTGTCAGACCTCGCTTGGCGCGATGGGCCAGGGCAGGAAAATGGTGACGTTGGACATGCGCGACGCTGCCACCGGCATGTTGGTCTTACGTGCGACTGGCGAGGTCCATCAGCCCCCCACTGCTTACGTCTTCACCGGACAAGGTTCTGCTGTTGTGGGCATGGGTATGGATTTGTATTCTTCTTCGGCTCCTGGCAGCTCTGTGCGTAATGTGTGGGACTCTGCGGAGGCTTACTTCCAAGAGAAGTACGGCTTCTCGATTCTGCAAATCGTCAAGCACAACCCCAAGCAATTGACCATTTCTCTGTCAGGACCTCGTGGCCAAGCTCTGCGTGCCAACTATGCTGCGCTGTGCGTTGAGAAGGCCGGCGAAGCCAAGGCCAGCCCCTTGTTCCCTGACGCATTGAATCCTGATGTTGACCAGATCACCTTCGCTTCCAACGAAGGTCTGTTGTTCCAGACTCAGTTCCAGCAGCCTGCCATCTTGCTGGCCGAGCGCGCTTCGTTTGAAGACCTCCAGTCTCGCGGCGTTGTGATTCGCGAGGCCCACGCGCGTTTTGCCGGCCACAGCTTAGGAGAATATGGCGCTATTGGCTGTCTTGTGCGCGGTCTGAGCGTGGCCACGCTGGCCGAGGTGGTGTTCTTGCGAGGTCTGACCATGCAATCGGCTGTGCCGCGTGATTCTCACAATCGTTCGCGTTATGGTATGGTGGCTGTGTCGCCGCTGCGCTTGGGACCTTGGTTCACTCAGGAGCGTGCCATCCGTTTCATCGATGCTGTTGAGACTCTGTCTGGTCAGCTTCTTCAGGTGGTCAACTACAATGTCCGTGGTTCACAGTATGTTGTTGCTGGCCACTTGACCTCCTTGGAGGCCTTGCGCTTGTCTTTGGACGAGCTTTCCCGCGTTAAGCCTCAGGATCTCGCCAAAGATATCGAGGCGAGAATCAAGACCATTATTGAAAACGCCGTTGCTAAGGCCAACAAGAGCGTTCAAGACAGCAAAGACAATTATCTGCCTATGCAACGTGGTGTCGCTTCTATTCCTTTGCCCGGCATTGACGTGCCTTTCCACTCTCGTCTGCTGATGGATGGTGTTGCTTCCTTCCGCAAAGTGCTCGACAGAACGTTCTATCACGGCGATCAGCCTTTGTACATTCGCCCTGACGATTTGGAGGGCAAATACATTCCTAATCTTCTCGGCACACCTTTCATCCTCAGTCTCGACTTTGCCCAGACTATGCTCAAGTTCACCAAGAGTCCTATTCTTGAGGAGGTGGTGGCTAACTGGGAATCTGCTATTCAGGACAAGAGCAAGCTGTGCCTCACTCTTCTGATTGAGCTGTTGGCTTACCAGTTCGCCTCGCCTGTCCAATGGATTGAGACTCAGGACCAGATCGTCCAGTCCGGCATTCGCCGCTTCGTTGAGATTGGTCCCTCGCCCGTCTTGTTGAACATGGCGAAGAGAAGCTATGGCAGTGACCCCAGCATGTCCGATCTCGAGTTGCTTTGGGCCGGGCGTGACATGGACAAGATCGCTTGTGAAGGCGAGGGTTCGACTGAAGGCCCTGAAGCTCTTGATACGGAAGTTGCTTCCCAGAGTGCTGCGGCGTCCGTTGCCTCTCCTCAACTGAAACCCAAGGCCTTGCCTGTTGCTGCTTCTTCTGCTGCGGCTTCGGCTCCTGCCTCGGCTCCGGCCCCTGTGGCGGCTGCGCCCAGACCTGTTACTATTTCGGCCGGACCCTCTCAGCCGGTGCCCCTCTCTGCTTTGCATGCCTTGCGAGTCATCGTTGCCTCCAAGCTCGGTGTTGAGCTGTCTGCTGTCTCCCCTGCTGATAATATCCGTAAGCTGTGTGGTGGCAAGTCCGCGTTGCAAAATGAGATTCTTGGTGACTTGTCTGCAGAGTTCAAGACCGAGCCCGAAGGCGCTGATGAGCTCCCTCTGACCGAGCTGGCCAATAAGCTCGCTGCCAAGCACGCATACTCCACCCCCGGCCGTGTCCTCAGTGGCCTAATCAATCGCAAGATTCCTCAGACCATGCCTGGTGGTTTTGGTATTGCTCGTGTGAAGGACTACTACAAGAATGTCTGGAACATGGACGCTTCCACCATCGACGGTTGCATGGTTCACTCTCTCTCCATCAAGTCCGATCGCCTGGATTCCGAAGCCGCCGCATCGGCTTGGTTAGACAGCGTTGCTGAGGCCTATGCTAGTGTCATGGGTGGTAATCTCAGCAAGGCTTCTGCAGGCGGTTCTGCTGCTGCTTCTGGTGGCGCTGTCACTGCTGTTGTGGATGCCAAGGAAGTCAATGCTATTAAGGCTCTTATCAAAACTCAGGCTGAGGCTCTGCATGCTTATATGACTTCCAGCTCTGGCGATGTCGTCATGGATATTACCAAAGATACTCGTGAGAGTTGGCTCAACTTGATCGAGTCTGAGCACGGCGCCAAGTACGTTGAAGGCATTCGCCCCTCTTTCGATATTGAAAAGGTTCGCTTCTATGACTCGTGGTGGAACTGGGCTCGTCAAGATGCGGCCCAGTTCTTGGCGACTCTGCAGACCAAGCCCGAATCTCTGGATGCCAGCACTGTTCAACGGGAAATTACTCTCTTGGCCAATCGTACCACTGACTCTCTTCTGACCTTCTGTCAGACTCAGGTCAAGAGCCTGTCAGCTGCTGCAGCTCCCATTGGCGAGCAGCTGGTGTCGGCTGTTAAGGCCCGTCTGCATGATAGCGCTCGCTATATGGAGTATCGCAAACCCTCGCTTCCTCTCACATCGGTCAACGAAAAGGGTGAGATTAAGTTCACCTTCCAGGAGCGCTATGCGGATGGCGTCCAGGGCTATGTCCGCGACATGATCCGCGCTGACAATCCCAATCGTCTCGTTCTGTCCCCTGCCATCAGCATGGAAGATGAGCGTATCGAGATGGAGCAGCCGTATGCTGCGGCACTGGAGGATATGGTCAAGATGGGTGCGTCCTTCGCTGGTAAGACTGCCTTGATCACGGGTGCAGGAGCCGGCTCGATTGGTGCTGAAGTTGCTCGTTGTCTCCTTCTTGGTGGTTGTCATGTGGTGGTGACTACCAGTCGCCCGACTCGTGCTCGTTGGGAGATGTATCGCAAGCTCTTCAAGAGCTATGGTGGCAAGGGAGGCAAGCTGACTGTGGTTCCTTTCAACGGTGCGTCTATGAACGATGTGGAGCAGTTGGTCAACTACATGTTCGATCCCAAGGGCCTGAACATCGGCACTCCTGACTTCCTGCTGCCGTTTGCCGCCATTCCCGAGAACGGTCGCGACATTTCGCTCATCGATGCCCAGTCAGAGTTGGCTCACCGTACCATGCTCACCAACGTCGTTCGTCTCATTGGTTCTATCAAGAAGCGCATTGAGGCCGTGGCCGATATTCCTGGAGCAGCCAAAAACATGATGGTGTTGCTGCCTCTCTCTCCCAACCATGGTCTCTTCGGAGGTGATGGTTTGTACTCTGAAAGTAAGATTGCTTTGGAAACTCTGTTTGCCAAGTGGCGAAGCGAAGGATGGGGTGGTATTATCAGTGTGATTGGTGCGGAGATTGGCTGGACTCGCGGCACGGGTCTGATGAGCACCAACGATCTGATTGCTGAGGGTATCGAGACGCGCGCCGGACTGCGAACCTTCGACACCACCGAAATGGCTTTCAACCTCGTTTCGCTGATGACTCCTCAAGTTCTGCGCATGGCCCGTATTTGCCCTATCAAGGCCGATTTTAGCGGTGGATTCAAGGCGCTTGGTGGACGCGGTCTGCCGGCCAAAGAGTTGCGCGAGGAGCTGATGAACAAGTCCAAGGTTGCCAAGAGCGTGTACCAAGACCTTCAACTCGACAGCCAGACTCAAGACGAGGCCAAGTCCGAGAGCATCCAGTCTCGTGCCCTTCTTCGTTTGGACTTCCCTGAAGTTCCAGAGGCGAAGACTGTTGCCAATGATAATCTGCAAGGCATGTTGGATCTCAGCAAGATTCCTGTTGTTGTCGGATTTGGTGAAGTGGGTCCTTGGGGCAGCGCTCATACTCGCTGGGAGTGGGAGGCCCATGCTAAGTTCTCTCGCGAGGGCGCTATCGAGCTTGCTCGTGCTATGAACCTCATCGCCTTCCACTCTGGGCCGCACGACAGCCTCCGTGGTCTGGACTATGTTGGATGGGTGGATGTCAAGACCAAAGAGCCTGTGGCTGACGATGCTGTCTACGAAAAGTACGGCGACTACATGCGCAAGCACTGTGGTATTCGTGAAATTGAGCCGGCTCTGTTTGAAGGCTACGATCCCACGTCCAAGATGTTCTTGCAGCAAGTGGCGCTCGAGGCCGATATGCCTCCGTTTGAAGTGGCATCTGCTCAGGAAGTGGAACACCTTCGTGCTCGCCACGGTAACCTGCTTCAGATCCAGCAAGAATCCGGCCGCATTGTTGCCCGTCTCAAGAAGGGAGCTGTCATCTACGTTCCCAAGACCGTACCCTTCAATCGCGAAATTGCTGGTCAGCTGCCCACTGGATGGGACCCTGCCAAGTATGGCATCCCTGCTGATATCAAGGTGGATCCGGTTACCCTGTTCGCCCTTGGTGCGACCATTGACGCCTTCTGTAGTGCTGGTATCAACGATCCCTATGAGTTGTACAAGCATGTCCACGTGTCTGAAGTCGGCAACAGTGCTGGCGGTGGTATGGGTGGCATGGCTAGTCTCAAGAATATCTTCCGTCATCGCATGTTGGAAAAGGGCGATATTGCCAGCGATGTCCTTCAGGAGACTTTCATCAACACCACCTCTGCTTGGATCAACATGCTTCTGCTGAGTTCTTCCGGCCCGATCAAGACTCCTGTGGCTGCTTGTGCCACTGCTGCCACTTCGATGGAGATCGGCGTGGAAACCATTAAGAGCGGCAAGGCCAAGGTGATGATCACTGGTGGATATGAGGACTTTGGCGAAGAAGGTTCGTTTGAGTTCGCTCAGATGAAGGCTACTAGTGACTCTTGGAAAGAGAAGGCCATGGGACGCGAGCCTGATGAAATGTGCCGGCCCGCGACCTCGACCCGTGGTGGCTTCATGGAAGCTCAGGGTGCTGGTATTCAGATTCTGATGTCTGCCGATTTGGCTTTGGAGATGGGTGTTCCTATCTATGCCATCGTCGCTGGTGCTTATACTGCGACCGATCGACAGGGACGCTCTGTTCCTGCCCCTGGCCAGGGTATCCTGACCACGGCTCGTGAGCGCCGCAGTGACTTCGAGAACCCGCTCCTTTCGCTGCCTTACCGCCGTAGCCAGCTCGCCCATGAATGCGTCACCATCCAGAGCTGGCTCAAGGAGCGACTCAACGCTATCGATACTCGCTACCCCGATGTTGTATCCGGCGCGCCCAAGTCCGACGAGCAAAAGAAGGCATTTGACTACGAGCGTTCGTTTGTGAGCCGCGAGTATCAGCGTCGCATGCAAGCTGCTCAATCGATGTGGGGCAATGACTTCTATGTCTATGATCCCGAGATTGCTCCTCTTCGAGGCAGCTTGGCTGTGTGGGGCCTGGGCATTGACGACCTCGAGGTTGTTTCTTTCCACGGCACCGGAACAATGGCCAACGACAAGAACGAGTCCGACGTCATCCAGAGGCAAATGGCTCACCTTGGTCGTACCGAGGGCCATCCTATTCCTTCCATCTTCCAGAAATGGATGACCGGACACCCCAAGGGTGCTGCGGCTGCATGGATGCTCCACGGCGTCATTCAGTCCATGCTGACTGGTCTTGTTCCTGGCAACCGCAATGCTGACAATGTTGATTCTTACCTCGAGAAGTTCACTCACCTGCTCTATCTCGACACCACTCTGGACATGGGCCGCCCTCTCAAGGCCGCTTATCTCCATAGCTTCGGTTTCGGACAGGCTGGTGCCGAGTTGGTCGTGGTGCATCCCGACTACGTGTTCAAGGTTATCGAAACTGAACGCTTCTCGGACTATCGCTCTCGGTGCCAGCAGCGTAAGGTGGCTGCCAACCGTTATTGGCTCGAGGCTATGTGCGACCAGCGTCCAATGGCGAAGATCAAGCAACAAGCTCCTTTCGAAGACTCTGCTTCTCAGAAAGCGTACCTGAACCCTGTTGCCCGCACCTCGTTCGACGAGAAGACCGAGCAATGGTCCATTCCCATGATGAGTTCGCCCGTGCCCCGCAGTGCCGTTCGTTCGTTGTTGTCCAGCCGTCGCACTTCGTTCTCATCGCAAGGACCCTTACCGGTGGCCGCCGCATCCCCGTCTCGCCGCCAGCGCCGCCGAAGCTCGCTTGGCTTAGTGCAAACCCCTGCTTCCTCTCAGGTGGAGAGCAAAGAACATGCGATAGCGCAAGCACTTTCATCGATATCTGCTCAGCAGAACGGTGGCTCCATCGGCATTGATGTCGAGGATATTGCCTCGTTCCGCGATAAGGACGACATCTTCCTGCAGCGCAACTTCACCAGCGACGAGCTCGCCTACTGCCAGGCCGCTCCGGATCCGGCGGCTTCATTAGCGGCGCGGTGGTGCGCCAAGGAGGCTGTCATCAAGGCGCTCTCATCTGTCGATCCTGAGAAGCCCAATGGCTGGCAAGGCGCGAGTGCGCCGCTTCGCGACATCGAAGTTGTGATGACTCCTTCTGGCGCACCTTCTGTGAATCTTTCTGGTGTTGCACATCGCTTCGCCTCATCTTTGGGAGCTGTTGACATTTCTGTGAGCCTGAGTCACACTGCCGAACATGCTGTTGCCCAAGCTTTCGTTCGCCGTTTCTGAGCCGCTTCAAGCGGCGGCTTGCGGTCAATTGCAAGTTGTCACGGTTTTTGTCTATATATGTAGCCCTTTTTAGTGCAATGATTATTCATGTGTGCGTGTGTATATTAAACTATTTATTTCTCCA
>Ga0256875_1000561_pt1 | contig 12428 bp, 9 predicted proteins | sample MC6MC0418MT_FD_186354 | JGI IMG/M metagenome (GOLD analysis project Ga0256875, IMG submission 186354) | Metatranscriptome of enriched soil aggregate microbial communities from Iowa State University, Ames, United States - MC6-MC0418-MT... | ecosystem: Environmental > Terrestrial > Soil >... | reverse complement strand
GTAGGGCATGAAGCCCGCCTGCTCCAGCTTGTCTTTCACTTCGGGCAGCGCCAGCGCCCATTGGAAGGCCTCGCTCAACGCGCGTGTGGCTTCGGGCGACATGTTGGCCGGGCCATACACCGCGAACCACGGGTCTACGACAGCGCCCGAGTAGCCCAGCTCAGCCAGCGTCGGCACATCCGGCAACGCCGGTGCGCGCTTGCTGCCCGTGACCGCCAGCGCATGCACTTTGCCCGACTTGATGTGCGGCAACGAGGCAGGCAGGTTGTCGAACATCACAGGCAAGTGCCCGCCCAACAAATCGTTCAACGCTTGCGCGCTGCCTTTGTACGGAATGTGCTGCATGCCTGCGCCAGTCAGCTGGTCGAACATGACGCCCGCCAAATGCATGGACGTGCCCGTGCCGGGCGTGCCGAACGAGGTGCCGGGATGCTGCTTGGCGTAGGCAACCAGGTCCTTGACGCTGTCTACCTTCAGTGCGGGGCCGGTTTCCAGCACGACCGACGACGCACCCAACATGCTGACGCCCGTGAAATCCTTCGTGGGGTCGAACGGCATCTTCGGGTAGACGAAGGGATTGAGCGCATTGGTCGAGATCGCGCCAAAGCCGATCGTGTAGCCGTCCGGCGCGGCCTTGGCCACGGCGTCCATGCCGATGTTGCCGCCCGCACCGGGGCGGTTTTCAACGATGACGGGCTGGCCCAGTTTTTCGGCCACTTTCTGCCCGGCCGTGCGCGCCACCAGATCGGTGGTGCCGCCCGCCGTGTACGGCACGATAAAGGTGATGGGCTTGGCCGGGTAACCGGCGGCAAGCGCGGTAGATGCGCCCTGGATAAGCGCAAGCGCGGCCAGGCCGCGCGCCAGGTTGAATGTGTGGCGATGCATGAGTCTCCATCCTATTGTTATGAAGGTTTGGAGGCGCATGATACTGCCGCGCGAGCGCGCGCGGCAGTGGATTAACGCAACCGCATCAGGCCCGGGCTTCGGGCAGCGGAATGAACTCGGTTTCATCGCCCGGCACCACCTGATCGAAGCGGGTGCGTTGCCAGTCTTGCTTGGCCTGTTCGATGCGGTCCTTGCTGCTGGACACGAAGTTCCACCAGACAAAGCGCGGGCCGTCCAAGGGTTCGCCGCCGATCAGCGCAAAGCGCGCTGCCGTCTTGGCGCGGATCTGCACCGGGCGGCCCGGCGCGAAAACGACCAGGCGGCCGCTTTCAAACGCTTGCCCATCGATCTCGACGGTGCCCTGCGCCAGATACGCGGCGCGTTCTTCGAATTCGGCCGGCAAAACGGTGGTGGCGCCCGCTTGCAATTGCAGGTCGCCGTAGAACAGCGGCGACAGCGTCTTCACCGACGACGTCTTGCCAAACAGCGAACCCGCCACGACCTGCGCGCGCACGCCCTCGCCTTCAATCACCGGCTGCGCATCCAAACCGTAATGCGTGAAGCCGGGGTCCGTTTCTTCGTGCTGCTTGGGCAGGCCCACCCAAATCTGCAGGCCACAGAGGCGCTGCGGCGCAAGCCGGCTTTCCGGCGACGAACGTTCCGAGTGGACGATGCCACGGCCCGCCGTCATCCAGTTCACTTCGCCCGGCAGAATGGTCTGCGTATGGCCCGCGCCGTCGCGGTGCACCATCGAGCCTTCATACAGATACGTGACAGTGGACAGCCCGATATGCGGGTGCGGACGCACATCGATGCCCGAACCGATATCAAAATCCGCCGGCCCCATGTGGTCCAGGAAGACGAACGGCCCGACGGTGCGGCGCTGCGCCGACGGAATGGCGCGCCGGACGGAGAAACCGCCCAGGTCGCTGGTGCGCGGCACCACAATGGTTTCAATCTGGTTTTCGCCTGCTTCGGACAAGGTAGACATGTTGTAGCGCTCCGCATGGTTAGGCCAACGGCCATCTTAAATCTCAGTCACGGCCAGATGGCCAAAACGCAATCGTGCCGGGCGGATCGTATCCGCCCGGCACGTGGGCTTACGCCAGGTCAAACACCAGCACTTCGGCCTGCTTGCCGCCCGACAGCTCGACACGGCTTTCATCCGTGATCGCCACGGCGTCGCCGGCGGACAGCTCAGCGCCGTTGACGACGATGCTGCCGCGGGCCACATGAACCCAGGAGCGGCGGCCGGCCGCCAGGTTCAGCGTGGCGGATTCGCCGCCATCAAACAGACCGCCATACAGCCGTGCATCTTGATGGATCTTCATCGAGCCATCTTCACCGTCCGGCGACACCAGCGCTTGCAGGCGGCCACGCTTTTGCGCATCGCTGAAGCTGCGCTCTTCGTATTCCGGGGCAATGCCGGTCACGTCGGGCTCGATCCAGATTTGCAGCATGTGCGTTTCGGTGTCCGGCAGCGGGTTGAACTCGGAGTGCATCACCCCGCGTCCGGCGCTCATCCGCTGCACGTTGCCGGGCTGGATGGTCGAGCCGCTGCCCATGCTGTCCTTGTGCGCAATCGCGCCATCCAGCACATAGGTGATGATCTCCATGTCCCGGTGGCCGTGGGTGCCGAAACCGCGGCCGGCGGCGATGCGGTCGTCATTGATCACGCGCAGCGCGCCGAAGCCCATGTGAGCCGGGTCGTAGTAGTTGGCAAACGAAAAGGTGTGAAACGAATCGAGCCACCCATGGTTGGCGTGACCTCGTTCGGCAGCGCGGCGAATCGTAAGCATTGTGGACTCCTGTTTCAATAATATGAATGATTGTCGGGTGCAGCGCTTCAGGCTTCTGTCCTGCTTGTTTCGCTGCATCCCTGGCATGAGTGATATTCTGCGCGTGCCGAAGCCTGCGTTTGGCGCTATATTTTGACGAGTTCATTCAAATTTTTTGAACGCCCCTCTTTCATGCAACCCATCACCCCCGAACTGCTGATTCTTGTTGATGCCATCGCCCGCCACGGCAGCTTCGCCAAGGCCGCCCGCGAACTGGGCAAAGTGCCTTCGGCCGTCACCTACTCCATCCGCAAACTGGAAGACGGGCTGGACGTGTTGCTGTTCGACCGCTCGGGCCACCGCGCGCTGCTCACGCCTGCGGGGGAAGCGTTGCTCAAAGACGGGCGGCATGTCTTGCAATCGTTGGACGACCTGGCTTGCCGCGTCAAACGTATCGCAACGGGCTGGGAAGTGGAACTGCGCATCGCAGTTAGCGCCGTGCTGCCGTGGCGACCGCTCTATGACCTGATCGACGAATTCCAAGCGCTTGAAAGCGCGACCACGCTGCGGTTTTCCAGCGAGGTGCTCAGCGGCAACTGGGATGCGCTGACGTCTAACCGAGCGGATCTGGTCATCGGCGCCGGCGCCCATGCGGAGCCGACCGGGCCGTATCGTTCGCAGGCGATTGGCACCACGCAATTCGGGTTTTGCGTGGCGGCGCATCATCCGTTGGCGTCGCTGCCGCAGCCGCTTAGCCGCGCCGACATCACAAAGTACTGCGCGGTGGTGGTGGCCGATACATCACGAAATTTGCCGCCGCAATCGCGCGGGATTCTGGCGGATCAACCCACGCTGGTGATGCCGTCGATGCAGGCAAAGATCGAAGCGCAGGTGCGCGGGCTGGGTTGCGGGTATTTGCCACTGACGATGGCCGCACCGTATTTATCGCAGGGCCTGTTGGTGGTGTGCGAAACGGATGAGGGCATGGCGCTGACAGAACACGTGGCGTATGCCTGGCGGGCCGAAGCGCCGGGGGAAGCGCTGAAATGGTGGCTGCAGAAGCTGAAATCGCCGCGCTTGTGCGAGAGCTTGTTGGGAATGGGGTGAAGCAAGGATGGGGGATGGGTGCAGCGCGCCATGTCATCCAATAGGCATTGGATGCGCACCGCGCGCGCCCCCATTTATCACTCGTCCTCGATCCCCAATTCGCGCAGTTTGCGCGTGATGGTATTGCGCCCAATCCCTAGGCGCGACGCGGCTTCCACGCGGCGGCCGCGGCTGGCGTCCAGCGCGCTTTGCAGCAGGATCTTTTCAAACTGGCGGGTCAGCGTGGCCATGACGGCCGGCTCACCGCGTTCGAGCCGGTACTGCGCATCGCGCAGCAACGAATCCTGCCAGTTGCGCGGCGCGCCATCGTCCGCAACCGACGATGCCTGCACGACCGTACCGATGCTGGGCACGGACGCCGCCGGACGCAACGGCGCCGACCCGGCTTGCTGCTGATGTTCCAGCGCACGGATTTCCGGCGGCAGATCCTGGCGGTCTACCGTCTGGCCCGGCGCCATCACCGTCAGCCAGTGGCAGAAGTTCTCCAGCTGGCGCACGTTGCCGGGAAAGTCGAACTTCGTCAGCACGGCCAACGCATCGGGCGTCAAACGCTTGACCGGCACGCCCAGCGTGCGAGCGCTGGCGGTCAGGAAATGCTGGGCCAGGGCCGGAATGTCTTCCACGCGCTCACGCAAAGGCGGCAGGCGCAGGCGGATGACGTTCAGGCGGTGGAACAAGTCTTCGCGGAACAAACCCTGTTCCACGCGCTGTTCAAGCGGCTGGTGGGTAGCGGCCACGATGCGCACGTCCACGCGCACCGGCTGTGCGCCGCCCACGCGATAGAAGCTGCCTTCGGCCAGCACACGCAGCAATCGCGTCTGCAATTCAATCGGCATGTCGCCGATTTCATCCAGGAACAGCGTGCCGCCGTGGGCTTCTTCGAAGCGGCCGCGGCGCAAGTTGTTGGCGCCGGTAAACGCGCCCCGCTCATGGCCGAACAATTCGGCTTCGAGCAGATCGCGCGGAATGGCGGCAGCGTTCAGCGCCACGAAGGGGCCGCTGGCGCGCACGCCGTGGCCATGCAACGCACGGGCCACCAATTCCTTGCCCGTGCCCGATTCCCCGGTGATCAACACCGTGACTTTCGATTGCGCCAGGCGGCCAATGGCGCGGAACACTTCCTGCATCGCGGTGGAGGACGACTGCGTCATCATCCAGCGTTCGTTGTTCTGCGCGGACTCGCCCTGCCCTTCGGGTGTTTCGGGCTGCGCGGATTCCTGCATGGCGCGCTGGATCAGCGCCACGGCTTCGTTCACGTCGAACGGCTTGGCCAGGTAATCAAACGCGCCGCCCTGGAAGGCGGACACGGTGCTGTCCAGGTCGGCGAACGCGGTCATCACAATGACCGGCAAGCCGGGATGCCGTTCTTTCAACTGGCGCAACAGCTCCAAACCATTGCCGCCAGGCATGCGGATATCGGACACCAATGCGACCGGCGTTTCGCGCGACAGCGCTTCCAGCACGTCAGCCGATTGGGAAAAACTGCGGGTGGGGACACCAGCGCGAGCCAGGGCCTTTTCGAGGACCCAGCGGATGGCCTGGTCGTCGTCGACGATCCATACGGGTTTCATCAGTGTGCGGGCTCCATCGGTAGGACCAGGCGAAACTCGGTACGCCCGGGTCGGGATTCAAATTCGATGATGCCGCCGTGCTGCTGCACGAAGTCCTGGGCCAGGCTCAAGCCCAGTCCGGTACCGCCGGCCCTGGCCGTGACCAGCGGGTGGAAAATGCGGTCACGGATGTGGTCCGGCACGCCGGGACCGTTATCAATAATGGACAGCACCAGCGCCAGCCGGTGTTGGCGGTGCGCCAGCATGACTTGGCGCGCCACGCGGGTGCGCAAGGTGACCACGCCCGGTTCCGTCTGCGGGCCTTGCGGCCGTGCGACGAGTTCCTGCGCGGCGTTGCGCGCCACGTTCAGCACCGCCTGCATCAAGCGGGCGGCGTCGCCCTTCAAGTCAGGCACCGAGGCGTCGTAGTCGCGCAAAATCGTGACGTCGTTGCGGAACTCGGCCTGGATCAGCGCGCAAACGCGCTCGCAAATTTCGTGGATGTTCACCGGCCGCGCATTCAGCGGCACACGTTGCGGGCCGCTCAAGCGGTCCACCAGCGCCTGCAGGCGGTCAGCTTCGGAAATAATGACCTGGGTGTATTCGGCCAGCGCCGCGCTCGGCAGCTCGGCTTCAAGCAATTGCGCGGCGCCGCGCAAACCGCCCAGGGGGTTCTTCACTTCATGCGCCAGGTTGCGCAACAGCTCGCGATGCGCTTCGATTTCATCAACCAGCCGATGGTTGCGGTCGGCCAGCACGCGCTGCTCGATCTCGCGCGTTTCGATCAGTACCGGCCAGCGTTGGCCAGTCAGCCCCACCGTGGTGACGGCGACTTCGACGGACTCGGCGGCGCGGCGCAACGAGGCTAATTGCCTGACGTCGGCGTACCTGCCGGCGGCGGCGCGGTCGATGGAGGACTGGATGTTTTCTGGGGTGTCGAACAGCGTGGCGGCGGAGTGCCCGCTGAGTTGCTTGCGCGAGCGGCCGAACAAATCCTCGGCGGCGGCGTTGGCGTACTCAATGTGACCGCGCTCGTTGACCAGGAAAACGGACGTGGCAAGCAGATCGAGAGCTTCTACATTCATTTTTCAACGTACCCGAATGACAGGGGGGAAAGCGGAACGCGCCCGCGACGGCGGCGCCGGAACCCGGCGCCCTGCCCGCCAGGCGTAATGCCTGGCGGACAAACCGTCGAGCCGCGACCTGGTGGTGCGCGTGGTGTGGGCCCTGGTTTCTGCCTACATCATCGCGCTCCCCCCCGCCACAGCCTCTAAACGATCAGAGGCTGTAGTACATGTCGAATTCGACCGGGTGCGTCGTCATGCGCAGACGATTCACATCGCCCATCTTCAGGTCGATGTAGGCGTTGAGCATGTCGTTGCTGAACACGCCGCCACGGGTCAGGAATTCGCGGTCCGCGTCCAGGGCTTCCAGCGCTTGTTCCAGCGAGGAGCACACGGTCGGGATCTTTGCGTCTTCTTCCGGCGGCAGGTCGTACAGGTTCTTGTCGGCCGGATCGCCCGGGTGGATCTTGTTCTGCACGCCGTCCAGGCCGGCCATCATCAGGGCCGAGAAGGCCAGGTACGGATTGGCCAGGGGGTCCGGGAAACGCGCTTCGACGCGGCGGCCCTTCGGGTTGCCGACGTACGGAATGCGGATCGAGGCCGAACGGTTGCGGGCCGAGTAAGCCAGCTTGACCGGGGCTTCGTAGTGCGGAACCAGACGCTTGTACGAGTTCGTGCCCGGGTTGGTGATGGCGTTCAGGGCGCGGGCGTGCTTGATGATGCCGCCGATGTAGTACAGCGCGAATTCCGACAGGCCGGCGTAGCCGTTACCTGCGAACAGGTTTTGGCCATCCTTCCAGATGGATTGGTGCACGTGCATGCCGGAACCGTTGTCGCCAACGATGGGCTTGGGCATGAACGTCGCGGTCTTGCCGTAGGCGTGGGCCACGTTGTGCACGACGTACTTGACGATCTGCGTCCAGTCGGCGCGCTGAACCAGCGTGCTGAACTTGGTGCCGATTTCCAGCTGGCCAGCGCCGGCGACTTCATGGTGGTGCACTTCAACCGGCACGCCCATTTGTTCCATCAACAGGCACATTTCCGAGCGCATGTCCTGGAACGAATCAACCGGGGGAACGGGGAAGTAGCCGCCCTTGACTGCGGGACGATGGCCGGTGTTGCCGCCTTCGAATTCCAGGCCGGTCGACCACGAGGCTTCTTCGGACTTGATCTTGACGAAGGTGCCCGACATGTCGGTGTTCCAGGTCACGCCGTCGAACACGAAGAATTCGGGTTCCGGACCAAAGTAGGCGGTGTCGCCCAGGCCGGAGGACTTCAGGTAGGCTTCGGCGCGCTTGGCCAGCGAACGCGGGTCGCGGTCGTAGCCCTTCAGGTCCGACGGTTCGACGACGTCGCACGACAGGATCAGCGTCGGCTCTTCGCGGAACGGGTCCAGGTTGCCGGTGGAGCAATCGGGGATGAGCAGCATGTCGGAAGCTTCAATACCCTTCCAACCCGGGATCGACGAACCGTCGAAAGCCTGGCCGCTTTCCAGCTTGTCTTCGTCGATCTGGCTGGTAGGCACGGACACGTGATGCTCACGGCCAACCGTATCGGTAAAGCGGAAATCCACGAATTTGACTTCGTTATCGGCGATCTGTTTCAGGACGTCTTTCGGGCTTGCCATGTCATCTCCATTAGATAAAAGGGTCGAGGGCGTTGCCGCTCGACTGGCATAAAAGAGGGAAGCAATAAGCGTGCCAGGTTTTTACCCCGGGATTCCCCGGGGAAAGCCGCACGGTCGTGGAAAAATGTAGCACCACTTTGGTGCAAATAGTGGGGCATGATTGCCCCAGTTTGGTGCTGCACCACTACAGGAACATTTCCTGAAGGTCATTCAAGAACCGCCAACCCAATGGCGTGGCCTTCAGGCGGGTGGGATCGGCGTCCAGCAGGCCCCGTTTAGAGGCTGCCTCCAATTGGTGCGCAATCGCCGCCAGCGACAAACCCGTGCGTTCATTGAACGCGGTGCTAGGCACCCCGTCCTTTAACCGCAAGGCATTGAGCATGAATTCAAAGGGCAGCTCGTCAGGCCCCACCTGGCGGCTTTCCGACACGTGGCTGCCGTCGCGCGCCATTGCGGCCTGCATCCAGGAGTCAGGGCTGCGCAAGCGCGCCTCACGCACGATACGGTCATGGAATGACAGCTTGCCGTGCGCGCCCGGGCCGATGCCCAGGTAGTCGCCGAACTCCCAGTAGTTCACGTTGTGGCGGCAGCGGGCGCCGGGCTTGGCGTAGGCCGACACTTCGTAGCGCGCCAGGCCGGCGGCGGCCAGCTCGGCCTCGACGGCGTCCTGCATGGCGGCGCTGGTGTCGTCGTCGGGCAGGTCTTCGGGCGGAAACTTGGCGAAGACGGTGTTCGGCTCCATCGTCAGGTGGTACAGCGACAAATGCTCGGTGCCAAACGAGATGGCTTCGCGCAGGTCCGCCACACAGGCATCCAACGTTTGGCCCGGCAAGGCGAACATCATGTCCAGGTTCACGCGGGACACCGCCTGTTGCGCCATGTCGATGGCGGCGCGGGCTTGCGCCGAATCGTGAATACGCCCCAGCTTCTTCAGCTGCGCGTCGTCAAAGCTCTGGATACCCAGCGAGAAACGCGTGACGCCGCTGGCCGCATAGTCACGGAACCGGCTGGCCTCGGCCGTGCCGGGGTTGGCTTCCATGGTGATTTCGGCATCGGGCCATACGTTCAGACAGGCGCGCAGCATGGCCAGCAGTTCGTCCAACCCCGCCGACGACAACAGGCTGGGCGTGCCGCCGCCGATGAATACGGAAACGACCTGGCGGCCCCAGATAGACGGCAGCGCCTGCTCAAGGTCGCTGCGCAGCGCATCCAGATAGGCGCGTTCGGGAATCTCGCCCGGCGCGGCGTGGGAATTGAAATCGCAATACGGGCACTTGCGCACGCACCACGGCACGTGCACATAGATAGAGAGCGGCGGCAGGCTCGACAACGTGGCGCCGGCCGGCACGCGCAGGCGCGTGGCGGTCGCGCCCATGTCGTTGCGGATGGGAATGATGATGGACATGCGGTTTCCTGGGGCGGACGCGGCGGGCGCGCCCCTTAAGCCTGGCTGAGCTTGCTCAGCAGCTCGCGCAAGGCGCGGGCGCGATGGCTGACCCGGTTCTTTTCTTCGGGGTCGAGCGACGCGGCGGTCAGCGCCATGTCGGGCAGATAAAAGTGCGGATCGTAGCCAAAGCCGTTGGCGCCTTCGGGCTGATCAATGATCTCGCCGTGCCACAGGCCTTCGCCAATGATCGGGCACGGGTCGTTTTCAGCGCGCACCAGCGCCAACACGGCCACATACCAGGCGCGACGGTCGGCCACGTTGGCCAGGTGCTGCACCAGCAACGCGTTATTGGCTTGATCGGATTTTTCGCCGCCATGCATCTTGGCGTAGCGGGCCGAATAGACGCCCGGCGCGCCGTTCAGCGCGGCCACGCACAGGCCGGAATCATCAGCCAGCGCGGGCAAGCCAGTCAGGCGGCTGGCGTGGCGCGCCTTGGTCAGCGCGTTTTCAACAAAGGTCACGTGCGGCTCTTCGGCTTCCGGCACGCCGAGTTCGCCTTGGGGCACCAACTCAATACCCAGGGGAGCAAACAAGGCGGAAAACTCACGCAACTTGCCGGCGTTGTTGGACGCCAGCACGATGCGGCGCAGGGATTCGGGAATCTTGGGGGAAGTCATAGCGCAAATTGTATAGGGCGTGGCCCCCCGCGCGGCGGGTGTTTGGGGCATGACCTTACGAAGGGAATGGACAAGGCCCCAAGTCTTGGGAACGGCCCAGTTCCACAAGTCTGTTAACAGGCAGGTCAGCACAAGTCTGTTGACAGCTATGTAACACCCGCCGGAAGATTGCGCGTCGCGCGTGCGGCAACAACGCAGACATATTTTGTTGTCAATATGACCAATCTTGTCACTGATCGTATCTGAACGCCCTCGGCGATGACCTCACTTCACGCTATGCCCCGGCCAACTGCGGCCCGCGCGCCCCACTCTTCCACGGGCGATGCGCCCGCATCCATCGGCTTGGCCGGCATTTTGCGCGAAGGGCTGTTGCGGCCGCGCTACCAGCCCGTGGTCGATTTGTCTCATAGCCGGATCTACGGCCATGAAAGCCTGATCCGCGGCCCCGCCGACACCGCCCTGCACTACCCGGACGCCCTGTTCGCGGAAGCCCGCCGGCGCGGTCTGCACCCCCAGCTGGAGCTGGCCAGCTTTCGGGCGGGCGCCCAGGGGTTTCAGGAGAACGAGGCCGCCGGCAAGCTGTTCCTGAATCTGTCTGGTTCAGCGCTGATCCATTACTGGACGCTATGGGGCAGCGACATGCCCACGCGCCTGCTCAAGGATTGCGAGCTGGAGCCGTCCAGCATCATCGTCGAACTGACCGAACAAGACCCGCTGTCCGAACACATGGGCGAACTGGGCAACGCGTTCACCTGCCTGCGCGAGCACGGCATGCGCATCGCGCTGGACGACTACGGCGTGGGCAATTCGAATTTGCAGCTGTGGTCGGAAATGCAGCCCGACCTGGTGAAAATCGACCGCTATTTCTTTGACGGCATCGGCAAGGATGACCGCAAGCAAAGCATGGTGCGCGCCATTCTGAAGGTGGCCCAACACTTGGGCACGGCGATCGTCGCCGAAGGCATCGAGACCGCCGAAGACCTGGCGATGGTGCGCGAGCTGGACATCCGCTACGCGCAAGGCTGGTTTCTGGGCCGTCCGGAAGAAACGATGTTGACCGAGCTGACGCCGCCGCTGCGCGATTCACTGCGGGTACGTAGCACCGCGCCGCTTGCGCAACGGGCGGCCGGCGGCACCGCCGCCAGCCTGCGCGTGGAGGCGCCCGCCGCGCTGCTGAACAAACACACCAACGACGACGTGCACCGCTTGTTCATCGAACACAAGACCATGCACGCGGTGGCGGTCGTTGACGCCGACAACCGGCCGGTGGGCATCATCAACCGCCGCGATTTTTCCGAACACTATGCGCAGCGCTACACCCGCGAGCTCTTCGGCCGCGACGCCTGCTCGACGTTCATGAACGCCGAACCGGTGCTGGTGGACCTGAACGTGTCCATCGACCAGTTAAGCCATGTGCTGATCTCTGAAGATCAGCGCTACCTGATGGACGGCCTGATCATTACGCGCGACGGCCGTTACGACGGTCTGGCCACAGGCGAAACGCTGGTGCGCTCGGTGACCGAAATGCGTATCGAGGCCGCGCGCTACGCCAACCCGCTGACGTCCTTGCCCGGCAACATCCCCATCAGTCGGCACATCGCCACCCTGCTGGAAGACGCGGCCGACTTCACTATCTGCTACGGCGACCTGAACAACTTCAAGCCGTTCAACGACGTCTATGGCTACTGGCGCGGCGACGACATGATCATGTTGACGGCCGAAGTCATCAAGCACCACTGCGATCCGCTGCGCGACTTCGTGGGCCATGTGGGCGGCGATGACTTCGTGGTGCTGTTCCGCAGCCCCGATTGGATGGACCGCGTGCAGCGCATCATTGCGGAATTCAACGAGCAGGCCACCGACCTGTACGACGATCAGGGCCGCCATAACGGCGGTATCGAAGCCGAAGACCGTTACGGCGTGCCGCGCTTCTTTCCCTTCGTGACCTTGGGGGTGGGCGCGCTGACCGTCACCCCGTCGTTATGCGAGCGCATCCGCCCGGAGGACATCGCGTCGGCCGCTGCGCATGTCAAGCACAAGGTCAAGCATGGGAACCTGTCGCTGGTGGCCGAACGCTACACCGGCGGCGCCCTGCCCCAATTGAGCGACTGACTGGCCGGCGGCCGCATTCTGCGCAGCCTGCGCAATCTGAAATACCGCCACCGCGCGGCGCAGGCCTTGCGCCTGGATTTCCAGTGCGGCCGCGGCAGCGGCGGTCTGCTCGACCATGGCGGCGTTTTCCTGCGTGGACCGTTCGATGTCGGCCACCGCGTCATTCACCGACGCAATGCCCGCCGCTTGCTCGGCCGTGGCGCTGGAAATTTCGGCCACGATCTGCGTCACGCGGTCCACC
>Ga0256875_1000559_pt1 | contig 12439 bp, 11 predicted proteins | sample MC6MC0418MT_FD_186354 | JGI IMG/M metagenome (GOLD analysis project Ga0256875, IMG submission 186354) | Metatranscriptome of enriched soil aggregate microbial communities from Iowa State University, Ames, United States - MC6-MC0418-MT... | ecosystem: Environmental > Terrestrial > Soil >... | reverse complement strand
GCTTCCATGAGCCAAGCTCCAACCGGCGGAAGGGAATCCGCGCTGATGAACATCCAGGAGTTGCACTGTGTCGACCGATAGAGAGTCGCAACTGCTGCGGCAGGCGACCAACGCCGGCATCGACTCCCCCCTTGAACTGGCCAATTTCATGGCGCAGGCAGGGCACGAGTCGCGCGGCCTGAGCCGGCTCAACGAGAGCTTCAACTACACCCGGGGCATCTCGCAGATCCCGGTCGAGGCGGCGTGGCGCAATGGCACCGAGGCGCTGGAATCCGCGCGCCAGGAAGCCCTGCGAGGGCGTCCGGATGACCTGGCCGAGCTGATGTATGGCGGCCGGATGGGCAATGACGCGCCCGGAGATGCGCTCAAGTACCACGGGCGCGGTTATCTGCCGCTGACCGGTAAGGAAAGCTACGAGCGCGCCGGCACTGCGCTGGATCTGGATCTGGTCAACCAGCCCGAGCTTGCATCGCAGCCGGAACATGCAGGTCGCATCGCGGTGTGGCAGTGGCAGAACCGTGTGCCGGAACACGCGCGCGAGGACGTGCGCGAGGCGACCTACGCCATCAACGGAGCCGTCAACGGGGTGGAGGACCGGCTCAAGCGTTTCGAGGCGTGGCAGCAGAAGCTGACCCCTGACGTGATGGACCGGCTTGCCCGCGGCGAAGTGGGGGAGCGCGCACAGCTGCCCGAGCCCGCGCGCGATATGTCCGATCCGTCCCATGCCGGCAACCGGCTGTTCACCGACGCTCGCGGCCATCTACAGCAGATGGGGCCGCAGAGCGGTCTGCGCAGCCAGCAGGAGCTGGACAATGCGGCCGGCGCCCTGGCGCTGAGCGCGCAGAAGGCCGGCATGAGCCGCATCGATCACGTGGTCGCGGGCGCCGATGGCAGGGCACTGTTCGCGGTGCAGGGCGTCATGGGGGACCCGGCGATGCAGCGCTCGATGGTGCAGCGTGAGGCCGCTGCCCAGCTGCCCCTCGAGCAGAGCAGCCAGCAGTTGGCGGCTGAAGCCTCTTCCCGCCAGGAACAGACCGCTTCAGTCAACCGCGAGCAGGAGCAGAATCGCTCGCGATCGCTGTAATCTGGGCACCGCCCGGCAGGTCGGAGACCGGCGGGCCCATCGCACGACACCGAGCACCCTCGGGTGCCTACATGGATCTCTTTGTAAGGACACAACATGCGAAACACGTTCCTGCGTTCCCAAGCGGCCCAGCGTGGCCGCGCTCCGGCACTGTGGCTGCTGCCGCTGGGACTGGCTGCCGCCATGGCCCACGCACAGCAGGCACCGGACGCCCCGGCGGCTCCCGCCGTCGAGGAGGCGGTGCCAGCACCGGTGGTGGCCGCGGCGGACGCGCAGACGCCCGCTGACACCGCAACTGATGCCGTAGCTGCACCGGCTCCCGTCGCCGCGGCTGAGCCGGTGCCTGCCCTGGTAGCTGCACCTGTGCCGTCCATGCCCCCGGCGCCCGAACCCGCACCGCAGCCGCAACCGGCGACGGGCGTCGCTCCGGAAGCCGTCTCTGCCGAACCCGCGAGTGCACCGGCACCTGCGGCAGCACCGATGGCACCGCCGACCGACGTTGCCTCCACCAATGCTGCCCCTGTCGCAACGACCCCTGTCGCAGCTCCACCACAGGCTCCCGCGCAGGTGCCGGCCCCCGTTGCCGCCATCGCACCGGCGCCCGACACCGCACCAGCCTCTATGCCGGTCCCGCCGTCCGCCCCGGCTTCCATCGCACCGCCGATCATCCCGTTGGCACCAGACCAGGCCGCCGAGCGCCAGCTCGGTGCGCGCTGCCCGGTCGATCTGGCCGGTCGCCTGGCACCGCAGGGCGATCTGATGATCGGCGCCTGCCAGGGCGCGTTGCCGCCGCACCTGGCGGCGCTGCTGGTGGCCTTGCCTGAGCAGGACATCCACCTGCCGCGCAGCTGGCGCGAGCGCGAAGTGCGCCAGAAGGCGTGGTTCAAGGCCGTGGCCGGCATGGGCCAGCGCCCGGACTTCATCGCCCGCCTGGGAGACATCTGGGTCCGCTCGTTTGAAGGCGCGGATGCGTCGACGACCACCTACCTGGTCTCGGCGCCGTTCGACTGTGCCGATGGCGCATTGCCAAACGAGAACACCGCAGAGCCCGTCCGACTCGCAGCCGGCAGTTGCGGGCAGGCCTACATACGCCAGCGCGTGTACCAGGTTGGCAGCGATGGCGTGCCGCAGGACATCACCGCAACGGCAATGCCGGCGGCACCGTCGATCACCGAGGCCGATCGTGCCCGTCACCGCGCCCGCGAAGGCAAGGTCAGCCTGGATCACAGCAAATTGCAGTATGGGCCGGCGATGCGCTGGTTCGTGCAGTACCCGGAATCACCGCAGAAGACCGGTCCGCACAGCTTCAGCGACTGGAACCGTGAGCATCTGTCCTTTGTGGTGTGGAACGGCACCCGCTTCGAGCTGCGCGATACCGTGACGCGCGCGCAGTGGCCGTGTGATCCGGTGGCGCCGGGCGACAAGGCCTGTGGCGGCTTCCCGGACTCGGGCCCGGATGCGTACGTGCTGGCAGGGCCGGCGGCGAACTCCGCGGTCTCCAGCCCCTGATCGACCTCGGAAATGACGGGAGCCGGCAGTGCCGGCTCCCGTTTTCATTCCAGCAAGCGTCTCAGGCGTGCAGGCTGCGCTGGGTCGCCTGGGTCTGTTCCAGCTGCTGCTCGCGTGCCAGGGCTTGGCCGGCAGCCTGCTGCTCGATGCGCTGGCTGCTCTGCTCCAACGGTGTGTTCATCGCGCGGGTGGTGTCGACGGACACGCGCAGATGGCCGGGGTCGCCGCCCTCACCCTGCAGGGCGAAGCTGCGTGACGCGTCGGCACTCATCAGTACCTCGTCGATCCGCTGTCCGCCGGCGGCATGCATTTCCGCAGCCAGCGAGCCTGCCAGTTGCGCGCTCATGCCATCGGGTGTGCGGCCGACGCGGGCGTCCTGTGCGTGCACGCCGCGCAGGGCATCATTGAACAAGGGGTTGCCGACGTGGCCGGCGTCGTCGATGCGCAGCATGCCGATCGGGCGACCCTGTCTTTCGGCTTCACGGCGCGCGGGTTCGCCCGGTTCCAGGGGACCGCGCAGATGGTCGAAGAGATCCTTGACCCCGCCCGGCAGGCCGCGCGTACCGGTGGTGACGCCACTGCGCAGCAGCTCCATCTTGTCCCGGTACTCGTCGATCATCTTGACGTTGTCGCGTGCCAAGGCCTGCGTCTCCGGCCTGCCCAGCACCGAGTCTTCGCCGAGGAAATTGACGAGCTTGTGCGAACCGAAGGAGTTGGCGGCCGCGCCCAGCGCGCTGTCGGGAATCAGGATGCGCAAGCGGCTGTTGCTGAAGCCCCAGTCGCCCAGCGTGTCGATCTCCCGGGGCGTGGCGTACACGCGCACCTGGCCGAAGTGCGGCGAAGCGGCGCTGACCGGGTCGGCTGCCATGACGTGGTTGACAACGCTGGTGCCGCCTTCGGGAATGCGGTAGCCAAGACTGGCCGCGCCATAGGCGTTGAAGGTCTCGCCCTTCAGGTTGTAGTGGTGCGCGCTGATCTGGGCCAGCGCGCCGCCCAGCGAATGCCCGGTGACGGTGACCTCAGGTGCCTGGCCGAGGTCCCGCCCTTCCTTGGCAGCGTAGGCGAGGGCGCGCTGGGTCAGTGCAAGTGCATCGGCGGCCTGCACGTTGTAGCGGGCGACCACCATGCCGCCATCGGCGAGGAGGCCATCGCGGGCGATCTGCTCCGTGCCGCGATGTGACACCACGATCTCCTGCGTGTCCACGCGCTGGTAGATCGTGCCTTGATAGCCATTGAAGCGGTTGCTGACGTGCTCGAGCACCTTGTAGTCATGCCCGTTGAGGGAGACATGCTCTTCCTGTCCGGGTGCGCGGCGACCGACTTTCAGGTCGCGATAGGCATCGTTGGACAGCGCGGCGTAGTCCTGGCTGCCGAGGGTCACGGCTGCACCTCATCGGCCGTCAGGGTGGCAGAGAACAGCGTGTCCTGCAGTTCCGGGCGGAACCGGCTGGCGTCCTTCTGGCCGGTAGCGCCGTAGTCGGGCAGGTCCGCAACGCGCGGATAGTCGCCCTGCGGATAATGGCGCGTCTCAGTCTGGCCCTTGACGAACGGATCGGCCTCGATGAACGACAGGAAGCGCGTCTCGCCATCGGCGCCGGTCGCCTTCAGCATCGCGCCGGCGCCACTGAAGGCCCAATGGCAGACGCCGCGGCCGTAGTAGTCCTCGTCAAGCATGCGGTCGAGGTAGACGGTGCCGCGGTACTCGTTGTCGGTGACCCTGCGCAGCGTCACCGGCTCTTGGCTGGTGATGCGTGCGGGAGCGCCGGTGGCGGGCTCGATGTAGCCGCACTGCGCTTCGTTGCTGACATCGTACTGGGCAACGCCTTCGACCACGGCAAAGCTGCCCGGCGGGTTCTGCAGGCGCAGTACCAGTTCATAGGCCTTGCGCGGTGAGGGGTTGAGCTTGGCCAGGCCACGTCCTCCCTGGGCGACGTCGGACTCGGCGGAAGCAAGTTCCTGGTTCATGGCGGTCTCCGGGCTGCAGGCAATCAGTAGAAGCAAGGCAAGACACGGGAGGGATGTGCGGCGCACCGTCAGCCTCCGGTCGGAGGCGTGAGCGCGTTCGCGACGGGGCACGCTGCGGGCGACGAAAGTGCGCGCCGCACTGGCGAGGAAAGACGGGCAATCACGGCATGTCTCCTTTCCTTGGTGACCACGATCCCGGACCCGGGAAGGCTAGATTGCGCGATTCTCGCGGCAGAAAAGTGAAATAGTCGAAATTTTGACGCTATCAAACTGGCTTGGATGCAGCGAACTGTGATTCGTATCCGGATTTCACACGTGGGGTACGGGCATCAGGCGCGGGCCGTTGCTTCCTCGATGCGGCATGATCAAGGTGCTTGCTCCGTTCCGACGACGTGCCGACGATGCTCTTCATCCGCCCTGAACTGCCCGCAGACGCTGCTGGAATCCACTTCCTGACCGAGGCGGCCTTCCGCAACGCGCCGCACAGCAGCCACACCGAACACCACATCGTCGACGCATTGCGTGAGCGTGGCGAGCTGAGCATCTCGCTGGTGGCAGAGGATGCGGGCCAACTGGTGGGTCATGTCGCGCTGTCCCCGGTCAGCGTGCAGGACGGCAGCCATGGCTGGTTCGGGCTCGGGCCGATTTCGGTGCTGCCGCAGCAGCAGGGGCGCGGCGTGGGCACGGCATTGATGCGGGCCGCGATCGAGGCTCTGCGCAAGAAGGGCGCGCGGGGCTGCGTGCTGTTGGGCGAGCCGGCCTACTACGGGCGCTTCGGCTTCCATGCCGTGCCGGATCTGGTACTACCCGGCGTGCCGGCGGCGTATTTCCAGGCCCTGTGCCTGCAGCCACCGATGGCACAGGGGGAGGTGCGTTACTCGCCGGCGTTCGACGTGGTTGCCTGACCGGGGAACGGCCGGCGTTCCAACGGCCGGTCAGCCTGGATGGCGCAGGTGGATGAGGGGATACGGACGACCCTGCGAATCCACCGGCGAGCGACCGGTTTCGATGAAACCCATGCGCCGATAGAAGCCCACGGCCTGCGCATTCTGCGCGTTGACGTCGGTGGTCAGTTGCGGCTGCAGTGCCAACGCATGCTGCAGCAGCTGGCGGCCGATACCGGTTCCGCGCACGTCGGGATCGATGAACAACGCTTCCATGTGCGAGCCGTCGATCAGCATGAAACCCTGCGGCTGGTCCTGGTCGCCGACGGCCACGACCATCGGGGCCTGTGGCAGGAAGCCGGCAACTTCAGCATCGATAGCCTGACGGTCTTCGGTACTGAGGAAATCATGGGTGGCGTCGACGGCCCGGCGCCAGAGATCGACGAGAGCGTCGCCATCGGTGGCGCGGGAGGGGCGCAGGGTGGTCATGGGATCGGCCAAGGTGCTTTGCAGTACCCGGATTGTACCGGTGCGACACCCGCAAACAGAAAGCCCCGCCGAAGCGGGGCCTTGGATGTCACGTTCGCTGCGCCTTACTGCACGGTGCAGCCGGACAGTGCCGGGAAGCCGATGACTTCGCCATTGCCGGTGCAGGCCAGCGTGACCTTCTGGCCCTTCTTCAGGCTGGCAGCCACGTCCTTGGGCAGGTCGCTGGCCTGTACGAAGCCGAACGGCTTGGCGCTCAGCTGCACGACCGGCTTGTCCATGAAGTCCGAGCTGATCGAGTCGACCGTGCCGGAAACCAGCAGCGCCTTGCCCTTGTACTTGCCATCGGCAGCGATCTCGTTGTCCTGGTAGTCGCTGAACATCGTGGTGGCGGTCACTTCCACAGCCGAGGCGGAGGCCGCAGCGGCATCGTTGGTGACGGCGGTGGCTTCCGGTTCTGCAGCCTTGGCGGCAGCGTCTGCCTCCGCGGCGGCGGACGAGACGCTGGCTTCAGCAACGGCCGCATCGTACTGGCCCTTGCTCTGCGCGCTGATGCCGCTCACGGTGCCGGCAAAGATCGCCAGGCCGACGAAGTACACGATCGGCGAAACGATGATCGAGCCCAGCAGCTGGAACAGGCCCTTCATGGCGCCGCCCTTGGCCATCGCGACGATGGCGAGGATGAAGGCCACCAGGTTCAGCGGCCAGCCCAGGAACAGGCCCAGGCCGGGGAACGGGACGAGGAAGCACAGCCAAGCGATCGCCAGCGTGATCCATGCGGCTTTTCCGGCAGGGCTGGCCTGCACGGTGGTATCTGCAACTGCGTTCAAAATTACCCCCTGTAGAGATCGAAAGGTGAATTCGCTGCCGACAATGGCAGCGCGCCATCGTCAATGATTTGAAAGCGCGGGCGCAGCGTGAAGGAGTCTTCACGCAAGATCAAGCGGCGCTGCATCGTCATCCGAGCGCGGCGCTTCGCATTCTGGCATCGGAAGCGCCAAGGGGGCCTGCGTTACACTAGCCAGGCGCTCAATACTTGAACCCGAGAAACGCCATGACTGATGCCTTGGGCGTGCCGGTGCACGACGTCGACGAGAGCTGGATGCGTCACGCACTGGCATTGGCCGAACGCGCACAGCGCGAGTTCGACGAGATCCCGGTCGGTGCGGTGCTGGTGGGGGCCGACGGTCAGCTGCTGGGCGAGGGCTGGAACCTCAACATTGCCTCGCACGACCCCAGCGCGCATGCCGAGATCGTTGCCATGCGCGAGGGCGGACGGACGCTGGCCAATCACCGCCTGATCGGCAGCACGCTGTATGTCACTCTGGAGCCGTGCGCGATGTGCGCGATGGCGATCGTGCACGCACGCGTGGCGCGCCTGGTCTACGGTGCCAGCGACCCCAAGACCGGCGCCTGCGGCAGCGTGTTCGATCTGGTCGCTGATGCCCGCCACAATCACCGGGTGGAGGTCCATGCCGGCGTGCTGGCCAAGGAAGCGGGCAACCGGCTGACCAACTACTTCAGGGCCAAGCGTGGCAAGCCGCCGCTGCTGCTGGAGGACCACGCTGGCGAGGGCTGAGTGGCGAAAGGGTATGATGGCCGCCACTTCCCTTTACCGGCCGGCCTCGTGCCTGCCCAGCAACGAGGCGACACGATGGCACAGAACGGCGCGGCCAACGAGCGGCTGATCTGGATCGACCTGGAAATGACCGGGTTGGATACTGACAACGATTCGATCATCGAGATCGCCACCGTGGTCACCGATGCCCAGCTCAACGTGCTGGCCGAGGGCCCGGAGTTCGCCATCCATCATCCGCTGGAAACGCTGGAAGCGATGGACGAGTGGAACCGCAACCAGCATCGTCGTTCGGGCCTGTGGCAGCGCGTCATCGACAGCACCACCACGCTTGGCCAGGCCGAAGCGCAGACCGTGGCCTTCCTGGCGCAGTGGATTCCGGCCGGCGTGTCACCGATGTCGGGCAACTCCATCTGCCAGGACCGCCGCTTCCTGCACCGGCAGATGCCGCGGCTGGAAAAGTACTTCCACTACCGCAACCTGGACGTGTCCACGGTGAAGGAACTGGCCAAGCGCTGGGCGCCAAGCGTGGCTGCGGGCGTGGGCAAGAACAGCAACCACACCGCACTGAGCGATGTGCACGATTCGATCAACGAACTTCGCCACTACCGCCAGTTCATGGGCGCGCTGTCGGGGCTGCCGACCCCTTGATGGGTAGTGCCGGCCGCTGGCCGGCAATCCCGAGGCGTTGGTGAGGATCAGGTGTTGCCGGCCAGCGGCCGGCACTACGCTCCGTTCAACTCCACGGCGCTAAGATCGGCCCATGAACGAACCCATCCTGCTGCCCCGCGATATCGCCCACGACGCTGGTGACTGGTCTGACCTGCAGCGGGCGGTAGCACTGCTGGAAGCCCCCACGATCACCGCGCGCATGGCCAACCTGGTCGGAACGCCGCTGGAGTTCGCGGTGAAGGCGCTTCCCACCTCGGTGTCCAACCGCATCCACGGTGCGGTGCAGGCGGCGCTGTCCAAATCCGTGCAGGCCGCGCTGTGGAGCATGGACAACACTCCTGGCAAGGGCGCCTCGACACGTTGGCACAAGCTGGCGGCGGCGACGTCCGGCGCGGTGGGTGGGGCGTTCGGTTTCGCTGCGCTGTTCATCGAGCTGCCGGTGTCGACCACGATCATGATGCGCGCGGTAGCCGACGTCGCCCGCAGCGAAGGCTTCGATCTATCGCAGTTCAGCACCCGCCAGGCCTGCCTGGAGGTGTTCGCACTGGGTGGCAATTCGCCGCGCGACGATGCCAGCGAGACCGGCTACTACCTCGCCCGTGGTTTCACCACCGATGTCATGCGCCACCTCTCGGCCGAACTGGCCGGGCGCGTGGTGACCGGGCGCGACCTGACCCTGGGCGTGGCGCCGAAGGAAGCCGGCAAGCTGCTGGCCAAGCTGGTGGAAAAGGTCGCCGCCCGTTTCGGCGTGGTGGTCACCGAGAAGTTTGCCGCGCAGGCGGTACCAATCGTCGGTGCGGCGGCCGGCGCGACGCTCAACACCATGTTCACCGACTACTACCAGGACATGGCCCGCGGCCATTTCATCGTGCGCCGGCTGGAGCTGAAGTACGGCGAAGAGGTCGTGCGCACCTGCTATGACCGTATCGCCCACGGCGGCGCGTTGATCGAGCCGACGTTGTAACGATGGGGTCGGAGCCCTTTCCTGCGGAAAGGGATCCGACCCCGACCGCCGCAGGGAAGGGCTCTGACCCTTGCCTGCCAGGCACAACTGTTTTGCGCGGACGCGCCTGTTGCGCGCGCAGCGCCATCCCCATCCTTGCCGGCAATCCCCCGCAAGAGAGTGCCGCCATGTTGTTCACCCCCCACCGCCTGGGCGCGCTGACGCTGCCCAACCGTATCGTGATGCCACCGATGACCCGCTCGCGTGCGGCGGCCGGCAATGTCGCTACCGCGCAGATGGCCGAGTACTACGCCCAGCGCGCTGGTGCCGGGCTGATCGTCAGCGAAGGCACCCAGATCAGCCCGCAGGGCCAGGGCTATGCCTGGACCCCGGGCATCCACAGCGACGAACAGGTGCAGGGCTGGCGCAGGGTCACCGATGCCGTGCACGCGGCGGGTGGGCGCATCTACGCCCAGCTCTGGCATGTCGGCCGTGTCTCCCATGTGGCCCTGCAACCGGACGGCGCGGCGCCGGTCTCTTCCTCGGCACTGCTGGCCGAAGGGGTGAAGGTCTTCGTCGACCCGACCGGCGCCGGTCCGGAATCCGGCGTGGGCGAAATGATCCAGCACTCGATGCCGCGCGCGCTGGGCGAGGACGAGATTCCGGGCATCGTGGCCGACTATGCGCAGGCCACCCGCAATGCACTGGCTGCCGGATTCGATGGCGTCGAGCTGCACGGCGCGAACGGCTATCTGATCAACCAGTTCATCGACTCGCAGGCCAACCAGCGTACCGACGGCTATGGCGGCGCGCTGCGCAATCGCCTGCGCTTCCTGCGCGAGGTGGTGCAGGCGGTGGTCGATGTCGCTGGCGGCGAGCGAGTCGGCGTGCGTCTGGCGCCGCTGACCACGCTGCAGGGGGCGGTGGATGACACGCCGCAGGCGACCTATCTGGCTGCCGCACACCTGCTGGGCGAGCTGGGTGTGGGTTACCTGCACATCGCCGAGGCCGACTGGGAGGATGCCCCGTTGATGCCCGTCGCGTTCAAGCAGGCGCTACGGATGATCTATCCGGGAACGTTGATCTACGCCGGCAAGTACACTGCCGAGCGTGCCGGGCAGGCGCTGGCGGAAGGCTGGGCCGACCTGATCGGCTTCGGTCGGCCGTTCATCGCCAATCCCGATCTGCCCGAGCGCCTGCGCATCGGCGCGGCGTTGAATTCGCCCGATCGCGCGACGTACTTCGGTGGTGGCGCGGCGGGATTCACCGACTATCCGGTGCTGGAAGAAAGCGTCGCGGCTTGATCCCGGAGGCTGCCGGCCAGCGGCCGGCACTACCGGGGACGGGGATGGGGTGGGTGCCGACCGTTGGTCGGCACTCCCGATCAGGGCTTGTCGCGCACCAGTGCGTCGGCCTCGACCACTCCGCCATCCTTGCCATGCAGGTACAGGTGCATGTCCTGCTGCGGATACGGGATGTTGATGCCGGCCTTGTCGTAGCCCAGCTTGATCTGTTCGAGCAGGGTGACCTTGGTGCCGAAGTGATCGGCCGACTTCACGTAGCAGCGGATGCCCAGATTGATCGCGTGCGCACCCAGCTCGTACACCACCACGTCCGGTGCCGGCGTCTGCAGTACGCGCGGGTCGGCCTTCATCAGCGCCAGTGCGGTATCACGCGCCAGCTGGATGTTGTCTTCGTAACCGATGCCCACCACCAGCTCGACCCGGCGGGTGGGCTCTGCGGTGAGGTTGATGATCGGCGCGGCGGTGATCAGCGTGTTCGGAATGGTGGTGTGCTGGTTGTCCGCGCCGGTGATCACGGTCTGGAAAATGCGTACCTCGCGAACCGTGCCGGTCTGCCCGGCGATGGTCACCACATCGCCTACGCGGAACGGACGCAGGGTCACCAGCATCACGCCGGAGGCGATATTCGACAGCGAATCCTTCAGCGCCAGGCCAACGGCCAGGCCAGCGGTACCGAGTACGGCCAGCAGCGGAGTGATCTGCACGCCCAGCGTACCGATGGCCAGGATCACCACGATCACCAGCGAGGCCGCGTAGACCACGTTGCGAAGGAAGCTGCCCAGCATCGGGTCCACGCCCATGCGCGAGGTGGCGCGCGGCATGGCATTGGACAGCCGTCGTGCCAGCCACATGCCGACCAGCAACACCACGATCGCGGCCAGCAACGGCACGCCGTAGGTCTCCAGCAGGCGTTCCCAGTCGAGTGAGCGGAACCAGGAGGTCGTGGCGGGGGAGGGTGGGGCAGCGGCGATCATGCGGACTCCTTTGCAACGGGAACAGGTGCGACGGAAACATGGCGTACGCGGACGCCAGAAACAGCAAGCCCCGCAGAGGCGGGGCTTGCGTGCAGCTTCAGTATGGGCAGGCGTCGATGAAAGCGACGTCAGCCATCACACGTCAACAGGTCAACCCTTGGCCTTCAACTTGGCCAGACGCAGCCAGGTATCGACCACGGTGTCCGGATTCAACGACACCGACTCGATGCCTTCCTGCATCAGCCATTCGGCCAGATCCGGATGATCGGACGGGCCCTGGCCGCAGATGCCGACGTACTTGCCCTTGGCCCGTGCCGACTTGATCGCCATCGACAGCAGCTTCTTCACCGCCGGGTTCCGCTCATCGAACAGGTGCGCCACGATCGACGAATCGCGGTCCAGGCCGAGGGTCAGCTGGGTCAGGTCGTTGGACCCGATCGAGGAGCCATCGAAGATCTCCAGGAACTCATCGGCGAGCAGTGCGTTGGACGGCACTTCGCACATCATGATGATCTTCAGGCCGTTTTCGCCCTGCTTCAGGCCAGTCTGTTCCAGCACCTCGACGACCTTGCGGCCTTCTTCCAGGGTGCGCACGCACGGGATCATGACCCACAGGTTGTCCAGGCCCATCTCGTTGCGCACGCGCAGCACGGCCTTGCACTCCAGCGCGAACGCGGCCGAGAAGCTCTGATCGACGTAACGGCTGGCGCCGCGGAAGCCGATCATCGGATTCTCTTCGTGCGGCTCGTAGTTGCTGCCGCCGATCAGGTTGGCGTACTCGTTGGACTTGAAGTCCGACAGTCGCACGATCACCGGGTTTGGCGCGACCGAGGCGGTCAGGGTGGCGATGCCTTCGGCCAGACGGTCCACGTAGAAGCCGACCGGGTCGGAATAACCGGCGATCTTCTCGTCGATCTTCTTCTTCGTCGCCGCATCCTGGCGGTCGTATTCCAGCAGCGCGTTGGGGTGGATGCCGATGTGGCTGGCGATGATCATTTCCCGGCGCGCCAGGCCGATGCCCGCGTTCGGCAGCTGGCCGAAG
>Ga0256875_1000551_pt1 | contig 12530 bp, 8 predicted proteins | sample MC6MC0418MT_FD_186354 | JGI IMG/M metagenome (GOLD analysis project Ga0256875, IMG submission 186354) | Metatranscriptome of enriched soil aggregate microbial communities from Iowa State University, Ames, United States - MC6-MC0418-MT... | ecosystem: Environmental > Terrestrial > Soil >... | reverse complement strand
GCTTTTTCGTCCGGGCTCAGTTGCCCCAGCTTGGCATCGGCATCGCATCGACCGGAATCGGCGCGTCCGTATCGTCCTTGCCGCGCGCATGCTTGCCGCGCAGGTCGTTCTCGATCTGGTAGTTGCGGCGCTGCAGCCAGGCATCGCGGACCAGCGAGTACTCGTCCACGGCGTTGGCACGCATGTCGTCCACCGCCAGCAGCTGCGAACGCGTGTCCACCAGCTGCAGCCCCTGCAGGCCGATGCGGACCTTGTCCTCTTCGATCGTGCGGATCGGCGAGAGCGGCATGTCGCCGGCCAGGCCGAACACATCGCGCACGGTGCGCGGGCCGAAGAAGGGCAGTTCCACGTAACGCGAACGGCGCCAGCCCCAGGTGCCCAGGGTCTGACCGAAGTCTTCCTTGCGGTGCGGGACCATGGCCTTGCTGGCCGGATCGAACAGACCGCCGATACCCAGCGTGGAGTTCATCAGGAAGCGGCCCAGGCTGTCCCAGGCATCATCCGGACGGCCCTGCAGCAGCTGGTTGGTGATCGTCACCGGGGCGCGCAGGTTGCTGAAGAAGTTGCTCACGCCGGTGCGGGCGAAGCGCGGCACCACGTTGGTGTAGGCCACCGCCAGCGGGCGTGCGACCGCCCGGTCGACCACGTTGTTGAAGCTGTGCACCTTGCGGTTGAACGGTTCCCACGGATCGTACGGGGTGCGGCTGGGCTCGGTGCCGTCCGCGGTCGGGGCCGGACCGCCGTACAGCGCGGCGAAGTCGTCCTCGGCATTGGTCGGCGCGGTGCCACCGGTGACCGGCGCGGCGGCCGTATCGGTGCTGCCCTGGGGTGCCGGGGCGGCGGTGTCGACGACCGCGTCAGCCGGTACCGCAGGCGCATCGGCCACATCGGTCGCCGGTGCCGCCGCAGGGGCGACCTCGACGCTGACCGGTGCGCTGTCGCGTGCGGGTTTGCCGGCACAGGCGCTCAAGGCCAGCGCCAGCACGAGGAGGGGGAGGGTGCGTATGACGTTCATGTCAGCTCGCCGCAGAAAGGGCATGGAAATCCAGGGTGGGTGCCAGCCGGTAGGCGGCACTGAGGTCGGTGAAACCGTCCGGGCTGCCGACGATCGTCGGCAGGGTCCCGGTTGCACGCAGGCGCGCGGCCAGCTCGGCCAGCAGCGCCAGCCCGGCGCTGTCCAGCTTGCTCACCGCCGCCAGATCCAACTGCTGCACACCGTCCAGCGCAGTCAGCGAGGGCCACAGGGCCGTCACCGCCGCGCGGTCGAGCACCCCGCTGAACACCAGCGAGGTGCCGTTGCGCTGCACGCTGGCGCTGTTACTTGCCACGCGGGGCCTGCCCGGCCTGCATGCTGCCGTTGCGCAGTTCGGTGGCCACCTGCTGGATCGACTTCTGGCGCAGCGGGGCGTCGAACTGGGTCTTGAAGGTCTGCACGTAGGAGATGCCTTCGATCATCACATCGAAGATCTTCCACTGGCCGTTGACGTTGCGCATCAGGTAGTCGACCGGGGTCGGCTCATTGCCGGCGCGGATCAGCTCGGTGGACACGCGCACGCCACGGTTGCCCGGCAGCGGCGACTCGCTCTTCAGGCGGAAGGTCGGCTTGCCCTGGATCTCGAGCAGGGCCGAACCATAGCGCTGCATCAGATTGTCGGCCATCGCATCGGCGAACAGCTTGACGTCGGCATCCGAGGCGCCGCGGCCGTGCACGCCCAGCACCAGGCGGGCGGCGTAATCGCGGTCGAAGGTCTTGTTGAGCTCGCTGTTGATGAAGTCACGCAGCACGGCCGGGTTGGCCCGGAACTCGGTGCGGCGCTGCTGCAGCGAGGTCAGGATGCGGGTGCTGGCGTCCATCACGGCCTTGCTGGCCTGGCCCTGCTGGGCGGCGGCGGCCGCCGGAGCGGCCTGGGCGAAGGAGAGCGAGGGCGTGGCGGCGAGCAGGGCCGAGGCCAGCAGCGCCGGGATCAGGGTCTTTTTCATGGTTGCGGTTCCGTTGCAGGCGCGGGCGCGCCGTTGCCATCATGGGAGTCAGCGCCACCGGTGTTGGCCGGACCGCTGAACATGTACTTGCCGACCAGCTGGAGCAGGTCCACCGCCGGCTGGGTGAAGACGATCTCGTCGCCGGACTTGAGTACGTCCGGATCTCCGCCCGGCTGCAGTCCGATATAGCTCTCGCCGAGCAAACCGCTGGTGAAGATGCCGGCCGACGTATCGGCGGGCAGATCCTTGAACTTGCCGTCGAGCTTGAGGGTCACGATCGAATCGAACTTCTGCGGATCCAGTTCGATGCCCGAGACCTGGCCGATCGTCACGCCGCCGATCTTGACCGGTGCCTGTTTGCGCAGCTGGCCGATCTGGGTGAAACGCGCCTTCAGTTCGTAGCCGCTGCCGCCGGTGCCCCACCGTTGATTGGTGGAGGCCACGGCCAGCACCAGCAGCGAGGCCAGCGCCAGCAGCAGGAACGCGCCGACGGAAAATTCGAGTCTGGGACCGCGGATGGCCATGGGATATCTCACTGTTCTTTGTCAGGTGCCTGGACAGGTGTCCGGGCGGGAAGTCTTTGCGTACTCAAGCGGGGTGTTGGCCAGGGACAACGGCCGTACCGACCAACGGTCGGTACCTACTGGAACATCATGGCGGACAGCACGAAGTTGAAGACCAGCACCAGCAGCGAGGCGTTGACCACCGCACGCGTGGTGGCGACCGAGGTGCCTTCGATGGTGGGTTCGGCATGGAAGCCGACATAGGACGCGACCAGGGCCGCGGTGCCGCCGAAGATCGCCGACTTGAGCATCGCCACGCCGAAATCGTCCCAGAAGTCCACGCTGTTGCTCAGCGCCGACCAGAACACCCCGTTGTCCAGGCCGAGCACATGCACGGCCTCGAAGTAGCTGGCACTGATCGCCAGCGAGCAGAAGATGCCGGTCAGCAGCGGCACGGTCAGTACCGCCGCCCAGAAGCGCGGGGCGACGACCTTGGCGACCGGGTCGATCGCCATCAGCTCCAGCGCCTTGATCTGGTCGGTGGCCCGCATCAGGCCCAGTTCGGCGGCGATCGAGCTGCCGGCGCGGCCGATGAACAGCAGTGCGGTCAGCACCGGCGCCAGTTCGCGGTACAGCGACAGGCCGAGCAGGGTGGACAAGGCATCGGCGGCGCCGAAGGTGGTCAGCGTCCGGTAGCCCTGCAGCGTCAGCACCAGGCCGACGAATGCGCCGCCCACCGCGATGATCGGCAGCGATCGTGCGCCGATCTTGTAGATCTCGCGGGTCAGTTCGGCCAGGAAATCGGCGGTCGGCAGCGAGCCGCGCAGCACCGTCAGCGAGAACAGGCCGGCGCGACCGAGCGAGCGGGTGGCGTCAACGAACGGCATCAGGCAACCCTCGCACGTGGTGCGGCATCGAAGGGGATCGGGCCGTCCGGCTCACCGTGCAGGAACTGCCGCAGCAGCGGGTCCTGGCTGGATTCGAGCGCGGCCGGGCTGCCCTGGAACACGATGCCGCCGTTGGCGATCGCGATCACCTGGTCGCAGATCGGCAGGGTCTCGTGCACGTGGTGGCTGACGATGATGCTGGTCAGCCCCAGGCTGTGGTTGAGGCGCTGGATCAGGCTCATGATCACGCCCGAGGCGATCGGGTCCAGCCCGGTCAGCGGCTCGTCGTAGATCATCAGCGGCGGGTCCAGGGCCAGCGCGCGGGCCAGCGCGACACGGCGCGCCATGCCGCCGGACAGCTCGCGCGGCCAGGCATCGGCTGCGGCCAGCAGGCCCACCGCGTGTAGCTTCATCTGCACCAGGCGGCGCAAGACGGGCTTCGGCAGGCGGGTGTGGGTACGCAGCGGCAGGGCCACGTTCTCGGCCACGGTCAGATCGGTCAGCAGGCCATTGCCCTGCAGCAGAACGCCCACGCTCTTGCGCATCTCCAACAGCGCGCGTGCGCCGGTCGGGATGGGCTGACCGAACAGGGTGACCTCGCCGGCCACCGGGCGCAGCTCACCGGTCAGCGCGGCCAGCAGCGTGGACTTGCCACTGCCCGACGGGCCGAGCACGGCGGTGATGCTGCCGCGCGGAACGGTCAGCGAAACGTCGCGCAGGATCGTACGCCCGCCGCGGTCGATGCGGACGTTGGACAACTGCACCAGACTCTCTTCGGAAACCGTCATGGGCGCCATTAACAAAATTCCAACGTTGTAAGATCGTGGTGAACGGCTGAACATAACCGAACTGGACCGTGCAGTATTGTCGCACGGGCGGGTGAGGGCAGTGCCGCGGCGGGCATGCCGTCGCCTGCAACACAGCGTGTCGGGCCGGTATCGGCCAGCGCCCTTTTCTTTTCCAGACAGTCACCAGCGCTGCGTTCGTGCGCCGGCTGCGGCACACTCCTGCGATGACCGACGCTGCTTCAGACTTCCGCCTGTACCACTCCAACTCGCTCGATGTGCTGGCCGCCCTGTTGGCCACGACGCTGCGCACGCCGGTGCCGGGCCAATCGATCCTGGTGCCGGAGGTGGTGCTGATCCCGCAGGTCGCGATGCGCCGCTGGCTGCAGTCGACCCTGGCGGCCGAGTATGGCATTGCCGCCAACCTGGAGTTCCTCACGCCGGGTGAGCTGGTCGCCCGCGCCCTCAATGCCAACGTGCCCGGCGAACAGGGCGATCTCAACGCCGAGGGCCTGCGCTGGCGGTTGTACGCCGCCCTGCGCGACCCGGCGTTGATGGCGCAGCCGCCGATGGCCGCTCTGCAGGCGTACCTGTCCGCGGCCGATCCGCTCAAGCCGTGGGCACTGGCGGCCGAGCTGGCCTCGGTCTTCGAGAAGTACCAGGCCTGGCGTCGCGATTGGCTGCTTCGCTGGGAAGCCGGCGCATCGCCGAACGACCCGCAGGCGATCCTGTGGCGACGCATCGCCGGCGGCGAGCAGTACCGCGCCCGCCGCATCGATGCCTATCTGGCCCGCTTCGAGGGTGCCGGCCAGCCGCTGCCGCAGGGTCTGCCGGCGCGCGTGTTCGCCTTCGCCACCCTCAACATCTCCCCGGACGTGCTGCGGGTGATGGCCACCCAGGCGCGGGTCGGCACGATGCACTTCTATCTGCCGACGCCGACCCAGGCGTATTGGGGCGATCTGCAGACCCTGGGCGAGAAGCTGCGCAGTGGCGCGCCCGATCCGTTCGGTGAGGCCGCGGGCGAGAACCGTCTGCTGCAGGCCTGGGGCGCGGCGGGTCGCGATTTCATGGCGGTGCTGGGCAGCTACGAGGTCGTGCACCCCTCCGGTGAGATCGCCGCCTACGACGATCCCGAAGAGGACGCGCGTGCGGACATGGCCGAGGGCGGCTTGTCCGACAGCCTGCTGCACCGCTTGCAGCGCGACCTGTTCCACCGCCGTGGGCAGCCGGCCGGCGAGCTGCGCGACGGCCTGCGCTACGACGACCCCAGCCTGCAGGTGCATGCCTGCCACACCCGCCTGCGCGAACTGCAGGTGCTGCATGACCAGCTGCGCGGCCTGCTGCAGGATCCGCGCTTCGATCCGCCGCTGCAGGCACGCGACATCGCGGTGCTGGCACCGGACATCGATCCCTACGTGCCGTACCTGGAAGCCGTGTTCGGCGGCCGCAGCGGCGGCGAGGAGCACATTCCCTATGCGCTGGCCGACACCAGCCCGCTGGCCGGTGAGCCGTTGGCCGATGTGTTCGTGCACCTGCTGGGGTTGCCGGTCTCGCGCTTCGGCTTGAACGAAGTACTCGACCTGCTGGCCAGCGCGCCGCTGGCGGAAGCGGCCGGGCTCGATGCGGCCGCGTTCGACCGCCTGCACGACTGGCTGCAGGCGGCCGGCGCGCGCTGGGGCCTGGACGCCACGCATCGCGGCCAGCATCAGGCGCCTGTCGATGATGCGTTTACCTGGCAGTTCGCGCTGGACCGCCTGCTGCTGGGTCATGCCAGCGGCAGCGACGGCGACATCGCCGGAGTCGCGCCGTGGCCGGAGCTGGAAGGCAGTGCGCTGGATGCGCTGGACCGCCTGCTGGGGCTGCTGCGCGTGCTGGCGCGCTACCAGAAGGCCCTCGGTGAGGCCATGTCGCCCGGGCAGTGGCGGCAGCGTCTGCTGGCCCTGCTTGATGCGCTGCTGCCGGAACCGCCGCAGGCAGCCAACAGCCAGCGCGCGCTGGAGCGCCTGCGCAAACTGATCAACGAGTTCGCCCGCGATGCGGAGACCGCCGGCTTTGAAGGCGACGTGCCGCCGGAGGTGTTGCGCGCCCATTTCGCCGGCGTGCTTGCCCAGGCCGATACGCGTGCACCGCTGTTGACCGGCGGCGTCAGCTTCGGGCGGATGGTGCCGATGCGCCTGCTGCCGTTCCGGGTGATCTGCGTGCTTGGCTTGAACGATGGCGACTTCCCGCGTCGCGACCCGGCGGCGGGCCTCAACCAGCTCACCGCCGAACTGGGCACCGACCAGCGTCGGCATGGCGACCGCTCGCTGCGCGAGGATGATCGCTTCCTGTTCCTGCAGCTGTTCGCCTCGGCCCAGGATGTGTTCTACCTGAGTTACCTGGGCGCGGATCCGCGCGACGGCAGCGTGCGCGAGCCCTCGGTGCTGGTCAGTGAACTGATCGATGCCGCGGCCGAGTACCACCTGGATCCCCCGGTGGCGGCGCGCAGGATGACCGTGCGGCATTCGCTGCAGCCGTTCGCTCCGGCCGCGTTCGGCGGGGGCGAGGAGCCACGGCGTTTCAGCTATCGCCGGCAATGGCACCCGGCCGCCGGCTCGCTCGGCGGTGTGCGTCGTGCGCTGGCGCCGTGGTTCACCACGCCGCTGCCGCCGATGGACAGCGGCGCTGCCGAGCCGGAGCTGAGCGTGGATGCACTGCGCCGCTTCCTCACCGATCCGGCCAGCCAGTTCCTCTCGCAACGGCTCGGTCTGCGCCTGCCCGATGACGTGGACAACGCCGACGACGTCGAGCCGCTGGTGATGGCCGCGCGCGGCGGTGACACCGTGCTGCTGCAGCAGGCGGTGATCGAGGCGACCCTCGGCGAGGACGCCGCGCCGCTGTACCCGCGGCTGCGTGCGCGGGCGCTGCTGCCCTCCGGCGCACTGGGCGAACGGCAGTTCGCGCTGCTGCAGGCACAGACCGAGCCCTACGCCCAGGCCTTGGCCCAGTGGCAGGCCGGTACCGCGGTCGACAGCCGCCGCTACGAGGTGGATATCGACGGGCTGCGCCTGCACGGCCGCGTGGACGGATTGCATCCGCACGGTCTGGTCCGCCTGCGCCCGGGCCCGCTCAATGGCCGCGCCGCGATCCGCCAGGGCCTGGACTGGCTGCTGGCCAATGCCGCCGGCGATGCACTCCCGCTGGTGCAGTTCCACGACGCCGGCGATAACGGGCTGGGCCCGCACACGCTGCCGCCGCTGGAGGCCGAACGTGCGCGCGAAGTGCTGCGTCGCCTGCTGCAGTTGCGCGCCGAAGGTCTGCGCGCGCCATTGCTGTACGGCCCTTCCACCGGCTGGGTGCTGTACACCGCAGCCGAAGCCAAGCGCGAAGCCGAGGGCCGCGCCAAATGGCACGGCAGCGACCGCACCTGGGGCGAGTCCACCGGCGCCGGCTACCAGCTCGCGCTGCGCGGCCACGACCCCTTCGCCAGTGCCGACAGTTACCGGCAACTGCTGCACAACAGCTTCGTGGTGTTCACCGCGGTGCGCGAAGGCCGGGTGTTCCCGGGCTTCGACGAGCAAGGAGCTCTGCGATGACCGACCACGACCTGCTGACCGATCCCTACCTGGCGCTGCCGCTGGACGGCGTGCGCCTGATCGAGGCCAGTGCCGGCACCGGCAAGACCTTCACCCTGGCCACGCTGTTCACCCGGCTGGTGGTGGAGAAGGGCTGGCGCATCGGCCAGATCCTGGCCGTCACCTTCACCGATGCCGCCACGCAGGAACTGCGCAAGCGCATCCGCGAGCGTCTGGCCTTGGCCGCGCAACTGGTGGAGCGCGCGCCGAGCGATCAGGACACTCCCGATGTCGCGTTGACCCGGGTGATCCTGCACCGCCAGCTCGCCCTCGGTGAAGAGACACCCGCCGCGCTGGCACGCCGGCTCCAAACCGCCGCCGACGAGATCGACCTCGCCTCGATCTTCACCATCCACGGCTTCTGCACCCGGGTACTGCGCGAACATGCGCTGGAGAGCGGACACACCTTCGATCCGCCGACCCTGCTGCCAAGCGAACGCGAGCTGCACGAAGAACTGGCCGCCGACCTGTGGCGCGTGCACGCCAACGACCCGGCCACGGTCGATGCGCTGACCTGGCTGTGGGCCTCACCCGAAGCGCTGGCCGGTGATCTCTCCACGCTGATCAAGCCCTTGCCGCTGCTGCCAGCGCGGCCAACCCACATCTTCGATGATCCCGCGCCGCAGCTGCGGCTCGCCGCGGCCGCGCTGGCCGAGGCGATCGACACCCACGCCGAAGACGCGCAGGCGCAGATCGCCGTCGCCTTCGATCGCAAGATCTTCGACGGTCGCCGTGCCAAACGGCCCAGTTTCGACAAGGCCTTCGGCGAGCTGTTTGCCGGCCGCAGCGCGCAGCACTGGCCGCGCGGCGACAAGAGCCACCTGGGCAAGCTGCTGCCGGTGCAGCTGCTGGCCTTCTGCAAGGACGGCATGGACGGCCAGTGCCCGGTCTCGCCGCTGTTCGATGCACTGCAACGCTGGTGGCTCGCCGCCGACGCGCGCGAGCAGTGGCTGCGCCAGCAGGCCACCGCGTTCCTGCATGACCTGCGCGATGAAGCGCGTGCGCGCCTGGCCGAGCTCAAGCGGATCGGCCGCGTGCAGACCTACGATGACCTGATCGATGGCGTCGCCGATGCCCTGGACGGCCCGCACCGCGCCACCCTGGTGCAGCAGCTGCGCGCGCAGTACGCGATCGCGCTGGTGGACGAGTTCCAGGATACCGACGACCGCCAGTGGGGCATCTTCCAGCGCGTGTTCGGCGATTCGCAGGAGACCCGCGAGGCCGGCCTGGCACCGGCGCTGTTCCTGATCGGCGACCCCAAGCAGGCGATCTACGGTTTCCGCGGCGGCGATATCCACACCTACCTCAAGGCCAAGCGCGAAGCCGACGCAGCGCCCGCACTGGACCGCAACTTCCGTTCGCGTCCGGCGGTGCTGCACGCGATCGAAGCGCTGTACGCCAACGCCGGTGAGCGCGCCTTCCTCGAAGCCGACATCGCCTTCGAACCGGTGCACCCCGGCAGCACCCGCGTGGATGCGGATTTCCTGCGCGACGGGATCCCTGCGCCTGGCCTGACCGTGCGCGTGCTGCACAACACCGAGGGCGGCGACCTCAAGGCCGATCCGTCGCGGCAACAGGCCAGTGATGCCTGTGTGGCCGCGATCCACCAGATCCTGCTGGAGGCGCGTGCCGGCACCGCGTTGCTGCGTGGGCGCCCGGTGCAACCAGGCGATATCGCCGTGCTGGTGCGCTCGCATCGCGAAGCCACGCTGGTGCAGCGTGCGCTGGCCGCCGTCGGCATTCCCGCGGTGGCGGCCGGCAAGCAGAGCCTGTTTGCCACCAGCGAGGCCCGTGACCTGCGTGCGTTGCTGCTGGCGTTGCTGCAACCGGCCGACGAAGGGCGACTGCGTACTGCATTGGCAACGGTACTGCTGGGGCAGCGCGCAAGCGCGATTGCCAGCATGGAGCGTGAGGGGGACCTGCAGCGCGGGTTCCAGGCACAGCTGCTGCACTGGCGCGAGCGCTGGCAGCGTGGCGGCCCGTTCGCGGTGGTGGCCGATGTCTGCGCCGCGCAGGGCGAGCGCCTGCTGGCGCTGATCGATGGCGAGCGGCGCCTGACCAACTACCTGCAGCTGGCCGAACTGCTGCAGGAAGCCTCCGCGCAGGCACTGGGCATGCACGGCCTGCTGGACTGGCTGCAGGGGAAGATGGCCAATGCCGACCAGGATGACGAGCAGCAGCTGCTGCGGCTGGAGTCCGACGCGCGACGGGTGCAGATCATCACCCTGCACAAGAGCAAGGGCCTGGAATACCCGCTGGTGTTCTTGCCGTTCGTGGGCATCGATGGCGGCGCGCCGAACACCGCCACCCACTGCACCGTGCACCTGCAGGGTGAGCGCCAGCTGCATTGGAAGCTGGACAGGGACGACGCCTGGGACGCGGCCAGCAGCCAGCGCGAGCGCGAACAGCGTGCAGAAGACGCGCGCCTGCTGTACGTGGGCCTGACCCGCGCCGAGCATGCCTTGTGGATCGCCACCGGCGATCTGGCAGGCCATGCGAAGACCCGCCTGGCGCCGTTGCTCGGCGACCTGCAGGCGCTGCGTACGCACGCGGACGTAGACCTGGATGACAGTGCGCCGCCGGGCCGCCTGCCGCAGCTGCTGGCCGAAACCGAAGGTGAGCTGCCTGCGGTGCGTGCCTTGACCCGCCGGGTGCCACATGACTGGTGGGTCTACAGCTTCACCCAGCTGGCGCATGCCGACGCTGGCAACGGCGACGATATCGAAGCGGCGGCCACCGAACTGCCGGCACCGGCTGCCGACGAACCCGCCGGTGCCGAGCTGCCGCTGGAACCGGCGCTGCCGGACGCTGCCGCAGAAGACACAGCACCGCCGGATCCGCGCTTCATGGGCAGCCGCTTCGGCAATGTGCTGCACGATGCACTGGAGAACGTCGACTTCGCACTGTGGTCGCACTGGCAGCCGCAGCAACCGGCACCGGAGGGACAGGCCGACGTGCTGCGCCGCTCGCTGCACGACGAAGGCTATGCCGACGAGGATCTGGACGATGGCGTGGCGGTGCTGGTGCCGCTGGTCGGCCACACCCTCACCGTACCGTTGCCCGAAGGCGGTGCGCTGTGCAGCGTGCCCGAGCATGAGCGCCGGGCCGAAATCGAGTTCCACTTCGCCATCGAGCCGACCGCAGTACCGGTGCTGCTGCAGCTGCTGCACGAGCACGGCATCTCCAGCGCGCGGCGCGGTTTCGGCCTGCGCAGAAGGCTGGAAGGCCTGATGACCGGCAAGATCGATCTGACCTACGTGCGCGATGGCCGCTGGTATGTGCTGGACTACAAATCCAACCGGCTGCCGGGCTACAGCCCGGACCTGCTGGAGATCGCGATGCGCCACAGCGAGTACGACCTGCAGGCGCTGATCTATACCGTGGCCCTGCATCGCTGGCTGCGCTTCCGCCTGGGCGCGGCATACGACTACGCGCGCGACATGGGCGGTATCCGCTATCTGTTCTGCCGGGGCCTGGATATCGCCGGCAACGGCGTGCACGTGCAGCGCTTCGCGCCTGAGCTGGTGGACGCGCTGGATGCCTTGTTTGCGGGCGGCGAAGCAGCCCAGGCCGAGATGGCGGCGCGCGCGCGCGGAGAAACCGCATGAACCTGCTGCGCGATCTGCATCGCAGTGGCCAGCTGCGCACCCTGGACCACGCCCTGGCCATCAGCCTCAAGCGCCTGCGCGAAGACACGCCGGACGACGTGGCACTGGCCGCCGCACTGGCCTCGCTGGCCGTGGCGCAGGGGCACGCTGGTTTCGATCCGCGCCAGCCCCAGCGCGTGATCGATGGCATCCCGGCATGGCCCGAACCTGCGCAGTGGCTGGCGCAGCTGCAGGCCTCGCCCTGGGTGGCGACCCCGCAGGATGCCAACGCCGCCGCCGCGGAAGCGCCGCTGGTGCTGGAGAACGGTGTGCTGTACCTGCGCCGCTACCGCGAATACGAGCGGCAGTTGGCTGTCGGCCTGCAACGCATCGGCCGCCATCCGCTGCCTGCACCGGACATGGCCGCCGTGGCGCCCCTGTTCGCGCGTCTGTTCCCGCACGCCGCAACGGGTGCGGACCACCAGGCCCGTGCGGCTGGCGTAACCCTGCGCCACCCGCTGGCCCTGGTCACCGGTGGCCCCGGTACCGGCAAGACCACCACCATCGCCCGCCTGCTGCTGCTGTTGGCGGCACAGGCGCAGCACCAGGGCCTGCCCGTGCCGAAGGTAGCGTTGGCCGCACCCACTGGCCGCGCTGCCGAGCGCATGGCCGAAAGCCTGCGCTTGGCCGTACAGCGGCTGCAGGAGCAGGGGCTGGATCCGGCGCTGTGCACCGCGCTGCCCAGCACAGGCACCACCCTGCATCGCCTGCTCGGGGTGATTCCCGATTCACCGCGCTTCCGCCATCACGCCGACAATCCGTTGCCGGTGGACGTGGTGGTGGTCGACGAAGCCTCGATGATCGACCTGCCGCTGATGGCCAAGCTGGTCGACGCGATCGCCAGCGGTACCCGCCTGATCCTGCTCGGCGATCCCGACCAGTTGCCGTCGGTGGAAGCCGGTGATGTGCTCAGCGCCATCCTGCGCGCCAGCGGCGATGGCATCGGCACCCGCGCCGATGACGCGCAGGCACTGCATGGACTGCTGGCAGCGGCGACGCTGCAGCCGCAGGCACCGCCGCGCGCGTTCGCAGGCCGCCGCGTGCAGTTGCAGCGTGGCTACCGGCAGAGTGATGCGCTGGACCTGGCGCCGCTGGCGCAGGCCGTGCGTGGCGG
>Ga0256875_1000526_pt1 | contig 12868 bp, 1 predicted proteins | sample MC6MC0418MT_FD_186354 | JGI IMG/M metagenome (GOLD analysis project Ga0256875, IMG submission 186354) | Metatranscriptome of enriched soil aggregate microbial communities from Iowa State University, Ames, United States - MC6-MC0418-MT... | ecosystem: Environmental > Terrestrial > Soil >... | reverse complement strand
CGGCGAACAAACTTCGACTCTTACGCGCCTCATCGACAGCGATTCAGGTCTTGTACCTCTAGCCTGAGGGCCTCTCTGTTCGACCTGACCCTCGTCGAGGCGTTTGCCGTCGGTTTCGGTGGATTTCTGCCAACCAAACATGGCCTCGACTTTTAAGCCTCTGGCCGGCGTGCTGTGCTTGGCTTTTGTGCTGCTTCAATTGCTGAATCTCGTCGAAGCCTCCCACTTTGCCTATGGCACCTTCTCGTGGTTCAAGGTGCCCGACAGTGTCGGTCGCACCTTCACCATTACCTCTGAAATGGCCTTCCGCCGCTCCTACACCAGCTCCTTCAAACAGACCACGGTGGGCGGCTCTTTGACTCACGGCACCTTGTATGTTCGCTCCAGTACTGGCAGCAATATCAAGTCCTATTCGAACAAAATGACTATCATGGCTGTGTATGCGCAAGACGATTGGTTTACTGGACGCGCTGTGTTCAACCATACTTTCTCGTCTCACGGCCGATATCAACTGTACTACAGTCTGTGCTGTCGCTTGTCCTCTCTCAAGGACCGTAACAACGACGATCAGACGTACATGTACGGCTACATTGACACGACTATCGAGCGCAGTCCAGAGTCCACCGGCTTCCCTCGTGAATATCTGGCTGTTAACTACCCGGCCATGTTTGTGGTGCCGGGTCTGAGTAACATTGGCCGCTCCTTGACCTTCTCGTTTGCCACGACCTCTCAGTCTGGTCTGACGCAGCCCAAGCCTCAGAATCCCACGCAAGTCTTGAACTCGCAAACTGGTACCGTGACTTGGACCCCGACCGTCAAGGGTCTGTATACCGTTCAGTATCGCATCAGCGACGGCGGCAACGATGTTCCTCTTGATATGCTGTTCGACGTGTCGGAGCCGTGCTCGAATCCCAGGAATTGCATCACCTACCCCGAGTTTGTGCCGGCCACTCCAGTGAAGGAAGTGTTTTATCGCGGCGTGCAGCGCAGTGTGCCGATTGTGGCCAAGGATATGAACAGTGGCGCTACTGTCACCATCGAGACCACAGTCATGAACGAAGGTACTTTTGTACCCGTCACGATCGGTGCCACTTCCACCTACAACTTCATCTGGTCGCCTTCCATCGACTCGAACTCCTTCACAGTCTGCTTCAAAGCCAAGAATAGCCACGGATACTTCAGTCTCGGCAATTATTGCAAGCTTATGGAAATTGGACGAGCGAGCATCATCTACGTCACCGGTATCATCCGCGATTTTGTCCGCGCCGATCCTGGATTTAATGTGGGCGATGGTGGTGTCGTCGTCTCGAACACGCTCAGTGCTGAATTGAAGCCTGTGTTTTCATCGTCGAGTGGTGTTTCCATTTCCAAGGCGACGTTTGATTCTTGGTGGCGTACCGATGACTTGCGCAACCATCAGCTGGCTTATTCCACCACTCTCTCCAACGGTACTTCTCCCAACGGCAACATCTTCACCTTCCTGAACGACAAGTACTACCCCATTGACAACATTCTGCTGGGCAACAATGGCGATAGCAACAACCGATTCTTTACCTACGAGATTCACACCTATCTGACCTACCGCGGCGGCGAGATCTTCGACTTGGGATCGTCCGACGATCTGTGGGTCTTCATCAATCGCAAGCTGCCCAACTCGTGGACTCTCGGCGGTACTCATTCGTTCCGTACCATGCGTCTCGATATGGACGCCATCGCTCAGCAGCACAACCCGCCTCTGTCCATCGGTTCCACCTACCAAGTCGACATCTTCTATGCTCATCGAAGCGGCTCGACCACTCGTACCTCGGCTCTGCGTCTGGAGCTGTCCAACGCCGTGCTGTGTAACGCCATTCAGTCGGGTACCGAGGTCTTCGACTTCGATTTCACCAAGGGTGCTGTTGCCAGCTCCAAATTCCGTCTGCTGGGTACCGCTTCTCAGCTCTCGTCTGGTTTGCAGCTGGTGTCCAGTTCGGTTGCCTCTGCCTCGGGTGCCGTCTGGTTTGCGCAAAATGGCGTGCCCATTGTCGCTTCCGTACTGCACGGTTTCTTGTGCGAGTTTACGTTCACTGCCTCGTCGTCGACAGGCGCCGAAGGTTTCGCCTTTGTGCTGCAGCGTGCTGGTGCCGATGCTCGTGGTGCTGAGGGTGGCAATCTGGGCTACGGAACAATGCCCAATAGTGTAGCCTTTGAATTTGACATGCATTCGGACACCGCGTCGTATAGTGATCCTGCGTACCAGCATGTGTCCATTCACACCCGCTATCAGCTCACCAATGACCCCAGCGAAGCCTACTCCATCGGCGTGTCCAACAACGACCCTCCCCTTACCATGGCTAACAACACCGCACATTCCGTGCGCGTCCAGTACATCCCTGCCAATGTGGAAGAAGGTTCCACCAGCACCGTGCAACTTGGTTGGCTGTACGTGTACATTGGCAATGTTCTGGCTCCGGTGGCTGTGGCGCAAGTCGATGGTGTCAAGCTGGCACGGATCTTCGAAGGTGGCAACGCCTACATCGGCTTTACTGCCAGTAACGGCGACACACGCAAGGCTACCATCAACATTTCCAAGTGGAAACTGACGATCGTCCCAACTAGTGCTGCGGCAACGGCACTCGTTGCCTTGCCCACTACTGTGCGTGCTGGTGCGACTGGCTCTGTCATTGTCCAGGCCAAGGATTCGTGCTCGAACAAGGTTCTGGTGGGTGGCGAGGCGCGTTTGTTGACCGCCACGACGGCTCTCAGCTCTGGTGCTCTGTCTACCAATCCTACCGTTTCTGTCACCGATCGCGGAGATGGCACCTACCTGCTTTCCTACACGCCAACTTACGCTGGCCAAATGGTTCTGAATGTGCTTTTCGATGGCCAGCCCATTCTCAATTCGCCCTTCCGCTATACCGTTCAGCCCGCTTTGACGGTTGCGGCCAATAGCCCGTGGTACTACAGTCCTTCGGTGGCCGTGTCGGCTTCCAACGGTCCTGCCTCAATTAACCAAGGCTTGTTCGTGGTGGTGGTGCGCGATTCCGATGGTTCTGTCACCAAGAAGCAATTTGATTTTGTCAACTCCTCTCCCAACTCCAACGGCTTCCCTGACGGAGGCACTGCAGCTTTCACTACGTTTATCAACGGCCTTTCCACGAACGATGTCGTCGCGATTGTGGTGGTTGGATCGGTCAACCATGATTTGGTGAAGGGTGCCTCTGTCATCAAATCGAAGCTCAAGGGCGCCAAGTACGGCCAGCTGACTTCTGGTGGATCGTACGCTCTCATTAGCAAGATTGGAGCCACTGCTGTGTTGAAAGAACAGGTGAATAACAACTTGCCGACCGGCCAGCTGTCTGCCGAAGTCGCCTTGGTGGGTGCCCAGAGTACTGTCACTGTGTTTGCGGAGTCTGCTGGATCCCGCGTGGGCTCCTACGGCCGCATCTACGTGACTCCCTATGCACAGGCCGCCAATGGTTTGACCGTGCCCGCTGGTCAGCTCGCTGATGTGACCATTGTCGCCTACGATGCCTATGGCAATATCAACTTCGATTACTCGGACGGTTTTGTTATCTCTTCGACCCTCGCCACCGTCGGCGGTGTCCTGAACCAGCCCGTGGCTCGCGAGGCCGGCTTCTACACCTTCTCTGTTTCGGGCACTGCAGCTCGCGTGTACGATGTCTACGCTCGTCTGGATGGCGCCAATATCAAGGGATCGCCTTTCAAGGTTGAGGTTGTGGCCGACAAGGCCGACGCTTCGTTCTCGTCAGTGAACGGTGCCGGTTTGACTTTTGCAGTTGCCGGCGAGCAGGCCTCGTTCTTCCTCACGCTATTTGATAAGTATCGCAATCCCGTTCGTTCCGCCAACCCAAGGGACGTCATCGCGGTCAACATTGTTGCAGTGGATGACTCATATACCAAGACTCTGTCTTCTTCGGACAGTTCTTGGGAAGGCGGTGTCAACAAGTGGACGTTCACTTTGGAGAAGGCGACCAGCTACCGCGTGGTGGTGATGGTCAATGGCGAGCCGGTTGTCAATACCGAGGTGTTGCAAATCGCTCCCGCTGCGGCTGACGCTGACAAGTCCTTTGTGTACGGTGATGGAATCACCACCCCCAGTGTCCGTGCTGGCGAGACATCAGTCTTCTATATTCAGAGTGTCGATCGCTTCGGCAACAACTGCACCTCCATTGCCAGTTCGCAGTTTACGGTCGATTACCAGAGTGTTGGTCCCGTTGACAACACCGCCGTCAACTATGATGCTGCAGGTCGCTATGTGGTTACCTTCCGTGCCACCAAGACGACCAATCAGCCTGGCTCTTCCTCACCATTCACCGCCACTGTCAAGTACGGCGGTGTGGAGTTGAAGAACCAGCCCATGAGTCTTGTGGTTTTACCCGGCGCTGCCTCGATCGTGTCCACTGTTTCGAGTCCCCAAGCTACCCTCGTGGCCGGCCAGACATCGACGGTGACCATTGTTTCGAAGGACTCCAACTCCAATCTGCGCTATGAAGGCTACGAACCCAATGCCTATGCAGCTCTGATTCGCTCCACCACTTCGCTGGCTGGCAACGTCAACATCCAGATTCGCAATACCACGAGCCCCAGCGCCGAGTATACCGTGACCTGGGGCGGTTCGACGGCTCAGACCTACCGTCTTAGCTTTGTTCTGGCTTCAGATGGCCAGCCCATCACCTCTTTGGTCACGGGCAACAACCCTGAATTTTACACGGTGGAAATTGAGCCCGACGTAACGCACAATGTCCACTGCCAGATTCTTGGCTCTGCCCACATGGGTGGTGTTTCTCTAACGGAAGTTACTGTACAAGTTCAGGCTCGCGATCAGTTTGATAATCGTCAGAAGAACAGCAAGGACGAGTTCCAGCTGATTATCAACGACGATGCTCCCATTCCTGGCGCTCTGGTGACGACCGCAGGCTCGCAAGGCCTGTATGCCCTCAAGTACACTGTGCCTTTGCTGTCGTCGCCCGAGCAGAACAAGTATCGCGTACAGATTCAGCGTCGCGATGCTGGGTCTTCTGGCAATTTCGAGACCATCTTTGACGATTTGGCCACGATGTACGACAACAAAGAGCTGTCGTATGCCTCTGCTGAACGCCTTCCTGCACCAGCTGTTTGTGGCATGGTTACCACGTTCGACATCATCAATTACGCCGACGCTAACGGTGGCAACTACGTGACTGTGCCAGATACCTTCACTGTGCAGATCGCTGCTGGGTCGTTTGTTTATCACCCGTCTATGTTTCGATACTCGATCACCGACCAAGTGTACAATTGGACGGTGTCGTTTACCCCCACAAAGGCTGAGCAGCACTCTGTGGAGATTTACAAGAACGGAGTCATCATGTCGTTGAATTCGCCAGACTATTTCAATGCAGTCGCTGGCGTTGTCGACCCCACTCAGTCCTCGTTCGATGGTTTGTCCTTGCCTCAGTACGTTGCCGGCCAAGAGTACTCTGCGCAGGTTACCCTTCGTGATCAGTATGGCCAGGTCATCAGCTTGACCGACAAGAAGGTGAACATCACCCTCTCGACGACCACCCTCCCGGCTGTGACTCTGGCCTACGCTATTGACAGCACCTGGGTGCCGGCATCGCAGTCTTGGACGGCGCGCTTCCGCCTGGGCGATCTCAAGGCCAATTCCAAGGTCCGAGCGCTGGTGACGGCTGATGGTCAGGCAATTGGCAACGAGCAATACCTTACTGTGGTGGCTGCTGCCGCCGACCCTGCGACTTGCACCGTGTCCATTCCTTCAGAACTGACCGCCGGTCAGTCTGTTCGGGCGGAGATCTCGCCCCGTGATAGTTATGGCAACCCTGTGACTAACCCGAGCTTATCCTTCTCTGCGTCGTCCTCTTGCCCCAACTCTCCCACTGGCACAGCGATTGATGTTTCTGCCTTCACTTTCGTGAGCAACGTCTACCGTTTCGACTTCACCGCTTTTGGTGCTGCCGCTTGTGACTTAACCGTCTCTCTTGATGGCGCTGAGGTGGGCTCGGGTCCGATTTCGCTGATTGTGGCTGCCGCTTCCGCCTCTCGAGCTTCGCTTGATACTCCCGCTGCGCTCGGCGCAGGTGAAACCGTGGTCATTAATGCGACCATCACCGACGCCTATGGCAACCCTTGGAGTGGCCGCGCCGCTGATGTTCAAGTCAGGGCAGGAGCCTTCTATGCTACCATTCAGGCCGATACGAACGGTGTGTATCCCGTAAGCTTCACTGCTCCAACATTTGTTGGCTCCAACTCCTTCGATGTTCTTGCCAATCGCCAGATTCTCACTGTGACCGCTGGCCAGTCCTTCGATGTTCAGCACGGTGCGATTTCTGTGGAACATACCACCTACGAGCAGCCCGAGGTGCACCACGCCGAAGAGCCTGTGCGCGTCAAGTTTGGTCTGCATGACCGCTTTGGCAACCCTGTCTTCGACGATGTGACCGCCGATCTGGCTGTCGTGTTCTTGGGCGGTTCGATCAACTGTCTGACCAACGGAACGGACGACGACGAGCACTTCACTCCTCAACCTGTGCTGGGCTACGCCGCCACTATAACCTTTGAAAATGACACGTTCTACGTTGACTACGTCGGTGATCAGGCTGGCGACTACACCATGTTCGTGACTGTCAAGGGCGTGGAGCCGTCGTGCTTCCGACGTGTCATTGGCCGCTGCCTGCCTGGTGTGGCCAACGGCGAGGCCAGTATCTATCGCTTTGACTCCATGAGTTCGGATCCAGTCGTCGATGTCAAGTCAGCGCGTGCCGGTAGCAACATCGTGGTGGTGGTACAGATTAATGATCGCCACGGCAATCCGCGTGACGACCAAGAGCCTGACAACGTCACTATGTCGGTTGTCGGTCTGGACTCCGAGCACTGGGACTTTACCTACAACCCTTCTTCGCTGAGTCATTTGCGCGAAGTGGATGTTGAGGGCAGGTTTTATGTGTCTACTGCGCGCCATGTCTTCCTGCTCGTCGTTACCAAGGCCGGCGAGTATAACCTCACCCTATCTGTCAATGACCAACTGATTGCCAACAAGATCAATGGCGTGCCTACTCCGTTCAGTGTTGTCGTTACCGCTGCCGAGGTCTATTCTTTCAAGCTGCCTGACTTCACTCGAGCCGTATCTGGCATTCCGGGTTCGTTCGAGCTGGTGGCTGTCGATCGCTACAACAACTCCATTCAACAGACCTCTGTTGTCTTCACCTATGCTGTGAAGCTGAGTATCAGTCTGTCGAGCGGTCGTCTGTACACCACCACTCCCACGGTCACGCAAATCGCGCCGGGTCTGCATCGCGTGGACTACCTGTCCTACTGGCACGGCGACGCCACTCTGACTATCAACATCCAAACTGCGTCCGGAAACCTGGCCGCGACCCAAATCCTGCCTCAGGTCGTTTTCGAGCCTGCCACCTGTGGTCAAATCGACCCCAGCAAGCCTTATCGTTGCAGCCAGACTGGCAATCGTACTTGCGTGGCTTCTTATGCTGAGTGTGACGGCCTGTTGATCTGCCCTGCCGGTCAAACGCAATGCGCATCAGACGGGCAGTGCCATGCTCATTGCCCGACTCAGTCGACTTGCGAAGCTCCGCTGCAGCGATGCTCGACGGGTATCTGTGCGCTCTCGTGCCACACTGTTCCCAACTGTCCCGCTTCGGCCCCGCACGCTTGCGAGGTCGATGGAGTGGAGACTGGTATCTGTCGTGCCACTGCCGCTGACTGTCCATCACCGGTGGTCTGTCGTCCCGGCTTGATGCTGTGTGGTGATGGACTGACTTGCGTCACCCAGGCTGTTGATTGCAAGCCCATTGAAGATCTGTTGGCCAAGAACTGTCCTGTTGAGGGCTGGTCGCGCTGCCCGGACGGCCGATGCACAGAGCTCTTGTCCGATTGCTCGACCCCGATCTCTTGCGGGCAGAATCAAGTGCTGTGTCAAGACGGTTCTTGCCAGAACAGCACCTTGTTCTGCCCAGATGCCTATCTGTGCTACGGCGAAAGCAACTATCGCTGCTCAGATGGCGGCTGTCGTTCGAAGCCAGAGGACTGCTCCACTCGCAAGACCTGTCCTCAAGGCTATGTCAAGTGTTCGGATGGTGTGTGCGCAGAAACCGTCGCTCAGTGTGCTGTTGTTCAAGACTGTCCTCTCGATTTGGTTCGGTGTTCAGACTCTTGTGCGCCCAATGCGCTTTTGTGCCCTTCTGCCTCGACTTGCTACACGCTCGGTGCCAACGGCACTGTTCAGGACTTCCCCGTCAAGTGTCCTAATGGTGAATGTGTGGACTCGTTGTCCAAGTGCCCTTCGCTCCCTGCTTGCGGAAGTGGCTACAAGCGTTGCGAAGATTCGAGCTGCGTGTTGTTGAGCGCCCAGTGTCCTTCCCGCATCACCTGCCAGCCCGATACTCCGACTCTTTGCCCAGATGGCGCATGTGCCCGTTCAGTCAGTGAGTGTTCGGCTGTCGCCGCCTGCGCGAGAACGTCACCCGTTCGTTGCCCGAGCGGAGCCTGCCGCGGCTCGTTTGCAGAGTGCCCACAGCTACCTACTTGTCCTTCCTCTTTGCCCGTCCGTTGCCCAGATGGGCGTTGTGTCGTAGCGGCAGATCAGTGTATTTCACAGGACCTGCTCGCCTGCCCGGCTGGCACCACTCGATGCCCGGGAGGCTTCTGTTCAGCCACATTAAGTCTCTGTCCAACCATTTCCACATGTCCGTTCGGCTATATGAAAGTTCAGGACGGCACCTGCCGCACTGAGAGCCCTTCCGATCTGTCTTATCTCACTTGCCCTCCTGAGCAGGTGACGTGCCCGCAAGCCAACACCGGTACATCATGCGCCGATTCTCTCAAGGAATGTCCTCAGGCGCTCATCTGCCCTGCCGATAAGCCCGTGCGCTGCAGCACAAGTACTTCGTGCGTAGCCTCGTCATCGAATTGCCCGCCTGTTCCATCATACAACAGCACCACTAAGGCGCCATGCGTGGACGGCTCGTGGGCAGATACCCCGGCGTCTTGCCCGACTTCGGTCACTTGTCCTGATGCTTACCCTTACAAGTGTTGGGATGAGACATGCCGTCAACTGTTTACGGATTGCCCAGTGCAGCCTCTTTGCGGTGCGAACACCCCATACTTGTGTCCTTCTGGACTTTGCGTGAACAATCCGACGGCATGCACTTCCGGTGGCATCCAGTGTCCCGATCCGTCCCAGCCCAACTCCGGAAATGTGCGCTGCCCTTCGAACGAATGCCGCAACTCGCTTGACGAATGCCCCAAGCTATTCTCCAACGAAACTACCGAAGCTGATCAGTCATCAACTGTTAGCACTTGTAATCCGGGGTACGTGCGATGCCGTGACTCCAGCTGTAAAGCCCAGTCCGCGCAGTGTGCTGATTTGTCCTGCCCGCCTCACGTGCCTCACAGATGTTCGGATGGCATGTGTGTAACCAACAGCAGCGAATGCAACAATGCCATTGGCTGTCCTTTTTATGCGCCTACTCGCTGCCTGCTCGACGGTTCATGCCGGACCTCCATCAGCGATTGCCCGAGTAATCTGGCCGATCCTGTCTTCGCCCAGCACTGCGATTTGGACAGAGGTCTGATGTTTTGCGCAGATGGGTCGTGTAATACACCTTCGGCTTGCAATCTGCAAAATGGTTGCCCTCGTAACCGTCCCTTCCGCTGCCATGACAAGACCTGTGTTGCGGCATCGATCAGTGACAGCAACAATCTCTGCGTGATCGGTGCCTCGACGAGTAGTTCGATTGGCAATTCTTGTCCTGCCAATCGTCCCTTCCGATGCAACTCCGGCTACTGCGCCATTTCCTCTGTCATGTGTCCTCACATTGTTCCCTCTTCCTCCTGTCCCAAGGATCGCCCTGTTTATTGCGCTGACGGTTCTTGCCTCAGTGCAATGGACTCTTGCCCGTTGCTGATTCCTTGCCTTGAAAGCGAACAAAGATGTGGTGATGGCTCCTGTCGTCCGAAAGACGACCCCAGCTCAGGCATCAAGAACTGCCCGCTGTGGGTCTCCTGTCCTGCCGATTTCCCGGAGCGTTGCGACAGCGGTCTTTGTGTGAAAGACAAGACCATGTGCTTTGGCGAAAACGGCTGTCCTGCTGCTTTGCCGCACAAATGTCCTAACGCGGCATGCGTAATCAACAGCACTGCCTGTGCATCAGTCACGGCCAATCAGAATGGCTGCCCCATCGACCGTCCCGCCAAATGCGACAACGGTGCCTGTGTTGCATCCAAGAGCGAATGCCCTCTCTCCAACGGCTGTCCGTCTTCCGCTCCCGTCCGCTGCGCGGTCGACCAAAGCTGCCAGAAGCACAGCGCCGATTGCGTTGGACGCCAGAGCTGCGAAGCAAAAGGCTGGACAAAGTGTGCTGATGGTTCCTGTGCAGAACAACCGTCCCAGTGCCTTGCTTTGAATGGTTGCAACGTAACGACACCTTTGCGCTGTGGAAATGGAGACTGCGTCCGACAGATCAGCGAGTGCAAACTCACAGTGGTCTGTCTGGACAGCGAAGTGTTGTGTTATGACGGCAGCTGTCAGGCGCATTCCTCATTGTGCCCGGCCAAGCTGCCGTGTGACACCGGCTTGTTACTTTGTCCTGACAACACTTGCAAGTCCAACTACACGGAGTGCGGCGGTTGCCCAACGGGCTCGCCTGTTTTGTGTATGTCTGGCACTTGTCGCAAAACGATTGATGACTGTGAGCAGTCGCCGATCTCCGCCACGGCCTCCGAATCCTCTGCCAATTGCCCCAATGGCGTCCAGTGCTTCGATGGCTCATGCAAAGCTGGGTACGCCGCGTGCCAGAAGTGGTCGGCCAAGGTGTTTGGCTCCGATAACGGTGGTTCCGATGATGACAGCGAGCAGCAGAACGTGGTCTTGACTGGTGTGTGTGCTCAGGGTGAGGTGTTGTGCCCGAATGGTGCTTGTCAACCCGACGCGAAGTTATGTCCTGTCATTGCGGCCTGTCCCTTGCATAACTATCGCTGTTGGAATGGCGAATGCCGTAATAGCACTTGCTCGACTCAGCCCCAATGTCCCTCTGGCTCTCAGCGCTGTGAAGATGGCATGTGTCGATCAAAATGCCTGCAGTTTGACGGCTGTCCTCTGTCCAAGCCGTTCCACTGCGGCAATCGCGAGTGTGCCGAGAATCCCTCGAGTTGCGATGCCGCGGCCATCTTCGATCCCAGCCTGGCCCTCAAGCGTGGCCTGCAGGCCCTGTCTGACGACGAAGCCAGCGCACACCCTTGCTACGAGAACTGCCATTCGCAAGTCAAGGCTTCGGTGTTGACCTACACGGTGCCCAGCGGCATCAGTAGCGAGGTGATTCTGGCCACCGACGCTTCTTTCACTCCCGAAGCCAAGCTGTCCGTGCCTGCCGGCGCTTTCCCCACGTCTGGGACCACAACTTCCTACCTGTTTGTTCGTCCTGTCGGCGACTCCGCCATTCGCAACAACGTCAACAAGGTCACCATTTCTCGGCGTCAAGACGTCAATGATCAGACCTATCTCACGTATCCAAGCACGCTGTTGTCGATGGCGTTCGAGTGCAGTGTGGACGACACCACGCCTCAGCCCTTCGCTGTGCCTCTGGTGTTCTCGGCCAAGATCGACATGACGATGGCGCCTCTGTACCAAGATGTTTGCCTGGCCACCATCTATTCGCTGGACGACTTGGACTTCCACGCTTGGAAATGCCTGCACAATAGCGAAGCTGATCGTAAGGCCTATCCAGTACGCTCTGCCGCCACCAACCTCACCGAAACTGCTGAGTGGGTGAAGGGCACTGTTCCTTCGTGCAACCAGGGTCAGATCTATGGCTTTGTCTATGCTCCCCTGCGCGCGGAGACCGGTAGTGTGGCGGACCCTAACCGCTGGTTTGCTGACAACCTCATCTACCTCGTGTTGGGTGTGGTCGGCGTGTCGGCTCTGGTGGCCTTCATTGCTTACCTCATCAAGCGCCTGCACCGCTACCGTGGCAAGTACCATGAAGAGCGCAAAGCTGTCGAAGCCATGCAGGAGGAGGTGGACAACATGGAGCAGTTTGGTGGCTCGGCAGGTCGCAAGGACGATGAGGTCGAGATGCAGCAGAACCCGCTGGTCATTCAGATGAAGGACATGCAGGCGGCGCTGGACGCTCGCAACAACGAGATCAAGATCGAGGAGGCGCGCATGCGCGAAGAAGAGAGCACGGCTCGTCACGAGGCCATCGAGGCTTTGCAAGCGGACAAGGACCGCTTGGCAGCCGAGCTGGAGAAACTCAAGAAGGAGCTGGCGCTCGTCGAACCTGCTGCTCAGCAAGCGAACGCGGGTCGCGAGCAAGACCTGAACCTGGCCCTGTCGCCTATCATGCCCGAGGTGCACATTCCCGTGGTGGCCTCCAACTTCACTGCTCCTGCCCCGCGCAAGAAGAAGAATGCCGACTAGATGTAATCAATCTCTTTTTTGTTCTTATTTTTCTTTCTTCAATGTCTTCTTTTTCCTATTTTCCTTCTATCTTCCTTTTCTCTATATCGGTGCACTTCTGTTATTACTTTATCTGCCCCTTTTTCTTCCTGTTCATATTTTGTCCGTTGTGCATATTTGGAACTGATGCTATTTGTGTTCGCTGTGCTTTTGTTTTTATAGCTCATTGTCTCTTTTCCTTTTATATATTTGACTCATGTTTGATTGTTGTTTCCACCTGCTGCTTCTTCTGAAATTTTGTTTGAGGTTTAATACTATGAAATTGTTTGTTGTATGTACATGCATGTGCTGCCCTCTGTCTGATGATGATGAGGTTTCTCTTTTCGAAGGATTCATTTTTCTCGAGGAGGCAGCTTTTATGTCCTGTGAATTAAATAAATCCCTATTAAAGTACTTTGT
>Ga0256875_1000508_pt1 | contig 13040 bp, 9 predicted proteins | sample MC6MC0418MT_FD_186354 | JGI IMG/M metagenome (GOLD analysis project Ga0256875, IMG submission 186354) | Metatranscriptome of enriched soil aggregate microbial communities from Iowa State University, Ames, United States - MC6-MC0418-MT... | ecosystem: Environmental > Terrestrial > Soil >... | reverse complement strand
TTGGAAAGCTATGTCCAGATTCTTTTTTAATGACCGCAAACAGCTGGTCAATGACGCCATTGAAGGCATACTGATCTCCGCGCCACACGGCAATTTGGTCAAACTCGATATCGATCCGGCCATCCGCGTGGTTGCGCGCAGTGACTGGGATAAGAGCCGGGTGGCGGTGATTTCCGGTGGAGGCTCCGGCCACGAACCAGCGCACGCCGGATTTGTCGGCAAAGGGATGTTAACCGCTGCGGTGTGCGGAGATCTGTTTGCGTCCCCGAGCGTCGACGCGGTGCTGAATGCGATCGTGGCAGTGACGGGCGATCGTGGTTGCCTGCTGATCGTTAAAAATTACACCGGCGATCGTCTGAACTTCGGCCTCGCAGCGGAAAAGGCCAAACGCTACGGACTGAAAGTCGAGATGGTGATTGTGGCCGATGACATCGCGCTTCCGGGTAACAAACAGCCGCGCGGCATTGCGGGTACCGCGCTGGTTCACAAAATTGCAGGTTTTGCGGCCGAAAAAGGGAAATCGCTGAGTGAGGTCCGGGATATTGCGCAACAGGCCTGCGAAAACCTGTGGAGCCTGGGTGTGGCGATGCAGACCTGCAATCTGCCGGGAAGCGATGACGAAGAGGGACGCATTAAGCAAGGGCATGTCGAGCTGGGTCTGGGCATTCACGGCGAGCCGGGGGCGTCGGTGCTGGATACGCAAAACAGCAAAGCCATTATCGACAAGCTGATCGCGCCGCTCAAAGAGAAGGCGGGGGACGGGCGTTTTGCGGTGCTGATTAACAATCTCGGCGGCGTGTCTGCGCTGGAAATGGCGCTGCTGACGAAAGAGCTGGCGCATTCGGCGCTACAGGATCAGATTGCGTATCTCATCGGCCCCGCACCGCTGGTGAGCTCGCTGGATATGAAGGGTTTTTCTCTGTCGCTGCTCAGGCTAAACGAGACCTTTGAACGGGCGATTAATGAGCCTGTCGAGACCATCGGCTGGCAAAAACCAGTGGCGTTTGCGCCGCTGCGCACGTTGCCGCATACGGCTATTCAGGATCGCGTGGACTATACGCCTTCTGACAACGCGCAGGTGGCGGCTTTGGTTGGGGCGGCGACGCAAACGCTGGTCGATCTGGAGAATCGCCTGAATGCGCTGGATGCGAAAGTGGGTGACGGCGATACGGGTTCGACCTTTGCGCAAGGCGCGCGGGACATTGCGCAGTTATTGCAAGAGAAGCAACTGCCGCTGAACGACGTCCCGAAACTGCTGCTGCTGACGGGCGAGCGACTGGCAACGGTGATGGGCGGATCGAGCGGGGTATTGATGTCGATCTTCTTTACTGCTGCCGGGCAAACGCTTCACGACGGCAAACCGCTGGCGGATGCTCTCCTCAGTGGGCTTGCGCAAATGAAGCAGTACGGCGGGGCAGATCTCGGCGATCGCACGTTGATCGATGCGCTGCAACCGGCGCTGGAAGCGTTGCAGAAGAGCGACATCCAGGCTGCTGCACAGGCGGCGAAGAAAGGGGCCGACGCGACGGCCAGTATGCAAAAGGCTGGCGCGGGGCGTTCGTCGTATGTGAATAAAGAGAATCTGGACGGGGTGACGGATCCAGGGGCGGTGGCTGTTGCGGAAGTTTTTGCGGCGCTCGCGCGATAGTGTGAAATGTGCCGGGTGGCGGTTGCCTTACCCGGCCAACGATTGAGTGTTGTCGGCCCGGTAAGCAAAACGCTACCGGGCGATTAACGTCAGAAGTCCGCTTTCAACACCACGCGATAACGGGCTTTACCGTCACGCACATGCTTGATGGCTTCGTTGATTTTCGACATCGGGTAGAGTTCGGTAGTTGGCGCTACTTTGGTGCGTCCCGCGAACTTCATCAGTTTGCGTAATTCAAACGGGGTACCAGTCGCAGAGCCGGAAATGCTGCGATCGCCGCCAATCAGGGTGAACGCCGGAACCGGAAGCGGCTTCAGCACCGCACCGACGGTGTGGAAATTCCCGCCGTATGCCAGCGCTTCAAAGTACGGCTGCCAGTCGAGATCGACATTGACAGTGTTGATGATCAGATCGAACTGACCGGCCAGCGCTTTCAGCAGTTCCGGATCGCGGCTGTTGACCACTTTATCCGCCCCCATCGCCAGCACTTCTTTCTCTTTCGCCGGATTGGAGCTAAAGGCAGTCACTTCGCAGCCCATCGCGTGCAGTAATTTGATGGCGATATGGCCTAAACCGCCGATGCCAATGACGCCGACGCGGCTGGTGGCAGTGACGTGATGCATCAGAAGTGGCTTGAAAACGGTGATACCGCCGCACAGTAGCGGGCCGGCGGATTCGATATCAATGCTGTCGGGCAACGGGATAACCCACTGCCAGTCGGCGCGAAGTTTGTCGGCGAAACCGCCTTTATTGAGGATGGTAGGAACTGCGCCTTCCAGACAGTTGATCTGGTTGCCGCTAATGCAGGCATCGCAATGGCCGCAGCTACGAGCGGTCCAGCCAATACCGACGCGCTGGCCGACTTTTAGCCCTTTGTCCTGCGCTGCTGTACCCAGTGCCACCACGCGGCCAATCACTTCGTGACCGGCAACCAGCGGATAGCTTGAGATGCCCCATTCGTTGTCGATCATCGACAGGTCTGAGTGGCAGATCCCGCAATAATCGACCTGGACTTCGACGTCTTCTGCTTTCAGCTCGCCCGCATCGTATTCGTACAGTTCAAGGTCTGCACCTGCCTGCGGCGCGGCATAGCTTTTTATCTTCGACATCGTCTTTCCCCCGTTTTGGTGTGAACTGAGAGTGTAGAGCATTCAGTTTACAGCTGCTTAACAGAAGAGGGCGGGAAGGAGATTTACAGAGTTTTCAGCATCCTGACTTCGCAATCGACATGCCCGGTACAGCCCAGCGGCGCATCGATATGTTCAAAACCCAGGTGCTCATATAAGCCGATGGCTTCTTTGAGGAAGGCGGTCGTTTCGAGGTAGCAACGTTTAAAACCTTGCGCGCGCGCGTGATCGAGAGCAAGCAGCGCCAGCTTTTTCGCCAGGCCTTGTCCGCGCACGTTCGACAGGAAATACATCTTTTGCAGCTCGCAGATATCTGGCTCGCTGCAGCTCAGTGGCGCGACACCGCCTCCACCGACGACTTTGCCGTTCTGTTCAATCACCCAGTAGGCATGGCCCGGCTGGCTGTAAAGCTGAAACAGCTCGTCCAGGTTGGGGTCGGCGACGGTATAGCCTTTATCGGCCGTCAGGCCGTACTCCGCCGACACTTCACGGATAACCGCAGCAATCCCGGCGTTGTCTTGCTCAGTGATCCGGCGCATAGCCGCTGCGACGGGGGTAATCACGCTCATAGCATTACTCATGACAAAAATTGACACACAGTTGCAGTTAATAGCACCACAGAAAGGGGAGTGCAAGCGAGGATAATTCATTTATGAGAGTTTTTTCTACAAAGATATCAGAGTTATTTATCTAATTATTATTGTTTGCTAAATTTCCTCTTGTTTAATTTATTGTTTAAAACGAAATAAATAGTGTCAATGTACAACTATGTTTTTATTCATTAGGATGATGAATCATGCATTTAGATATGTATTTGTCAACGGAATTTCCGAAAGTCATCTTCTCAACTTTTCATCGGTTTTTAAGTTATCATATTAGCTGTAAATATTTCTTTCTTTATAATTTATTTTTGTTGGGAAAATATCATTATTTAACCATGGGAAGATTTTATGTTTTGTCCGCTTCGAGTTTATCTACAAACCGTTTATGAATAATTTTAGTGCCCATATTAATATCAGCGGTGGAGTTTAGCAATGAGATACTCAAAACGTAAAATATTCTTTATTGGGTTAATGGTTATGATATGTGTCTGCATGTTATGGACTATGCGGCCTGTAAAAATTATTCGTGCCGGAATCCGGTTTGAGTATGATTCTCAATTTAAGCAGGGGCTTTTAATAGGGAGTCTGCGTGGTTTTACGGATAATGAAAGTTACGATGTCATTGTTGATCATATGCCGCTAACAGAGTGGGGACGGATCCACTGGTATCTTGACCATAAAGATGAACTCAAGGGAAAATATAATATACCTACGTCATCATCATACCATATTGTTTTTTGGGATGTAGGCGATGGTTTTATTGACGGTGAAAAGTCCGGTGATGGCGATTTAGTCTGTTTCAATAAAGTGGATGGTTCAAATCAAAATTGTCTTGAGAAGGATCTTTTACTCAGCGTGGATTTAGATAAAGGGGAACAAGAGGAATACACCTTTAAACACTGCTGCAATTACTGGTCCTATATGCCAAATGGACGCCTCGCGTGGTTTAATGGGTATAGATAAAATGAAGACTCAATCACAGGCAATTTTGTATTTCCATTTTGTAGTGATAATACCGTTGCGTCATGCTGACTTTCTTCGGCCTTGTCTCGAAAGTCGCCTTTATCTAATCATAAAAAAAGCCGGATGGTTATCCGGCTTTTCAATGACACATCTGAATTACAGCGCGGCGATAACTGCCTGCTGCTCGATCAGTTTCGCTTTTGCATCGGCGAAGGCGACCAGACGTTCACGCTCTTTCGCGATAACCGCTTCAGGGGCGCGTGCGACAAAGCCTTCGTTAGCCAGCTTGCTCTCGATTTTTCCGATTTCCAGTTCGACTTTGGCCACTTCTTTTGCCAGACGAGCCAGTTCGGTCTCTTTATCGATCAGACCCGCCATCGGAATCAGCAGCTCGGCGCCTTCGATGATTTTAGTCACGGAGACCGGACCTTTGTCATCGGCTGGCAGCACGGTGATGCTTTCCAGACGCGCCATGTTTTGCAGGAAGCTACTGTTCTCGGTCACACGACGAATCGCTGTCTCGCTGCAACCGCGCAGCAGCAGTTCCAGTGGTTTGCCTGGAGAGATGTTCATCTCTGCGCGAATGTTACGGATTGCCACAATCGCCAGTTTCAACCATTCGGTATCGGAAGCGGCTGCTTCATCCACCTGCGCCGCGTCGAATTCCGGGAACGGCTGCAGCATGATGGTGTCGGCAGTGATGCCTTTGATGACTTTCACACGCTGCCAGATGGTCTCGGTGATGAACGGGATGATTGGGTGCGCGAGGCGCAGCAAACCTTCCAGAACGGTAATCAGCGTATTACGCGTGCCGCGCAGCTCCGCTTCATTGCCGCCATTCATTACTGGCTTGGTCAGTTCCAGATACCAGTCGCAGAACTGGTTCCAGGTGAACTCATACAGAATGCCTGCTGCGATATCAAAGCGATAGGTATCCAGCGCTTCACGGTACGCTTTGATGGTCTGGTTGAATTCCGCCAGAATCCAGCGATCCGCCAGAGACAGGGTCATTTCGCCGCCGTTAAAGCCGCAATCCTGATCTTCGGTGTTCATCAGCACGAAGCGGCTGGCATTCCACAGCTTGTTACAGAAGTTGCGGTAACCTTCCAGACGTTTCATGTCCCAGTTGATATCGCGACCGGTAGAGGCCAGCGCTGCCAGGGTGAAACGCAGGGCGTCGGTACCGTGCGGCTCGATGCCGTCCGGGAATTGCTTCTCGGTGCGCTTGCGAATTTTCTCTGCCAGCTGCGGTTGCATCATGTTGCCGGTACGTTTCTCCAGCAGATCTGCCAGCGAAATCCCGTCAACCATATCCAGTGGGTCAATAACGTTACCCTTGGATTTAGACATCTTCTGGCCTTCGTCGTCACGAATCAGACCGGTCATGTAGACGGTATGGAACGGAACCTGAGGCTTGCCGTTTTCATCTTTGATGAAGTGCATGGTCATCATGATCATGCGGGCAATCCAGAAGAAGATGATGTCGAAGCCGGAGACCATCACGCTGGTCGGGTGGAACTGACGCAGGGCGTCGGTGTTTTCCGGCCAGCCGAGAGTGGAGAAGGTCCACAGGGCGGAGGAGAACCACGTGTCCAGAACGTCTTCGTCCTGGCGCAGGGCCACGTCAGCGCCCAGATTGTTTTCTTGACGCACTTCTTCTTCGGTGCGGCCAACGAACACATTGCCGTCGTTATCATACCAGGCCGGGATACGGTGACCCCACCACAGTTGACGAGAGATACACCAGTCCTGAATATCGCGCATCCAGGAGAAGTACATGTTTTCATACTGTTTTGGTACAAACTGGATATCACCGTTCTCAACCGCTTCGACAGCCGGTTTCGCCAGGATATCGGCACGCACGTACCACTGGTCGGTCAGCATCGGCTCGATGACCACGCCACCACGGTCGCCGTAAGGAACGGTCAGATCGTGAGGTTTGATCTCTTCCAGCAGGCCGAGCGCGTCAATGGCCGCAACCACAGCTTTACGCGCAGCAAAACGTTCCAGTTTCTGGAATTCAGCCGGGATTTCAGAGGAGTAAACGTCAGACTCTTCGCCTTTGGTGTCATACACTTCCGCGCTTTCACGGATATCGCCGTCAAAGGTCAGAATGTTAATCATCGGCAGGGCGTGACGACGGCCAACTTCATAGTCATTGAAATCGTGTGCCGGGGTGATTTTCACACAGCCGGTGCCTTTTTCCATATCGGCGTGCTCGTCGCCAAGAATTGGAATACGGCGGTTCACCAGCGGCAGAACCACAAATTTACCGATCAGATCTTTGTAGCGCGGATCTTCCGGGTTAACGGCCACGCCGGTATCGCCCAGCAGGGTTTCTGGACGCGTCGTCGCAACCACCAGGTAATCTTTACCGTCTGCGGTTTTTGCGCCATCGGCCAGCGGATAGCGGATGTGCCACATGGAGCCTTTAGACTCGCGGTTTTCCACTTCCAGATCGGAGATCGCAGTGCGCAGTTTCGGGTCCCAGTTCACCAGGCGTTTGCCACGGTAAATCAGGTCCTCTTTGTAAAGTCGGACGAAAACTTCTTTCACGGCGTTGGAAAGGCCTTCATCCATGGTGAAGCGCTCGCGCTCCCAGTCCACGGAGTTGCCGAGACGACGCATCTGACGGGTAATGGTGCCGCCAGATTCGGCTTTCCACTGCCAGATTTTGTCGATGAACGCGTCGCGACCGTAGTCGTGGCGGGTTTTACCTTCTTCAGCGGCAATCTTACGCTCAACCACCATTTGGGTCGCAATGCCCGCGTGGTCAGTCCCGGCCTGCCACAGGGTGTTTTTGCCCTGCATGCGCTGGTAACGGATCATGGTATCCATGATGGTTTGCTGGAAGGCATGACCCATATGCAAACTGCCGGTGACGTTCGGCGGCGGGATCATGATGCAGAAGGACTCTTTGCTTTCATCGCCGTTAGGCTTGAAATAGCCCTGCTCTTCCCAGTGCTCGTAAAGCGGCTGTTCGATATCTCGTGGGTTGTATGTCTTTTCCATTATTTCCAGGTTGCCGTATTCAGGTTAAAACCGGCCAGGCGGTACGCTTTGTAGCGTTCGCGCGCCAGTTGTTTCAGAGAATCTTCGTGAGGGACAAAGTCTACCACTTCTGTGAAAGCGGTGGCAAAATCTGCAAAGCCGATACGCAGGCTGATCAGAATATCGCGCGCGCTGCTGTTACGCTTTTGTGGCCAGGCAATCTCCACCGGTGCGCCACCGCGCGGCCCTTCTCCCGACAAATTATGCGGAACAAAACCTTCGGGTGGCCTTGCCCACAGCGCTTCGTCAAGACGAATCGCCTGCGCTTCATCTTCACAGGCAATCAGGACGCGTTTACCGCTGCGCCAACGTTCTGCGGCAATTTCACACACCAGCTGCTCAACGGCGCTTAAGCCATCGACGGTGTTATCGTTGTCCAGAAGGTAGAACGTCGCATTCTTCATAATATGGGGCTTCTTTGGGTGGATTTAAACGCAAAGCCGGGGGTTACCCGGCCAGCGTACACCTTGTAGGTCCGGCAAGCCTGACGCCGCCGGACAACTGCGTGCAACTACTCTTCGCCGTTAAAACCGGCGCGGTTAAGCAGGAACTGAGACAGCAGGGCTACTGGACGACCGGTAGCGCCTTTGGCTTTACCGGAGCGCCATGCGGTACCCGCGATATCCAGGTGAGCCCAGTTGTACTTGCGGGTAAAGCGTGCCAGGAAGCAGCCTGCGGTAATCGCCCCACCAGGACGGCCGCCAATGTTGGCCATGTCTGCGAAGTTAGACTCTAACTGCTCCTGATACTCATCGCCCAACGGCAGACGCCATGCGCGGTCGCCCGCTTGCTCGGACGCGCCGATCAGCTCGTGGGCCAGCGGATTGTGGTTCGACATCAGGCCGGTGATGTGATGGCCGAGGGCAATCACACAGGCGCCGGTCAGCGTCGCCACGTCGATGACCGCTTCAGGCTCAAAGCGCTCCACGTAGGTCAGCACGTCGCACAGCACCAGACGGCCTTCGGCGTCGGTGTTCAGCACTTCAACGGTCTGGCCGGACATGGTGGTCAGAACATCGCCTGGGCGATACGCGCGACCACCAGGCATGTTTTCACAGCCCGCCAGTACGCCGATGACGTTAATCGGCAACTGCAGTTCGGCGACCATACGCATCACGCCGTACACTGCCGCTGCACCGCACATATCGTACTTCATCTCATCCATGCCTTCGGCAGGCTTGATGGAGATACCGCCGGAGTCAAAGGTGAGGCCTTTACCAACCAGCACGATAGGGCGCGCGTCTTCGGACGGATTGCCTTTGTACTCGATGACCGACATCAGCGATTCGTTTTGCGAACCGTTTCCGACCGCAAGGTACGAGTGCATTCCCAGCTCTTTCATCTGCTGTTCGCCGATGACGCGGGTGACGACATTTTTGCTGTAGGAATCAGCCAGCTGACGCGCCTGCGAGGCCAGGTAACCGGCGTTGCAGATGTTTGGCGGCATATTGCCGAGATCTTTCGCCGCTTTGATACCGGCAGCAATCGCCAGACCGTGCTGAATGGCGCGCTCGCCGCTGGTCAGCTCGCGACGGGTTGGGACGTTAAAGACCATTTTACGCAGCGGACGACGCGGTTCGCTTTTGTTGGTCTTCAACTGATCAAAACTGTAGAGGCTCTCTTTCGCGGTCTCAACGGCCTGACGCACTTTCCAGTAGGTGTTGCGACCTTTCACGTGCAGTTCGGTCAGGAAGCAGACGGCTTCCATTGAGCCGGTATCATTCAGGGTATTGATAGTTTTCTGAATGACCTGCTTGTACTGGCGTTCATCAAGCTCGCGCTCTTTACCGCAACCAATCAGCAGAATGCGCTCGGACAGCACGTTGGGAACATGGTGCAGTAACAGCGTCTGCCCAGGTTTGCCTTCGAGTTCGCCACGGCGCAGCAGGGCGCTGATATAGCCGTCACTGATTTTATCGAGTTGTTCGGCGATCGGGGAGAGTCGGCGTGGTTCAAAGACGCCCACAACGATGCAGGCACTCCGCTGTTTCTCCGGGCTACCGCTTTTTACACTGAACTCCATGCACTACGCTCCTGAATCTTAAAGACAACGACGGCTGCTACGGATAGAATTGAAACCTTTCGTAACTCATGTCCGCTGTTGTGGTGACTTCGTGTTAATCTTACGTTACTACGGTTTCGACACGTCAAAAAATATCCTGAAGCGCGACACCGCCGGGTTTTTTAATCTTAGCGATGTTTTCGACGACTCAAGAGAATAAATGACGTTTAAGCCATGAAACAAGCAATTTTCCAGCAAAGAGACGGGTTTTTACGGGCGTATTTAAAGTGATAATCATAAGATATCTGGTGCGGGAGACGCTCAAAAGCCAGCTGGCGATCCTTTTCATCTTACTTCTGATCTTTTTCTGTCAGAAGTTAGTCAGGATCCTCGGCGCGGCGGTAGACGGCGAAATCCCAACAAATCTGGTGCTTTCTCTGCTCGGATTAGGCGTGCCCGAAATGGCGCAGCTTATTCTGCCGCTAAGCCTTTTCCTCGGCCTGCTCATGACGCTGGGAAAACTCTATACCGAAAGTGAAATCACCGTCATGCACGCCTGCGGCCTAAGCAAAGCCGTACTGGTGAAAGCCGCGATGGTGCTGGCACTGTTCACTGGTATCGTGGCGGCGGTAAACGTGATGTGGGCCGGCCCCTGGTCTTCCCGACATCAGGATGAAGTGCTGGCCGAAGCCAAAGCCAACCCTGGCATGGCGGCGCTCGCGCAGGGCCAGTTCCAGCAGGCCACAGACGGCAGCTCCGTCCTCTTTATTGAAAGCGTTGACGGCAGTCGATTCAACGACGTGTTCCTCGCGCAAATCCGTACCAAAGGCAACGCCCGTCCTTCCGTGGTGGTCGCGGATTCCGGTCAGCTCTCGCAGCGTAAAGACGGCTCTCAGGTGGTGACGCTGAACAAAGGCACCCGCTTTGAAGGCACCGCGCTGCTGCGCGACTTCCGTATCACCGATTTCCAGAACTATCAGGCGATTGTCGGCCATCAGAACGTGGCGCTCGATCCAACGGATACCGAGCAGATGGACATGCGTACCCTGATAAACACCGATACCAATCGCGCGAGAGCGGAACTGCACTGGCGTCTGACGCTGGTATTCACCGTGTTTATGATGGCGTTGATGGTTGTGCCACTGAGCGTGGTTAATCCGCGTCAGGGTCGTGTGCTCTCCATGCTGCCAGCGATGCTGCTCTATCTGGTGTTCTTCCTGCTGCAAACGTCTATCAAGTCGAATGGCGGCAAGGGCAAGATCGACCCGATGATCTGGATGTGGGTGGTCAATGGCCTGTACCTGCTGCTGGCAGTGGTATTAAACCTGTGGGATAGCGTGCCGATGCGCCGCATACGTGCCCGCTTTGTACGTAAAGGAGCGGTGTGATGCAGGCTTTCCGCGTTCTTGACCGCTATATCGGTAAAACCATTTTCACCACCATCATGATGACGTTGTTCATGCTGGTGTCGCTCTCAGGCATCATCAAGTTTGTCGACCAGCTGAAAAAAGCCGGGCAGGGGAGTTACGACGCACTGGGCGCCGGGATGTACACCATTCTCAGCGTGCCAAAAGATGTGCAAATCTTCTTCCCGATGGCCGCGCTGTTAGGCGCGTTGCTGGGGCTGGGGATGCTAGCCCAGCGCAGTGAGCTGGTGGTGATGCAGGCTTCGGGCTTCACCCGTATGCAGGTAGCGCTGTCGGTGATGAAAACGGCTATTCCACTGGTCCTGCTGACGATGGCGATCGGTGAATGGGTCGCTCCGCAGGGCGAGCAGATGGCGCGTAACTATCGTGCGCAGGCCATGTACGGCGGCTCTTTGCTCTCAACTCAACAAGGCCTGTGGGCGAAAGACGGTAACAACTTCGTCTATATCGAACGCGTAAAGGGTGATGATGAGCTGGGCGGTGTGAGTATTTACGCCTTCAACGAACATCGCCGTTTACAGTCCGTGCGTTACGCGACCACGGCGAAATTCGATCCGGCGCAGAAGCTCTGGCGCCTGTCGCAGGTGGATGAATCGAACCTGCAAGATCCGAAACAAATCACCGGTGCTCAGACCGTTTCTGGCACCTGGAAGACCAACCTGACGCCTGACAAACTGGGCGTGGTGGCGCTGGACCCGGATGCGCTCTCTATCAGCGGCCTGCACAATTATGTGAAGTACCTGAAGTCGAGCGGCCAGGATGCCGGGCGTTATCAGCTCAACATGTGGAGCAAAATCTTCCAGCCAATGTCCGTGGCGGTAATGATGCTGATGGCGCTGTCGTTCATCTTCGGGCCGCTGCGTAGCGTGCCGATGGGCGTGCGTGTGGTCACCGGTATCAGCTTTGGCTTTGTTTTCTACGTGCTGGACCAGATCTTTGGCCCGCTGACGCTGGTCTACGGTATTCCACCGCTGATCGGTGCGCTGCTGCCGAGCGCGTCATTCTTCCTGATCAGCCTCTGGCTGCTTCTCAGACGCTCCTGATTGCACCTCTTCCTCACTCCCTAATCGCCGGGAGTGAGGCTAATCTCCTGATTCACGCCGCACTTTTTCACACAACCTTCAACGCCTTGCCCGGAATTTGAGTATTATTGAGCGATGAAGTCGTGAAGGGATCCCCTATGAAGCAAATTCGTATGCTTGCGCAGTACTACGTCGACCTGATGATGAAGCTCGGGCTGGTGCGTTTCTCATTGCTGTTGGCTCTGGCGCTGGTGGTGCTGGCGATTGTCGTGCAGATGGCGGTAACCATGGTGCTGCACGGCCAGGTCGAAAGTATCGACGTTATCCGCTCGATCTTCTTCGGCCTGCTGATCACCCCGTGGGCGGTCTATTTTCTCTCGGTGGTGGTGGAACAGCTGGAAGAGTCACGCCAGCGGCTCTCCCGTCTGGTGCAGAAACTGGAGGAGATGCGCGAGCGTGACCTCAAGCTTAACGTCCAGCTAAAAGACAACATTGCGCAGCTGAATCAGGAGATTTCGGATCGTGAGAAAGCGGAAGCCGAACGTCAGGCGACCCTTGAGCAGCTGAAGGTTGAGATGAAAGAGCGTGAAGTCACGCAGATTCAGCTGGAGCAGCAATCCTCCTTCTTGCGCTCGTTCCTCGACGCTTCACCGGATCTGGTCTTCTACCGCAACGAAGATAAAGAGTTCTCCGGCTGTAACCGGGCGATGGAGCTGCTGACGGGGAAAAGTGAGAAACAGCTGATTCACCTTAAACCGCAGGATGTCTACTCGGAAGAGGCGGCGGCCAAGGTTATCGAAACCGACGAGAAAGTGTTCCGCCATAATGTCTCTCTCACCTACGAGCAGTGGCTGGATTATCCCGACGGGCGCAAAGCCTGCTTTGAAATTCGTAAAGTGCCTTATTACGACCGCGTGGGCAAACGCCACGGCCTGATGGGCTTTGGCCGCGATATTACCGAGCGTAAGCGTTATCAGGACGCGCTAGAGCGTGCCAGCCGCGACAAGACCACCTTCATCTCGACCATCAGCCATGAGCTGCGTACGCCGTTGAACGGCATCGTGGGGCTTAGCCGTATTCTGCTGGACACGGAACTGACCGGCGAACAGGAAAAATACCTCAAAACTATCCACGTTTCCGCCGTGACGCTCGGTAATATCTTCAACGACATTATTGATATGGATAAGATGGAACGCCG
>Ga0256875_1000497_pt1 | contig 13156 bp, 6 predicted proteins | sample MC6MC0418MT_FD_186354 | JGI IMG/M metagenome (GOLD analysis project Ga0256875, IMG submission 186354) | Metatranscriptome of enriched soil aggregate microbial communities from Iowa State University, Ames, United States - MC6-MC0418-MT... | ecosystem: Environmental > Terrestrial > Soil >... | reverse complement strand
GTACGGGAAAAGAACCAGGACGTAATTTCAATGACCAGTAAAGGCAGTCTTCCGACTCACTGCTGCGGGTGGGTGTCCTCGCGCAACTGCTTGAGGCGGTCTAACTTGATTTGCGCGGCGGCCGCCTGTCGCGCGAAGTATGCGCCGGCCAGTTGCGCGCTGCGAGCCTCCGCCGCCTGCAGCTGCGCGGGCGTCATCTGGCTCACAAGCGGAGCAGCAGCAGGCTTGCCGATCGCGTCGGTATCACCTGCAGCTGTGGCTGATGCAGTTGCTGCCAATGCGCTCAGTGACAGCTGCAGCGAGCCGGGCGACGGGGAGACAGACGCTGAGCGGCGGGATCGTGCACCGGCAGCGGGAGATGCCGTGCTGGGGCGCAGCACCGGCAGCCGTGTCGGCAGAGGCGGTGTCAGCAGACGGGGAGGAGCAGCGACAGTGGGAGCAGCCAATGTGCTTCCGCCAGCACTCACTGAAGAGCCAGTACTCCACGCCGAGCGTCTGCGATTGACAGCGGCGCTCGAAGACCACGCGTCCTCCACCGCAGCCGTCGCCTCAGAAGCTGCATCCACAGCAGCAAGGAAGGTCTGAGTCACAGGCGGCAGCGCTTGGTCAAACATGGAGCGGGCACGCGAATGTCCAGATGCTGCTGCAGCAGTCATCGGACGAGCAAGTTGTGCTTGCAAACTCCGTGCAGGCGAGCTGCCTGCCGTCGTCGCCGTCAAGGGAGATAACTCAACGCTCTCCGCACTGCCACCGCTGTCCAAAGCAGCATCGGACGCCTTCCCAAGTTCAACACCGCGAATACGGCGCGAGTAGGACGGCAGCGAAAACTGCGCGCTTCCTGCACGCGCATGAGGGCTTCGGGCAGGCGACACCGCACCAGCAACCAACTCGACACGCGAGCTGTGGGCAGGCGAGGCCGCGCCGGATCGCGGGCTGATGGGACTGCGCGACAACGGCGAGAGGCGCGTAGCCAAGTGACCACCGCTGATGGGCGCGAGAAGCGTCAGCGGCACATTGCCCAAGCGCTGCCGCACCACGTCGGAGTTCAACAGCAGCGGCACCTTAACTTCAGGTGGCAGAAGCATCAGCGGTGGGATCGGAGGCAAACACTCCAACTCAGTCTCTTTGCGCCGCTGCAGATCATCTGCCTCACGCTGCTGCCTTTGTTTTCGCTTCGCCTCCATGCGCCTCTGCATCTCCTGCTGCTGCCTGTCCTGCTCCTCCATGCGGAACACCTGCAGCAGCTCCTCGTTGCCGAGTGCGAGAGCAATGGCTCGCTGCGCGCGTGGTTTTCCCGCGCTGCAGGCGCCGCTGCATGTCGTCATCCGCCTGCGTGCGCGACCAGGCAACGCTATCCCTCACAGCCAGTGACTCGTCCAGCAGGCGCCGGTACAGAGTCTCCAACTGACTGATAGCCTCAGCAGTGGCAAGCTCGGGTTCAGTGCCGTCAGCACCGCCGGAGAGCTTTGCGCGCAGCCGCGCCAGCCGCGCAGCTACCAGTAGTGCATCCGATGCACGCACCGCCTGCAATGCAGCAGACATGGAATTACCGTCGGCCTCGGTCAGTGCCGCTTGTTCCAGCGTATTGAGGGACATTGGCAGCGGACATGGTTCGGATCCAGACGCGTCCGCGATTGCCTGTTCTTGTGTAGCGACGCGCTCTTCTTGTTGCTTGACTTGTTGCAGCCGACGTGTTTCGCTGGCCCGATGCAAGGTTTCCTCCACACACATCGCTTGCAGTAGCGGGAGCAGCACCGGATAGGAGCCCAGTGAACTGAGCAGACGTCGGATGAGCCCGGCATCTGTGGCGGGGATGCTGCGGGAGTTTAGCAGCGCGAGCAGCTTGGCCTCCACGACAGGCGCGCACTGTGCCACGCATGCATTCGAGCACGGAGCAGAGAGGAATGGTGCTTCTCCCTGCACGCAGCGGTAATGTGCCAGTGCCACTCGCACTGCATCGGGTGGTGACAGCAGCGGCGTCGACACGCTAACTGTGCTGGCAAGCTCGCTGCCAGTTGGGCACTCATCGGTGTGGCCACCCTCCGGTCGCGTGCTCGGGTGCTGCAAGCTCAAGTCGGATGGATCGGTTACATTGGTCGACGTGTTCGTAATGCCTGCAGGGCTCTGGAGCGTGATATCCACCTCGTCCGGTCGGTCTGCGCCAGTGATCTGCATCAAGTATGCCGTTGCTGCGCGCTGATGCAGTTGCATTGCGTGCCGCACGGTCAGCACACTTTTCGCTTGCGAGTCCAAAACGCCCGGATGGGAGCGACTCACGTCACTGAGGCAGTCCAGCAGCGTGGGGGGAGGAGGCGAAAGGAATGCGGCACTCCATTCGACGTCGTCGGACGAATCGAGAACAGAGACTTCCACGGAGGTGTTGCATGGGCTTGCACATTTGCCGCAGTTGATGGATCCGTGGCCGCAGCAGCGTCATTGGCGGGTTCAATTGCTTGCAGGTTAACGGGACGGCTGGCGGATGGCTCCCTGGAGGACATTGCTTGCTGAGGTGGCAGATGCACAACCACAGGCTGATCCTCGTGCTTTTCTTCAAGGCCGTTGAGCACATGCTCCTGGTCGGTGTCTTTTTCGTCCTCGGATGAGTCCTCACGCAGCTGCGGCGGCTGCTTCGCCGGTACGGCAGGTTGCTGCTGTGCCGCGCGGCGCCACTGTGGAATTGGGAAGCGCGCCGCCTCCGCTGGAAGCAGTGTGGCGGTGGGCTTTGCGCACACAATGTAGTCTCGCAGAACGAGCATCAGCGTTGCAAGGACAAACAGCAGAACCAGCGTGATGAAGTACGGGCTGCGACCGCCATCCACGTGCGTCAGCACCAGCAGCGCCGTGTGCATCATGGACGCCAGACTGATGAGCACGTGGCGGAAGTTGTCTTTCCAAGTGCGAAAAGGCAGCTCCACCGCGATGGCCATGCTCTGCACGGACATCAGCAGGCCGCTGAGGAACAGCTTGCGCATCGGTTCGGCGTCGCTGGCCAGAACGTTGACCAGGGCAAAGGCCACCTGCATGGCCAGCACCAAACTCATGGCGCAGAAGTGCGACGGGCGAAATGCCAAATACAAAAATCCCCAACTCTCTGCGCGCGCAGTGGAAATGCCGGTGGCTACGCGCATCACTGTGAAGCGTTTGTCAGCACGAGTCAATGGCTTCTTGGCGAGGCTGGATAGCTGCACAGCTTGTTTTGTAGCCGGTGACGAGGTTCTTCCAGTTGCGCCACGAACAGGCCCGACTGCGGCAGACGCGGGGGCACTCTTGCTCGCCGTTCCACCCGTGCGCTGCGGTGTCTGCTCCGGTGCCGCATGCGAGGCGACGCTGTAGACGGCATGCGCCTCCAACCGCTTGTACTTTGGCGCACGCAGCCACGACACGTTGCGCCAGAGCCATCCAATAACACCGTCAGTGCTCGGCTCGCCCATTTCGCGCATTAACACGACGACACATATCAGCGGCAGTCCGAGCGTGTAGACGGCGAACAGCAACGATACGACGATGACAAGCTGCAGGTGCGCTCCCGTATAGCACTCAGTCTGAAGGTCCTCACTGATAAATAGCCGCTGCTCGTGGTCCGCGAGGAACTCGCCGGGTAGGCTCAACGGGTCGGGAACCGGAGCCATCTCACAGCGGAACGTCTTAAGCTGGAGCACACAGATGCGCAGGTAGAAAATGCAGAACAAGATGATGATCGCGTGCTGAAGTCGACGGCGGAATCCCATCCACGCGGTTTCTCGCTGCGGGGTGGGTACGTGGAATGCAAAAGCGGCACGCTGAGCGCAACAGCAGAAGCGGGCACACCAGCGACGCGGCAGCGACGTTTGCTCTGGTCCACTACCGTCGTTCGGCGTTACCACTTCTCTATTCTGCGCATCACCGGCTGCCTGCTTAGCGGTCTCTGCTGGCTGTGCTTGTCTCAGCCGCTGGCGCTCTTTCCACAGGAAGAGCGCGGTGCGCAGCAGCGCGGCCAGCGCGAACAGTGCAGCGGTGAACAGGACCGCAACCAGCGTAAAGTAAAACTTGTAAACGAAGGTGAGCTGAGGCATGCCTGCACAACCAGGCTTCAACACCTCGATATCGAAGTTGACTAGCGAAATGTATCGAAACGCCGTGACGAGCTGTGCTCTGAACATGGGCGCTGACTTTGCGCCGTCTGCTCCCACCACGGCCAGATCTTGCAGCACGCAGAACAGCTGGAACCACTGCGCCAGGTGGGCCGCGCTCAGGAACGCCACAGCGCCTGCCAGCACTAGCATGACGCACACACTCACCAGAGCAGCCAGGGCGAGCTCGCGTGTCTGGTCGGTGTGCGAGCCGCAAGGGAAGCAGCTGCCGCCGTCCAACTGATAGAATCCAGCCTCGCACTGCACGCACGAGCGGCCCATATAACCCTCCGCACAGGGCGTCGTGTCGATGTCCGTTTCAATTGGCAGCACTGTGCCGTTGGGTCCCGGCCGCAGTGCCACGGTCAAGTCGACGCCAGGGCATGCCTCAGCTACGCGGCAGCGCGTCGGCGCCGTCCACTCGTCCATGCTCCAGTAGCCGGGCACAGGCCACATGCGGCCGTCTCCTGGGCAATAGGCTCCCTCCGGACACGGCGCGCACTGTCCGCTGCTGTCACGAATGAATTCGCAGCCGAGCGCAGCCATGCTTCTAGAGGTGAGCGCATTAAAGCTGATGGTGGCTTCACCCATCGCCAGCTTCTTGTCAACGGTGCGGTGTCCCGGATGGCTGTCAATCACGCGAACGGCGAAGGTGTAACTGCCCAGCGCCGCCAGAGCACTACCATCGAGCCACAATTCGCTCGCATTCGACGAAGCGAGAAGGTGACGAGTCGTGCTACTGGCAGCATTGACGGTTAATGAAGAGCTGCCGTTGATGTTTGCTCTGCCGCTGCCGCTGCCGCTGGAGTTGTTCAGAGGCCGTCCCGACAGTTGCAACTCCGGGTGCGAGGGTGAGCGCCACTCGAACGTCAGATCGCTCAGCGCGGTGCGTGAGTCAATGAACTGTAGCTGCGCCTGCAACCGCAACGAAACGCCACGCACCACGAACAGCAATCCACTTGGCGGGTCCGGTAGCATCAACCGCACTCGTGGCGGCACAATCTCGGCGCCGTTCCATATATCGAGCTGGTACCGGCCAATTAGCTCCCAGTAAAGCGTCAGGCGATTGTATCCAGGTAGCATCCGCACCGCGAGGCTGCTGCTCGGCCAGCTCTGGTGCTGCGCTTGCTGTGCTGCAAGTGCGTCACCCTCGTGCCACACACGCAGCTCATCGACGGGCTGCAAGTTGAAACTGAGGCGCAGCGATGGATAGGTCTCCCCCAACACGCAGCTGAAGTTGCGCACGCTGGCATGCAACGTAGGCATTACCGCCACGGGGGCGGCAGGGACACCGGCCGCGCTCAGCCCAGCCACCTGCATTGACAGCAGTGACGTGTCCAGCAGCGCAAATACCGCCTCGTCAGGCACCACGTACTGGTGCGCGGCAGGGCCTGACAGCGCGAAACGCACGGTGAAGTGGTCACCGCTGGAGGCGGGTGGTGCACCGAAACTCACATTGCCCCACGGCGCGGCAGTTCCATTGAGAGCGTCGATCACGGTGCTGCCTGGCAGCAACTCACCGTTGGCTGAGCGAAAGTCGATGCTGAGACTGACATTCCCGCCCAGAGGCGGTCTCCCCGACGGTGTTTGCACCTCGCACCAGTGGCGGGTGTCCGACACGAAGCCAACAGGCAGCAGCTGCGACAGATTGCGCGCGCCTGGACAAAACAGACGCACGTGCGAGCGTGACGCGACGGTAACGAAGTAGTCGTCGGCTGGGCCCCACTCGGATCGTGCACGAAGCTGCAGCGTCGAGCCCACCACCACCGGTACCGTCGGTGGCACTGAGGACAGCGGATGCCATGTCTCGTTGAGCGCGAGGAACAACTCAGTGCTCGGCTGCACGGGAACTGCACTTAGTTCGGCCAGCCAGTGCGAGTCATTCTGACTGACAAACACCCAGTAGCGCAGTCGCTCACTACTGAAGGTCGGCACCAGCGGCAGTGCAGTGCCGTTGAGCCGCAGTCCCAGCGCAGCCAACCGCCAGTCGTCCGACGGAACGTAGGTGCGCACGAAAAAGCTGCGCTGCAAGGTCGTGTCGTCGGCTGTCACGCGGAACTCAACCAGCGTACGACCCACGCCGATCAGCAGCAGCGGCAGGCTTAGCTCACCCGCCAGCAGCGGAAGACACACCGGGTCGGCCAGTGGGACAGCGCTCGAATTGCCGTAACTGCACACGTGCAAGGAGGCACTGGTCGACGCCGGAGTCAGTACGCAGCTCAGTGATGGGGTGCGTGGCGGGGCTTGGATGTCCAGCTGAACTGGCGCGTACTCGTTGGGCCGCAGGGGTCCGAGCTCGCCCAATGTCGGCTGGCAATCAATTTGTAGCAGAGATGCGTTGGCATCTTGGCGGTACAGCGTCAGCTCGTAGTCCTCCGTCGACTCATCCTCGGCCTGTGCGCGCACGATCACGACTGTGGAGCCCGTGACCAGTGGGACATCGGCCAGTGTGAAGGTGGGTGCCCCAACAGTGCCGCCGCGACTGGCGTTGTACCACTGCACGCCGCCGTTCAGCGAGTAGCGCAGCGCCACCAGCAGAGGGGACCGCGGAGTGACCCTCACATTTAGTTGCGTCACGTTGGCTGTGAACACCCAGCGCTGCAGGCCGAGATCGGGATCCACTGTGCTGGCTGCTGCTCCACAGGCTGCACGCTGGGCAGGCAGTCGGTCAGCAGCGCGTCATTTGACAGCACGTGGGCGTGCACAGTGTAGTTAAGCTCCACGTTTCCGGTCTCGCTGCGCACGGCCAGCACCAGAATGCTGTCGCCCATGGGCAGTGCCACGTTCAGCACCAGCGGGCTGGATCCGCTCGCTGGTTCGGCCACCACGACGTCATCAAGTACAGCCGTCAGCGTGCTTTGCTGGCTTTGTGGATACACAGAGAATGTTAACGTGTCGTTGTCAGTATCGACGGTCATTGCGTAGCTCAGTGTGCTGTTCGCAAACGGCGGCGTTAGTCCGCTGGCGCGGGTATTTATAGGGCCCGTGGGCATGCCTGTCCGGTCGTCGGTGCCAAATGCACCGCAAGCCGAGCACTCCAACTCCAGAATATACGGCACGACAGGAGCGCGGTAAATGTAAATTTTGTAGCTACGGGTGGCGGTGAGGTCCTCGGACTGCACGTTGATCTCGAGAGTCGAGTCGAGCTCAGCCAGAGACAGCTCTCCGGTGCTGTTATCGGGTGGGAAAGGCACCGCTTCCATACGAGAAAGTGGCGCAGCGCCCGGTTTGCGATCGTCCCAATCCCTCAACGAGTACAAAATGCTTGCGCGCCAGTGGCTCAGTGACGTGGTGACGTTCACCCAGACCTGCGTGCTCTCAAGCAACACGTCGTAGAAGTTAGTCAGCGGCTGAAAAGGCGGAGACAGCGGCACAGGCAGCAACATTGGTGCAGCTGACACCGTCAGTTGCGCAAGCGTGGCATCGTCCGACGCGACGTAGAGTTGCACGTCATACACATCAGCGTTGCCGTCCTCAGCCGTCACGCGCAGCTCCAACAGGTTGTCTGCCCAGTCTAGTAACAGCGGATCGGTCAGCCACAGACCGTCGGCAGACACAGACAGCCAGGCCCCACTGCCGCCGGTGCTACTCGTGGCACCAGTGGTCAGCCGATGCTCAACCACCGCGCCCGGATAGCTGCCTTGTCCTTCGAACCGCGGTGGTGCGCTGCAGCGAACGGCCGCTACGCGGTGCGCGGCGAGGACTGATCTGACATAGCTCCGCTGCTCCACTGCAAAGGATGCGTTGATTTGCGTGGCCGAGCAGACCAGCGAGGCCAGCGCCGTGTCGTTGCTACGCCGGTGCAGAACCAGCAAATAGGTTGAGTTGCTGACGCCGTCCTCCGCCTCACTCATCACGCACACGGTGGTGTCTCCCACGCGCCACTCGACGGGCGCAGTAGCGGTGGGAGAAGCCAGTGTCAGCTTCTGATCGCCCAGTGTCGTGTCGAGTAGCCACGCGCTCGCGTTGCTCGTGCTGTGCTGGAAGGCCCACGTGACTACGCCTCGGTCTTCTGCGTGCGTGAGTTGCAGCGAATACGCGAACACACCGGGCTGGAAAGTGGGCTGCAACGATGCCACTGTGTCCGTCACCGCGAGTGAAGCAAGGCTTGCGTCGCTCGACATCCAGTGCAACGTCACCGTATAAACTGTCTGCGAGCTGTCCACTCCAGGATCCTCTGCAGTCACGCGGATCCACACCGGCACGTCGCCACCGGCACGTGGCACAAGCACAGACATCGGGTCGTACGTCGAGCTCCACGGGGAGGCCTCGTCCGTTCGATAGGCCAACGTGGCGTAGGGGCTGCGCAGCACTGGCTGCAAAGGAACCGCCAGCTCGACTGCAGAGGGTACGCGGAGCACGTACTCCAGCTGCTCCGAAGCGAAGGCGGGCTGTACTTCCCCGATGGGCGCAAAATACCGCTGAGCGCCGAGTCACTGCTCAGACTGCGCACGCAAACGACGGTGGCCTGCGTTCGACCACTCTCGGCTGTCACCAGCACAGTCACGTTCACTTCGCTGCTGCTGACTGACAATGACTGGCTTAGGTCACCCGAGGCCACCAGTCCACTGCAATTGGCAGGATCGGTCGTCGGAGAGCAGATCAGTATTGTGGCTCGATCGTCGGTCAACACGGAAATGAATTGCACCTCCGTGACGTGGCCGGGCAGCACGAGGGCGTAGTTCAGCACACCCGACTCGAAGAACGTCAAAAGTCCGTTACCCTGCGGGACTGGGATTAGCATTAGAATGTCCGCGTTGTCACTGGGCACGTACACGTCAATTGAGTAGGTGCGCGTGCGGAAGGTCTCATCGGCCGTCACGCGGATGAACACCGTCGTTGTTGCACCGGGCACCACGTCCAGTGCGCCCCCGTTGAGTGCTTCCCCGTTGTCCGTCGGCTGGAACGTGAATCCGTCGAGCGAGTACTCCAGCGTCGCCGCGGGGTACGACGACGTGGGCGTCAGCGACACGGCTGACACGGAGGCATGCACGTTGAGCAGGTAATTGTTCGTGGCCGAGGCAGACACGAAGCCGGGGATGAGACTGCCCGGCGCAGCCAGCAGCGAGGCCAGTGAGGTGTCGGCGCTCAGACGGCGCAGAGTGATGGTGTAGCTGGTCTGCGTGACGCCGTCACCGGCCGTCACCGCAATACGGAGCTCGTTGTCGCCCACAAGCAGTGGGAGCAGTGTGGTGAAAGCGGCGTCGTTGGCTTTGATCAGCCAGGCACCGCCGCGGAAACTGTACTGCTGAGTGGCGGCAGGGGACACCAGCTGCGATAGAAAGTCAACCGACGTGACCGTTGTCGCAAAGCGAATGATGTAGCTGCTCGTCAGACAATCAAACGGGGGGTTCAGTCCATCTCCTGTAGGTGAAAATGCGAGGTTGCTCACGCACGAATTAGCGTCGATGCGCGCCACTGACACACGGTAAACGCTGACCGAGTCTTGGTCCTCGGATGTCACCTCAAACCACACATTGTTGGCGCCAGGCTGCAATAGAACATTGCCCGTAGTCACTGAGTGCATCAGCGGGGCCCAGTTCGTCCCTTCGTCCTTGCTCCAGCGCAGCGTGGCCCATTGCGACACCGGCACGGGGATGAACGCCGTGTGGTCGGTCGCGTTCCTGACAACCGCGGTGTAGTCGAAAGTGAGGCTCGCAAATCCGCTGACGACAGTCGAGGCCAGCGACACGAGCAGGCTCGTCGACGAAACTTTGTGAACGGTGATGTTCGTCGTGCAGGTGTTGACCACATCTTGAGACACAACCTTCCACGTCAGAAGATTGTCACCGTCTACCAACGGAACCGTGGTACTCACACCGCCATGCGGGAACGCACCCGTGCAGTACAGGCCCTTAAGGCAGACGAACTGCGTTGCAAATTGGTTGGCGGGCTTGGCCTGCAACGCGACGCTAGAGATGGTGGGATCTACACGCACAGAGTAGAGGTGCACGCTCGGCGAGTAGGTCGGCGTCCAATCCGTTCCACCCGGCACGATTGCCAGCGACTCTCCCACGCAGCTATCAGACGTGTGGTCCACCGTTACCGTGTAAGTCTGCGTGTCGCCGCTTTCGGCCGTCGCCAGAATGCGAATGGTGGTGAGTCCTGACGGCTGCAGTGTGTGGTTCAGCCCGCTTGCGGTCCACGGCGCTCCCTCTAGCGAGTACCGCAGCGTGCTGAGCGGGTTGTTGGGGACGGGGAACAGCGACACGCTGGACACCCCCGCAGCCACGTAGACCGTGTAGGCAAAGGTGGTGCTGCGGAAGACGGGCGTCAGCGAAGGCGAAGGGTTGTTGCTCACCGTCAGCGCCTTAAGCAGCGCGTCGTCGGATACGGTGTGCACAAGGATCGTGTAGTTGCTAGAGGAGTCGCGCTCCTCCGTCTGCACGCGCACAGTGACGTTGAAGTCGCCGCCCTCCACCAGCGGTGTACCAATGGACGCCGTGGGAGCGAAGCCGTACTGCACGCAATCATTGGCCTCAGCCTGCGCGCCCAAGCAGCAGAACTGGATCGCCTGCGGATGGCGCGGCGTCGACAGCAGCACAAGCGGTCCGCTGTGGGGTGGCACCGTCAGGCGATAGTTGAATGTGGTGGGCGAGAAGGCCGGCAACAATCCTCCTCCCGCCGGGTTCGTCGACAGCGAGTTCAGCAGGGAGTCGTTGCTGGTGCGGTAAATCGTCCACGTGTAGACGCTCGTGCGCGTGCTGTCTTCGCTCTCCATGTAAATGCTGAAAACGGTGGGTCCCTCCTTGATCTGCTCGAATCCGCTGAGCGCACCGTTTGCAATTGACACGTTTGCACCCGCATCGACGGAGTACGTGATGCGCGCGGTCGGTGACATGGGCGTCGGTGTGAAGCGAAAGTTCTGTTGGGAAGAGCGAACCGTGGCCGTGTAGGCATAGGTCTCGTTGTCGAACTTGGGACTCACCACGGCGTTGGGCGACGTGAGCGACTTGAGCTGCGCGTTGCTGCTTTGCTTGGTGACACGAATCTGGTAGATCTTAGTGGTGGCGCCGTCCTCCGCGCGCACGGTGATGGCCACCGTGGTGGTGGAATCCATCGGCACCTTCGCGAAGGTCTCCGTCCAAGTGGATGCGCGGGACACGCCCCATGCAGCCGAGCCCACCTTGTAGCGCTGCGTGGCATAGGAGGAGCGCGTTACTGACGTGAAGTCGATGTTGTTCGCCAGCGGGTCAGCGATCATGTCGTATGCCAGTCGGTTGTCGGGGTCCCACGCCTGTTGCAGTCCTCCGCCGGACGGGTCGATGACGAGCGTGTCGAGAGTGGCGTCGTTGCTGATCTTGTGGATAGCGACCATGTAGCTCATAACGTTGTTGTTGTCCTCGCTGGTCACAGTCACCGTCAGCTGCTGGTCGCCCATAATCAGCAACTGCGCCGGAGACGTGGAGCCGGACACATAAGCAATGCCAGCTACGGGGGCACTGTTCCATTGGAAGCGAATGCTCGCCAACGGATTTACGGGCGTCGCGACGAAGGTTATGCAATCCCAGCTAAAACAATTAATATTCACGTAGCTCGAAGCATTTCCGGTCCAGGTCGAGCCCAGCAGGTACAACTGCTGTGCGAACACAGTGACGTACGTTGTGAACGCCTCTACGGTCATGCGGTAGGGGCCCTGGCTGTCGGGCGAGAAGGCCGGCGACAGACCCGACCCCGCGGGCAGGAGATAGGCGTTGCTCATGCGCGGCTCGTTGCTGATGCGGTGAATAACAACGCGATAGGTGCGTTCCTGCCGGCTTGGGCCGGTGTCCTCCGAGACCTGCGTGTGCGTAAAGGTGTTGTCGCCCACGGCCAGCGACAGTGACGGCGTGACGGTGGTCCGCACGGCGCCGTTGGTCCAGAGCTTGCTGCCGATGGGAGTGTTGGCTGGAATGCCGGCCGATCCCGCTGCCCACGAGTAGCTGGCTGACTGCAGCGAGTAGCCCCACTGGGCCGTCACCACCACGCTGCTGTATTGGTTCGCCATGGACACGCGGTAGGTCAGCGTCTCCGGGTTCCACGCGGGAGCCCACGGCGTGAGGATTGCATTGGCCAGCGGTGAGCCACTGACGAAGCCGGGTGTGTACCACTGCGCCTGCACGGGCGTGCTGAGGCCCGGCGGGTTGATGGTGAGCGAGGCCAGCGTGGCAACGTTGGACTTGCGGTGCAAGTAAATCGTGTAGGTCTTGGTGTTGGCGGACCCTCCGTTGCGCACCGTTTCTGACTCGACCATGATTGCACGGGTGTCGTCTCCTGTGTCACCGGAATGGGCAGCTGCGGCGTGCGCACCGCCGCGCTGGCGCTCGTCCAGCCCGCATCTGGCAAGCTCACCCAGCTCCCTGAGCCCACCTTGTAAGACATGATCGCTCCCCCGAACTCCACCAACGGCGTGAATCCAGCCCCGTAGACCACCTTCGCCGCCAGAGTCACCGAGTCGTCTTCCCACGGGATTTCGTTCATTGTGCCTGCCGCGGTGCTCAACGCGCCGTAGATCAGCGGATTGGAGTTAAATGTTGTGTAATCGTTGTTTCCTGGCACGAACACCGGTGTGAATGGCTCTGGCGTCGTGGTGTCCCTCTTGTACAGCGCGAGCTGCAGCAGGTTCGCGTTGTTGCTGCGGCAGGTTTGTTTCACCGAGTTGGTCAGGATCCCATCGTAACACTTGTAGGTCGTGCCGAAGAGCGTGTATCCATTGTTGCACGTGTGGCTGCAAGTGTTGGTGGATGTGGGCAGCATGTTGGAGGGCGTCGGGTTCGACAGGCAAGTGCCATAATCGCCGTTCCTCGGTGCGGGCAGCAGGCAGTCCACCGGGGCCCCGTGAACGGCCAGAGCAGCGCAGTCCCACAGCAGCAGCAGGACCAACAGCCACCCGCTGTTTATCCTTCTTCTTTGTTTGCTAATGTCGCTGCGGCATCGCGGCTGTCGGTCCTGGTACCACGCAACACCCGCGCTCCGGCTGCCACAAAACTCCGTGAAGGGAGCGCCTCCCCCCAGCCCCCCTGATGCCCCTCCCCGTGTTTTTCCTCCTCCTTCCGTGTTGTGTGTCT
>Ga0256875_1000496_pt1 | contig 13170 bp, 10 predicted proteins | sample MC6MC0418MT_FD_186354 | JGI IMG/M metagenome (GOLD analysis project Ga0256875, IMG submission 186354) | Metatranscriptome of enriched soil aggregate microbial communities from Iowa State University, Ames, United States - MC6-MC0418-MT... | ecosystem: Environmental > Terrestrial > Soil >... | reverse complement strand
GCGCTTCTCGGTGAATCAGGGGACGGTGCCGAACTCGCTGCGCTCAGACATCAGCACCTCTTCGCCCCTGATTCCCCTGCGATGCTCGGCTCGCCCAAGGCGGGCTGGAAGGTCAAGATCAACAGCAAGTGCATCCACGCATGGCGTGGATCTACTGGGTGCAGCTGTGGCCTTTGATCTGGGTCCGCCTTGAGCGAGCCGAGCACCACAGGTCCGGCGAGGGCGAAGAGGCGCGGGTGTCTGAGCGCAGCGAGTGCCCGCGCCGTCCCTCGACGGGCCGAGGAGCGCAGGGCACCGATGCGCAACGCGCATCGGCTCGTGACCGGCGGAACGCTTCTTTTGGTTACTTTTCCTTGCGTACAAAGAAAAGTAACGCCCAAGAACAATGAAGCACCTTCAGCACACGTCACGCGAGGAAAGCATCACCGCACCGGCACCGGAATATTGCAGAGGTCGATATGCCCCGCCGGGCGCTTGTAGAAATCATCCACGCGGTTGCGGCGCGCTTCCACCGTATCGGCGAAGGTCTTTGAATCCGTGCGCAGCACCTGGATCGGCGTGCGCTCGGCCGCAGGCACGTCGCTGACGCGGCGGATCGACATGATCGGTGTGCGCAGCTTCGGGTCGGTGTAGAAACCCATCGGTGCCGGTCCACGCTGGATCGCGCTGAGCAGTTCCATGCCCTTCAGCACGCGGCCGACCAGGGTGATGTTGCGGTCCAGCTGGCGCGGCGATTGGCCGGTCACCACGTAGAGTTCTGCTCCGATGCTGCTGTCTTCCTCGTTGCTGCGGCCGGCACCGAGCATGCCGTAGCAGTGCGCCAGCCAGGCCTTGCCGGCCTGCGGGTCCTGACCGACCGGGAAGCCGTCGACGAAGCCGGTCTGTGCTGCCCATCCATCGCGGTCGGGTAGCACGCTCACCTTCAGGCCGGCGCTGGCACGCTCGAACTCGGCCGGCAGCTTGCGCTGCGCGCTGCCGAACGGCTTGGCCTTGGCGGCATCGTCGGCGTCGGCATCGCCGAACTGCACCACGAAGTTGTCCTGCGAGCGGTAGATGCTGGTGCCGTCCCAGAAGTGCTCGTGGGCGAAGGTCTGGATGTTGGCGACATGGCGTGGGGCGAACTGCGGCGCCAGCTCGATGATCACCCGCCCGGCCGGCAGGTCCATGTACAGCAGGTTGGCCGAGTCCGGGGTGCGCCAGTCGCTGGCCGCGGAGGCATCAAGGATCTGCTGCGGGCTGCGGTAGGGCGCGGCCGCGCTGGCCAGCGAGGGCAGCAGGCAGGCCAGGGCGAGGGTAGTCAGGGCAAGGCGTCGACGGTGCGGCATGGGATCCCCGGAACATGAACGAGGTCTCGATTCTGCGCGAGAGTGCGTGCCTGCGCCACGGTCGCGTGCTGGCCGTGTCCATGTACGTGCGGCACGATGGTCATTCTCCTTAATGGAAGCAGATGATGTTGATACCGCATCCGGAGGCCCCCGAAGCCGCACTGAGCGCCAGAATCGACCAGATCCTGAAGGCGTTCGTCGATGAAGGGGGGAATCGTGTGCATTGGTTGCAGACGTTGTCGCCACGTGGGCTGTTCGATCTTGATGAGCGTCGGCGCAGTTGGTGGGCTGCCAACGATGATGGCCTGCTCGCCTGCCTGAAAGCCTGTGCAGCGGCGCCGGCTACTGTGCAGACGGCGGCACTGTTCCTTGCGGGCTCGGATGGCAATGGCCGCACGCGTGAGGCCGCGTTGCAGATGATGCGCTCGGTGCCCAGCCATTTGACGTTGTCCTGTGCCTTGCTCCGCTGCAATGACTGGGTGGCTGAAGTGCGTGCGGCGGCGCAGGATTGCGTGATGTCCCTGCTCGGGCAGTGCGCGGTGCAGCACGTACTGGCGGCCTGGCCGGTCGCCGTGCGCCTGCGCCATTCCCAGCGCGTTGACCGGGCGTGGCTCGAGGGCACCCTGTTCGCCTGGTTGTCATCGCCCTCCAGCCGCATAGTGCTTGAAGGACTGCTGGGCCATCCCGACGCACGCACCCGGCTGATGGCCTACGCCGTCGCCCTGCACAGTCATCCGGATCGGGCAGCGTTGCGCGTGCGCGCGATTCTGGACAGTGATCCGCACATCTCGCACCTTGCACTTGCCGATCTTCTGCACCACGGTGAGCCTGCGGATGTCGAGGCGAAGTGCGCGCTGGCATTGTCCGCGCCTGCGAGCGGGGTACGTAGTGCCGCGTTGCGTGCGCTGGTCGAGCGCGAGGTGGCCGGCTTGGATGCGCACATCGAAACCGCGGCATTCGACCGTTCGAGAGGCGTGCGCCGGTTGGCGATGTGGCTGCTCCAGCAGCGGCAGGCCACGCCGGCCATCGCGTTGTGGCGAGACGAGCTCAAGCACCGTCGACGCGCGCGATGGCGCGAAGCATTGGAAGCGCTGGCCGATCACGCCGAGGCAGAGGATATGCCTGCATTGCGCGCCTTGTTGCCCCAGGTATCGGCGCGTCATCAGCGCAACTGCCTGCGCGGCTGGGTGCGGGCCGAGGGCGGTGCCCGTCTGGCATTGCTGCGCGAGGCACTGGAAAAGCCGGGGCGGACCGTGAATGCGTTGCTGGCCAGCGCCACCGTGCTATGGGCGGCAGAGCTGGACCCGCCGCGCCTGCTCGCCTTCTGCCACGACGGTCCTTCGCCGGTGGCACAGGCTGGCCTGCTCGGGCAGCTGACCCGGCTGCCCTTGTGGCAACACCTCGACCTGCTGCTGGATGCGGTACCGCAGCGCGAGGATGAACGTGCCTGGCACCTGCGGCTCGTGCATGGCTGGCTTCGGGTGAGCGGGCAGTACTCGCCGCTCGGGGCCGCCCGTCGGCAGGCCCTGCTCAGCCGGCTTGAAGAGGGCAGGCACGCTTTGCCGCAGAACGTTGCGGCCCAAGTGCGGGCGGCCGTCCATCATGCCTGAAGGCCCCTTTCCGCACGGCAGGATGACTAACGACACATTCGCTATACCGAACTTCGCACTACTGTGGACTTCAACGTAGTGGAGGGCCGGTGATGTCCGAGGACGATGTCCACCTGAAGAAGTTCCAGAAGGAGCTCAGCGCCGGCACCGTGTCGCTGGCCCTGCTCGCAGTGCTGGCCCGCGCCGGTGAGCCGCTGTACGGCTACCTGATCGCCAAGGAGCTGGAACGGGTGGGCGAGGGCGTGCTCAGTGGCAAACAGAGCGCGCTGTACCCGGTGCTGCGCAACCTGGAGGGCGCCGGCCTGCTGGAGAGCCATGTGGAGCCGTCCAGCAGCGGGCCGCCGCGCCGCTACTACCGCATCAACGCGCGTGGCCGCGAGGTGCTGCAGCAATGGCGCCAGGCTTGGCGCGACACCCGTGATTCCGTCGATTCCGTGTTGGAGGGGGTACCGCAATGAACGACCTGGACCTGGCAGGCAACCGTCTGCCCAGCACCATCCCGCAGTACCTGGCGCAGCTGCGTGCCGCGCTGGACGGTGCCGATCCGGCGATGGTGCAGGACGCCCTGTACGACGCCGAGGAATACCTGCGCTCGGAACTGGCGGCGCAACCCGGCCGCAGCGAAGCCGAGGTCATCGCCGACGTCGCCGGCAGCTACGGCGCACCGGACGAGGTGGCGGAGATCTATCGCGAAACCGAGCTCACGGTGAACCGCGCGCTGCGCACGCCGCGGGCTGACACGGGCCCGGTGCTGCGTGCAGCGGCCGAGGCCAGCGGTGCTGCACCGGCGGCACAGCCCGCAGCGCCCGTGCAACGCTCGCAGCTGGCGCGTTTCTTCGGCGTAGTGACGGACCCGCACACCTACGGCGCGCTGTTCTACATGCTGTTGTCGCTGGCCACCGGCATCTTCTTCTTCACCTGGGTGGTCACCGGCCTGTCGCTGTCGCTGGGCCTGCTGATCCTGATCATCGGCGTCCCGTTGACCGTGCTGTTCTTCGGCTCGGTGCGTGGGCTGGCCTTGCTGGAAGGGCGGCTGGTGGAAGCGCTGCTGGGCGAGCGCATGCCGCGCCGGCCGCAGTACACCGACCGCAGCCGCAGCTGGCTGCAGCGTATCGGCGACATGTTCACCGATGGCCGCACCTGGCTGACCCTGCTGTACTTCGTGCTGATGCTGCCGCTGGGCATCATCTACTTCACCATCGCGGTGACCCTGCTGTCGCTGTCGCTGGGCTTGATCTGGGCACCGGTGGCGGCGATCTTCAGCGGCGACATCCCCGGCATCTACATCAACGACGTGAACGTACTGCCGATGGCGGCATCGCCGCTGGTGGCGATCGTGGTAGCAGCGGTGGGTGTGTTGCTGTTGCTGCTGACGATGCACCTGGCACGCGGCATCGGCAAGCTGCACGGCATGCTGGCCAAGAACCTGCTGGTGCGGTTGTAAGGCAGCGATCTGTTCTCTGGTGGGTGCCGACCTCGGTCGGCACTTCGCCATGGTAGGTGTCAACCTTGGTTGGCACGAACCATCAAGTGTCAGCACGCTTGAAAGAGCGCCAACCAAGGTTGGCATCTACCAGAAGCGCCAACCAAGGTTGGCATCCACCAGGGACGTGCTACCCCGCCTTGCGGCGCAGCGGGGTGACGTTGCTCTTCTTCTTCGTGGCCTTCGCTGCCGGGGCTTCGGCATGCGCGGCGAAGAAGTCACGCACCTTCGGGTACACCACTTCGCGCCAGCGGCGGCCGCTGAAGATGCCGTAATGGCCTGCACCATCCACGATGAAGTGTTCACGGCGCTCGGCCGGAATACCGCTGCACAGTGCCTGCGCCGCTTCGGTCTGGCCGAGGCCAGCAATGTCGTCCAGTTCGCCTTCGATGCTCAACAGCGCGGTATCGCGGATTGCCGACGGGTCGACCTTTTCGCCATTGACCACCCACTCGCCACGCGGCAGCAGGAAGTCCTGGAACACCACGGAGATGGTGTCCAGGTAGTACTTGGCCGGCATGTCCAGCACCGCGTTGTACTCGTCGTAGAAGCGACGGTGCGCGTCGGCATCCTCCAGGTCGCCCTTCACCAGGTCGGTGTAGAAATCCCAGTGCGAGCTGAAGTGGCGGCTGGGATTCATCGACAGGAAGCCGGCGTGCTGCAGGAATCCGGGATACACGCGGCGGCCGGCACCGGGATAGCTGGCCGGTACGGTGTGGATGACGTTGTTCTCGAACCACGACAACGGGTTCTGCGTGGCCAGGTTGTTGACTGCTCGGGCTGCAGCGCGCATCGATCGGGCCACCCATCATCACCAGCGTGCGCGGCGTCGGTTCGCCACGGCTGGCCATCAGCGAAACGGCGGCCAGCACCGGTACGGTCGGCTGGCAGACACTGACGACGTGCAGGCGCTCGACGCCAAGATGGCGGATGAACTCCTGGATGTAGGCGATGTAGTCGTCCAGCCCGAACTCGCCCTCGCTGCCGGGCACCATGCGCGCGTCGACCCAGTCGGTCACATAGACGCGATGGTCGCGCAGCAGCGTGCGCACGGTGTCGCGCAGCAGCGTGGCGTGATGGCCCGACAACGGCGCCACCACCAGCACGAACGGCTGGTTGAGCATGGTGTTGAGCTGGTCGGCTTCGTTGCTGTGGCGCTTGAAGCGCAGCAGCTTGCAGAACGGCTTGCTGAGTTCCTCGTGCACCACGATCGGCACGCGCTCGCCCTCGACTTCGATTTCGTTGATGCCCCATTCGGGCTTCTCGTAATCCTTGCCGATGCGATGGAACAGCTCATTGACCGCGGCCAGGCGATCAGCGCCGGGCATCTGCGACCACCAGTGTCCCTGGTTGGCGAAGAACTTGGCGTTGGCTTGGGCCTGGTGCACCCAGGGGGCGAGCAGGTTGCGGGTCAGTTCGTGCAGTTGATAGAGCATGCCGACCGAATATGTATGGTCTTATGTTGCCGCGCAGCATAGCGCATCCGACTGTCCCGGACGTTAAGCAGACGCACTGCCCGTATTCAGCGGGCCGCCTGTTCCAGCGCAGTCGCTTCGGTGGCCAGCGCTGGCCCCAGCCAGAGGTGGGACCCCACTGCCTGCAGGCCCTGCCGGGCCAGCTCGCGCCGGTACCAGCGGGCCGGACGCGACTGGAAGCCGTCATGGTCGCCCTCGAATTCATCTTCGGCGGCAAAGGTCTCCAGGAAGGCCACCCCTGCGGTCAGCTCGGCCAGCCCGGCCAGGCCAGCGCGAAGTTCGCGGTTGGGCACGTAATGCATCACGTCCGAACAGATCAGCAGGTCGACCGGAGCGCAGGGCCGCAGCCAGGCGAAATCGCCGAAGCTGGCCAGGTGCAGGTTGCGGGTCCGGCCGTAGCGGCGCACAGCGTACTCGCTGCTGTCGAAACCGAGGTATTCGACCTTCGGACGCAGTTTCAGCAGCGGCGCGCGCCACGCACCTTCGCCGCAGCCGATATCCAGCACGCTGCGGATCGGTCGTTCCAGGTAGTACTCGGCCGTCGCCACGGCGAGGGCGACCTTGCGCGCCAGGCGCGCGCTGCCGCCGATGTCGGCGTGCCGGTACCAGCGCTGGAAGTAGGCGGCGTCGTAGGTCTTGTCCATGGCGTTCGGGTGCAGTCGTGAAATCGGCGCCTATCGTACGGTGTTGCGCCCCACCATGCGTCGATGTGTCGCGGCGGTTGCACGTGAGGCGGCCTCGTCAGCGCATGCGAGAATGGCAGACATCCACGCCAGCCGCCGGAGCGAGCGCATGCAGAGCTACTACTGGGTCAAGACCTTCCACATCGTGTTCGTGGTGGCATGGATGGCCACGGTGTTCTACCTGCCGCGCATCCTGGTGAACCTGTCCGAGACGGCGGGGCAGCCGGCGGTGGTTGACCGCCTGCAGCTGATGGGCATGCGCTTGTACCGCTTCGGCCATTCGATGTTCGGCCTGGCGTTCGTGCTAGGCCTGGTGCTGTGGCTGGGCTACAAGGTGATTCCGGATTTCCCGACCATGGTCGCCCCGGGGGGCGCGGGATGGCTGCACGCCAAGCTGGGCCTGGTGGTGGTACTGCTGGCGTACTTCATCTGGATCGGGCGGCTGCTGAAGGGCGTGGCCAAGGGCAGGGCGCTGCCGTCGTCGCGCGCGCTGCGCTGGATCAACGAGATCCCGCTGCTGGCCTTCATCCCGATCGTCTGGCTGGTGCTGGCCAAGCCATTCTGAGATCTGGAGCTCTCGAACATGTCACTTTCTTGCTCGTGCAAGAAAGTAACCAAAGAACACGCCGCCAGGTCGCGAGCCGGTGCTACGCACCGGTGCCCTGTGCTTCTCGGTGAATCAGGGGACGGCGCCGAACTCGCTGCGCTCAGACATCGGCGCCTCTACGCCCCTGATTCCCCTGCGATGCTCGGCTCGCTAAAAGGCGGACCCAACGTCAAACGCCACACCTGCACCCAGTAGATCCACGCCATGCGTGGATTCTTTTCGCTCTGCTTTCCCAATCCGCCTTCAAGCGAGCCGAGCACCGGAGGTCCGGCAAGGGCGTAGAGGCGCGGATGTTTGAGCGTAGCGAGTTCCGCGCCGTCCCTTGGCGGACTGAGGAGCGCAGGGAACCGGTGTGCAGAGCACACCGGCTCGCGGCTGGCGGAGCGTTTCTTTTGGTTACTTTTCTTTTCGCGAAAAGAAAAGTAACGCCTCGAGCACAGGCTCAGGCCGCCTCGTAAGTACCGTAGCTGCGCAGGCGCTTGTAGCGCTGGTCGAGCAGCTCTTCGGTGGACAGCGCATCCAGCGCGTCCAGCTCGTTCAGCAGCACGGCCTTCAGTCGCTTGGCCATCTGCGTCGGGTTGCGGTGGGCGCCGCCGGTCGGCTCGCGCACGACCTTGTCGACCAGGCCCAGGCCCTTCAGGCGCGGCGCGGTCAGGCCCAGCTGCTCGGCAGCATCCTTGGCCTTGCCGGCATCCTTCCACAGAATCGAAGCACAGCCTTCCGGGGTGATGGTCGAGTACACCGCGTATTCCAGCATCACGGTACGGTCGCCCACGCCCAGCGCCAGCGCGCCACCGGAGCCGCCTTCACCGATCACGGTGCAGATGATCGGCACCTTCAGCTCGGCCATCTCGATCAGGTTGCGCGCGATCGCTTCGGACTGGCCGCGCGACTCGGCATCGATGCCCGGCCAGGCGCCGGCGGTATCGATCAGGGTCAGCACCGGCAGGCCGAAACGCTCGGCCATCTTCATCAGGCGCAGCGCCTTGCGGTAGCCCTCGGGCTTGGGCATGCCGAAGTTGCGCTTGATCTTTTCCTTGGTGTCGCGGCCCTTCTGGTGGCCGATGACCATCACCGAGCGGCCATTGATGCGGGCCAGGCCGCCCATGATCGCCTTGTCGTCGGCGAAGGCACGGTCGCCGGCCAGTTCCTGGAACTCATCGCAGATGATGCGGATGTAGTCGGCGGTGTACGGGCGCGACGGATGGCGGGCCAGCTGCAGCACCTGCCACGAGGTCAGGTTGCGGAAGATCTGTGCGGTGCGCACGCGCAGCTTGTCCTGCAGCGCATGCACTTCGGCCTCGACATTGACCGCCGGCCCGGCACTGGCGTTGCGCAGTTCCTGGATCTTGGCTTCCAGGTCGGCGATGGGTTGCTCGAAGTCGAGGTAGTTCGGATTCATCGGAAGCCGTCGTGTAAAGAAGAGGGGAATTCTAGCCGAATGCGCAGGAACGGCCCGTACGCCTTCGTCTGGAAGCCGACGGTAGCGCAGTGAGGGCCGGCGGCGCCAGTCGGTCCGCCGGCCGCCGGTTCAGGGCAGGACCAGCGCGCTGCGGGCCATTTCGGTACTGCGGATCGTCACGAAGTCGTTGTAGGCCTGGTTGGCTGCCACCGGCAGCTTCGCGCCCAGCGTCATGGTGGCCTGGGTGAAGGCCATCTGCGCCTGGAAGTCTTCCTTGCGCAGGGCCTTCTGCTCGCTGGCCGTGCTGGCCTTCAGCCAGCGGGCATAGACGTCGCGCACCGGACCGGCATGGGCCTCGAAGGCCGGGTCCAGCGCAGGCAGCGCCGGCGCCGGTTCCAGCGTGTAGGCCGGGGCCACGTAGCCGGCGGGCTGCTCGCGCTTGTAGGCACCGGGTTCGCCCATGCTGGCCTCGATGTAGGTGATGAATTCCGGCGCGGTGAAGATCTTGGTGCTGATCCTGCCACCGGTCGAATCCACGTGCGCAACCACTTGTTCCTCGGGGAACGGCTCGCGCACGCCGAAGTTCCAGGTCTTGTCGATGAACAGGCCGTGGTGCTTTTCGAACGGTCCCTTGAACTCGACGCCGCCCAGCTCGATGCCCAGGCCGCTGACGCCGAAGTTCTTCAGCTTGTCCTCGCCGGTCACATATATCTCGCGCGCCGTCACGTACTCGCTGAGGCTGGGATTGATCAGACCGCCGCGGCCGTCGGCGTAGACGATGAAGCGCACATCGCCCAGGCGGTCGGTATGCAGGTGATGCTCACCGGCAGCCAGGCTGATCGGTCGCGACGCGTGCGCGGCCACCGGCAGGTCCTTGCCATCGATGCTGATCGCCAGCGGCGCATCGGTCGGGTTGTCGATCTCGAAATCGACCTTGGAGGAACAGCCAGCCAGCGCGAGCGCGGCCATCATCGGCAACAGCAGGTTCTTCATTACGGGCAATCGTCCTTGACGTATGCAGCGGAAAACAGCAACGGATCCGGGGCCAGCCTCAGCTGGCCCATGGCGGGCTGTAGCGCACCTTCAGCGTGCGCACGGCCGGTTCGGCGCGCAGCGCCTCCATCAGCTTGGAATCGACGCGCACCGCGCTCTGCCCGGAAACATCGAGCATGCCGGCGATGCCGCCATCGGGGCCCTTCAGCAGCAGGTCCAGGCGCAGGGGCGTGCGGCCGGGGCGATGGCGGTCGAGCAGGGCGTCGATGCGCTCCCACACCGGCCGCTGATGGCGCAGGTCCAGCCGCAGCGACAGGCGCGTGGCGTAGTTCGCACAGACCTCGTCGAAGTCCCAGCACTGGCGGATGCGCAGTGCGAAGCCGCCATTGAATTCGTCTTCGCGCAGGCCGCCCTTGACCACCAGGATACGGTCCTTGGTCATCAGGTGGCCGAACTCGGCCATGGCATCGGAGAACGCGCTGCATTCGACGCGGCCACGACCGTCCTCCAGCTGGATGAAGATCTGGCTCTCGCCCTTGCGGCGCACGCCGACCACCTGGCCGGCAAGCACGGTCTGCACTTCCGGACGCCAGCGCTTCTCGCCGCCACCACTGTTGCTGTTGGCGCTCCAGATCTTTTCCACCGAGCCGAGGTCGGTGCCGACCAGATCGCGCACATCATCGCGCCAGGGATCGAACGGGTGGCCGCTGAGGTAGAAGCCCAGCGTGTCGCGTTCGCCGTTGAGGCGCTGCAGTAACGGCCATTCGTCGGTTTCCTGCAGCTCCAGGTGGATGGCCTGCACGCCCGGCTCGGGGCCGCCGAACAGCGAATTCTGGCCGGACGCACGTTCGCGCGCCATCTGTTCGGTGGCCTTGATCACTTCCGGCAGCTGCAGCATCAGCGAGGCACGGTTGTGGCCCAGCTCATCCAGCGCACCGCAGTTGATCATTGCTTCCAGCGTGCGCCGGTTGAGCTTGGCCGAACCGATGCGGGTGCAGAAGTCGAGCAGGTCGGTGTAGTCGCCGCCGCGCAGGCGCTCGTCAACCACCGCTTCGCAGGCACCCTGGCCGACGCCCTTGATCGCGCCCAGGCCGTACTGGATCGTGTCCGGCGTGGCCGCTTCAAACATGAAGGCGGACTGGTTCACCTTCGGCGGCAGCACGGTCAGGCCGAGGTTGCGCACCTCATCCAGGAATCCGACCACCTTTTCGGTGTTGTCCATGTCCGAAGACAGCGTCGCGGCCATGAACTCGGCCGGGTAATGGCGCTTGAGCCAGGCGGTCTGGTAACTCACCAGCGCGTAGGCGGCGGCGTGTGATTTGTTGAAACCGTAGCCGGCGAACTTCTCCATCAGGTCGAAGATCGCATCGGCCTTGGCTTCGCCGACGCCGTCCTTGGCCGCACCTTCGCGGAAGATCTCGCGGTGCTTGGCCATTTCCGCTGGCACTTTTTTTGCCCATCGCACGGCGCAGCAGGTCGGCGCCGCCCAGCGAGTAGCCGCCGACGATCTGCGCCATCTGCATCACCTGCTCCTGGTACACCATGATGCCGTAGGTGTCGCGCAGGATGCGCTCAGTGCGCGGATCGGGATACTCCACGTCTTCGCGCCCGTGCTTGCGGTCGACGAAGGAGGGAATCAGGTCCATCGGGCCGGGTCGGTACAGCGACACCAGCGCAATCAGGTCTTCGAAACGGTCGGGCTTGGCGTCTTTCAGCAGGCGGCGCATGCCCGAGGATTCGAACTGGAACACCGCACCGGTATTGCCCGAAGCGAAGATGTCCTTGTAGGTGGGCGCATCGTCCAGCGGCAGCTGGGTGATATCCACCGGCGGAATGCCGGCGCGCTCGTGGCGCTTGTTGATCGCCTTCACCGCCCAGTCGATGATCGTCAGCGTACGCAGGCCGAGGAAGTCGAACTTCACCAGGCCCACTTCTTCAACGTCGTTCTTGTCGAACTGGGTGACCGGATTCTTGCCGCGGCCGTCTTCATCGTGTTCGGCAAACAGCGGGCAGAACTCGCTCAACGGCTCGGGCGCGATCACCACGCCACCGGCGTGCTTGCCGGCGTTGCGGGTGAGGTCTTCCAGCTGCCGCGCCAGGTCGATCAGGTCGCGGACGTCGTCCTCGCTCTGGTAGCGCTGGATCAGCTCGGGCGAAGCCATCTCGCTGTCCTTGCCCTCACCCATCGCATCCTTCAGCGAGATGCCGAGGATGTTCGGAATCAGCTTGGCGACGCCGTCGACCAGGCCGTAGGGGAAGCCGAGCACACGGCCGGAGTCGCGCACCACCGCCTTGGCCGCCATGGTGCCGTAGGTGATGATCTGGCTGACCCGCTCGCGGCCATATTTGCGTGCAACGTAGTCGATGACCTCGTCGCGGCGGTCCATGCAGAAGTCGATGTCGAAGTCGGGCATCGACACGCGTTCGGGGTTGAGGAAGCGCTCGAACAGCAGGTTGTACGGCAGCGGATCCAGATCGGTGATCTGCAGTGCCCACGCCACCAGCGAACCCGCGCCCGAACCACGGCCCGGGCCGATCGGGATGCCCTGCGCCTTGCCCCACTGGATGAAGTCGGCCACGATCAGGAAGTAGCCGGGGAAGCCCATCTTGATGATGGTGTCCAGCTCGAACTCGAGGCGGTCGCTGTAATCCTGCGCGGTCATGCCGGGCGCGATGGGATTCTTTTCCAGGCGTGCGGCCAGGCCCTTGCGCGACTCGCTGCGGATCCAGCTATCCAGCGTCTCCTCGTCGGGCACCGGATAGTCGGGCAGGAAGTAGGTGCCCAGGCGCATCTCGATGTTGCAGCGCTCGGCCAGCGCCAGCGTGTTGTCGATCGCATCGGGGATGTCGGCGAACAGCGCGCACATCTCTTCGGCCGACTTCAGGTACTGCTGGTCGCTGTACTCGCGTGGGCGCTTGGGGTCATCCAGCACGCGGCCGGTGGAGATGCACACGCGGGCTTCGTGCGCGCTGAAATCGGACGGCGACAGGAAGCGTACGTCGTTGCTGGCGATCACCGGCAGGCCACGCTGGCCGGCGGCCATCAGCGCGAACTGGTTGAAGCTCTCTTCGCCATCGCGGCCGGTGCGGGTCAGCTCCAGGTGCAGGCCGTCGCCGAACACGCGCTGCCAGTCGGCCAGCTGCTGCTCGGCCAGATCGTGCTTGCCATCCAGCGCCAGGCGCCCGGCCAGACTCTCACGGCCGGCCAGGGCGAACAGGTTGGCGTTGCCGGCCTTCAGCCAGTCCGGATGCACCGCCACGCCGCCCTCGGGGCGATGGCCTTCCATCCATGCCCGGGTCAGCAGACGCGACAGGCTCAGGTAGCCCTCGCGGTCGCGGCACAGCAGGGTCATCCGCCACGGGTCCTGGCCTTCTTCGGCGATCATCACGTCGGCGCCGGCGATGGGCTTGATGCCCACGCCTTCGGCGGCCTTGTAGAACTTGACCAGGGCGAACAGGTTGTTCAGGTCGGTCACTGCCAGGGCAGGCAGCTTGAGTTCCACCGCGCGGCTGAGCAGGTTGGCCTGCTTGGCTTTCTTCGGGTCAGCCTGATCCGGCTTCGCCGGGACACGGATGGTCGAATCCGCCAGCG
>Ga0256875_1000476_pt1 | contig 13389 bp, 1 predicted proteins | sample MC6MC0418MT_FD_186354 | JGI IMG/M metagenome (GOLD analysis project Ga0256875, IMG submission 186354) | Metatranscriptome of enriched soil aggregate microbial communities from Iowa State University, Ames, United States - MC6-MC0418-MT... | ecosystem: Environmental > Terrestrial > Soil >... | reverse complement strand
GATTTTGCGAGATGACAGGGAGCACAAAGGGCGCGTCCGCTCCGCCCGCTTCCGCTCCGAGCAGGCCGACAAGGGTGCCGGGCGCGGCTGGGAAGCGAAAGGCCAGGGGGGAGGCTGGTGAAATAAATAGAGTTGCCCAGTGGGAGAGTGACGTGGAGCGGAACGGAAGAGGGGGTCTGCGAAAAGCGGGTTCTGCGAGTGCGAAAGGTTGGGGTGTTCGGGTTTGCGGGGGAGAGGCAGGCGAAAGGTGGTAGGGGTGGGGGGAAAAGGGTGGGGTGTGGGGAAGGAAAAGGGGAAGAGCAGCCAACATGCGCTTACTGGCGCTTGGGTCGGATGACCATCTGGCTGCGCTTGTGCTGTCCCTGGGAACGCAGCTTCTGCTGGAAGTTGACATCGCGTCCCATGCGCACGTGCAGGGGCAGCGTGCGGCGACGCTGCTCCTGCTCGGCACGGCGCTGCTCCTCCTCGGCCGACGCGACGTAGGTGCCCGCGCGCTTGGCCGCCTCGATGCGCGCGAACTCCGCCTGCGCCTCGGCGTCTGCCTGCACCTGCTGCGACAGCTTGCCCTGCTGGAACGATCCCAGCAGCTCGAACACGGTGCGGCGCTTCTGGTCGCGCGCAGCCGTGAGCTCCGAGTCCTTGAGGCGCTTGATCGCGCGCTGCTGCGCGAGCACCAGGCCCGTGTGGACCGAGTCGATCGCGGGCTGCTCGCTCGACTTGGTGTAGCGCTCGTGGGGCTCCAGGAGCGCCTGGTTGACCGGCGGGGGCTCGGCCATGGTGCCGTAGCGGCCAGCACCCTGCGGCTGCACGGAGAAATGATCGAAGCCGGTGCGCTCGCGCAGGCGCACCTCCTCCTCGATCTGGTCCTCCAGCGTGCGCAGGGTGCGGCGCACCTCGGCCTCCTGCTTGCGCTGCTCGATGCGCAGCGCCTGCAGCTCACGGCGCAGAACGGTGGTGCGCTCAACGGTGGCGTTGTGCTTCTTCACCTCCGCGGCGCGCAGCTCGAGGTCGGCGAGCTTGCGCTCGGCACCCAGCTTGCGCTTGAGCAGGCTGTCGCGCGTGGCGGCATCCAGCGAGCTGGACTGCAGCGAGCGCTCCACCTCCGCCAGGCGCGAAGACTCGTAGGCCTTCAGCTCGGCGGCCGTGGTGTCGTCGATGGCGAGCACCACGTGCGGCGTGCCGTTCGACAGGGCGGCGTAGTAGGCCGCGTCGCTCGGGCGGCGGTTGAGCAGGTCCAGCTGGTGGCGCAGGCGCAGCGCCTTGGAGCGCGGCTTCTGAGAGCGCGCGTGCAGCTCCTCGACGACGCGCTTGCGCGCGGTCGTGTCCGCGGGGTCGATGGGCGCCAGGCGCTTCTCCAGCTCGGCGTCCATGGCCGTCAGCTCGGAGTTGAGCGCGGCGAGCTCCTGCTCCACCTCGTGGCGGCGAGCAGCGGCCTGCTCGTCCGACACGCGCGTGTTGCGGCCATCGGCGCGCAGCTTCGCCGAGCGCTCGGCGGTGTAGTCGCGATCCGACTTGCGCGCGGCCAGCTGTGCCAGACGCTCGTCGATGTCCGCCTGCTTCTTGCGCAGTCCGGCCGTGGCTCCCTCGAACTCGGCCTGCAGCTCTGCGCGCGCATCGGGCTTCTCTGCCTCGGTGAGCTGCTCGTCGATGTCCTTGAGGCGATCCTCCAGCTCGTTCTGCAGCGGCTCCAAATCCTCGGCCACCTGGCGCGCGCGGGACTCCAACAGGCGCTTCTCCTCGGCCGCCTCGTCGTCCGAAAGGCGGAGAGGGGACGTGCGAGTCAGCGTCTGCAGCTCGTGCTCGATGACGCGGCGGCGCTTGGACATCGCGCTCAGCTTGCCCTGGAGCTCCGAGCGCTTCTGCTGCAGGCGCGGGTCGGCCTTGGCGAACAGATCGGGAATCTCGAACTTGGCCGCGCGGGGCTCACGCTGCGAGCGCTGCGTGGTGGATCGCACGCCGAGGTTGGCGTTGCGTCCCTGCTGGTTGTTGAGCAGCAGCCATCGGTTGGCCGTCTCGTCGTCTCCGCGGTATCCGCGCGAGTAGTTCCACAGGTCGCTCTCCAGGTCGTTGCGCGCGCGCGCCAGGAGCTCGAAGCGCTTGCTACGGGGGTTCTCGAAGGACGGCACGAAGTGCTCCCATCGGAACGAGTGGAGATTCTTGATGTGCTCGTCGATCTGCGGTGTCATCCAGCTGACGTTCGGGCGGTTCGGCCATCCGTCCTTGTGGTGGATGCTCTGGTCCACGAAGAAGGTCGCGTTGGCCTGCATGTCCACCGGCGGGAACGCGCGCGACGCAACGGCGTCCTGCTCCTCCAGCGTGTGGATGGAGGGGCCGAAGCCGACCATCACGTCCTGCAGCGTGTTGACGATGTCGCGCAGCACCTTGTCGAAGCCGGGCGGGGGGCGGATCACGATCACGCCGGTGCCCCACGGCTCGAAATCGTACACGCGCGTCGCGGCGTCGAACGGCTCGCCCTTCTGGATGTGGAAGGTGGCCTGGAGGATCTGGCGCACGCCGCTCTTGGCACAGTGTGCCATCAGCTGGTCCTGGTATCCACGTCCGTAGATCGGGTAGGTGATGACATAGGTAGCGTGGGGGAAGCGGTGCATCGACTGGTCGAGGATGCTCTGCGTGCTGGCGAGCACCGCGTCGTCCACCGCGACGATGTCGCCCTCCACGCCGAAGCCCTCCATCACCGGCTCGGGCACATCGATCGACACGATGGCGTGCGCGGTCAACGGGCGCGAGATGGCCGACGCGAGGTTCACGGGGAAGTGCGTGGCGGCACTGGGCACCTCGCGCGGCTGTCCCTCCGGCGGGATGATGCCCATGGCGATGTCCTGGCGCGCGGCCTCGGCCAGGTCCAGCTTCTGTGCATCGGTGTACTCGATGGGCACGAACACCTCGTCGGGCAGGCGGCCGTGCACCTCAAGGTACGCTCGCTTCTGCGCCTCCACGTGCAGCTGGGCCTCGCGCACCTTGCGCATGGCGGGGTCCAGACCGATCTCGTTCAGACGCTCCGGGATGTGCAGGGCCTCCACGGCGCGCTTGTAGGCGGCATCCTTGCGCGCCTGCAGGTCGGCCTCGGCCTCGGCAGCGGGGTCGCGCGGCGCGGGCGGCAGCTCTCCCGCCAGCACCATCTCCTCCGCCAGCTGCTGCTCGGCGGCCTTCTGAATCTTGGCCTCGTCGGCCGCGAGCTTCAGGCCATCGATGTCCTTGGTGGGGTCGACGAACTGCGCGCTGCGGCGAGACACCTGCATGCGGCGCAGGCGGAGCTCGGCATCGGCCAGCTCGCCGCGCAGGTCCTCCAGCGACGGGACCTCCAGCAGCTTCAGCTCACTCGACAGGGCGACGGTCTCGGCGTTGAGCGCGTCCAGAGCCTCGGGGGCGACGCGTCCGTCAGTCGACTCCGCGCGCAGCTTATCGAGCTTCGAGCGCACGGGCGCCAGCACCGCGCGGTCATGCGCCTCCAGCAGCGCACGGCGGCGCTGCTCGGCGGGGTTACGCTCGGCCTTGCGGGCCTGGCGGATCTGGAAGGCAATGGGCGCCTCGCGGGAGGTCTGGCGCAGGGCCTGCAGGCGGCGGTCGTTGGCGACCTGCTTGCGCCAGTCGGCCAGCGCCGTCTCGTACGCCAGCATCTCGGAGCGCGAAGCACCGGTGCGCGGGCGGGTGGGCGCCAGGCGCAGGGGCAGCGCATCGGGCAGAGAAGACTTCGCCAGCTCAGCGCGGGCCTCCTCGTAGGCCGAGTTGATGTCCTCCTTCTCCAGACGCTCCTGGACGGGCTTCAGCGCGCTCACGTCCAGACCCTGCAGGCGGCGGCGGTACATGGTCAGCTCGACCTGCGCAAGCGTGAGGCCGGCGCCGGTGGAGTCCTTCGCGACCTTGGCCATCACATCGGCGTCCTGCGCCTCCTCCTTCTTGCGCCACTCGGACACGATCTGCGCGCGCTTGGCCTGCTGCTCGGGGCTCAGGCTAGCCTGCTGCTGCGCCAGGGCATCCTGCAGCAGGCGCTCCTGCGCGGCAATGAAGTCCTCGGGGCTCTGCTCGAGCAGGCGGCGGCGGAGAATGTCCTCGTTGCGCTTCACCTTGCGCGTGTACTCCAGCTGCGCGCGCTCCTCCTCGGTCAGCACGCGTCCCTGCACGGCCTCCTTGACACGCGCCTCGCGCGCCTTCATCGCCTCGTACGCCGCCTTGTCCTCGGGCGCCAGGGACTCGATCGCGCGGTCCCGGAGCGACTTGAAGACGGGCACATCCTCCAGCGCGTCGAGGTCGTCCTCGTCCTCGTCTTCGTCCACCTCCTTCTCCTCGGACACCTTCTCCCCGCGGGCCAGGGCATCCTCGCGCTCGAACTTCTTCTCCAGCGCGACGGCCTGCTCGGCCTCGTCGTGCTCCTCCATGCTGAAGCCCTCCAGAGCCTCGTCGAAGTCGGGCACGGCCTGGGCAGCCGAGGCCAGGCGCGACTCGCCCTCGTTGTCCTTGCGGTCCAGGTCCGCGAAGTCGTCCTCCTCCTCGACGCCCTCGGCGTCGGCCTCGATGCCGTCGGGGTCGGACAGACCCTTGGTCATCAGGTCGATGTCGTCGGACGCATCGGCGATCTCCTCGTGCAGATCCATCATGCGCTGCAGAATCGCGGTCTCCACGGGGTAGTCGCGCGGGGGCAGACCGTGGTTCAAGCGCGCGAGCTCCAGCTCAAGCTCGTTGCGGTGCTCCAGCAGCACGGCGCGGCGCTCGGCAGTCAGCGGGCGTGACTTGGCTCCCTCGGGCAGATCGATGACCAGGTCATCCTCCGTGAGCTGCGAGCGCGCCTTGGCAATCTCCCCCCGCTCGAGGATGTCCTCGACGGTCTCCACGCGCGGGGGCGCCATGGCCTCCGCCTCGAGCTGCGCGGCCAAAGCGGACTGGGCGGCGGCAGCGGCCTCGGCCGACAGGGGGGCGGAAGAGCAGCTCACGAGGTCCATGCTGAGCCCGGGCAACGCAGCCAGCGCGCGGGGCGACATCTGCAGCAGCTGCTGCTCGCGCAGCTTCGCGTCGCGCACGGTGTAGAGCGCGGCCTCCTCGCTCTCCTCCGCCATCCGCTCCTTGTCCTCCTGCGAGAACAGCTCGTCCTCGGGGTCCTCGCTGAGCAGCTGCAGGCGCATGCGGTGCATGACGAAGTCCACCTTCGCCTTGGCGCTGTCGTGCGCCACCTGAAGCGCGTGCAGCTCGCTGAAGGTGTCGGGGATGCGCGCGGCGGGGATGGCGAAGGGAATCACCTCCAGCGGCGCGATGACGCGCGTGGCCGGGGTGCGCTCGCGCATCTCCGCGACGGACTCCCAGGACATCAGGCTGAAGTTCTCCGCGGCAGCCTCCACGTCGGCGTCGCTGGCCTGGGGGCCCAGCAGCATGCGCACGGAGTGCAGCAGCTCGCGGTGGTCGTTCTCACGCTCCGCCGCCAGGGCCGCCTCGTCGAACTTCTCGCCGAGCAGGGTGGCCTCCTCGCGGCGACGCTCCTCCTCCGCGGCCAGGTCGGCCTCCGTGCGGCGGGCACCGACTCTCATGCCGAGCGACACGGCGGCAGCCACCTGCGCCGAGATGCCCAGATCCTCCGGCGACGCGCGCACATCGGCGGTGGCCTTGAGGTTGTTGGCCAGGGGGCCGAGGAAACTGAGCGCCTGGGCGGGATCCTCCGCGCGCAGCTTCTCGAAGTTCTCGCGGGCCAGGTCGGCCAGCGCGGCGCGCCACGCCGTCGCGCTCGGGTACGCGCTGCGCTCGTAGCGCGGCTCGGGGTTCTCCAGCTGGCGCATGTTGAGCGGCTCGCCCATGGTGCCCAGGATGCGCTTGGGCTCCCCGGCCTTCGGGGGCGCGGGCGCGAGCACGCCGAGAATCTTCTCGCGCGTCTCGAAGTCGAGCTCCTCGACGCGACGCATGCGGATCGCCTCGTCGATGTGGTCGGCCGGGCGGTGCAGCGCCTTGAGCGCCTCCTCCACGCGCATCTTCGCCAGGTCGATGTCGACGTCGTCCAGGAACTCCTGGGCCGAGGACATCTCGGCGATGGCCTGCTTCTCGTCCGCGTCGAAGCGCAGCGCGACCGCCTCGGTCTCCGTGTAGAACTGAGCGTCGTACTGCGCCTGGGCGATCGCCTGCAGCTTCGTCACGATCTCGAACTCGCCCTTGGCCCACTGCTCGTAGTCGTGCACGAACAGGGGACCCTGCAGGCGCTTGGCCTGCTCGAGCTTGTTCTGCGCAACCAGGGCCTCCTGCTGCATCTCCGCCAGGCCAACCTTCTCGGCCAGCTGGTCCCACTGCACGGTCTGCTCCTCGGGGCGCGCCTCGGCCGCCTTGGCCTTGGCGAGCTCCGCCTTGACCCAGGGATCGTCGCTCATCTCCTGGTTGAGGCGGAACACCTCCTCCTGCAGCTCGACGATGCGGCGGCGGGCCGGCAGGTGCACGTGGATGAGGTTGATGTCGAAGTCGTACTGGTAGATCTGGGACTTGTCGTGCTTGATCTCGGACTCGAGCTCGGCGATCTCGCGCAGCTTCTGTGCCATCTCGAAGCGCTGGCGAAGCAGGCGCTCCTGCTTCTCCTGCTCGTTGAGCTCGCGCTCCGTCTCAGGGATGCGGAGCTCAGGCTTAACAGGGACCGCCTCCATCAGGCTGCTCAGGGCGCCCCGCTGGGCCTCCATGTCCTCCAGCTCGAACTTGGCCTTCATCTGCGCCTGGTGCACGCGGTCCAGCGCGTCCTGCTGCTGGGCGCGCTGGTGCATCAGGGGAGCCAGAGCCTCCTCGCGGCGGATGCGGATGTCCTCGTCCTCCATGGCGCGCATGGAGTTGATGTCTGCCTGCAGACGCTCGCGGTAGCGCTGCAGCCACAGCTCCTCCTGCTTGGCGTTGAGCGGGTTCTTCGCGGCGGCCTCGGTGAGGTCGATGACGGCGTCGATCTCGGCGATCTTGGCGGCGGGCAGGGCCGCCTCGATCTCCAGGAGCGTCTCCTCCATCTCCTCCTCCTCATCGGCCTCCTCCTCGTCGAGGTCCTCCTCGATCTCCTCCGCGATGGCCTCTGCCTCCTCCTCGGCGTCGAGGAACTCGTCCTCGTCGACCTCCTCGAGGGCGCGGCCCTCCTCGTCGACGTCGTCGTCAACAACCAGGGCGTCATCGTTCTCGTCCACGCGGTCAGACGCAGCCTCAAGCGCCTCGATCGCGGCCTCCTGGTCGGCCTCGGCCTCCAGATCGGCGGCGTTGTCCTGGAAGTACTCGAGGGAGGCCTTCTCGGCGCGGGTGAGGGCGTCGGGGTCGGTCAGATCGTCGTCGTGCTCATCGTCGATGTCGTCCTCCTCGATGTCGGCGTTCTCATCGATGTCGCCACCGTTCTCCTCGATGGCGCGGAGGGCACGGCGGCGCGCGATGAGCTTGCTCTGAGCCTCCTTCGCGTCCGCCTCGATAAGTGCCAGCTCCTTCTCGGACGGCTCCGACTCGGCAGCGGCGGACTGGGCGCGGGTCAGCGCGTTCAGCGCCTCCACGTCGCCGTCCTCGACGATCTGGTCCTCGAGGTCCATCAGCTCGACCGGGTCGCGGGGCAGGAGCAGGCCCTTGCGTTCCTGTCCCTTGCCCTCCGCCTCGGACTCGAGCAGCTTGGCCTCCTTCTCCACCTCCGCCTGGAGGGACTCGATGGCCACGCGCTCGGCGGGCGTGGCATCGGAGGGGATGGGGTTGATGCCGGCGACATCCATCAGGTCGTCCAGGGCAAGCTCCTGCAGCTCGTGCTCGCGCTCGCCCAGACCGACGCCCTGCTCCTCGCGCTCGACGGCGGCCTCCTCGATCAGGTAGTCGCGCAGAGCGAAGCGGAACGAAGGGTCCGTGCGGAGGGACTGGCGCACAACCCACATGTGCTTGTCAATGGGCCAAGCCAGCGGGTTCTCCTCGCTCGCCTCCCACGGCGGGCGCTCGTACACGGGACGACCGCCACCGGCCTTCTCCTGCGCCTTCTCCTCCTCGGTGAGGTCCTCGTCCGCGTCGATCTCCTCGGGAGAGCGACGAACGGCAAGCTCCTCCTCAGCCTCATCGATCTCGGCCTGCATGCGGGCCTCCTCGAGCTCCTCCTCCTCATCGGGGTCCTCCGGCTCGATCCATCCCTTCTCCTCGTCGACCTCGGTGGGCGGCATGATTTCCTCCAGGTCCTCTGCCATGAGGGGTCCTTCGAACGTGGGCTCGGCCATCCAATCCTCCCCGCCGGCTTCGGGGGCGTCGAGACCCGCTTCGTCCGCCTCGTCCTCCGCGAGCAGGTCGGCCTCCTCCCAGTGGTTGAGGCGCTCGGAAGCGAGGATGTACTCATCCTCCAGATCGCGGAACTCGTACTCGCCGAAGCGCTCGCGCAGGCGCGTCGCGTCAAGCAGGTCCTTCACCAGCTGCTGGTGCTCGGTGAACTGCTCGATGATCTCCTCGGAAGGCAGGCGCGCGGGCGTGGGACCGGTGGAGCGCGTGCGCTTGATCTCGGCCTCGATGGCGGACACGCGCTTCGCGTGCTCCTTCTCGATGTCGGCGCGCTCCTCCGCGGTGGCGTCCGCGGGGATCATGGGGGGCTGCTTGGCCGTGCGGAGGAGGTGCTCCTCCAGCGCGCGCACCTTCGCGTTGAAGCGGCGGATGCTCTCCGCCTCGTGCTCCAGAGCCTCCTTGTAAGCGGCACGCTCCTCCTCGGACAGGTTCGACAGCTCCGCGGGGGTCTTGCGCGGGACGACGACGGACGACTGCGCGGCGCCAGAGGCCTGGGCGATCTCGGCGGCACGGTCGAGCTTGCGCAGCTCGGCGGCCATCGAGCGCGACAGAGCCATGAACTTGGGGTGCAGCTTGATGCGCAGGTTGAGCGGGTCGTCGCTCTCAGCCTCGGTCTCGCCCTCCTTCGCCGCGGCGGCCTGGCGCTGCTGCGCGAGGAACTCGTGCGCGGCGGCCAGCTCCTCGGCCTTCTTCTTCTTCTGCACCTCGTACTCGGCCTTGGCCGCCTCGAACAGCTTGCGGCGGCGGGCAGTGCGGCGCTGCTTCTCTGCGATCGTCGCCGCGTCGTCCTCCTCCTCGTCGATCTGCTCCTCCTCCGGCAGCGCCTCCTCATCGAAGTCCTCGCTCATCTCCACGTCGCGCAGGAGTTGCTTCAGGATCTGCACCTGGGCCTCATCGTCCGTCAGGCCATAGTCCTCGAGGAAGTTCTCCGTGTCGACACGGCGAAGGTCCGCGAGGGTCAGGGGCATCACCTGCTGCGCCAGGGTGGGGTCCTCCGTGATGAGGGACTGCAGGTCGTTGTCCAGGGCGAAGGCGGTCGGCGCGTCGTCCAGGTTATCCTCGACGGACATCTGGAGCTGCATGGTGTGCAGCAGGTCGGCGGCGCGCTTGGCCGTCATCGACGAGCCCGAGGCGCCCTCAGTGGCAGCAGCCTCCTGCGCCTCGCCGAAAGGCTCGACGATCTTCTTGCCCTTCGGCACGGAGCGGAGCAGGGCCAGCTGGTCCGAGGGACGCATGGACACGAAGTCCTCGGGCAGCTCGAAGTAGGCGGCCTCATAGCGCTGCAGGGCCTGGTTGTCAAGCTTCACCAGAGCGCCGGCGCTCGAAGCAGCCGGGGCCGAAGCAGCAGGGGCCGAACGGAAGGACAGCAGCGGGTGCGCGGGGCGCGCGGCTATAGCGGTCGCCTCGCCCGCGCGCGGCAGCACTCCCTGCTCGGTGAGGATGGCCTGCACCTGCTTGAACGCCTCGCGCTGCTGCTTGTTCTTCGAGTAGAGCTCCTCGGTGCGCGCGAACTGCACGGGGAAGAAGGCCTCCTCGGCGTAGACGCGCTCGATCTCGCGCTCGTGACGCTCAGTGTGCGTGTCGTCCTCCTCGTCCTCGACGGCCTTCTCCAGCGCGGCGATCTTGGCGCGCGCATCCTCCATCGCGGCCTTCGCGGTGGCGTCCTTGTTGCCCAGGCGCTGCACCAGCTCCTGCGCCTTGAGCACGGCGTCGTAGGCGTCCTTGGCACCGGCGGGCGCCTCGGGATCCTCCACGAGCTCCTTGAGCTTTGCGGGGTCCTGCGCGGCCTCGAGCGCATGCGCTTCAATGGTGGCCTTCTCCAGTGCCACCTCCACCTCGTCCTGTGCATCGACGTCCTCGCCCTCCATGCGCGCCTCCTCGCGCTCCAGGGCATCCTCGACCTCGTCGGAAGCATCCTCGGCGGCGGCGTCGACACCAAGGTACTTCTTCGCGACCTCGCCGCCTACTCCGCCCTCCTCGATGGCCTCGCGCAGGTCCTCGACGTCGGGCAGATCCGAGCGGCGGTGCAGCTCGAGCGCGCGGTCGTTCGCGTGGTCGAACAGGTCGCCCTTGAGCTTGAGCTCCGTGTCGATCTCCTCGAGCGCCTGCACGATCTCCTCCTCGGGCTCCTCGGCCTTGCTCAGCTCAGCGAGCGCGCGGGCAATGCGGCCCTCGACCACGGCCAGGGCGTCCATGTACACGGCACCGACGCAATTGTTGAAGGCCTTGAGCGCCGCGTCGCCAGCGGTGTCCAGGCGGGACACCTCGGCGCGCGCGGTGGACACAGCGTCCGAGCTCGCGCCCGACGACTGGATAGCGGAGACAACGGCGGCACGCGCCTGCTTGCGCTGGCTCACGCTCTCCAGGAACGGCGCCAGGGCGTCCTGCATGACGCGCACGTTCTTCGCGTCAGTGCCGAACACCTTCGCCTGCTCGGCCCAGTTCTTCGACAGACGCTCGGCCCAGGCGGACAGGGAGTCCAGCCACGCGCCGGTAGTGGACACGTCGTGCTGCGCGCGGGCAAGGCTGCGCGCCTCGGCGCGGCCAGGGAACAGCTTCTCCTCCAGCTCGGCGGCCGGAGTGCCGGCCGCCTTGGCCTCGAGGAACTTCTGCGTCTCCGCCGTGAGCTCCAGGAAGCGGCGACGCTCAGTCTCGCGCGCAGCCACCAGACGCGGGTTGGCAGGGGTGCGCTCCTGCTCGGCCCACTCGCGGAAGGTGGTCGGGTCGCCCTCGGCGAACGCGCGGGGGACCGCAGCCTTCAGCGCCTCCTGCAGCTTCGCCTCGCGGCTCGTGCGCTCCGCGGCGGACAGACCGTCCTCCTTCGCGGCGCGGAGCAGCGCCTTGATCGGCGCAGGGTCGACGTGCGAGGGCAGGATGGCCAGCAGCTGCTTCGGCTCTGCCTTGAGCAGGTTGTGCCAGATCTGCGGCGCGGACTGTCCGAGGGTGAGGCTCAGCTCCTTGGACATCTTGTTCTGCGCCGTCTCCTCCGCGGCGGTCTTGGCCAGGGAGAAGGCGTGGCGGCGCTGCTGATCGACGATCGCGCTCACGGCGGACTTGTCGCCCTTGCGCACGCGCTCGCGCAGGACGGCCAGGTCGCCCAGCGCAAGCTGCTCGTCCAGGCGCAGAGGCTTCGCGGCCTGCAGCTTCGCCCACTCGGCCCTGCGCTCCTCCAGTGCCGTCTCGAGCTCCACGCGCATCTTCTGCAGCCTGACCTCGTGCGTGGCGCGCGCCTGCTCGATCTTCGCGACGAGGCTGTGGTACATCGCCTGCGTCTCCGGCTCGGCCGTGATGAGGTCCTCCTCGATCTCGACCAGGCGGTCATCGGTGACGTCCTCGAGCGGGTCCTCATTGGACATGCGCTCCATGCTCTTGAGCGGCTCGTCCTCGTCCTCGAACTTGTCGTGCTCGGTCTGCATCTCGTCGGTCACACGCTCGTGCATCGGCAACTCGTAGCTGAGCTTCAGCTCACGAATGCGCTCCTGCAGCTCCGTCCAGGCCTTAGCGAGCTCCAGGCTCCAGTAGCCCTTGCTCTCGTGCACGGCGATGCGCGCACGCAGCTGAGCGATCTGGCGCTGGCGCTCGAGGCGCTTGCGGCTCTCGGCGGTGGAGGCCTGCATCGCAGCCTTCTCCATGTGCTTGCGGAACTCCGAGGGCGGCAGCTTGGCTGCCTCGGTGACGCTCATGCCCAGCGCCTCGGTGTTGACACCCTGCAGGCGCATGTAGAGGTCGACCTCCTGCGCCGCGACGCGCGTCTGCAGATCAGCGATCTTCGCCGCGAGCTGGTACTCCTCCTCCGTGGCATAGTCCGCGCGACGGGCGGTGTACTCCGGAACGGGAGGGGCCAGATCCAAGGGATTGGCAGCGTTCTCGAAGTGAGCGCCCTGCTCCGCCTCCTGGTCGGCGACGGCGTTCAGGAGATCGCGCTCCGGCACGACCGGCTCGGCCTCCTTGGGCGGCGGGGCCAGACCCAGGAAGCGCAGAATGTCCTGCGAATGCTTGGAGTGCGCCGCCTGCTCGCGCAGGAAGGCCTCGTGCGCCGGGCGAGCGGGTGCCTCTCCCTTCTGCAGGCGCTCCTCAGCCTCCTTCGCCCACTTCGCGGCATCGGGGTCCGTGGTGTCGCCAACCTTCTTCTGCTCGTGCGCCACCTTATCCGCCTCCTTGTGCTTGCGCAGGACGGCGTGGTAGGTGTCCAGCAGCTTCTCACCGCGCGCGAGCTTCTGGGGAATGCTGATCTTGGGCTGGTTGCCCGTGCCGTCCATCTTCTCGCTCAGGGCCACCTCCTCGAGCACGTCGAGGTTGTACAGCTTGAAGCGCGGGTCGGTGCCGACATAGGCGGCCAGGCGGTGGAAGTACTGCGGATCCTTCTCGCAGAGGATGGCGCGGTCCTGCGGGCGCATGATGGGCTTGAGCATAGCGGCGGTGGACGGGAAGTACTTGAAGCCGGGGACGAGCTTGCTCATGGCGGCGTCCTTGTTCTTCAGCTTGTAGGAGCGCCAGTCACGCTTGCTCTCCGCATCCTCCACCACGTCGCTGTTGACCTCGCGCACGCGGCGCATGAGTCCCAGGAAGGGGTGGCCCATGAACACGCGCTCGTCGCGGTGGCGCAGGACGCTCATCGCGCGGCCGTAGTCGAACACGGGGTTAATACCCCACTGGCGGCGCACGCTCTGGGAAATGTCCCACTTGTCCGGGCCCGCCGTGTAATCGATGTACGTCCAGCCGGCAGACGATCCCTGCTGGTTGATCGTGGCGAGCAGCTGCGTCAGCACCGTGCCGCGGAACGTGTCGACCCATCCGCCGCGGTAGGCATTGCGCGGCGGCTCCACCTCCACGTCCGTGGCGGACAGCACGCGCGCCACGCTGTCGCGACGCACCAAACGGGCCTCATGCAGGTCGCGCAGCTGCTTCTGCTCGGGGGTCAGCGTGGGCACAGGAGATGCCTGGGCAGTGGCAGCAGCGGCGGCCTGCGCGGCGGCGGGCGACGCGGCGGCGCTGTTGGCAGCTGCAGCCGCCGTGTGCGCGCTGCGCAGCTGCACCGCCGCCGGTCGCTGGATCGCGCGGCGCACTGCGCTTGCGGAGCGCAGTTGCGACATGACGAACGCGCACGAAGGAAGCACTCAAGGCTTCGGCGCTGAATAACCG
>Ga0256875_1000467_pt1 | contig 13491 bp, 12 predicted proteins | sample MC6MC0418MT_FD_186354 | JGI IMG/M metagenome (GOLD analysis project Ga0256875, IMG submission 186354) | Metatranscriptome of enriched soil aggregate microbial communities from Iowa State University, Ames, United States - MC6-MC0418-MT... | ecosystem: Environmental > Terrestrial > Soil >... | reverse complement strand
GCCGGGTCGAGAAGAAGGACAAGACCCTGGTCGGCTTCCGCGAGCAGGACCCGCGCTTCGTCGCGGACCTGCAGCAGTGCCTGACCGTGATCCCGGAAATCGGCACCAAGGTGGAGGTGCTGTCGACCTTCATCGAATCCCTGGATGGCAAGCGCGACATCCCGCAGATCGAGTTCATCGCCGGTGACCAGGCCGTGGTGCTGACCGTGCGCCACCTGCAGCCGCTGAGTGATGCCGATCGCGCCGCCTGGGCAGCCTTCGGCCAACAGCACGGCTTTGTCATCTACCTGCAGTCGGGCGGCGTGGATACCGTGCAGCCGCTGGACGGGCAGGGCGTGGCGCTTTCGTTCCGGCTGGCGCCGTGGGATGTCGAACTGGCGTTCCGTCCGCTGGATTTCATCCAGGTCAATGCCAAGCTCAACGAGAAGATGATCGCCCACGCGCTGGACCTGCTTGAACCGGGTGCCGACGAGCGCGTGCTGGACCTGTTCTGTGGCCTGGGCAACTTCACCCTGCCGCTGGCGCGCAAGGTGCGCGAAGTGGTGGGCGTGGAAGGTGATGCCGGGCTGGTGGCGCGTGCGCGTGAGAACGCCGAGCGCAACGGGCTGGCCAACGCGCAGTTCTACAGCGCTGACCTGACCCAGGACCAGCGCAGCACGGCGTGGATGCGCCAGGGTTTTGACAAGCTGCTGCTGGATCCGCCGCGTTCGGGCGCCATCGAAGTGCTGCAGCAGCTGCCGTTGAAGCAGTTCAAGCGCATCGTCTATGTCAGCTGCCATCCGGGCTCGCTGGCCCGCGATGCCGGCTACCTGGTCAACGAACAGGGCTTCACCCTGGTCAGCGCCGGTGCGATGGACATGTTCCCACATACCGCGCACGTGGAAAGCATCGCGGTGTTCGAAAAGCGCTGATGCCTGCAGCGCCGGGGGCTGCCCGGCGCCTGCCTTGCCGCTTGCAGGCAGGCAATGCGGTCAGTCGGCCGGGGCGTTCTGCCACTGGCCGTCCACGCGCACGAAGGCCATGGACTGCTCGCCGTGCTCGCTGCTGTCGCCCGCGCGCACGGTGCATTCGATGGCGGCCCTGTCGCTGGCGACCTCGCAGTTCCTCACTTCCTGCACCTGCAGGGTGCTGGCGGCCTGTTCGAAGCGTGCGCGCGGGGCAGGGTCAGCCTGCTGCTGCGCCTGCCCGGCGATCCGTTCGCGCAACAGCGCCTGCACCCTTTCCCGGGGCGGCGCCGGTACGGGCACATTGCGCTGGTCAGGCAGGGTCCACACGCCGTCCACCAGCGCCAGTCGCAGCAGCTGCGGTCGCGATTTGATGCCTGCGCTGGCGGTGGCGATGCAATCGACGGCGTCGCCGGCCTCGGCGGGTGCACAGCTGTCCAGGGTTTGCAGACGGGGCCGGAAGGTCTCGGCAACCAGGCGGCTGCTGTCGCTGGCGGGGCGATCGGCAATTGCCTGATCGAACATCCCGTCCATTGCGGCCTGTGCCTGCTGCAGCGAAGGTACGACCGCCGATCCGGCGCTGGCAACGGCGCACGGCAGCAGCGCCGACAGGGCAAGACAGCGACGAAGGCGATGGGAAAGCATCATGAGCGACCATTCCGTGGTTGGGGGCCGCGCAGTGTAGTCGTGCCCGTCGCCGCGCCGATAGGCAGCGTCTGGCGTGAGCCGCATACTGTGCCCATGGGCATCGAAATCGAACGCAAATTCCTCGTCACCCATGATGGGTGGCGCACCGCCGCGCACCGGGTCATCCCGATGGCGCAGGGCTACATCAACGATCTGGGCGCGCTCGACCGCGGCACCCAGAACGCCTCGGTGCGGGTCCGCATCGAAGGCGACAAGGCCGCGCTGAACCTGAAGTCGCGCACCCTGGGCCATACCCGGCAGGAGTTCGACTACCCGATTCCGGTGCAGGATGCGCGCGACCTGCTGGCGCTGTGCGTCGGCGGCCTGATCGACAAGCGCCGGCATCTGGTCGAGTACGCCGGCCTGACCTGGGAAGTGGATGAGTTCCTCGGCGACAACGCCGGCCTGGTGGTCGCCGAAGTCGAGCTGGACAGCGCCGACCAGGTCATCGACCTGCCGGACTGGATCGGCGCCGAAGTGACCGACGACGCCCGCTACTACAACGTCGCTCTGGCCAGTCGCCCCTATTCACAGTGGTGAGACCCTCCGTCCCCTTTTTTCGAGGGTGTCGGCCCCCATGTCGGGGGGATGAGAATCGACATCTACTCCGACGTGGTCTGCCCCTGGTGCTGGATCGGCAAGCATCGCTTCCAGCAGGGTGTGCAGTTGCTGGGCGCCGATGCGCCCGAACTTGAGATCCACTGGCAGCCGTTCCAGCTTGACCCGGATGCGGACGTCACCCCGGTGCCGCTGCGCGAGGCCTATGTGCGCAAGTTCGGCGGTGCCGAGCGCACCGAGCAGATTCTGGGTCAGACCCAGACCACTGCGCGGGCCGAGGGCCTGCCGATGGACTTCAGCCAGGGCCAGGTGCGGGTAACCACGCTGCCGGCGCATCGCCTGTTGTGGCTGGCTGGCCAGCACGGCGTGCAGGAGGCGGTGGGCGAGGCGCTGTTCCGCGCCCATTTCGAGCATGGACAGAATCTGGCCGACCCGGCGGTGCTGGTCGAGGCCGGCGCTGCAGGCGGTCTGGGCGCAGACGAGATCCAGCAGATGCTGGCCGGCGATCGTGGCCTGGCCGAGGTGGAAGCGGGCCTGGCACAGGCCCACGCACTGGGTATCTCCTCGGTGCCCACCTTCGTCATCGACGGCCGCTGGGCGGTTTCCGGAGCCCAGCCCCCGGAAGCCTTCGCCAACGCGCTGCGCCAGATCGCCACCGAGCAGGCGGCGGGGCAGGGCGCGGAGGGTGCCCCGGAAGGCGGCGACGACGCCTGCGGCGCGGACGGCTGCAAGGTCTGACCGACCCGCGACAGGGGACGGATGGGATCAAGTCGCATCCGGCACTGAGGGGTCGATTGCGCCTTGATCCCCTCCGTCCCCATTTTTTGACCACTGCGCCTGTTGGCCGGTTCTGCGACAATGCGGCACTGCGCCATGCGGGCGCCCGTTGTGGAGATCGACCATGCTGCTGATCGGCGTTGCCGGTACTGAACTGACCGCCCAGGAACGCGAGTGGCTGCAGCACGATGCTGTGGCCGGGGTGGTGCTGTTCAAGCGCAACTTCGCTTCACGGCAGCAGGTGACCGAACTGTCCGCGGCGATCCGCGCCGCCGCACCGCGTCCGCAGTTGATCTGCGTGGACCAGGAAGGCGGTCGCGTGCAGCGCTTCCGCGAGGGCTTCAGCGAGCTGCCGCCGCTGCAGGACATCGGTGCCCAGTTCGCCAGGGATCCGGACGCTGCGCTGGCATTGGCCGAGCAGCACGCCTGGCTGATGGCCAGTGAAGTCCGTGCCAGCGGCGTGGACCTGAGTTTCGCCCCGGTGGTCGATCTTGGCCGTGGCAATCGCGCCATCGGCAACCGTGCCTTCAGTGAAGACCCGCAGGTCGTGGCCGCGTTCACCGCCGCCTACGTGCGCGGCATGCACGCGGTCGGCATGGCCGCCACCCTCAAGCATTTCCCCGGCCATGGCACTGTGCTGGAAGACACCCATGTGGATACCGCAATCGATCCGCGTGCGCTGGATGAACTGCGCGCACAGGATCTGGTTCCGTTCGCGGCCGGTATCGCCGCCGGCGCCGATGCAGTGATGATGGCGCACGTGATCTACCCGCAGGTCGCACCGGAACCCGCTGGTTACTCGCCGCGCTGGATCCAGCAGATCCTGCGTGGTGAGCTCGGCTTCCGCGGTGTGGTGTTCTCCGATGACATCGGCATGGCCGCTTCACACAGCGCCGGTGGCGTGCCGGCGCGGGTGCACGCGCATCTGGATGCCGGCTGCGATGTGGTGCTGGTCTGCCACCCGGAACTGGTCGATGAAGCCCTGCACGCGGTGCAGGGACGCTCCCTCAATACCGCTGCGCTGCTGGGCCTGCTCGGCCGCGGCGCGCTTGGCTGGGATGGCCTGCTGGCCGATGCCCGCCATGGCGACACCCAATCCCGTCTGCTGCAAACCCTTGGAAGAACCGTCTGATGCCGAACCTCACCATTTCCCAGGCCCTGGCCCAAGCCGACCTGCTGGTCGACCGCCCCACCATCGACAAGTCCATTGCCGGCATCGCCGACGCCATTGCGCGCGACTACCAGGGCGAGGTGCCGCTGTTCCTGTCGATCATGCACGGTGCGCTGCCGTTCGCCGGCCAGCTGGCACTGGAGCTGGGCGCGCGTGGCCAGGACGTGCAGTTCGATTACCTGCACGCCACCCGTTACCGCGGTGAGACCACCGGCGGCGACCTGGTGTGGAAGCACAAGCCGGCCACGGCGCTGTTCGGCCGCCGCGTGCTGCTGGTCGATGACATCCTCGACGAGGGGTACACCCTGCAGGGCGTGCGTACCTGGTGCCTGGAGCAGGGCGCGACCGACGTGCGCATTGCCGCGATGACCGTGAAGAAGCACGATCGCGCGCTGCCGGACGTCACCGCCGACTATGCCGGCATCGAGCTGCCGGATCGCTACGTGTTCGGTTTCGGCATGGACGTCAACGAAACCCTGCGCTGCGTGCCGGCCATCTACGCGATGAAGGAATAACAACGCGGCCGCCTGCGGCCTGCGTTTCCTGCCGCCGGCATCCTCGGGTGCCGGCGTTCTTTTTTCTCTGGAGTGCTTTCCATGCAACAGATCGCCCTGGCCGTGATTGGCGGTACCGGTGTCTACAACCTGGCCAAGCTTGACGACGTGCAGACCCACGAAGTCTCGACCCGCTTCGGCAAGCCGTCCGGCCCGGTGCGGGTCGGGACATTGCTCGGTCATCGCGTGGCCTTCCTTGCACGCCATGGTGAAGGCCATTCGTTGCCGCCGCACAAGATCAACTACCGGGCCAACCTGGCCGCGCTGCAGCAGATCGGCGCGCAGCGGGTGCTGGCGCTGAACACGGTCGGTGGCATCGGTGACGATTTCGGGCCGCGCGTGCTGGCCTGCCCGGATCAGGTAATCGATTACACCTGGGGCCGCATCAGCACGATCTGCGAAGAAGAGGGCACTGACGTGGTGCACGTCGACTTCGGCCATCCGTATACGCCGATGCTGCGCAGCAAGATCCTGGCGGCGGCGAAGGTGACCGGTGTGAAGGTCCACGATGGCGGCTGCTATGGCGCGACCCAGGGCCCGCGGCTGGAAACCATCGCCGAGATCGCGCGCATGCGCCGCGATGGCTGCGATCTGGTCGGCATGACCGGCATGCCCGAAGCGGCGCTGGCGCGTGAGCTGGGGCTGGATTACGCCTGCCTTGCGATCGTTGCCAACTGGGCCGCCGGGTGCGGTGATGGTGAGGAGATCACCATGGCCGAAGTGCTCGCCAATGTGCAGGCCGCCAGCAACGGACTTCCGGAACTGGTCGGCGAATTGGCGCGGGGGTGATTGTCTTCGCGTAACAAGCTTTGCATACTCAGCTTGTGCGCGGGTTCAGCGTACACCACCCATTCATTGCATAAGGTCACGCATCACCATGCCGAACGGTACCGTCAAGTGGTTCAACGACGCCAAGGGATTTGGCTTCATCTCGCCGGAGGACGGCAGCGCCGACGTCTTCGCGCACTTCTCCGCGATCAACTCCAAGGGCTTCCGCAGTCTGCAGGAAGGCCAGAAGGTCACCTACGACGTGACCCAGGGCCCGAAGGGCGCCCAGGCCTCGAACATCGTTCCGGCCGAGTGATCCACTCGATAGTGCGTTGAAAACCCCGCTTCGGCGGGGTTTTTTTTGCTGGCCGTGAAGATGCTCTTGCGGCGGGAGCGCCAACAGAGGCCATGAAAGCTGAGCGCTGCCACCACTGCCGGCTCTCCTGCGAAGTAAAGGAGGAGGCAGCCGCGCAGAGGCTGCCGGGGGACATTCGCAGGAGAGCCGGCAGTGGCGGCGGAGCCCGATGCACATCTGCTCGGAAGAGGGGGCAGCTGATGTACCGCCCCTGCGCCGATGGCACAATGCAGGCATGACGGAACGACTGCGCATCGCCGTGATTGGATACGGCACCGCTGGCCAGGCATTGGCCATCCTGCTCACCCGTGATGGCCACGAGGTGGAGATCTTCGAACGCGTGCCGACCCCCGGGCCGGTGGGTGCGGGATTCCTGCTGCAGCCCAGCGGACTGCAGGTGCTGTGGCAGATGGGCCTGCTTGAGGCCGTGCGTGGCTACGCCATGCCGGTGCACCGGCTGTATGGCGATACGCCGTGCGAGCGCGCGGTGATGGACATGGGCTATGACGGCCTGGATGCGCGACTGCACGGCATGGGCATGCAGCGCGGGGCGTTGTTCTCGGTGCTGGACCAGGCGCGTGAAGGCGCCGGCGAGCTGCACGTGGGCACGACCATCGTCGAGGTCGATCACCAGCAGGGGCGGCTGCGCGACAGCGACGGTCGCACGCACGGACCGTTCGATCTGGTGGTTGCCGCCGACGGCGCCGCCTCCACGCTGCGCAACGCCGTCGACGGTGGCGCGGCGCTGGACCGGGTGTACCCGTGGGGCGCGCTGTGGTGCCTGTTGCCGGCCGAAGACTGGCCGCACATGCAGCAGCTGCGGCAGCGCTACGTCGCCGCGCGCAAGATGATCGGCCTGCTGCCGGTGGGCACCCGACCCGGTGACGACACGCCTCGCCTGAGTTTTTTCTGGAGCCTGCCGCGTGCGGACTTCGACCGCTGGCAGGGCGACGGCATGGCGCCGTGGCTGGAAGAACTGCATGCGCTGTGGCCACAGGCGGGCGCGCGCTTCGCCCATCTGCGCGACGCCGGTCAGCTGGCGCGTGCGGTGTACCGCGATGCCGTGATGAAGCGTTGGCATCAGGGGCGGCTGGTGCTGGCAGGCGATGCAGCACATGCGATGAGCCCGCAGCTGGGGCAGGGCGTGAACATGGCGTTGCTTGATGCACTGGCACTGCGTGACGCCTTGCGCACCTACGGCGGTGGCGAACCGGCATTGCAGGCCTACCAGGCGCAACGACGTGCGCATGTGGCGGTCTATCAGCGCTGGAGCCGCTGGCTGACGCCGCTGTTCCAGTCCGATCGCGATGCGTGGGCAAAGGCACGCGATGTGCTGCTGGGACCGATGGGACGACTGCCTGGCGGGCGCGGGCACATGCTGCGCGTGCTCAGCGGCACCCAGCACGGATGGCTGGGCGCGTTGCCGCTCGATCCGGCATTCATCCAGGCGCTTGCCGCTGCGCCCCTGCCGCTACAGGGCGTGGAAATGCCGGCCACCGCGTGAAGCCTTTCGTTACGGCACTTAACGATTGCCTCACCCCGTATGTGCGACAAGAGATGAGCACGCGGCAGCCGCGTCGCCCGCTTTCCTTTTCGTGATCGATCATCGCGTGGCCCGGGTGGCGCCGCCGTCGTTGCCTGCTGCGGCCCGGATGCGCCGCACGATGCACGAGGAGGATGCCATGTTGTTCGCGGTCGAGAAGCTGGAATCGGAAATCTGCAAGCTGCGCGGTCTGCTGCGGATGCTGCACGAGGACCAGCCCGACGTACTGGAAGATGTGTTCGAGTTTCATGTCGGCAGTCTGATCAGCCACGCATCACCGGAAAGCCACGGCCATATCCGCGCCTGCGCGCAGGAAATGCTGATGGCGATACAGGCACTGCCGCGCCACGCCGACGAGGCGACGCAGGATTTCAGCCTGATGCACGGAATCGCCGCCCGCCCGTCGTAATCCCGCGCAGGTCTCGACGCGTCAGCGAACCGGTAGCGGCACCACGCTGTCTTCCACACAGGCGAGCAGCTGTTCGCCCGGCGCCAGTACAGGCACCACACCGGCGGTGAATGCCGAGAATGCCGGCAGGATGGTCACGCCGTGGCGCAGCCAGAACGCGGGGAAGCGCCGTCGCAGTGCAGGCAACGCAACCTGCGGATGCACATGGCCTGCCAGTACGTGCGCGGAGGCATCGGCCAGCGGCTCGTGCCGCAGCAGGAACGGTCCCCATCGCGCGTCGTCATGCATCTGCACCTGCAGCGCCGCCTTCGGCAGATCCCGGTCGTGATTGCCGCGCACCACGTGGATCTCCAGCGCCGCGTGCTGCTCTCGCCAACCGAGCCATTGCTGATACCAGGCCGCGCGATGCGCCGGGCCGTGCAGGACGTCGCCGAGGATCCATAGTTGCTGGCACTGGTGCATGGTCACCAGGTCCTGCAGGCGCTGCAGGTCATTGCCGGTGCCGCCCGACGGCAGGGCGATTCCCGCACGCCGGAACACGTCCGCCTTGCCCAGGTGCAGGTCGGCGATCAACAGCGCGCGCTGCGCCGGCCACAGCAGCGCCCGGCCGCCGAGCAGAAGCATCGACTCACCTCCCAGCTGCAGCGGAAGATCAGCGGCCATGGCGGCGCTCCAGCTGCTGCGCGGCACGCTGCACGCGCGTGCGCCAGTCTTCATTGCTGAACTGCCCACGCAGGCGTTCGGCCCACAAGGGAAATGCCAGCGGGGTCAGTGATGAGGGCCGCTGCAGGGACAACGAACGTGTGGCGATGCGTGCCAGCACCTGCTGCAACCCGGGCAGGTCGAGGCTGTCGTGCAGTACTTCCTGCTCGGCCAATGCCAGCAGCAGATGCTCCGGGTCGTGCTCGCGCAGCACGTCATGCAGCAGTCCAGCAGAGGCTTGCAGCTGGCGCAGCGAGCGCGGCGTGCCTCCAGGCAGGCTGGGTACCAGCAGGCCCGCCACGCGCGCGATGCCGCGGAACTGGCGGCGCGCCAGTTCGCCCAGGTTCACCGCTTCGCGCAGGTCCTGCAGCAGATCGCCAGCATCCAGCATTGCCCGCCAGTCCTGTTCCTGAAGATCCACCGGCGTGGCCGGAGCGAGCACCAGGCCATGGTCATTCACTGCATAGCCGATGCTGTTGCGTTGCCGACGGGTGCAGCGAAGGGCCAGCAGCGCGGCCAGCGCTTCGTGCACATGGCGGCCCGCAAAGGGATAGACGAACAGGAACTGGCCTTCGCGTCGGCGCACGTCTTCCACCAGCAGGTGGTCGGGCGATGGCGCCGCAGACAGCTGCGACTGCAATGCCAGCAGCGGCGCAAGCCACCGCGACTCCGCGCTCTGGTCGGCGCCTGACAGCACCTTTTCCAGTTCGCGGCCCAAGGGCATCGACAGTGGCAGTTGACCGCCCTGCCAGCGCGGTACCACGCCATCACCACCACCGCGCGCCACGCGCACGAACGCGGTCATGTCGCGCAGCTGCACCAGCTCCAGCAGCCGCCCTGCAAACTGGAAACGGTCGCCGCGGCGCAGGCGGCTGGCGAACTGCTCTTCCACCGCGCCCAGGCTGCCGCCACGCAGGAACTGTACGCGCACGCTGCCGTCGCTGCTGATGGTGCCGATCGACAGCCGATGGCGCAGCGCCTGGCGGCGATCGGGCATGCGGTACACGCCGTCGGCATCGCGTACCACCTTATGGAACTCCGGGTACCGGGACAATGCACGTCCGCCCTGCACGATGAAATCGATCACCGCATTCCACTGTGCGTCCTCCAGTGCGGCGAAGGCATGCGTGCCACGGACCTGTTCCAGCAGTGCATCGGCGTTGAAGCCGCCCGCCAGCGCGCGGCTGACGGCGTGCTGGGCCAATACGTCCAGCGACAACGTGGGAGGACGTCGCGCTTCGATCACCCCGTCATGCAACGCGTGCCGGGTGGCCGCGTACTCGGCCAGTTCCAGCGCATGGCTGGGAATGCACAGTATCTGGCCGCTGGCACCGGGCCGATGGCGCGCACGCCCGGCGCGCTGGCGCAGGCGCGCCACGCCCTTCGGGCTGCCCAGCTGCAGCACCTGGTCCACTTCCGGAAAGTCCACGCCCAGATCCAGGCTGGAGGTGGCCACCACGCAGCGCAGCGTGCCCGCACGCAGTCCGTCCTCAACCTGCTGTCGCAGCGTGGGATCCAATGATCCATGGTGCAGGGCGAGCGTGCCGGCATCTTCCGGCCACACGGCTGCGAGGGCCTGGTGCCACAGTTCTGCCTGCGCACGGGTATTGGTGAAGAGCAGGCTGCTGCGTGCACGGAACAGCACGTCGAGCACGCGCGGAAGATGGGAAAGGCCAAGATGCCCGGCCCATGGAAAGCGTTCGCCGGGTTCGGGCAGCAGGCTGCGGATCGTCACCGGCCGCTGCCGTGCACCTTCCACGATCGTTGCCTGTGGACGGTGTGGCAGCAGTACGTCGCGTGCCTGTGGCAGGTTGCCCAATGTGGCCGACAGCCCCCACAGCTGCATCGCCGGGGCTGCCTCACGCAGCAGCGCCAGATTCAACTGCAGCAGCACGCCGCGCTTGTTGCCCAGCAGTTCGTGCCATTCGTCCACCACCACGCAGCGCAGTTGGCGCATGCGCTCAAGGGTGTCGGGATAGCTGAGCAGCAGCGCCAGCGACTCCGGCGTGGTGACCAGCACGTCGATGCGACCTTCGCGGGCCAGGCGCCTGTCGCGGTTGCTGGCATCGCCGCTGCGCAGCCCCACGCGCCAGCCCAGGCCAAGGCCGTCGATCGGCGCCTGCAGCGCGCGTGCGGTATCGCTGGCTAGCGCACGCAGCGGCGTTACCCACAGCACCTGCAGCGGGCGTACCGCGCTGGCGCGACGCGGTGCGGGGGGCGGGTCGAGCATCGCCTGCAGCAGGGGGCCGCCGAACATGGCAAGGGTCTTGCCGCTACCGGTGGGCGTGTGCAGCAGGCCCGATTCGCCCGCCAGATAGTGACGCCACATCGCGCGCTGGAAGGGCAGGGGGCGCCAGCCGCGACTGCCGAACCACTCGTGCAGGCGCTGCAGCGCATCGCTGCGCTTCATCGCGCCAGCGCCTGCAACTGGGCCAGGTGGTCGGCTTCGGCAGCCGGCTTGTCGTGGCGCCAGCGCAGGATGCGTGGAAAGCGTACGGCGATGCCGGACTTGTGGCGCGCGCTGCGGTTGACTGCTTCGAAACCAAGTTCGAACACCTGTTCGGCACTTACGCTGCGCACCGGGCCGAAGCGTTCACGCGTGTGCGCGCGGATCCAGCGGTCGAGGGCGAGGATTTCCTTGTCGTCCAGACCGGAGTAGGCCTTGGCCACTGGAACCAGTGTGTCGCCGTCCCAGACGCCGAAGGTGTAGTCGGTGTACAGCGTGCTGCGCCGACCATGGCCTGCCTGCGCGTACAGCAACACCGCATCGATCGTCAGCGGTTCGACCTTCCACTTCCACCAGTCGCCACGGCGACGCCCGGACTGGTAGACCGAATCACGACGCTTGAGCATCAGCCCTTCCACGCCACGCTCGCGCGATGCTTCGCGCAGCTGCGCGGCATGCTGCCAATCGTCGGCGTCTACGTCGGGCGACAGCTGAATTCGCGGATCGCCGAGCGCACCGACCACCTCGGCCAACTGCACGCGTCGCTGCTGCAGCGGCAGCGCACGCAGGTCCTCACCGTCGCGCTCAAGCAGATCGTAGGCCAGCACGCGTACCGGCGTGTTGCGCAGGGTCGCCGCTCCCGGTTTGCGGCGCTGGATGCGGGTCTGCAGGGCGGTGAATGCTCGGGGAAGATTGTCGGCGTCGTCCCATGCCAGCAGCTCGCCATCCAGCACGCAGCCATCGGGCAGCGATGCTGCAGCCTGCTCGATCTCCGGGAAGCGACCGTCCAGCCGTTCTTCGCCGCGCGACCACAACGCCACCTCACCCTGGCGTCGCAGCAGCTGCAGGCGGATGCCATCCCATTTCCATTCCAGCAGCCAGTGACTGATGTCGCCCAGCCGTTCGGCGGGCTCGCCTTCCAGCGGCGAAGCGAGGAAGAACGGGTAGGGCTGCTGACGATCGGTCGGCAGTTCTTCGGCAGACAGCAAAGTGGCCAGCAGGCCGGGGGAGGGCGCCCAGTCGCCGAGCATGCGCTGGGCGATGCGGGCGATATCCAACCCGGACCACTCGGCCAATGCCTGCTGCACCACGCGCTGCGATACGCCAACGCGCAGGGCGCCGGTCAGCAGCTTGTTGAAGACCAGGCGTTCGGCCGATGCCAGCTGTCGCCAGCCCTCGACTACGGCGGCACGACGCACAGGCTCCGGCTGGTTGGCAACGGCAAGCAGGTGGTGTTCGATCCAGTCGGCCAGAGGGCGATCTTCGGCTTCGGTGGCCGGATCATCCAGCAGCAGGGTGAGCGTTTCAGCAAGGTCGCCGACCTGCGCGTAGCTGTCCTCGACCAGCCAGGGCGGCAGACCGGATTCTTCAGCGATCCACGTCCGCAATTCGCCGCTGCCCGCAATTTTCCGGCGCGCGCCGCCCACCTTGCCGCCGCTGAGCAGGTACAGCGCCCACGCTGCGTCATGCGGGCGTGCGTGCTGGAAGTAATCGATCAACGCCGCGCGCTTGTCCAGCGTCGCCGTGCTGCGATCCAGCCGCTGGTACAGCGCGGCGAAGGCCTTCATTCCTCGCCTCCGAAATCGGTGCGGAACGCTTCGGCGGCGACGCCGCGTTCGCGCAGGTACGGAATCAACGCATCGGTGTTGCCGTGGGTGGCAATGACCCGCTGCGCGCCGGTCTGGGTGATGGTCTGCAGCAGCGCTGGCCAATCGGCATGGTCGGAGATCACAAAGCCACGGTCGACGTTGCGCCGGCGGCGGTTGCCGCGCAACTGCATCCAGCCCGAGGCGAAACCGAGCTGGTGACGGCCGAACCGGCGCAGCCACGGCGTACCGGCGGCCGAGGGCGGGGCCAGGATCAGCTGGCCGGCCGCATCGGGCTGACGCCCCTGTTCGGCAACGGTGAGCGTGTCGAGCATGGGCACACCGGCCTGGCGATAGACGGCCACGCCGTTGGCGATGGCGCCATGCAGCCAGGCAGGCTGGTCATCCACCGCACGCAGCTCGGCAAGCACGCGTTGCGCCTTGCCCAGCGCATAGCAGAGCAGCACTGCCGCTTCGCCCCGCTGCGCGCACTCGCGGCGCCAGGCGGCGATCTCGGCCGCCACGGCACGGGTATCGGGCCAGCGGTAGATCGGCAGCGCAAAGGTCGCCTCGGTGATGAAGGTATCGCAGGGCACCACTTCGAATGCAGTGCAGGTCGGGTCGGGCTGGCGCTTGTAGTCGCCCGACGCCACCCAGACCTGCTCACCATCGTCGATGCGCACCTGCGACGAGCCGAGCACGTGGCCGGCGGGATGCAGCGATACCTGCACCCGGCCCAGCGCGAACGGCACGCCCTCGGCATGCGCGTGCAGCGGCACATCGCCCAGGCGCCAGCGCAGGATCGGCACGCTGCCGGTGCTGCAGTGGTACTCGCCCATGCCCGGACGCGCATGGTCGCCATGGCCATGGGTGATGACCGCGCGCGGTACCGGCCGCCAGGGATCGATATGGAAATCGCCTGCCGCGCAGTACAGCCCTTCCGGCCGCAGTACTACCAGATCGTCGTTGCCTGCCATGCCGTCACTGTGGC
>Ga0256875_1000461_pt1 | contig 13593 bp, 22 predicted proteins | sample MC6MC0418MT_FD_186354 | JGI IMG/M metagenome (GOLD analysis project Ga0256875, IMG submission 186354) | Metatranscriptome of enriched soil aggregate microbial communities from Iowa State University, Ames, United States - MC6-MC0418-MT... | ecosystem: Environmental > Terrestrial > Soil >... | reverse complement strand
ATGGACACCTTCTTCACTGCCAACCAGATGTTTGCCTCGTCCATCGCCACCCCGCCAGGCCACAACCAGCCGCTGCTGGGCTCCTATCCGATGGGACTCCATCTGCGCAGGACGAACAACGTTGAGTCACAGCTCGTTATGGGGTGGGGGCCTCAGGGCGCCCTGGGCTTCCGCCTGAAAACTGACATCACTACCTGGGCAGCTTGGCGCAAGGTCTACGACACTGGGAACCTGCTCGGCACGGTTTCCCAGGTGGGCGGCGTGCCGACTGGTGCGGTCATTGAGGCGGGAAGCAATCCAAACGGCGCCTATGTGAAGTTCGCCGACGGGACGATGATTTGCACGCTGTCCATCACCGTGACCGACCAGAGCATCAGCGATGCATATGGAGCGATCTTCCAAGGATCCCGGTCCTGGGTCTTCCCGATGGCTTTTATCGCGGCTCCGGTCGTGACCTGCGGGACCTTCAAGTGGGGGAGTGCTGCCAGTTGGGGCGGGACGAGCGGCGCAGCTTCCACCTCCGGCGTTTCGCTACGCGGCTGGGATTACTTCACCAGAGCGAGTGGAACCTCCACTTACATTTCTGCCATCGCGGTAGGGAGGTGGTTTGCATGAAAATTATTCTCAGCCCTCAACGCCGTGACGACACCCTGATTGCGGTTAAGTCGGGGGATGTCCTGACGCTTAATTCCGTGCGGTTTGACCTTTCGCCGATTGGGGAGGGCGACACGCTGCCTTTTGATGCCATTCATTCCCAGTGGTTGCCCGGTAACATCGAGCGTCTGAATGGGGAGCTGACCCTGACGCTGCTATTCCCCAATCCCAGCAATTACAGCCAGGCCCAGGCCTTTCCATCGCCGCTGCTGAACGTGCCCGACGGGGTGGTGGTTTTCCCCGAGCCCGAGCAGGCGGATTACGTCGCGCCTCAACCTGATCCATCCGACCTGATCACAGACGGCGTGATCGACTGGTCCAGGCTGGTCACCAAAGAAATGAAGGACGCTGCGATCCTGGCTGCTCAGCTTTCCACGGTGAAGTCAGAGCTCGCCGAGCGCAATACCCGGGCTGCCACACAGATCTCACGCATACAGGATCGCATTGAGACATTGGGCTACGGCATCGAAATAGGGGAGGCGACACCCGAGGAAGAGGCAGAGCAGGCCGCCCTGGTCGCGCCGCTGAAAGCCTGGAAGGTCTACAAGTACGCCTTGGGCAAGGTCACCACGCAACCTGGGTGGTTCGACTCCCCGGTCTGGCCTGCAGAGCCGCCCATCCCTGAAATCATCGCCGCGCCGATGCTGGCCGCCGCCGAATCGATCTGACCCGCGCTGCACACCGCAACCCGCCATCGAGCGGGTTTTTTATTGTCTGGAGAAAACTTATGACTGTTTCCGAAAGGGACCGCGACATTCTGGCCCGCACCTTGTGGGGCGAGGCCCGCGGCGAAGGCTTGGCCGGCCAGATCGCCGTGGCCCACACCATCCGCAACCGTGTGAACGACGGCAAGGACCGCTCGTGGTGGGGCGAAGGCTATGCCGGCGTCTGCCTGAAGCCCTACCAGTTCAGCTGCTGGAACAAGAACGACCTGAACTATCCCTACCTGAGCGGCGCCAAGCCGATCCCTCCGAAGCAGTTCGCCCAAGCGCAGCGGGCGGCCGACCTAGTGATTTCCGGCGCCGAGCCTGATATCACGAAGGGCGCGACTCACTACTATGCCACGACCATGCCGAAGGCTCCGGCCTGGGCGGCCAAGGCCACGCAGACCTTGCGGCTGGGCAATCACGTGTTCTTCAAGGATGTGCCATGAATCCCGTGGGCATGAAGGCCTGGGCCGTCGGCGCGCTGGCGCTCGTGCTGCTCGCTGTGGTCGGGACATGGAAGGTTCAGGACTGGCGCATGGGCAAGAAGATGGCAGAGCAGGCCGGCTTGTACCAGGCCGACCTTGCCGCCATCAGCAGCGCCGCAGTCGCCCAGGCCCGCGTCGAGCAGGATAAGCGCCTGAACCTGGAACAGCGGCTGTCGGCCAGCGAACAATCCCACTACAAGGAACTGAGCGATGCTCAAACCACTCAAGATCGCCTGCGCGATCGCATTGCCACTGCTGATTTGCGGCTGTCAGTCCTCCTCGAGGATCCAGCCAGTTGTAACGCAGTGCCTGCCACCGCCGGCACCGTCGGCATGGTTCATGGAACCCGTCGAGCCCAACTTGACCCAGCGCATGCTCAAAGAATTGTCGCCATCACCGACGACGGCGACCGGGGGTTGATCGCGCTGAAGGCTTGCCAGGCGTATGTCAGGGAGTTGCATCAGCGATAGGTCGGATCCTCTCTATCACCTTGGGCGGGGGCTCGGGATTATGTCATCGGGGAGCCTATCCCCTTCATAAACCTTGAGCTGACGATGCAGCTCGGCGATAAGCGTGCTATTTGCAACGCGCTCACCATTCGACCTATTCATCAGTTCGACATATCGAAGGTGCTCGGAATTCCACGCCCATTTCGCCTTATCAAGCTCAGCCCGAAGCCTGGCGCACTCCTTGGCCTCGGTCGCGTGCATCTCCACAAGCCCGAAGATGTCCTGGCGCGCCTTGCGAAGCTGGGTTGTCAGCTCCTGCACCTCGTTCTCCAGCATGTGGCAGGAGTGTTTGTACATTTCCAGAGGGGTAGGGCAGCCCAGCCAATCGTCGGTTTCTTCAATGTCTAGCGGATCCACGGGCAAAGCCTCAGTATTGCTGTTTGGATATACAGTAATCGAGGGTCGACAATTTGGGCGAGGGTGAGGCGACGAGCTGTAGGGGGTTTGGTTGTGAGCGGTCGTTACGTCGATCCGCTCGCTGGTGTGACCAAATCGGCCCAAACCTGCATCATTTCCCTGCGTTGCTCCAGGTACGCGGCATGGTTGTACACGTCGCGAATGAAGCTGGTATCGGCATGGGCAAGCTGACGCTCGATCCAATCGCGGTTGTATCCGCGGCCGTTCATTTCCGTCGAGAACAAATGCCGGAAGCCGTGAGGCGACTGCTTGCCGGTGAGGCCGCACGCCTCCATCACATTGTTCGCGTAATTGGTGCCGATGGGCATGGTTGGATCGCTGCGGTTGGTGAAGACATATCGCAGATGGCCGGTAACTGGCAGCATTTCCTCGAGCAGTTCTATGGCCTGGCGCGGCAATGGCACTACATGGTCGCGGCGCATTTTCATCTTGGCCGCCGGCGTCGTCCAGGTCTTGGCGTCGAAATCAATCTCAGACCATTCTGCGTGACGAACTTCGCCCGGGCGGGAGGCGGTGTAGATCATCAGCATGAACGCGGACCGGAGCTGCTGGCCCGCGACACTCTGCAGGATGGTCGCCATCGTCTTCGGCAGTTCGCTGAACGGCAAGAAGGGGTGATGCTTGTGCTGGCCGATCTTCTCCGTCACCGCGTGCATCTCTGCCGTTGGGTTGGTGTCGAGCAGGCCGATGGCGATGGCATAGCTGAATACCTGGCCCATGCGCTGGCGAACCTTCACGGCAGTGGCCACCGATCCGCGTTTTTCGATTTTTCGAATCAGGGCGATGACATCGGCCCGCTTTATTGATTCGATCTGCCGATCGCCAAAGGTCGGCAGGACATCAAGTTCCATGGCGTTGCTGATAATCCGGTATGTCCCAGGCGAAATACTCCCCTTCCTGAAAGCCAGCCACTCGTCGTAGATCTTGCGAAAAGTCCGGCTGTTGGCCTCTATTAGTCCTGCTTTTTTATCCTTCCTCGATTCGCGCGGATCAATGCCGCGTGCAATGTCCTCCCGCGCTTCGTCCCTTTGGGCTCGCGCTTCCTTAAGGCCCGTATCCGGGTACGTTCCGAACGAAATCCTCACCTGCTTCCCAAGCCAAGTGAATCGAAAGTGCCAGCTTTTGATGCCGCTGGGCGCGACAAAGAGCGAAAGACCGAGAGAGTCGGGCAGCGTGTACGCCTTTTCCCTTGGCTTGGCCTGCCTGGCCGCGGTATCCGTGAGCGCCACTAGTACATCCTCTCAAATCTAATTCTGATGTACTGGATAATGTACTAACCCGATGGCATTGGGAAGGTATTGCGCGGTACACGCTGGTACGCTCATGTCAGTGTTACTAGGGGTTTTGTGGGTGTTGGTGAGACGGCGGGGTTTTAGATGGGAGGCAACCGTGGAATCTTTGAAGATTTCCACGGATTAACCTGTAGGGCTTGAATACAGCGGGTTCTGGTGGGTTGTCAGTATCTGGTGTACTGATCAATGTACTGATTGGTCGTTGCTGGGCGTGATTGAGGTCATCCATTCAGCGATTGCCGACTGGCGCCAGGCGACCGAATTGGGCCCTATTCTAACCTGTTTTGGGAAGGTGCCCTCCCTGATCCTGCGATAAACCGTGTTTCGGCCCAGGCCGGTGGTGTGGAGCACCTCGTCGAGGCGCAGGAAACGATCGATGTTTTCTGTCGCTGCCATTTGAATCTCCTCGCCGCGGGCGGCGGATATTTAATGAGTGGTCACGCAGTCCTGCCCCACGGCAACCTGGCGTGCCTGTTGTTCAGTGCGGAAGGACATGTGCTGCTTGATACCGCCGCAGTCGGCGATGACCCACCAGAAGCCGCCAAAGCGGTGTGGGCCCTTGATGATCTTGGTGATGGTCACGATTCGCTCCGTGCCGCTCCTGGCGGCTGAGTGATTTACGCGGGGCGCGCCTTCTGGATGATGTAAATGACGATGCAGCCGGTGGCAGCGAGCCAGACCAGCGAGCCGAAGCCGGCAGTGATCAGGGCTGCGTCCGTTCCGTGCTCGAGCATTCCCGGGACGGCGTAGGCGAACCAGAGGAGGCTGACCAGCAGGTACAGCAGCGCGCCGATCAGGACTTCGAACAGTTTTTTTGCAGACATGGGTGTGCTCCATGCCGCGCGTGGCGGCAGAAGGTGGTTATTTGTCAGGCCAGCCGAGTGGCATGCCGTCAGGTCGCATCAAATGCGCTGGCAGGTCCTCGCGCATGCACATGGGCGCCGTGCCTGGCACGCCACAGGTCGGGCATCCAGGCGGGCCGCCGTGGCATATCGAGTGGATGACGGGAAACCCGCTGACGCAGCGCACCTTCTCAGCGTCGTATTCGCTACAAGGAATTCTTTCGGACATGGGAATACCTCGCCCGCCGTTCACCGGCAGGCTGTAGGGGGATTGGGGTTAGGGGAGGGTGATACCGATTTTCGCTGCAACGCCGGTGATCGCTCGGCGAAGCGCCCCGCTACGGGATTCCTCGCCAAGCCATGCGATTGTTTCGCCGAATCCTCGACGCTGGACAGTCACGCACTGGATGCTCGACCACCATTCAATATCGAGCAGCAGGGCTACCGCCAAACGCAAGGCATCGCCGTCGTCATCTAGCGGACGCCATAGACGGTACTGTTTTCGGTCGCCAATGCGCAGACAGTTTCTGGCTTTCTCGTAGCAAAGGATCGGGCCGATTCCAGCGGCACGCGCTGCACGCTCCAGCAGTTGCTGATCATTCATGGCCTCGGCCCTCGATACACGAGCCAGGCCATGTAGAGCAGGGGGAGGATCATGGCGTCACCTCTTTGATATGGCTCTCTACCCATTTGCGCATCCGTTGCCAGCGCTGTTCCGGGGTTTCGTTCCAGCCACACTCGTCGTTCTCAAACACGACCTCGGCGGCCATGGCTGGTGCTATTCCGAAAGCGCCCGAAACTGTCTCTCGGCAATGCGCATCGATGGCGCTCATATCGATACCGCGCTTCGCGCCGAGAACACCGAGGGTGCAGAACTGGCCGTCGGCTTCGAGAGTGTCTGCCACCAGCCGCTTCTCACGCATGGCGTCCAGCGCATCGCGCAGCTCGACAAGGAAAGCCTGTCCTCGCTTCCCGCTAAGCGCCGAATTCACGGCGCCACGCCAGCGGATCAGATCCCATCCGCCGCAATCGTCGCTATATCCGCTTCGGCTCATGACGTCACCTCGCGGCGCGCCCACCAGCAGACCGGGCCGTCGTCGGTGTCGTGAATGGCCAGGCAGAACCAGCCTTCGCCGTCAGGGCGATCCGGCTCCCAGTAACTGCAATCGGGGTCGCCCGCTTCGAAATAACGCTCAGAGACCGCTTCGTCGCTGTGGTATTCGAGGCTCACCATCTTCACCTGCAGCCCTGTGTAGCGATCCACTCCTTGCACTTATCACCGTCGCCCTCGTCGAAGTCAGGCAGATCAGGGTGTTGGAACATGCCGTTTTCATCACGCACAACCGGCGCCGGCTGAATCAGTTTTATCGTTTCCATGGGCGAGCTCGTCCTTGCCGCTATAGCGGCTGACTTTGAAGGGGGAGGGGTTACGGGTAGTTCTTGCTGATTCGCTTGGCGATGGCTTCGAGCTTTTCGGCCATGACCCACATGTCGTTGTTGTCACGGCGGGAAACGACGGGCGCTCGGTGGACATTGCGCCCGATTAGGATCCCGGCGGCCAGCAGGATCAGCCAGGCCTCAACCTTGCGGCGAAGGAAGTACTTCATCGCTGCACCGCCGGGTGAGTTTCGTTCCACTGATCGAAGGCTTCCTGGGTGGTGGCCGCCGTGATCTTCTCATCGCAGGTGTAGCAATGCGCCACGCCGCTAGCGGCACCGACATCCCGGTGACCTTGCTTGCAGGGGTTCATGTGCCAGTCGTCATCTTTTGGCTGAAGGTACTCCCGCATATCCGAGAGCACCAAATCATGTTCCAGGTCATTCGGCGCGACATCTTCGTGGTAGCGGATCTCGGCGTCGAAGTTGGCGACCATGCGCTGTATCAACGATGTTGCCGTATCGTTCCGCTGATCCGCTGCGTTCAGGCGCTGCTGCAGGGCGTCACGCTCGGCGGTCACGCGGTCGTAATCGGAAGCCCGAACAATCTCGACGGCGCCGAGTGCTCCGTGGGCGTAACACTGCTGATCTCCGTCCAACTTGAAAAGCTGAACGTGATATCGCTTCACTTCGCTCATTCTGCAATCTCCATCGATACCAGATCATGGGCATTCACGACCTTCATGCCGAGCTCCTTGCCGATGTGCACTTCGAGACTGGCGCCGCGGGAATCTTGCCAGCCGGGCAGGGTGGCCACGGTGTCGCAGTCCATGAGGGCGGCGATGTCGCGGCGCATGCATTCGCTCCAGGTCCCGGGCTCCGGGTTCAGCTCAGCGGGGTTGATGACGGTGTGGCCCGCGGCGCGAAGTCTGTCGGCAGTGGCGTGGAACAGCGGGAAGTTCAGGTCCAGCATGCTGGTCATGGGACCGCTGAGGTAAATCCGTTTCACGGAGAGTCCTTTGCCGGGGCATGCCCGGGCGGTGGAGTGGGGGAGTTCAGAGTTGTTTCAGGAGCCGCTGGCCGATCCAGCGAACGACGGTGACGGCCTTGCTGTTGCCGATGGCTTTGTAGCGCGGGCCGTCGGCAGCGGCTTGCAGGCACTGCTCAAAAGTCATTCGGCCGCCGCGCATGAGGTACTTCGCGAAATCGGCATCAAGCTTTTCCGGCCGAATGGATCGGCCGTACGGGATCAGCGTGTAGTCATCAGGCATACCTTGGAGCCGCTCGCACTCACGCGGAGTAAGCCGCCGAACGCCGGTAGCGGCCTGGGTGATTGGCTGGCCGCGTCCGGTGCCGTCCTCACTGCCATCGAAGCCATCAGCCTTCAATGTGTGCGTTATTTCGCCAGTTATGCAGACGGCTACCTGGCCACCAGCATTCGCATGGCTGCCCGAGTGGTTCATGGCGCGCAGCGTTGGGGCGATCTCCCCGGCATCAGCGCCGTGATCCTTGCAGGAGAACGCCAGCACCGCGTTTTCCTGACCGTTGTTCCTGCCCAGGGCGTGTGCCTGCTCGATGCTGACACATGGGTCTTGCGTGCCATGCACCACAAGCAGCGATTCTCTGCTTTCGTGATCGCCGTATTGGTTTGTTGTGAGCGGAGCGGTAACAACGAACGTCTCGGTTTCGGCATCCATCCTTGTCCCGCCAGGATGTGCGCTGAGAGCTGTTGCCACTTCAGTCTGTTCGCAGTTGGCGCCTCCTCCGAACGCAATCAGCTGCCCGGCGGCAGCTTCGTCAGCTCCGAATCTCCATCCGCCACCCGGCGAAGTGCCTCCAAGAGTGCCAACGGGAGAGTCCTGCCCCTGGCCTCGGCCCGGCGCAGTATCCCGGCGCAGGCCTTCGCGCTCAAAAAGTACCTCGGCGGGATCGAATCTGTCTCGAGCACTTGCGACAACGAACACACGGCGGCGTCGTTGGGCCAGGCCGAAATATTGGGCGTCCAGGACCCGCCACGCGATTGTTCTTTTGGGTCCATACACACAACCAGCGTCCGGCCATTTCTTCCCTGAAGGCTGCAGTTCGCAGTCTTCCCCAGCAAGCGCGCCAAGAAAGCATCCGAAGGCGTTACCTTTGTCACTGAGGACGCCGGGGACGTTCTCCCAGACGATGACGCTGGCGGGCTTTCGCTGGCCGGCGCGAACATAGTCAACTGCATCTGCAAGCTCCACGTATTTGATGGTGAGGGCGCCGCGGGGATCGGTGAGGCCTTCGCGCATGCCGGCGACCGAGAAGGCCTGGCATGGCGTTCCGCCGACCAGCACGTCGGGTGCCGGGATCTTGCCGGCCAGTACCAGGGCCCCGAGCTTGGTCATGTCGCCCAGGTTAGGAACGTTCGGGTAATGGTGGGCCAGGACGGCGCTGGGGAAAGCTTCGATCTCGGCGAACCATGTTGCGCGCATGCCCAGCGGTCGCCAGGCTTGAGTCGCAGCCTCGATGCCGGAGCACACCGAACCGTATGTAATTTCCATGAGAGGGCCTCGCCGGTTGGCGTGATTCGAGTTTGTGGGTTTATTTCTTCGGATAGGTCTTGGTCAGGCTGCCGTTGACCGTGTTGCCGCGCTTCAGCACGACGCGGGCCAGCGCCGCCCGATCTTTCTCGCTGTGGCTGGCTTGGCTCAGCAAGCCGAAGTAGCTGTTGGCGGTTTCTCGCAGATCCTCGGCGGGCGCCTGGGCCGTTCGCTTCAGGGCCTGAGCAAGGGATCGCTTGCGAGTAGTGCGCCGCCACGGCTTGATGACGTGCCCGACGAAGTCGACGCCCCGGTCAACCGGCTGCAAGATTGTCTTGCTGGGGTTGAGCCTGGCGCCCAGGCTGGGCAGGAACGCCTCAACCTGGGCCAGCCAGGCGTTGAGCTGTTGCGGCGACTCATGTAGGAACACGAAGTCATCGACGTAGCGGACATAGTGCTTGGTGCCGAGCTGGTGTTTGGCGAACTGGTCCAGGGCATTGAGGTACACGTTGGCGAAGAACTGCGACGACAGGTTGCCGATAGGCAGGCCCAGGCGGGCAGGTTGCGCGGTCAGGCGTTTGTGCTGTGGCACTCGGTTGAACAGATGGGCCGGGCTGCGCACCTCGTAATCCTCGCGAGGGTCATGCATCAGGATCTGCTCAGCGAGGGCCAGCCACCAGGGTTCAGTGATCTTGGCGGCCAACTGCCGACGCAGTACCTCTTTGTCGATGGCGACAAAGAAGTTCGCCAGGTCGCATTTCAGGTAAAAAATCGGCTTCGACCAGTTCTCGCTGGCGCTGCGGATTTTCGACTCAAGGCGCTTTGCGGCGTACAACGTGCCGCGCCCCGGGATGCACGCGCAACTGTCCGCTATGAAGCTGGCGTAGAAGCGCGGTGCCACATGGTTGTACAGCAGGTGGTGGACGACGCGGTCCCGAAAGGCTGCTGCCCAGACTTCCCGGGCTTTCGGTCGGGTGACCACAAAGCAGATGGAGCGGCCTGGCCGGTATGTGCCGGCGATCAGGTCGTTGTGCAGCTCGATCAGGTTCCGTTCCAGGTCCATTTCGAAAGCCAGCGCGCTGTCGCTGTTGCGCTTGGAGCGTCGGCAGTCGTAATAAGCCTGGACAAGATCGCTGAACGGGTATGGACCAACGTTCGAATCTGCGGACGGGGCGGACGCGGAGCTCGTTGTTCTTGTCGTTGTTGTTCTGATTGCCATCATCGAAGTTCATGTTGAATGCGTTGTTGGCGGAGCGCTGCGACCTATCGTGCTATCTACGTCGCCAGGCCGAAGGCGGAGCCGATCAGCGAGGAAACTGCGCGAGACCTACACGGACGCTTTAGACCGGCGGTATCTCTTGTGCGCATGGCGGAGGCCAGAAGGCCAGCGGCACGACCAGATTCAATTCGCACAGACCAGAAAGCCGTAACTCTCAGGTGGCGGGCGCGGTTGGGGTGGAGCGTTTCCAGGCGTTCGCCTGTTTGCCAATTGAGGTGGTCACCTCGATTGCCTTGGCATGCTGCGGGACGCTGATAAAGCGGCTTTCCTTGAAAAGCCGCATCAGGAACTCGATGACCTGGACCTTCTCGACCAGCGAGGTCAGGTGTGGATGTTTGTCCCGGGTCGAGTTGGCCCGGGCAATCAACATCAGCACGTCGATGCACTCATCAATCACCCGCTTGCCAAGCGACTGCTTCAGGTCGCGGGGAATGTTTCGGGTAAGGTTCGTAGACATCTGGAGTAGACCCATCGAAACCTTGTAGATTTGCAACTCCGTGTGCATCGCCATCGGCGCGCCCTCCTTGGGCCACCGGCCGCAAGCGGCCGGATTAAATAAGCAAATTAATCAATCAATTGACTGCGGACGGGGCGGACGCGGAGCTCGCTGAACTTGACGCTGGTGCCCTGAGTGCCATCATCGAAGTACATGCCGCATGCGCTGTCGGCGGAGCGCTGCGAACTCGACCAGTAGGCACGATCCTGGAAGGCTTCAGGGCCGTCTTCCTGGAAGGCCTCGATGCTGGTTTGGGTCGGCGACTCATCGGTGTACAGAAGGCCAACCGGCTCGCTGTTGGGGTTGTCACCGTTGCGACCGTAAGCCCAGTTCTCTTCGGTCGTTGGCTTGAAGTAACGGTACTGCATCTCCTGCACGTCGCGGGCTGGGATCGCCCAATCGGTGAAGCCGCCGATGTCCAGGGCCAGGACCTTCTGCGCCAGCTCGCTGCCGGCGGCAGCCATGGCCTCGGTGTTGGCCCGGCTGTCGGTGAAGCTGTCGGCTCCGTCGATTTTCTCGCCGTACTTGCCCCAGGCACCGACCAGCTCATACTCGGCGCCGGCGGTGATGTTCAGGTAACGCTTGCCGGTGGCCGGGTCACGAGTGATGCCGGAGAAGAAACCGCCGCCGAAGGGCTGGCCGATTTCCGGGATGGTCAATGCTGGTGCTGCTTGAGCTACTGCGGACATGGTCTTTCCTCTTTTCGAAGGCAACAAAAAAGGCGCTGCTGCGCCCGGTGCCGGATCAAGAACGAATGGATGAAGGATTAAATAAAGAATCTGCGGACGGGGCGGACGCGGAGCTCGTTGAACTTGGCGTCGTAGTCCTGACCGCCATCAACGAAGAACACGTAGAACGCGTAGTAGGCGGAGCGCTGCGAACTCGACCAGTAGTAGCAGTCCTGGGCGAAGATCTCGGGGCAGTTCAGCCAGCCCTGGTACAGCTCGGCGGCGGCAGGCAGGTAGAAGTCATGACGACCATCGGCCTGGTACTCGGCGCAGGCATTTGCGGCCGGGTGCTCGTTGTCATCAACGTTGCACAGCACTTCTGTGTTGGTGTGGCCGTCGGTCTTGCTGAGGCCTTTCACCTCAACTCCACGGCCACCCCACTCATGGTCGCCGACATCGCTCGCAGCGAAGATCAGGTAATGCGCCGGGACATCGCCGCGAGCGGCAACGTGGCCGCCGTTGATGCCGCCTTGGCCGGGCCAGTACTCGCCCAGGGCCGGAATGGCGGCCGGCGCTTCGGGCGTGAAATTCGCCGCTGGCGGGATAGAGCTTACGAACAGGGCGGCGATTGCAATCTCTGCCAGCCTTGGGCGGGCCACTTTGAAGTGGATGCCATTGTGTTCCAGTTTCACCATTTCAGCTTTCATGGAGTTTCCTCGGGATGACGCCAGACCCGTCACCGGGTTGTCGGCGTTTTTGATTATTCGTCGTGGCAGATGCGAAGGGATTCGTGGGCGAAGGCAAGTTTCAATTTGCGCGACACGTTTTCGGGTATCACGTATTCGTGTCGCGGAGGCTCCAGAAGGGGCAGGGCGCCACCCGGGCCCAGGCCGTGCAGGTGATGAATCATCAGCGTGATCGCCTCGCCCTGTTCCTCGATGCCGGACCAGGCCATCAGCTCAGCCAATGCCTGGCGGGTGCCGGCCATGGCGTGAAATCTGATTTCCTCTTCGCCGCGGCTCTTTCGCTTCGCCGCGGTCTTCGCTGAGCGTTCTTTCTGAGCTGCAGCCATGCGTCACCCCTGCTTTTTCTTGTCGAAACAGGCCGGCTCTGGCCCTTTCCTGGCCTTTGGATAGTCGATGCCGAACTTGTCCAACAGATGGTTGAAGGTCTTGAAGGTGACGCCGAGCTGGCTCATGGCCTGGTATCGGGACAGACCAATTTCCTTGAAGCCCCTGATCCGCTCGGCGCGCTTGATGTCGTCCGCCTCGGTCGTGCGCTGCGGGCGGCGGTTACTGATAGCTGGCCGGAACTTGAACTCATTCTCTACAGCGATTCGCTGGAGCGTTCGCCGCGCCATGCCGGTCTGCGATATCACCTGTGCATAGGTCATCGTTTCGGCCATGTTCCGAATCCGCTCGATCAGGTCGACCCTTTCCTTTTCCCGCTGAGCCTGCCGCTCTTCACGCTCGATGTCCCGCTGCGCCATCTTGTCGAGCCATACCGAGGCTTCCGGCTTGGCCTTGACCTTTGGCTTCACCTTCCTGGGCGGCGGCTCATGCCGCGGCGGTGGCGGCGCGAAGCTTGGACTGGGAAGGACCGCAATAGCCCCTCCCTTGCTCAAGAACGCCTCCTGGAGCAGGGCTAGTTCGTGGCGCCGAGGGTCGAGCATTTGGATCATGCTGAGTTCGGTACTGATCATGCTGCTGTGCTCCTCAACTTCTGCTCGTACTCGTCGACCAGTAGCTTGAACTGCCACAGGTCTTCCTCGAGCTTTTCGATGTAGTCGTCGTCGCGCTGGAACTCTTTCCACCAAAGCTGTCGGCCGACTGGCTCTAGGGCCGGGCAGTACATGCCCACATGCCAGAACTTGCGGCCGGTGATCCACATGCAGCCCTGCACCTGATCCATGATCCCGCTGGCATCGTTGTCGATGTGGAAGGCGCGCAGCTTCTCGGGCGCCAGGAAGCACTTGTACTCGCTGCCACCATCCTCGCCGATCAAGCCATCAGCGCTGGCGCCGAATGCACCGTCGTCGGTGGTTACGAACCCGGCGCGCTCAACCATCAGGCCGGTCTGTAGTTCATGCTCCATTCGCGCTTGCGGCTCCAGTTCGTGGCCGCGCTTCATCTGCCAGGTTTCGAACCCTCCGTCGAGGGCGGTGCCACTGATGCGCTCAACAGCGAGGCCGAATGCATAATTCATGGCCGCTTCGGATGGCTCGCCAACTGGTTCGCCGGCAAGCGCTCGGCGCACCACATCAGCCTTGGGCGCGGCCTTGTATTCAGCCTCGGCGCGGGCATCAGTCTCTGGCTTACCGGCAAGAAGCGCCGATACATAAATCTGCTGCTGGGCAGT